>Ga0070699_100004092_pt1 | contig 12890 bp, 11 predicted proteins | sample KBSK1503metaG_FD_65473 | JGI IMG/M metagenome (GOLD analysis project Ga0070699, IMG submission 65473) | Corn, switchgrass and miscanthus rhizosphere microbial communities from Kellogg Biological Station, Michigan, USA - KBS K1-50-3 metaG | ecosystem: Host-associated > Plants > Roots >...
CGCCACCTCGTCCGCGACCCAGAAGGTCGCGAGCGGCACCCCGATCAGCTCGGCGGCGGCCTGCGCGATCGCGCGCAGCACCTCGTCCATGTCGAGCGAGGACGACACGATGTGGGCCAGCCGCGTGAGGCTGCGCAGGCGGGCCGCGCGCACGTCGAGCGCCTCGTAGAGGCGCGCGTTCTCCAGCGCGGCCGCGACCTGGTTGGCGAAGACCGAGAGGTACTCGACCTCCCGCTCGGTGAACCGCTCGCCCGCGCGGCGGTACGCGACCAGCGCGCCCTGGAGGTGCTCGCGGATAAGCGGCACCGCCAGGATCGCGCGCCCGCCGACCTCCTCGATCCAGCGGCGCGACTCCGGGCTCAGGCGGATCCGCGGATCCGCGAGCACGTCGGCGGTCCAGATCGGTCTCCCGTCGTCGAGGACCCGGCCCACCACGCCCTCGTCCATCCGGAGCGGCTGGGCCCGGTCGGTGAGCGGCCCCGAGAACTGCCCTCGCCCGACCGCGAAGCGCAGGAATTCGGTCTCGCCGTCGCGGAGCCAGATCGCGAGGTCGGGCATCTCGAGCGTCTCCCGGGCGTGGGTGGCGACCAGCTCCAGCACCCGCGCCTCGTCGAGCGTCGACACGAGCATCCGTCCGAGCTCGGCCACCGCCCGCATGCGGTCCGCCTGCGCGGAGGCCTCGCGGTACAGGCGCGAGTGGTCGATCGCGATCGCGGCCTGGCCCGCGAAGATCTCGGCTAGCTCCTGCTCGCGCGCGGTGAAGGGTCGACGTCCGCGGAAGACGAGCACCCCGCTGGGCCGCTCGCCGACCAGGAGGGGCACCCCCAGGTAGTGCGTGTAGCCCAGGCGCTCGCTGCCCACGCGGTGCTCGGGTACCACCTCGGCCCCCTCGAGCTCGCACATGAGGGCGTGGCCGGAGGCGACCACCCGGCCGCTCAGACTCTCCCCCACCCGGATCCGGGGCCGGACCATGGTCTCGGCCGCGGTCCCGAACAGGCCCGCGAGCACCAGGTCGTCGCCGTCGAGGAGACGGAACCCCGCGTTGTCCACCTCGAGCAGCCGCGCCGCCTCCTCCGCGATCGAGGCGAGCAGGGCCTCGGGAGCGGCGAGCGCGCCGATCTTCTTGTTGATCTCGAGCAGCGAGGAGAGCGAGGCCTTGCGGTCGCGCTCCTGGGCGAAGAGCCGCGCGTTGTCGAGAGCCACCGCGGCCTGCGCGGCCAGCGCGCTCATGACCGAGATCTCGCTCGCGGTCGGCGTGTGGACCTCCCACCAGTAGGCGGAGAGCGCGCCGAGCACCTCCCCCTTGCTGACCAGGGGCACCGACAGCACCGCGCGGTAACCCTCTCGCTCGACCACCGCGCGCGTCTCCGGGCTCAGCGAGATCGCCGGATCGCCCAGGATGTCGCTGCTCCACACCGCCTCGCGCAGCTCCGCCGCGCGCCCGGTGGTGCCCTCGCCGAGCCGGATCCGCAGCGAGGAGAGGAACTCGGTCGAGAGGCCGCGGCCGCCCTCGTAGTGGAGGAGGCCGGTGGACGGATCCAGGCGGAAGACTCCGAGGGCCGCGACCCCCAGCAGGGCCTGGCAGCGATCGACCACGAGGTCGAGCACCCGGTCGACCTCGAGGGTCGAGCTCACCACCGTGCTGACCTCGAGCAGGGCCTGGTACTGGGCCGCGTTGCGGGTGGCCTCGTCGAACAGGCGCGCGTGCTCGAGGGCCACCGCGGCCTGGGTCGCGAAGTCGGTGAGGGTCGAGAAATCCTCCTCGGTGAAGGGCGCCGCCCCCGGCCCGCGGCCCGCGGTCATGACGCCGAGGGCCCGGCCGCCCGCCATCAGCGGCGCGGCGAGCAGGCGGCTGGTGAACGGCACGAACTCGGCCATCGCGTGCTGAGAAGCCGGGTAGTCGTTGACCATCACCCCCCGGCCGGTCTGCATCGCGGCGCCGGCCACCCCGCGGTCGGTGTTGAAGCGCAGGTCCCGGATCCAGTCGCCGATGTCCGACCACGCGCGCGGGCGCAGGGTGTCGCCCTCGAGCATGTAGAGGGCCGCGTAGCCGCCGCCGATCAGGCGCTGGGCCGCCCGGGCGATGACCACCAGCAGCTGCTCGGTCTCGAGCTGCTCGGAGATGTGGCGCTCGATGAGCCGCTGCGCCTCCAGCCGGCTCAGGCGGGCCGCCGCCATGTCGCGCAGGCGCGCCCGCTCGACCGCGAGGCCGACCTGCTGGGCCACGCTCGAGAGGATCTTCATCTCCTCGTCCGAGAACTCGCGCGTCTCGCGGGAGACGAGGGCCATCACGCCCCACGTCTGCTCCTCCACCGGGATCGGCATCGCGAGCTGGGTGCGATGCGCCCGCTCCGCCGCCATCTGGCGGAGCCCTTCCTCCGACGGCGGAATCGCGTCGAGGTGGGTCACCAGGATCTGGTTGGTGCGCACCGCGTCGCCGATGCGCGAGCCGTCCACCGGGCGCACCCGCGACGTCTCCACGTGACGCGGGTCGAACCCGCTGCCCGCGACCATGATCAGCTCGCGCCCGGAGGCGTCGAGCTGGTAGACGCTGCCCACGTCCATGCCCGCGAGACCGCGCACCACCTCGAGGGTCTCGCGGGCGGTGGTCTCGAGATTGGCGCCGCGGCCGATCGTGGTGGCGATCGCATTCAGGGCCTCGAGCTCGCGGTTGCGCCGCTCGAGCGCGATCCGCGGGTTCTCGGTCCGCGGCCCCGCGACCGGCCGGGCGCGGCCCGCCGAGGGCAGGAAGGCCAGCACCACGCCGGCCAGCACCACGATCCCGCCCACCAGGAGGGCCACGAACTCGCCGAGTAGCCGCCGCTCGGCCTGGGCGAACTCCCGCACCGGCAGGGCCACCCAGAGCGCGCCGTCGGGCGACTCCGCGCCCGGGACCTCGAGGCGCCGCAGCGCCCAGGGCTCTCCGCCCACCGTCGCGACCCCGGCGCCCGTCGCAGGGGTCCAGCCGGCGGCGGGGAGATCGCTGCGGCTGGCCGCGAGCGCCCGGTCGCCCGCCAGGAAGAGCACCACCGGGCGGGCCGGCAGGCGATCGAGCGAGGCGCCGAGCCCGTCGAGCCGGCGACCCGCCACCACGGTGCCGGTGGCGCCGAACGGCGCGCGCTCGGTGGCGCCGCTGATCGGGGCCACCACCAGGAAGTACGGCCGGCCGCCGGCCAAGCGCAGCGTGGCGGTCGGCTCGGAGGAGGCCAGCATCCCCGGCAGGCTGGGCGGCGGGCCCGCGGGGACCTGCACGAGGGGCGCGCCGCGGCCGTCGCGAATCGCGATGAAGTCGGCGATCCCGTCCTGGGTGACCGCCAGCACCCGCAGCGAGGCGCCGCGCGCGAGCGTCGCCCAGTCGCCCTTGGCGATGCCCTCGATGACCGCCGGGTCGCGAGCGAGCAGGAGCGTCTCGCGCTTGAGCGCGTCCTGGTAATCGCCGACGAGCGCGCCGGCCGCGTCCACCGTGCGCGCGATCGCCCCCTCGCGGGTGCGGACGAGCTGTCGCTCGGCGCTGACGAATCCCAGCCCGGCCAGGATGCCCAGCGGAATGGCCAGCACCAGGAACGGGATCGTGAAGTGGCGAACGAAACGCCCCACGAGCCTATTCTCGGCCCGCCGGGCACGTAAATGAACAGGTTTTTCGGGGGCCTAGAGGCCCAGATAGGCCTGCTTGATGTGCCCGCTGGCCAGCAGCTCGGCCCGGGGCCCGGAGAGCGTCATTCGCCCGTTCTCGAGCACATAGCCCCGATGGGCCAGGTTGAGCGAGCGCAGCACGTTCTGCTCGACCACCAGGACGGTGAGTCCCTGCCCGTTGATGCGCGCGAGGTCCTCGAAGATCGTCTTCACCAGGACCGGCGCCAGGCCCAGGCTCGGCTCGTCCAGCATGAGCAGCCGGGGGCGGGCCATGAGGCCCCGGCCGATGGCGCACATCTGCTGCTCCCCGCCCGAGAGCGTGCCGGCCAGCTGGGCGGCGCGCTCCCGGAGCCGGGGGAACAGGTCGAACACGCGAGCGAGCGTCCCGCCCCGAGCGGCGCGGGCCGCGCGGGTGCGCGCGCCCAGCTCCAGGTTCTCGCGCACCGTCATGGTGGGGAAGAGCTGGCGGCCCTCCGGCACGTGCGCGATGCCGCGCGCGACGATCTCGGCGGGCCGGAGGCCGTGGATCGGCCGGCCGTCGAGCTCGATCCGGCCCCGCCGGAGCGGCAGGAGCCCGGAGACCGCGCGGAGGGTCGTGGTCTTGCCCGCGCCGTTGGCCCCGATGAGCGCGACCGCCTCGCCCTCGCGGACCTCCAGGGAGACGTCCCGGACCGCGGTCAGGTCGCCGTAGCCGACCTCGATGCCCTCAACGCGCAGGAGCGTGGACATATTCCTCGCCGAGGTAGGCCTCGACCACACGCGGATCGTTGGCGACCGCGGCGGGCGCGCCCTCCACGATCTTCTCGCCAAAGCTCAGGACCACGATGCGGTGGGACAGCGTCATGACCGCGCGCATGTTGTGCTCGATGAGGAGGATCGAGACGCCCGAGGCGTTGATGCTCCGGGCCAGCGCCACGATCGCCTCGATCTCGGTCGAGTTGAGCCCGGCCATCACCTCGTCGAGCAGCAGCAGGGTGGGCTCGGTGGCGAGGGCGCGGGCCAGCTCGAGACGCTTGCGCTCGGCCAGGGTGAGGCCGGCGGCCGGGTGCTCCGCCTTGGCCCCGAGTCCGACCCGCTCGATCACCGCCCGCGCCCGGTCACGCGCCTCCCCCATGCGGGGCACCCGCGCGAGCGCGCCCACCCGCACGTTGTCGAGCACCGAGAGGTGCGGGAACGGGCGGACGATCTGGAAGGTGCGGGCGAGGCCGAGGCGGCAGATGGCGTGGGGCTTGAGCCCGGCGAGCGACCGGCCGCCGAAGCGGACGTCGCCCGCGTCGGGAGTCAGGAAGCCGGAGAGCAGGTTGAACACGGTGGTCTTGCCCGCGCCGTTCGGGCCGATGAGCCCCAGCACCTCGCCGCGGGCCATCGCGAACGAGAGATCGCGCACCGCCTGCAGGCCGCCGAAGCGCTTGGCGATCCCGCGCACCTCCAGCAGGGGCGCTCCGCTCATCGCGCGAAGCTCCGCCGCCACAGACGGCGCAGGGCCGGATAGGCGCCCTCGGGCAGGAACAGCACGACCGCGATCAGCAGCAGGCCGTAGGCGATCAGGTGGGCGCCGGACCAGCCCCCCTGCCCGAAGTAGATCCGCGAGGCCTCCGCGAGGGGACTCAGGATGAACGAGCCGAGGATCGGGCCGAGCACGGTGCCCGCGCCGCCCACGATGGGCCGGATCACGATCTCCACCGAGAGGGGGATGCCGAACACCGAGCTCGGCTGGAGCGAGAAGAGGTAGAAGGCGTAGAACGTCCCGCCCACCCCGGTGAGGAACGAGGAGACCACCATCGCGAGCATCTTGTAGCGGAAGGTGTTCACCCCGAGCGCCTCGCAGGCCTGCTCGTCCTCGCGGATCGCGATCAGGTAGGCGCCGAACCGGCGCCGCTCGATGGCGGCCACGATCGCGGTGGCCACCAGCATCAGGCCCAGCGCGACGTAGTAGTAGGCGCGGTTGTCCTGGAACTGGAACTGGCGCGGGTCGCCGGTGAACGTGATGTAGTAGCCGAGCGCGCCGCCCACCGCGTCGGTGTTGAGGGCCACGATGCGGCATACCTCCGCGAAGGCCACCGTCAGGAGGACGAAGTAGAAGCCGCGCAGCCCGAAGCGGAAGCCCAGGTAGCCGACCACGGTGCCCAGCACGGCGGAGAGCGCCCCGCCCACCAGCATCCCCAGCCACGGAGTGAGCCCGAGCCGGGCGGAGAGGAGCGCGGAGGCGTAGGCCCCGACGCCGACGAAGGCGGCGTGGCCGGCCGAGAGCTGGCCCGCGTAGCCGCCCACGATGTTCCAGGCCTGGCCCAGGAAGGCGTAGAAGAAGATGAAGATGAACACGGTGACCGCGTAGGAGTTGAGCCAGGCGGGCAGCGCGAGCAGGAGCGCGATCGCGGCCGCGACGACCCACTTCACGGCGCGGGGCGTCCGAAGAGGCCGGCGGGGCGGAAGAGCAGGATGACGATGAGGAGTGTGAAGCTCACCAGCTCCTTCATCGACGGGCTCAGGAACACCGCGCCGAGCGACTCGGCCACCGAGACGATCAGGCCGCCCAGGAACGCCCCCGGCAGGCTGCCCATCCCGCCGATGATCACGATGTTGAACGAGGCCACCGACAGCCCGAGCCCGCCCGCGGGCTGGAAAGGCACGATCGGCGAGACCAACGCCCCCGCCGCGCCCACGCACGCCGCCCCGATGCCGAACGCCACCGCGTAGACGCGGCGCACGTCGGCCCCGATCACGCGAGCCCCGTAGGCGTTGTCGGCGGCCGCGCGCATGGTGTGCCCGAGATCGGTCCGGGTCAGGAAGAGATAGAGGGCGAGGGTGAGGGCCATCGCGAGCGCGAAGGTCACCAGCCGCGCCACGTCCACGAACACCGGCCCGAGCCAGATGGTGGCGGCGCGAAGCGGCGAGCGCACGCGCTGGGGATCGGGGCCGAAGGCGGCGAGGGCGGTGTTCTCGAGCACGAGCGCGACCCCCAGCATCAGGAGGATCTGCATCTCGTGCGGGGCGTCCACGATGCGGTCGACCAGCACGTGTTGGATCCCGACCCCGAAGACGAACAGCACCGCCGCGCACGCCACGAAGCCCAGGTAGGGATCGACGCCCGCGCGGGTGGCGAGGAGCCACGCGAGATACATCCCCCACACCATCATGTCGCCGTGGGCGAAGTTCACGACCCGCATCACGCCGAAGATGAGGGTCAGCCCCACCGCCATGAGGCTGTAGACGCCCCCGAACAGGAGCCCGCTGAGCAGGCTCTGGGCGACGAGCGCCGGGTCCAGGCGCTACGCCTTCGGACGGGGGAAGACGAACTTCTGGACCGCGGCCTCCCGGGGCCAGACCGCGACCGGCTTGCCCCCGAGGATCTGGATCACGGTGGTGACCGCGTTCGGGTTGTCGCCGATCTCGTTGAAGACCACCGGCCCCGCGTACTGCATGAGCCCGCCCGTGAAGTTCGTCTTGCGGAGCGCCTCCACGATGGCGTCGGGATCGGTCGACTTGGCCCGCTCCAGCACGTCCGCGATCAGGCTGATCCCGTCGTAGGAGTAGCCGGAGTTCGTGTCGAAGGTCTTGCCCTGGGAGCGCTTGAGATACTCGTCGGCCACCTTCTGGGTCCGCGGGTTCCGGAAGTTGGCCCAGGGCGTGCTGTTCAGCACGTACTCCAGATCCTCCTTCAGCACCGCGATCTGACCCGCCTCGTAGAGGCCGGGGCTCCCGGGGCCCACGATGCCCATGATGTCGAGCCGCTGCTTGCGGATCTCGGGCAGCAGCAGCTGCGCGCTCGCGGGCCGGGTGATCGGCGCGATGATGTCGGGCTTGGCCGCCTTGGCGCGCGATACCTCGGTGGAGAGGTCCTGCGGCGGCTCCGGCCAGGGGATCACGTCCACGATCTCCCAGCCGGGCTTGGCCGCGGCGTGGGCGGCCTGGAAGCCCTTGGCGTTGTTCTGGCCGAAGAGGTCGTTGCAGTACATCAGCACCACCCGCTTCGGGGAGACCTTGGCCTCCTGGAAGAGCTCGGAGAAGTACTGGACCGCCTTCTTGCCGAACGACGAGCCGGTGGGGAAGTTGCGGTAGACGTACTGGACCTTCTGCTGGCCCTCCTTCACCGCCTTCGCCACGTTGGCGGTGATCGGGTCGGCGGCCGCGATGTCGACCAGGAAGGGCACGCGGCGCTGCTGGGCGACCGGGACGATCGCCTGGGTCGAGCCGGAGTCGAAGGAGCCCATCAGCATCTGGGCCCCCTGGTTGATCACCCGCTCCGCCTCGGTGCGCCCGACGTCCGGCTTCGTCTGGGTGTCGCCCATGATGAGGTCGATCTTCATCCCGTTGAGCGACTTGATGCCGCCCGCCGCGTTGACCGCGTCCGCGGCCATCTGGGCGCCGAGGCGGCACGCCTGCCCGGGCTCGGCGAGCGGGCCGGTCATCGGATGGATCGCGCCCACCTTGAAGGTCGGCACCTGCGCGCGGAGCACCGCCGGGAAGCCCAAGGCCGCCGCGCCGGCGGCGCCCGCGGCGGTCAGGCCCGCCTTCAGAAAGGTGCGGCGATGCACTCGAGACGGGACCCGGCGGTCGCTCATCGACTCCTCCGTGATAGGGGACGGTCAGGACTTGCCCAGGAGCTGCTGGGCGATGACCACGCGCTGGATCTGGTTCGTGCCTTCGTAGATCTGGGTGATCTTGGCGTCCCGCATGAAGCGCTCGACCGGGAACTCGCGGGTATAGCCGTAGCCGCCGAAGATCTGCACCGCGTCGGTAGTCACCTTCATCGCGGTGTCGGAGGCCAGGCACTTGGCCACCGAGGCCTCGAGGCCGGCGCCGGTGATCCCGTGGTCGATGAGGCCGGCCGCGTGGTGCACGACCAGGCGCGAAGCGTGCACCGCTATCGCCATGTCCGCGAGCATGAACTGGAGGCCCTGGAACTGGGCGATGGGCTGGTCGAACGCGCGCCGCTCCTTGGCGTAGCCCACCGCCGCGTCGAGCCCGGCCTGGGCGATGCCCACCGCCTGGGCCCCGATGGTGGGCCGCGACTGCTCGAGGGTCTTCATCGCGATCTTGAAGCCCTCGCCCTCGGCGCCGAGCCGGTTCTCGACCGGCACCTCGCAGTCGCTGAAGTGGAGCGCCACGGTGGGCGAGCCGTGGATGCCGAGCTTGCGTTCGCTCTTGCCCACCGTGAAGCCCTTCATCCCCGGCTCCACCACTAGCGCGGTCACCCCCTTGGCCCGCTTGCCCGGCTCGGTGGTGACGAACACGGTGATGACGCCCGCGTGCGAGCCGTTGGTCACCCACATCTTCGAGCCGTTCAGCACGTAGTGGTCGCCCTTGCGCACCGCCCGGCACGTCATCGCGGCCGCGTCGGAGCCCGAGCCGGGCTCGGAGAGCGAGAACGCGGCGGTCATCTCCCCGGTGGCGAGCCGCGGCAGGTAGCGCCGCTTCTGCTCCTCGCTGCCGCCGAAGATGATCGGGTAGCCCCCGAGGTTCTGGACGAGGAAGATGGTCGACGTGGAGGCGCACGCCCACGCGACCTCCTCGGCGGCCAGGCAGAAGGCGAGCGAGCCGGCCGCGCTGCCCCCGTAGGCCTCCGGGATGTGCAGGCCCATCAGCCCCTGCTGGCCCAGCAGCTTGAGCTGCTCGTGGGGATACTCGCCGGTCTCGTCGACGTGCGCGGCCAGCGGCGCGATGCGCTCGCGGGAGATCTCGCGGGCCAGGTCGCGGATGGCGCGCTGATCGTCGGTCAGGTAGAAGAGATTGTGCATGCCGGCCGCCCGTCCCTACTTCTTCGCGTAGTCGTAGAAACCCTTGCCGCTCTTGCGACCGAGCTGCCCGGCCATCACCATGCGCTTCAGCAGCGGCGGCGGTGCGTAGCGGGGCTCGCGGTACTCGTCGAACATCACCTCGGCCACGAACATGGTGGTGTCGAGCCCGACCAGGTCGAGGAGGGTGAACGGCCCCATCGGGTAGCCGCAGCCGAGCTTCATGGCCTGGTCGATGTCCTCGAGGGAGGCGAGGCCGCCCTCGTACACCCGGATCGCGTCGAGGAGATAGGGCACCAGCAGCCGGTTCACGATGAACGCGGTGGAGTCCTTGGCGCGCACCGGCACCTTGCCCACCGCCTGCACCCACTCGTAGGCCGCGAGCACGCTCTTCTCGTCGGTGAGGATGGTCTGCACGACCTCCACCAGCTTCATCAGCGGCACCGGGTTGAAGAAGTGGAGGCCCAGCACCTGGGCCGGCCGCTTGGTGGCCGCGGCCATCGCGGTGATGTTGCACGAGGAGGTGTTGGAGGCCAGCAGCGCGTGCGGCGGGCAGATGCGGTCGAGCTTGGCGAAGGTCTCGTTCTTGAGCGGCTGGTTCTCGGTGATGGCCTCGATCACCAGGTCGCAGTCGCGGAAGGCCTCGAGCCCGACCACGCCCTTGATGCGGCCCATGATCTCGTCCCGGCCGCGCTCGTCGAGCCTGGCCTTGGCCACCAGGGCGTCGAGGCCACGGCGGAGGCCGCCCAGCCCGCGATCGAGCAGCTCCTGGCTCGCCTCCACCACCACCGTCGGGAAGCCCGCCTGGGCCGACACCTGCGCGATGCCCGATCCCATGAGGCCACAGCCCAGCACGCCGACGCTGCGAATTGCCATGCCCGGTGTCCCCCGATCAGCGCCGCCCCCGGGCTCTCCCGAGGGCGGACGTCAGGCTCGAATGGAAGGGATCGACGCGACGGTCAGCGGCGGGACTTCGACCGGTTGTAGGCGGCCAGGGCGAACTCGTGCTCCATGTCGCCGGGCGGGCACGGGTTCATGACCTTCATGCTGATCCCGGTCTTCTTGTTGCGCATCGAGCCATCCGGCTGCGGCTCCCAGTCGTCCACCCCGGACGGCCTCGGAGCCAGCGCGTCCCGCTTGATGTCCTCGCTGAAGGCGCGCTCGCGCGACTCGACGGGACGGTTCGTCAGGTTCAGGATGATGGAGGAGGCCGACGGGCTCTCCCCCGCCGCCCCGACGACCCCGGGCAGCCCGAGCCCCACCACCACCGCCACCAGCCCCCCGGTCAGCACTCGCTCGATCATGGTGATCCGCCTCCCGGCCCCCATCATACAACTACTTCCGGGCGCCTACTCGTAGACGATCAGGGAGTCGATCCGCTGCCCGGCGAGCCGCTCCCGGCCCTTCAGGAAGGCCAGCTCGATGAGGAAGGCGCAGCCCACCACCGCGCCGCCCGACCGGGCGATGAGCCGCAGCGTCGCGGCCATGGTGCCGCCGGTCGCGAGCAGGTCGTCCACCACCAGGACCCGCTGGCCGGGGGTCACCGCGTCCTCGTGGATGGCGAGGACGTCGCGGCCGTACTCGAGCTCGTACTCCTCCTCGATGGTCGGCGCGGGCAGCTTGCCGCGCTTGCGCACCGGCACGAACCCGGCCTTGAGCTGATGCGCGAGCGCCCCGCCGAAGATGAAGCCGCGCGACTCGACGCCCACCACCACGTCCACCCGCGCGGTGTGATAGCGCGCGGCCAGGTGGTCGATGACCGAGGCCCACGCGGGCCCGTCCCGCAGGAGCGTCGTGATGTCCTTGAAGAGGATGCCCTCGGTGGGGAAATCCTTGATGTCGCGGATCTTTGCGCGCAGCTCGTCCACGTCCATGGCGCAGGGATGTTACCCGCCGGTCGCGGGCGACGCAACCCGAAAAACCTCGTCCGGGAGCATCGAGAGGTCCGGGATGATCAGGTCCGCGGCGGGCGCCGGGGGCCGGAAGCCCGCGGTGTAGTGCGCGGCGCGCATCCCCACGCCCTGCGCCCCCACCACGTCCGCGTCCGGGTTGTCGCCGATGTGCAGGGCCTCGGCCGGCGCCACCCCGGCGCGCGCGAGGGTCACGCGGAAGATCTCCGCCTCCGGCTTGCGGACCCCGACCTCGTCGGAGTACGACACCGCGCCGAAGTACGCGAGCAGGCCGTGGTGCTCCAGCACGCGACGGAGGACCGAGCCCGGGGTGCGCCCGGTGTTGGAGACGATGCCGAGGGCGACGCCGCGCCCGGCCAGCTCGCGCACCGCGCGGCCCGCGTTCGGGCACAGATCGGGGGGATGGGCCAGCACCGGCTCGGTGTAGGCGGCGAGCGCGGCCGCGAACGCGCGCGGGTCCAGGCGCGCGGCCACGCCGGGCCGGGCGGTGTCGAGCACGAGGCGCAGCTGCTCCTCGGGGCTCGGGTCGCGGTTGGCGCTCCAGAACCGCTCGGCGAGCCGCACGCCCGACAGCTCGTGCACCTCCTCCGCCTCCACGTCGCTCACCCGCTCCCCCGCGTCGCGCAGCGCCCGCTGGATCGCGGCCACCCGGAGCGCGCGCTGGGCCCGCAGGTTGACCGCCGAGTCGGTGACGAGGGTGTCCCAGAAGTCGAACGTGACGAGGCGGATCACGGAGCGAAGCGGGGCTTGCGCTTGCCCAGGTAGGCGTCCATCGCCTCGCGGGGTTCACCGGTCGTGAACGACTGGGCGAACGCGTTGACGCCGTACTCGACCGCGGTGCGCAGGTCGGTGTCGCGCCAGCGGACCATCAGCTCCTTCTGCAAGCGCACCGCGGTGGGCGCGCAGTCGAGGACCCGCCCGACCAGCTCCGCGGTCGCCGCCCGCAGCTCGCCGGGCGGGGCCACCCGGTTGACCAGACCCCAGTCGAGGGCCTGCCGCGCGGTGACCGGGTCGCCGGTCAGCAGCATCTCGGCGGCGCGGCCCGGGCCCACGAGGCCGGGCAGGAGCGCGGCCTCGATCACCGACGGGATGCCGACCCGGATCTCGGGCAGGCCGAGGAGGGCCTCGGTCGAGGCGGTGCGCAGGTCGCACGCCATCGCAAGCTCGAAGCCGGCCCCGAGACACGCCCCGTTGACCATGCACACGGTGGGGAACGGGGCGCCGTGCACGAGGGCGATCGCGTCGTGCAGGCTCGCGATGAAGGTCTTCGCGCCGCCCGGCGTGAGCTCGCGCAGCACCTGCAGCTGCATGCCCGCGGTGGTGGCCCGTCCGGCCCCGGTGATCACCGCCGCGCGAACGCCGGCATCGCGGCGCAGCGCCTCGAACGTGCGGCGGATCCCCTCCACCATCTCGGGCACGATCAGGTTCAGCGGGGGCCGATCGAGGGTGACCCAGGCGCACGCGCCCTCGCGCTCGACCCGGACGAAGTCGGCCATCAGTACCGCTTCATGGTCGGGTCGATCGCGCGTGCCCACTGGTCGACGCCGCCCTGCAGGTTCACCGCCTTGAACCCCTGCTGGCGGAGGAAGTTGGCCACCGCGGCGCTGCGCAC
>Ga0070699_100004093_pt1 | contig 12889 bp, 7 predicted proteins | sample KBSK1503metaG_FD_65473 | JGI IMG/M metagenome (GOLD analysis project Ga0070699, IMG submission 65473) | Corn, switchgrass and miscanthus rhizosphere microbial communities from Kellogg Biological Station, Michigan, USA - KBS K1-50-3 metaG | ecosystem: Host-associated > Plants > Roots >...
ACGCCCTGGAACGCGCGGAACATGCCGTGAAAGTACTTCAGGGCCCGCACTCCATCGCATGAGGGCTGCCCCAGCTCCGCATAACAATAGCCGCCGAAGTTGATCCCCTGGAGCAACCGGATCAGGTGGCGCCAGGGGTACTCCTCGTCGTACAGGTCACGCATGTGGACCTGCCCGATGCGGTCCTGCACCAGGCGGAAGTTGCTCTCCAGTCCACCGTCGAGCAGGTCGGTCTGGTTCGAGTTCCAGCAGACCCGGACGGTGGGGCTCCCCGCGTGGTCCAGGATCCTGCGGATGTTCGGCAAGCGGGAGGTCTCGGTGCCGTGCACCTCGAGCTGGATCTTCAGGCCCTGCTCGGCCGCCGCGTCGCCGCATTCCTTCAGCGCCGTCCCGATCTGCTCGAGGGTCACGTCAGCGGGGACGTCCTTTCGCAGGCCGTTCGGCCGCACCTTCACGCTGCCGGCGCCGACATCCGCCGCCAACTGGACCCAGGCCTTTGTCTCCTCGACGTTCCGGCGCACGACGGCCGGATCTTCGGAGTGGTACTCGCAGGTGGTGCCGAGGCTGGCCAGCCGGATCGGCGAATCGGCGAAGCGCTTCTTGACCTCGGCCCGCTGCGCTTTCGTCAGCGATGGCTCCACCCCGTGCCGGTGGGTCGTGCGCAGCTCCACCGCCTCCAGGCCGACCTCGGTCAGGTTGCGGATGATCGTGTCGATGTCCCAGTCCTTGGCGATGTTGTAGGTGACGGTGCCCACCCTCAGCCCCTTCCTCGGCCCGATCGCGGGCGGCTCCGGCGCCCGCTCGCCGGGGGGCGGCGGCCCCGGCGCGGAAGAGATGCGGAGCGCGGGAACGGCGCCCGCGGAAGCGGCGAGGAAACGTCGGCGCGATGCGCGCATGGCTACACCTCCACCGCCCCCTTCAACACCCCCGACACGTCCTTGATGCCGACGCCCGGGCCGGCCGGCACCGTCATCCCGCCGTAGTAGTGCAGGTCCGGCTGCTCGCCGTCCTTCTTCAGGAACCGGAGGGACTCCGCCGAGGAAGCGGCGCCGGCTGCCTCGCATGGTCACGACCTCCTCGTGGCTACGGCTTGCGGAGCTGCTGCGCGCGGGCCCGGGCCTGCGCGGCGTCGGCGGCCCGGCCGAGCGCCTGGTAGGCGTCGGCCAGGAAGGCCTGAGCCTCGACCGAGGACGGCTGCGCCTCGGCCGCGCGCTGCAGGTAGGGCACGGCCGGCTCCGCCCGGCCCTGCAGGGTGAGGATCCGACCCAGCAGGAGATTGGCGCGGTAGTGCCGCGGCTCCAGCTCGAGCGCGGCCTTCAGCTCGCTCACCGCCTCCTCGACGCGGTCGATGCGCGCGTACACCGAGCCCAGCGAGAAGCGCGCGTCGGCGAACTTCGGCATCTTCGCGGCCACGATCTCGAAGTGTCCGGCGGCCGTCTTCCACTGGCCGGTCTCGAACAGGACGAGCCCCATCTCGTAGTGCGCCTGCATCGAATCCGGTTGCAGCTCGATGGCTTTCCGCAGCGGCGCGATCGACTGTGGATACTGGCGCTGGCGCGCCCTGGCGATGCCAAGCTGGAGCTGTGCAGTGGGGATCTGGGGATCGCTCCTCACCACTCGCTCCAACAGCGGCACGGCCCGCTCCGGCGCGCCGTCCTCCATCGCCACGATCGCGTCGTGCAGGGTATTGGCGACCGCGATGCGATCCTTGGGGTCGATGCCCGTCGAGACGGGGACGGGCGCTCCTCCGGAGACATAGCCGAGCGCGCCCAGCCGCTGGGCCAACTCGGGGTCGATCGGCCGGGGGCCGGCCGCGGCCGCCCCGGGGGAGATCTGCGTCCTGAACGCCTCGAGCTGGGCGGCGAGGCGGTCGGCGAGAGCGGACCGCGAGGTGGACAGGTCGTGCCGCTCCGCCGGATCGGCGGAGGCATCGTATAGCTCGCGCCGAGGCGCGCGCACGAAGAGGAAGCGCCCGACGCGCCAGGAAGCGAGAGCGCTCCAGCCGAAGCCACGCTGCGGATACTCCGTCTCGGCATAGGAGGGCCGCTCCTCCTCGGGCTTCCCCTCTAGCAGGCCGGCGAGCGAGCGGCCCTGCATCTGGGCGGGCGCGGGTACGCCCAGGCTGGAAAGGATCGTGGGGGCGACGTCGACGAGGCCCACCCGCGCCTTCACGCGGCCGCCCGCGCGGGTCGGCCCGGGAAGCTTCACGAGGAGTGGAACGTGCAGTGTCGCGTCGTAGAGGAAGACGCCGTGCGTCGTCTCGCCGTGCTCGCCCAGCGACTCGCCGTGGTCGGCGGCGATCACCACCAGCGCGGCGTCGAGGAGGCGCCGGGCCTCGAGGCCGGCCAGCAGCGTGCCGACGGCCGCATCCGCGGCGGCGACCTCGGCGTCGTACCTCGACCGGCCCGGCCGGGCGAAGGCCCGCGGAGGATCGTAGGGGTCGTGGGGATCGTAGAGGTGGACCCAGAGCAGGAACGGTCCCGCCGGGCGGCCATCGAGCCAGCGCAGCGCGCGCGCCACGACCTCTGCTCCCCGCCGCTCCAGCGTGCGGTAGCGGTCCTCACCGGCCCGGCGGATCCGGAACCCCGCGTCGTACTCGTCGAAACCGCGGTCGAACCCGGCGGCGAAGCCCGCGCGCGGATCGAGGACGAGCGCGGCCACGAAGGCGGCCGTACGGAAGCCGCGAGCGCGCAAGATGTCGGGCAGCCACGGCACGCGGGGCTCGAGCGGCACGCCGAAGTCGCTCACCCGGTGGAAGGGGGGATGGGTGCCGCTCAGGAGCGTGGCGTGGGAGACGGTGGTGAGCGGCGCCTGGGCGTAGGCCCGCTCGAAGGCCACGCTCCGGCGGGCGAGCGCGTCGAGGTGAGGGGTGAGGCCCTTCGCCGAGCCCAGGAAGCCCATGCGGTCGGCGCGGGTGGTGTCGAGCGTGACGAGGACGACGGGGGGAGCCTCGGCCGCGGCCGTCGTCGCCGCCGCGCAGGCGGCCACCAGCCCGAGGGAGAGCCGCACCCACATAAAAAGAAGAGGGAGCCTGATTGTATCAGGCCCCCTCCCGCGACGAAGCGGCTAGGACGAAGCCGTCAAAACAGCAGCTTCAGCGCCCACTGCATCGAGCGGGGCCCGCCCTGGGAGATCACCGGGTTGCCCGCGTCCACGTCGGGCGTGGAGCCGATCGCCCCGAAGTTGCTGCTCCGGATGTTCGTGGTCAACAGGCCCCCGAAGTTGGCGCGGTTGAGGACGTTGAACACCTCCCAGCGGAACTGGAGCTTCGTCCGTTCGGTGATGCGCGTCATCTTGACCAGCGACAGGTCCCACTGCGCGAGGCCGGGGCCACGGCCGACGTTGCGGCCGCAGGTCCCCACCGTGCCGCTCGGCGGAATGGAGAAGGCGTCCTTCGGGTTCGCGACGTAGTGCTGCGGGTCCCGCGGGTTGTACTTGATGAGCGCGTTGCAGTTGGCGCGGATGGCGGCGACGCCCTGTCCCGACGGGTCGCGGCTGCCCAGGTTGGGGCTGAAGGGTACGCCGTCGAGGGCCGTGAACACGGTGGCGAACTCCCACCCGTCTCCCATCCGGCTTCGCCCGACCCTGGGGATCTTGTAGGTCCCGCCGGCGTTGAAGTTCTTGGGCACCTCGTAGCTGCACGGTCCCTTGCTGTCGGCCGGGTCGTAGGGGTTGTTCTTCTGCGGGAAGTTGGTGCGGCTGGCGCGGTTGATGGAGACGTAGTCCCGGCAGCGCGAGAGCGTGAAGTTGTACTGGGTGTTGATCCCCTTCCAGTTGGCCTGGCGGAAGGAGATCTGGGCGCTGTCGTACCAGCTCCGGCTGTCGTTGGTGAGCTGGATGATCGCGCCGAGGTCGGGGAAGCGGCTGGCGAAGGGCCGCGGACCGCCTCCGATCGGCCGGGCGTTGATGTTCCGGTACATGAGGCCGTCGCGTCCCCGCGACCCGACGTACGAAACGGTAACCACGTTGTTGTGGAACAGCTCGTGCTGCAGGCTCAAGTGGAAGAAGTGGTACATCGGGGTCTGCAGGTTCTTCACCACCGAGAAGGCGCTGAAGGGCGGCGACCCGCTGGGATTCCGGCCGTAGAGCGGCGACCCGGGCGTGGCGCAGATGTAGTCGCCTCCGGCGCCGGTGTCGGGGTTGAGACAGGTGGCGGAACGGTCATCGGGGGGCACCGAGGTATCGCCGCCCAGGAACACCGAGAATATGTTCTGGTTGATCTGGGTGAAGGCCCCGGTGCGGCTGCCCGCGAAGGCCGTGCGGGGCGCGTGGATGGATCCGAAGTTGGGGATGTCATAGGTGAGGGCGTACCCGCCGCGCAGAGCGGTGCGTCCGTTGCCCGCCACGTCCCACGAGAAGCCGAAGCGGGGCCCGAAATTGTTCTTGTCCACGTCGTAGAGCCGATCGATGCCCTTGCCCAGGTCCACCAGCCCCCGGTCGGGGAGGAAGTTGGAGCCCAGGTTGTCCTTCTCCCCGAGGGCTCCGCTGATGTCGTAGCGCAATCCCAGGTTCAGCGTGAAGCGGGGAGCGATCCGGAAGTCGTCGCTCACGAACAGGCCCAGCGAGTTCTGCTTGATCAGGCGGTTCGTGGACCCGAAGGAGCGGCCGACGTCGTCGAAGCGGCCGAGGAGCAGGCCCACCAGCGCATCGACGTCGTCACCGCCACCGGTGATGTCGATGACGGTCCGCGCCCGGTTGCGCAGGCTCTTGGTGCTGGAGTGCTGGACGTTGCCGCCGAACTTCAACGTGTGGCGCCCCGTGATCCAGGTGTAGCTGGAGGAGACGTCGAGGGTGCGGGTGGGGGAGGTGGTGATCGGGTAGCCGCCCACGCCACCGATGTAGCCGAAGCTGCCCAGGGTGTAGATCGCGGGCACGCCAAAGTCCTTGGGATCGAGCGGGCCGGTGTCGAGGCCGAGACTCTTGGGATCCACGTGGTTGTTCACGGCGATCGTGTTGTCGAACTGGGTCCAGCCGACGCGGGTTTCCAGGATCTCGCTTGGGCTCAGGGTCGATGTCCAGGTGAAGCCGAGGAGCTGGGCCTTGGTCTTCGGATCCAGCACGGAGTTGAACAGGTCCGGAGGGCCCACGTCCGGCGGCGGGGTGAGGGTGCCGGTGAAGGCGGGCGCGGACTGGAAGCTGATGCCGAAGAAGTAGCGCAGCGCGAGCTGGTTCTTGTCGTTCAGGTGGTGGTCCAGCTTGAACGAGCCGCTGTCGCTGTTGGCGATGGCGGGAGTAGAGATCGTGAGGGTGCCGCGGGAGTCGATGGGGTAGTACTTGAGCAGCGCCTCGCCGATGGGGTTCACGTTGAGGCCGGCGCCGGCGATGCGGGCCCGGGCGGTCGCGACCTGGGCGGGCGTGGGCACGTTGGCCTGATACGGCGACTGCGTCGACAGCCGCTGCCCTTCGTAATAGCCGAAGAAGAACGTCTTGTCCTTGACGATCGGCCCGCCGAAGGTCCCCCCGAACTGTTGGTTGGTGAGCGGCGTGCGCTTTCCGCAGGCCTGGCCCTTGCACCCGGCGGGCCCGTTCGCCTTGTTGAAGAAGTTGGCGGCGTCGGTGAAGTCGTCGTGGCGGAAGTAGTGTCCCGAGCCGTGCAGCTCGTTGGTGCCGCTCCTCATCACCACGTTGATCGCCGCGCCTCCCTTGACGCCGAATTCGGCCGAGGGTGTCTGCTGGACGGTGAACTCCGCGATGGCGTCCATGGGCACCAGGGTTGCCGGAACCCCGACCACGCCCGTCTGGTTGAGCAGCGAGTCCCCATAGTAGCGGTCGTTGTTGGGAAGGCCGTCGATCATGTAGTTGTTGGCCGTGCGGCGGGCGCCGCCGATGTTCACGGCCAGGAAGCCGCCGCCGGGGGCGCGGTACACGCCCGGCGTGATGCCCAGGAGCGAGTTGAAGTCCCGCCCGCTGAGAGGGAGATCGTCGATGCGAGCCTTGTCCACGTAGTTGTTGAGCTTGCCCGACAACTCGACCAGCGGTGCCGCGGCCTCCACCGTCACCTCGTCCGAGCGGGCTCCGACCTGGAGGCGGAAGTCGGCGGTGGTGACGCTGCCCACCGCGACCTGTACGCTGCGGCTGGTGGTCTTGAAGCCCTGCATGCCCGCGGAGACCTTGTAAACGCAGACCGGCAACTCGGGCAGGCGATAGACGCCCGTGGACGTGGTCGTCGCTGTCCGCGACTGGCCGGTGTCCGCGCAGAGGGCATTGACCTCAGCCCCGGTGATCGCGCCTCCGGTGCTGTCCGTGACGCTGCCCGTGATGTCACCCGTGATCTTCTGCGCGTACGCCGCCGGCGCCACGCCCAACGCGAGCGCGCATGCCACCACGGCCAGAAGCAGCCTGACTTGCCGCATCTTCATGGACCTCTCTCCTTCTTGTGACCCGGGGACAGGGGAATCTGCCGGCTTTGTACGCCCCGGCCGTGGGGCTGTCAAGGTGATCCGGCGGCCGAACGGCCTTTTTCAGCCGACGTCTCGGAGCCGGAGCACCCGCTGTATGCGCAAATCGGCCAGCTTGTAGCGCCGCCGCGCGTCGATGAGGCCCTTGGGCCCGCAGACCGCGGTGAAGTCGCACCAGTCGCAGGCGGTCGGCTCCTGGACGAAGCAGCCTTCGGCGATGGCGTCGACGAGGCCGCGGAGCAGCTCCTGGAACTCCCGCCCCCGGACCCGCTCGGGGTCGAAGCTCACTTGCCGGCCGCCGTCGACGAAGTCGAGGAACGCCTCCACCACCGGCTGGCCGGGGAAGATCCGCGCCGCGGCCAGGACGTAGAACGGGATCTGCAGCTGCCGGCCGCCCCGGAAGAGTCCCCCGTCGTCGCGGGGCGCCCGGCCGGTCTTGTAGTCGCGGAGGACGAGGGTGCCGTCGGGGCGCCGATCGATGCGGTCGATCCGTCCCGAGACGCGCAGGGTCCTGCCGTCGCCGAGGTCCACCACGAGCGGCTCGGGCAGGTGCGGCTCCGCGCTCGCCACGTCCCGGGAGAGCCCGAAGGCGACTTCGAAGTGGGCGGGGGTGGCCCGGTGGGCGCCGCCGGCCTCCCGCTCCAGCCAGGAGGTCAGCCCGTCGCGGAAGCGCGAGCGCTCGCGCTCCCACAACAGCGTGAAGCGGGGCGGGCGGCCGGCGACGAGTGAGTCGAGCGCCTCGTTGGCCATCACCATCAGGCGGCGGCGCATCTCGGGCGTGTCGCGCACCGGCAGCTCCGCCCCGTCCCGTCGCTCGCGCAGGAAGCGCTCGGCCACGGCGTGGAACAGGCTGCCGCGCTCCAAGGGCTCGAGCCGCCGCCGCTCCTCCGGCTCGAGAACGGCGTCGAGGCCGATCACGTGCTGGAGCAGGTAGCGGAAGCCGCACTGCGCGAAGGTGGCCAGGCGGCTGGCGGAGAGCGGCCAGTCGGAGCTGGTGGGGTCCAGGCGGGGCCTGACCTCGGCCGCGAAGCGCGCCGCTTCGGGATGCTCCGCAGGATAGGCCACGAGCCCGTCGTAGGCGGTGAGCCGGTTGGACCAGCGCGCCTTCAAGGCCTGGCGCGCGCCGCGGAAGAAGAGCGAGCCGCCGGCGATGGCCTCGGCCGCTTCATCGCCCCCGCGGCGGACCCGGATGCGGTCGCGCTCCGAGGCGTCGAGCGCGTCTTCGAGAGGGAGAGCGTCGAGGTCGTCTTCGCCGACGAGCGCGTCGAGGTCGGCCGCTCCCACCGGCCGCCCCTCGAGCGCGGACGCGGCGGCCACGAGGAAGAGCGACGGCAGGCGCTCACGTCCGGTCCGAGGGTCGGCCCGGGGATAGGACAGGATCAACCGTTCGGTGGCCTGGCCAAGGGCGCGGTGGAACATCCGCCGTGCCTCGAGGAGGCGGTCTTGAGTCGTGGGAACCGGCGCGGGCGATGCGACGGGGGGAGCCGCCTCGGCCTCGTGATCGAAGAGCGAGAGCTGCCCGCGGGCGCGGGCGCTTTCCCGGCGGCCGGGAGAGGTCGCCCTCGCGGCCAGCGCCTCTCGCTCGGAGTCGAGAAGGAAGGGATCGGGCCGCAAGACCCCCGGGTAACCCCCCTCGACCAGCCCGGGGATGGCGACCACGCGGAAGGGAAGGCCCGCCATGGCGTCGAGCGCGCCGACGTGGATGCCTCCGCTCGCCAGGGGCCCGACGGGCAGCCGGTCCCATTCGAAGCGGGCCTCGAGGACGCTCTCCACCTCTCGCCAGGCCGCGTGCGGGCTCACCGAGGCGAGACCGGCGAGGTCGGCCAGCACCTCCGCGACCGCCTCGCGGTCCCGCTCGCGTCCGACCCACGTGTCGAAGACGGCCGCGAGCCGCCGTGACCACTCCGGCCACGAAGACTCGCCCGCGAGGCCGTCGAGCGTCTTCGCCAGCACCTCGACCACCGCGAGCAGGGCGTCGGCCTCGGCGGCGCCCCGCCGCCGTCGCTCCGCGCGATCGCCCGCGGGCTCATCCGCCGCGGCCGCGCGCTCCGCTTGCGCGTGGGCGCGCAGCCCCACGCGCCAACGGTCGATCCCCGACACGATGCCGGCGTCGCGGCTGATCGCGTCCCACCGCGACGGCCGCGCCGGCCCCCCGTCTTCGCCGAGCATCCCCTCGAAGGGCACCGGGGCGAAGGTGAGGAACTCCATCACGGCCCGGCGGGCGAGGCCGCGGCAGCGGAACAGCAGGAGCAGCGAGCGCGCCGAGCGGCCGCACCGCAGCGGGAGCGAGGGATGGAGTCGATGGGGAACCGCGAGCCGCTCGAGCAGGTCGGTCACGAGTGGGGCGTAGTCTTCGGGGCGGGGGAGGATGACGCCCATCTCCTCGAACGGCACGCCGCGCGCGGCCTCGCGCAGGAGCCGGCGCACGATGGCCCGCACCTCGGCCGCTTCGCCCGGCGCGGTGAGAAGCTCCACGGCGCCGTCGCGCATGGCCTCGCCTTGCGGCGGCTCGAACAGGCGCGTGCGCAGTCGCCGCAACGACGGCGGAGGGACCGGCGGCGCGAGGGCCGCCAGCACCGTTTGTTCGAGGGGCGCCTCGGCCACGCCGTGAGCCGCGGCCCAGGCCGCGAAGGACGACGGGCCGAGACCGGCCGGCCGCTCGCGTGCGAGCAGACGAACCGGCCGGACGCGGGCGAGGGCCGCCACGAACTCGCGCTCCCGGAGATCCAGCTCGAGGTCGTCCGTGATCAGGATCTCTGCCCCTTCGAGCCAGCGTGCGGTCTCGAGGTTCTCTCGGGCCGCTTGCAGCAGCGTGACCGGGTCGGCGAGGCGACCGTCCACCTCGGAAAGGAAGCGGCGGTAGAGGCGAGCGAGGGAGAGGAGCCGGCCGGCGTCTCCCCGCCCCGCCCTGGCGGCCGCGCCTTCCAGATGCTCCGGCTCGACGCCTCCCATGCGCAGGGCGGAGAGCGTCCGCGCCAGCGCCGCCGCGACCGGTGCCCGCGGCACGTCGGCGGCAACGAGGGGCGAGGGGTCCTCGTCGAGGAGCCGGGCGGCGAGGAGGGCGTCGTGGCCCGGGTGCCACGCTTCGAGGCCGCGGCCGAGCAGCGACGGCTCGGCCACGGCGCGGGCGAGGTCGAGCACCTTGAAAGGATACAGGCCGGTCAACCCCGGGCCGGCGCTGGCCAGGCGCCGCGGCAGCTCCACGGCCGCGGCCAGGGAGGGAACGAGGAGGATGACGGGCCGGATGCCCACCGCAGCATCATAGGCCGGGGCCGGGCGCGGCGAGGTCGAACCGACCGGTGCTAACCTAGCCGCGTGAACCGACGGGGATTCCTGAAGGCGGCCGGGGCCACGGTGGCGGTGAGCGCGGTGGCCGAGGCGGCTCCGGCCGCCGCGCCGGGGGCGGCGAGCGACGTCTGCTTCATGAGCGGGCGCGAGCTGGCGCGCCTCATCCGCACGCGCCGGCTCTCGGCGCGCGAGGTGATGGCGGCGCACCTGCCACGGATCGCGCGGGTGAACCCTCGCATCAACGCCATCGTGGCGAAGCTCGACGACGACGCCTGTCTCGCCCTCGCCGACGAGGCCGATCGGCGCCTCGGAAGAGGAGAGAACGTCGGGCCTCTGCACGGCCTTCCGTTCGCCTTCAAGGACCTGGAGGCCGCCGTCGGCTTTCCCTGCACGCGCGGCTCCCCGATCTACAAGGACGACCGGCCGACCGAGGACACGGTCCTCGTCGAGCGGCTGCGGAAGGCGGGCGTGGTGCCCATCGGCAAGACGAACGTGCCGGAGTTCGGGATGGGCTCGCACACCTACAACAAGGTCTACGGAACGACGGTCAATCCCTACGACCTGACGAAGAGCGCGGGCGGGTCGAGCGGCGGCGCGGGGGCGGCGCTCGCCACCGGCATGTTGCCCCTGGCCGACGGCAGCGACCTGGGCGGCTCGCTCCGCAACCCCGCGAACTTCAACAACGTCGTCGCCCTCCGCCCCACCGTCGGGCTCGTGCCGGTGGCTCCGACCCCGATGCCGTTTGTCGGCTTCTCGGTGAAGGGGCCGATGGCCCGGTCGGTGGCCGACACCGCGTTCCTGTTGAGCGTGATGGCCGGCGCCGATCCGCGCGACCCGGGAGGCTATCCGTCCGACTCTTCGGTCTTCGCCGGCCGACTGGATCGCGACCTGAAGGGAGTGCGGGTCGCCTGGTGCCCCGACCTGGGCGGCCTGCCGCTCGACCGGCGGGTGCGCTCCGTGCTCCAGGCGCGGCGCCAGACCTTCGAGGATCTGGGCTGCATCGTGGAGGACGCGTGCCCCGACCTGAGCGGCGCCGACAAGGTGTTCCTCGACCTTCGCCTGTGGATGTCCTGGAGCGCGCTCGGGCCCGTGCTCGAGCAGCATCGGGACCAGATGAAGCCGGAGGCGGTCTGGCAGATCGAGTCGGGATCACGCATCAGCAGCGCCGACATTGCGCGGGCGATGGCGCAGCACGGCGAGATCCTGGAGCGCATGCGGCGCTTCCAGGACAAGTACGAGTTCATGGCCTGCGCGGTGAACCAGGTGCCGCCCTTCGATGCCACGCTCGACTGGCCGCACGAGATCGAGGGCGTGAAGATGGAGAGCTACGTCGCGTGGATGAAGTCCGCCTACTGGATCACGACGACCTTCCGCCCCGCGGCCTCGGTGCCGGCGGGGTTCACCACCGACGCTCTGCCCGTCGGGATCCAGATCGTGGGCCGGTACCGCGACGACGTCGGCGTGCTGCAGATGGCCCACGCGTTCGAGCAGGCGACCGGCTTCGGGAGGAAGCAGCCGACGATCGCGCAGGCCTGAGTTGGGTCCTCAGGCGGTGGGGCGCGAGACCACCGGCAGGTTTCCCGCGCTCGGGCCCTTCCACCCGCTCATCTGCTCCTCGCTGCAGAGCAGGTCGCGAAGGCTGAGGCGGCCCAGCACCTGGTCCACCGCGCCCTGGACGAGCCGCCACACCGAACGGATGGAGCAGTCGGGCATGTGGGTGCAGAGGCGCTCCACGCCGGAGTGGCGCCCGCAGAAGGCGGGGTCGTAGAGCCGGCCGCCGAGAACAGCGAGCGCCTCGCCCAGGTTGATCCCCTCGGCGGGCCGGGCGAGCGTGTAGCCGCCCTCCTTGCCGCGCGTGCTGCGCACGTACCCGCCGCGGCGGAGCACCCGCATCAGCTTGGCCACGTTGGGCGCGGAGATGCCCTCGCGCTGGCTGAGCTCGGAGATGGTCAGGCTCACGCCTTCGCCCTCGCGGCCGAGGCGCAGCAGGCACCGCAAGCCGTATTCCTCTTGGGCACTGAGCTTCATGCGTTCCCCCTCACATCAGTCCCAGCTGAAGACGGGCGGCATCCGACATCCGGCTCTGGTCCCACGGCGGGTCGAGCTGCACCTGTACGTCGGCCTCCTTCACGTCCGGCAGCGCGAGCACCTTGCGCTCGATGTCCTGGCGCAGGATGTCGCCCATGCCGCAGCCGGGAGCGGTGAGCGTGAACCGCACCGACACCTTCTGGCCACCCTCCGGCAGCGGCGCGACCTCCGCGGAATGCACCAGGCCCAGCTCCACGATGTCGACGGGGATCTCGGGGTCGTAGCAGGTCTTGAGCTGGTCCCAGACGAGGTCCACGAGGGGCCGCCCGGCCAGCTCTTCGGCGCTCGGCGCGGCCAGGGTCTCCTTGCCGATGGCGTCGGCGTCCTTCCCGTCGATGCGGACCATGTAGCCCTGCATCGTCACCACCGTGTAGGAGCCGCCCAGGGCCTGGCTGATGATCACGGGGCTGCCCGCGGTGAGGGGGACCTTGTCGCCGTAGGGGATGGCGGTCCCCTCGATGTCGCGCGAAAGGACGGTCTCCTCCCTCATGACGAGCCCTCCGGCCGCGTCTTGCCTTCGGCCTCGCCGCGGCTGGCCTCGGTCTCTTCCGTGGAGACCGGGGTGGCCTCGCCTTCCAGGGCCGAGCGCAGGGTGTGCCACGGCAGCGACGCGCACTTCACCCGCACCGGGAACTCGCACACGCCGGAGAAGGCGGCCAGCTTGCCGAGCTCGGGCGCGACGTTCTCGGCCGCGCGCGACGGGTCGCTGGTGATGAGGCGGTGGAAACGATCGAACAGCGCGTCGGCCTCGGCCCGCGTCTTGCCCTTGAGCGCTTCGGTCATCATCGAGGCCGAGGCGGTGGAGATCGAGCAGCCCGCGCCCTTGAAGCTGACGTCCTTCACGCGGTCGCCCTCCAGCTCGACGTAGACGGTGGCGCGGTCCCCGCAGAGCGGGTTGTAGCCCTCGGCGCGGCCGGTGGCCGCGGGCAGCTCGCGGAAGTTCCGCGGCCGCTTGCTGTGGTCGAGGATCACCTCCTGATACAGCTCCCTCAGCTCCGAGCTCACGCGAACATCTCCCTGGCCTTTTCGATCCCGGCGACCAGCACGTCGATCTCCTGCTTCGTGTTGTATACGGCCAGGGAAGCGCGCGTGGTGGCGGGAACGCCGAAGCGCTC
>Ga0070699_100004094_pt1 | contig 12885 bp, 7 predicted proteins | sample KBSK1503metaG_FD_65473 | JGI IMG/M metagenome (GOLD analysis project Ga0070699, IMG submission 65473) | Corn, switchgrass and miscanthus rhizosphere microbial communities from Kellogg Biological Station, Michigan, USA - KBS K1-50-3 metaG | ecosystem: Host-associated > Plants > Roots >...
CTTCGCACCTGGGCCGGCCAAAGGGCCAGCGCGTCGATAAGTACAGTCTTCGCCCCGTCGCGGAACACCTTTCACAACTGCTCCAGCGTCCGGTCGCTTTTGCCGAGGATTGCATCGGTCCGGAAGCGGAGTCGAAAGTAAACGCGCTCGCGGACGGTGACGTGTTGCTGCTCGAGAATCTTCGTTTCCACGCTGAAGAAGAAAAGAACGACGACAACTTCGCCAAGCAGTTGGCGAGCCTGTGCGACGTTTACGTGAACGACGCATTCGGCACCGCTCATCGCGCGCACGCCTCAACCGCCGGTATCACGCACCACGTCTCGCAAGCCGCGGCCGGCTTCCTGATGGAGAAAGAGCTCGACTATCTTGGCAAAGCTATCAACCATCCGGAGCATCCGTTTGTCGCGATACTCGGCGGCGCGAAAGTTTCAGACAAGATCCCGGTCATCAACGCGCTGATCGATCGCGGCGTCGATAAGATCCTGATCGGCGGCGCGATGGCTTACACGTTTTTGAAAGCGGAGGGATTTACAGTCGGCAAGTCGTTGGTTGAAGACAGCATGTTGCAGACCGCGCTTGAGATTAAGCAGCGAGCAGGAGAGAAGGGAATCACGTTTCTGTTGCCGACAGACCATCAAGTGGTTGACAGTTACGAGCCGATCAAGGGCGAGAAGATCGTCACCAAAACGATTCCGATCGAGTTTACCAACATCGGCCTCGTCGGGATGGATATCGGCGTTGAGACCGTGGACCACTTTTCGTCAGCATTGCAGGACGCGCGCCTGATTATCTGGAATGGTCCAATGGGCGTGTTTGAAGAACCGCCGTTTGACCAGGGCACCATCGGCGTGGCGCACGCAGTTGCGGCAGCAGCCGATCGCGGCGCGACGGTGATCGTCGGTGGCGGTGATTCTGTCTCTGCCGTTACTCGCGCCGGCGTTGCGGATCGCATCACGCACATCTCCACCGGCGGCGGCGCCACTTTGGAATTCCTCGCCGGCGACGAGCTACCCGGTGTCGCCGCGCTAACCAATAGAAACTAACTATGCGCAAACCCGTAATCGCCGGAAACTGGAAGATGTACAAGACTGTTGGTGAGGCGGTTGATACCGCACTCGCTTTGAAGCCTCTGGTCGCCAATGCGAATCACTGTGACGTCGTCATTGCACCGGTCTTTACGGCTCTGAAAACCGTCGCCGATCGTCTCGAAGGTTCGAACGTGCACGTCGCCGGCCAGGATTGCTCGACCGAAACGAAAGAAGGTGCGCACACGGGAGAAGTGCTGGCGTCGATGCTCCGCGACGTCGGCGCGCGTTACGTGATTGTCGGTCACTCAGAGCGGCGGCAGTTTTACGGTGAGACTGACGAACAGGTTAATAAGAAGACACACGCAGGCATCGCGAGTGGTTTGACGGTGATCATGTGTGTCGGCGAGATGCTCGATCAGCGCGAGCAGGGAAGCGCCGAAAGCGTGGTGTCACAACAGTTGAACGGCGGACTCAGCGGGTTGACAGCCTCGGATCTCGACCGTATCATCGTCGCTTACGAGCCGGTCTGGGCCATCGGCACTGGACGCACAGCGACGCCGGAGCAAGCGCAGGAAATGCACGCGTTTATCCGGCGCGTTTTCGCGGAAAGGCACTCCACGGCGGCCGGCAACGCGTTGAGAATTCTTTACGGCGGTTCGGTGAAGCCCGACAACATCGCGGGGCTGATGAAACAACCGGACATCGATGGCGCGCTGGTTGGCGGCGCGAGTTTGCAGGCGGAGAGTTTCGCCAAGATTGTGAATTACAATCGCTGATGTTTTAGGAGTTCGTTTTGGTAACTTACATTCTTTACACATTGTTCGTGCTGGCGTGCCTGGTGCTGGTGATAACGATCCTTTTGCAGCCGGGCAAGGCGGATGCGGGCGCGCTCTTTTCTAACACCCTTTCAAGCACCGCTTTCGGACCGCGCGGCACGGCGAGCCTATTGGCAAAGATCACGATCGGAGCGGCAGTGGCGTTTATGTTGATTGCGCTCGCGCTCGGTTTGCCGATTTTGAGTGGCTCGCGATCAGTGTTGCAGTCAGTACCAGAAAGTGCACCGGTGGCAACACCCACACCGACTCCGGCGCAGCAGACTTCACCGGCGGCGCCGGCGGCATCCCCAGCTGCAAGCAAGTAGCAGCGGGAGCTTTAATTGAAAACGGATCCGGCTATAATGGCCGAGCTCTCTAAACTCACTTCATGCCGAAGTGGCGGAACTGGCAGACGCGCACGTTTGAGGGGCGTGTGAGGCAACTCGTGGGGGTTCGAGTCCCCCCTTCGGCACCATTCAAAAATTTAAGCATTACAGATAAAAGACTTAGGGGAATCCCGGAACATCCGTGTCTCAACTAAGGCTCAAAAGATTTGGTTCATACGCACAATCGAGCGCGTTCGGGTGGCCTGTTTGGTTTAGGTGCTTGTAGGCGTTATGCCGAAGCTCACTGGCCAAAACAGGGACTTGGGGCCAATTTGTTATGATCCGATCGCGATATTTATGGAGTTGAATAAGGGTGACTGGCTAGAGACTCTTTTTAACGAGACGCAAAGACCGTTCTGATGCAGGATGCAGGAGGTGCTTCGATATCTCAATCTGACAAATAAAGGTATTTAAGTCCTACTTATTATGCTGACTTTTGATCCCATTACTCTCACCCCCAAGGAATTTGAAGAAGCCGTGAAGGAGATTCTGGACGGAGCCGGCGTCACCCTAAAAGACTACAAGTCAGAACACTTGCCGTCACTTACAGGCGTTGATGGTGATTACGTGATCGATGTTGCAATTACTTTCTCCGCACTCGGTGGAGATTTTCTGGTTCTTGTGGAATGCAAACATCAGAGGCGACGCACCGAACGGCAAGATGTTCAAATCCTCCATAGCAAGCTTCAATCACTCGGTGCGCAAAAAGGTATGCTTTTTTCCACTGCTGGATTTCAAGACGGTGCGGTTCAATTTGCTGAGTTGCACGGCATCGCCTTAATACAAATCGCACATGGTGAAACAACGTATTTTTCCAGAAGTTTTGGACCACCCGGACCAGCACCAGAATGGGCTGAGATTCCCAAATATGTTGGCTGGTGGAGACACGGAAAATATCTGACAGTCTTGTCGCCGAAGAGCGGAGCCTATACCCGCAATGCCTTGGGAATAGCAATTGGATGAAATATAACGATGGCTAGTTAAAAACAGCATCGACTTGGGCATCAGCAACATTGAAAGCGCCTGGTGCGCCTGAAGCAAACCCAGAGTCAGTAAAAGTTATCGGAGGAAACCAGCCAACGTCCTTGTCTTGGTTCGCACGCGCGCTTTCGCCAAACGACAAGGACTGGACATTCGCCTCTGGGGCCAATAATCATACCGTCCGTCAGCGACAAGGCATGAAATGCGAAATAACAACGCCAATGTTTTCACGATTCGGTTTTGAACTGAATGGGTGTCCAATCGCCGACCTGAATGAAGCTAGCCCAATAGTATGGATGCGTTCTGTGCGTTTGCCGAACCATTTCAAGTTGAGCTTGTCTGAGTGCCTCGTTCCTGCCTTTACCGGCCACAAGATACCTATAGTATTGAATCATCAAGTCTCGAGTAGCTGTATCGCTAATAGGCCACAGGCTCATAACCTCGCTTTCCGCTCCTGCCATGAGAAAGGCTCTCCGCAGACCGTACACGCCTTCTCCGACTCTAACTTCTCCTACGCCTGTGTCGCAGGCTGATAACACGACGAGTTTTGTTCCCCATAGATCCAAGCTTGCTGCCTCGTAGGCCGTGAGAATGCCATTATCCTCTGAATTATTTCTGTTCGTATTTGCACCTGCAAATGCCAGCCCGGATTTGAATAAAGCGTTGTGTTGAAAACCCACGGAGTCGACGGAATTCCTTGTTTGCAACATTAGTTGTCGCTTTACCATACGCTCGCCAGTAGTTTCTTCTGGAGCGTCACTCAAGAAGAACCCGTGCGTAGCAAGATGGAGAATCTTTGGACTTGATGCGCACTGTACCGCACTCTTGGTTGCTTGTTCTGCTGTAAGAACTCTCGCATTCGGCAAAATTGCCGCGATTCCAGCTGCCTCTCCTGCAGTGCCGGGCAGAGGGATTAAGGGGATGAAAAACGCTTTACTGAGATCGATCATTCCGGTTGTGTTGGCCCAAGAAGACGGGCGAAAAGATAATTGCCGCTTCGAGTCTTCAACCAGATCGAAAAGGGGATTAGCCACAATGAGAGGGTGATCGCGATCGCTTTCACTGTCAGAGAACCTTAACAGGTCGCGTCCACTAGTTACGTATGTTATGGAATAACTCTCAAGTAAATACTGATTCTTCTCGTCAGGCAATGCCGCTATCGGCAGCAGATTCAGCATGCCATCAGGTGAAATCAATAAAATGCGAGCATCGCCGATTAGTTGTCGTATCGGACTTATAATTTGTTCTTCCAATCCCCTCCCAATACTGGTGAAGTCAGAACTATTCGGATCGCTCAATTTAATTCTGAACAATCGCACTTGATTATCGATGGGCGCGGCTTCACCGAGGTCGATCCAGTGAGGGTCACCAATCCTCCTCAGAACGTAAGCTGCATAGTGCTGCGAACCAAATCTTTCAGTGAACTTTGCGTTCAGATCAACAGGTCTGTATAAGATGATTTCAACTAATGCTGCGTCTGCGGGAATTCGACTTTGCACCGATTCGAGATTAATAGTTTCCGAAATGATGCGAAAAGCAGACCCGCGGTCGCTCGCAATTGATTCAAGCTTCGCGAGGGTTTCTTCCAAGCCTCTCAGATCCGCTTTATATTGCTCAATGCTCGAACCACCGGGTCCTCTTAGTGTTAGAGTAGCTAACTGGGTCCTAACTGAGGAAAGCTGATCAAGGAGCGCGGCGTCTTCTGCCTGAAGATGAGTCCGAAGGGCTGCTATGCTATTTATCATCGTGTCAAGCACTCGACCTTTCCGACGCAGAACAGTTGTCAGAGCAAACTTTGCAGCATCAAGATCGTCCGGTGCGATTGCGAGATGTAGCGATACGGCTCCATCCATTTCCCAGCGGATCGATTCCATATATACACGCTTCTGTTCATCGGAACCGGCTGCAAGGAGCAAGCGCAAGTTGTGCTCGCTAATTTCTTCGGCCTGTTTCGCACACTCGATGGCCTTCTCTTTATCGCCGACTGCGAGGTGCAGTCGCGCTAGGGTCGCAAAAACAGTGCCCACTGAGGGATGGCGTGATCCCAGTTTTTCTTTTGCCAACGTTAGAGTCTTTCGAAGGATCTTTTCACACTTTTCGGGGTTTTGCTGCTCTATATAAATGGTGGCCAAATTCGTAAGGACGATTACTTGTTCGGGATGCCCCGCAGGAAAGTACTCGTTCGAAATTGCGAGAGCCCGATTGAATAGTTGTTCGGCTCGTGAGAAATCACCGCTGAAGGCGTAGGAGAGTCCTAGGTTATTTAACGGAAACAAGAGATTAATATTGTTTGTACCAAAGCTGTTTTCATAAGTTTTCAAGACCCGTTCTCGAATCTCCAGCGCCTGCTTGTAGTCCTCTTTCGATTGGTAGACCAAAGCCAAATTACCGAGCATTAGGGCTGTCTTAGGATTCTCGACACCCAATGTTTTCTCAAGCACCGCGATAGCTCTTTTGAAAGTGATTTCTGAACGATTGAAATCGCCACGATAGAAGTAAAGCAAGGCCATGTTGTTCATAGGTACCGCTGCAAGATAGTTGTCAGGACCCAAGACTCTCTGCGTTACGTCGACTGCTAGTTGCAGTAGGGGCTCGGCCCCCACGTACTCACCTTTAGCCATGTAAAGCAGGCCAAGGAACATTGATATCGTCGCAACTTCAGGCGACTCCAGTCCCAAAGTCTTTTTCTGTATCCACAAAGCACTCTGATATGTGTCTTCGGCCTTCTTATAAGCTCCTTGTGCTTGGTAGAGCGAAGCTAATGCGGTCAGCGATCCAACGATGTCTGGATGTTCAGGCCCAAGGCGCGTAGAAATGATGGACACCGCTCGAAGATGCAACTGTGCGGATTCCTGAAACCTTCCCTGGTCCTTGTATACTGAAGCGATGTTGCGGAGGTAATAAGTGAGTTCAGGGTTATCTGAGCCGAAGAACTTCTCCTCGATATTTAATGCATCCTCATAAAACTTCAACGCAGACTTTAAGTCTCCTTTTGTCTGATTCACTGAACCAAGCAAGGACAACGTGTGAGCGACTAAAGGGTGCTCGGTCCCCAACTCGTTCCTTTGGATTTCCAAAGCGCGTTGTAATAGTGGTAGCGACTTATCGAAGGCGCCTTGTAGGTTATAGAAATTGCCGAAATTGTCTAAGGCCGTAGCAACAATTAGAGCATCTGGTCTTGAAATTTTTTCCAAAATGTTAATGTTGCGTTGATAGAGCGTTTCCGCGTCGACGTAGTTGCCGGATTGGCTGTAAAGGTGTGCTAGGTTGGACAAGGCTATGGCCACATCGGGATGCTCCTCACCCCAGGCCTTTTTGAGAATAGAGAGAGCTCGCGTATAGAGAGGTTCAGCTCGTACGTAATCCTGTTTGGTCAGATACAGTGATGCAAGATTATCAAGCGACGGAACAATACTGATGCTCTCAGAACCCCAAGCCTTCTCGGTCAGACTCAGTGCTCTCGTGAAGTAGGTTTCTGCCTCTTCGAACTGAGTCGTCTTGGTATAAAAGAATCCAAGGGAAGCCAGCGAAGGCGCAAGCTGTGCGTTTTCTGGACCAAGTAACTTCTCACTGATAGCCAGAGCTCGCTGAAGAAACTGTTGCGCTTTTACATATTCCGCGTTAGCCTGATACAGCGAACCAACTCCTCTCAGGCTTGCAGCAACATCAGGATGTTCACCGCCAAAGAGCTTCACTCTAATCGACAGAGCTCGCAGGTAGAACTGCTCGGCCCTTGTGTAGTCATATTTCGCTAGATAAAGCTCGCCGAGGTTCGTGAGAGTCATTGCCAGTGTTGCGTGTTCGGACTTAAGTACTTTTTCATGTATCGCCAACGCTCGCTCCAAAAGAGGCTCGGCTTCCTTAGGGTCGCCGCTGTTGAGGTAGACCATTCCTAGATTGTTGAGAGAAATACCAACGTCGGGATGCTCAGGTCCCAACGCCGCCTCCAGCAGGGTTAGTGCGCGTTTGTTTAGCGATTCCGCCGCTTTGAAATCCCGTTTTAAGACATAGAAATTGGCCAGATTGTTTAGTGTCGTTGCAGCTTCAGTACTCGAAATACCAAGCGTCTTCTCGTAAATTGCTAGAGCTCGAAGATATTCGTTTTCGACCCTATGATATTCGCCAGTCACGATATGTAACTCGGCTAGATTATTGAGAGTCTGAGCGGTGTCTGCGCTTTCTCCGTCATTCTGGCTCTCTCGAATTTTTAGGGCGTGATCGAAAAGATATTCAGCAGTTTGATAGTTACCTTTTGCGAAACATGTGAGGGCGGCGCCATTCAGAGTTACTGCCACTAGCGGGTGGTTGGGTCCTAGCGCCTTCACTCTAATAGCTGCAACTCGTTGATAAATTGCTTCCGAACGATCGTATTCACCATTCAACCTGTATACATCGGCAAGATCGTTCAAGAGCATCGCCAACGACAAATCTTCCGGTTCCAACCTTTGATCAAGTATCGCGAGCGATTTTGTCAACGATAATTCAGCCTGTTGAAGGTTCCCTTGTAGTGCAATGACTTCGCCAAGGTGCTGGTAGCAAAAGCCGACAAGGAGATCGGAGTCACCGAATTGGTTTTGTGCGGCGTTGAGAGCGCGCTCAAGAACCGCGCGCGCCGCGCCAAAATCACCAGCTGCACGATACTTATGTGCCTCTTTAATAAGGTCGATGACTGCCTGAGATTGCGGGTCCATAAGGAGCTTTATCTCATCTTTTATCAGAAAGTAGGCACAATGATTTTGGTGCTCCAAAGTTTTTTGGATTGTGATCTTTGATTTCGGATTACGAGGACGGTAAGAGAGGTAAAAATCGTGTCTCAACTAAGTCTCAAATAGGTGCGAGTAGTGTAAGTAGTGGAAGATGTGTAAAAAGCAAAATGCTTGATTTTCTTAGGAAAAACGCATGGTTTGGAAAAGACGGCGTAAAACCCAGTAAAAACAGGGCTAAAAAATAGGGGGTTCGAGTCTCCCCTTCGGCACCAGTCACAAATTTAAGCGTTGCGAATAAAGAGCTTAGCCAAACGACCACCCAAGCCTGCACAACTAAGGCACAGCAACATTTCCCCCCTGTAGAATTAGTTTCTTCAGATTTCTCAGTCGAACTGCGCGAAGAGAACGCCGACACAAGTCTATGGGCCATCTGAGGCATAGGGAATATTTGTTAAGCAGAAAACCGGAAATCGTGTAGTGACTCGTGGGTGTAATCGAGGAGGCTTACACTAAGACTGGCTGAATCGGAAGCGGTTTACCTGCCGACTGCTCCTGCCTAGTGCTTATGTTCAATCCCAGCTTTTGATGTTGGGCCAGAGAGTGTGGAGATCTTCATTGAGGCCGCGGCAGAGGAGTATTGGATAGTGTTCGTCGCGTCGTGAGTATGGGTGAAAAGTGCGGCCAACTTCATCGACTGTCCTGAAGTGATCGCGGTCACCTTCGCCGTCGCTGCCTAACACAATCACAGTCGTTCCCGTGTAGTTGCGGGGTCCCCAAAGCCAGTAAGTCTGGTGGTTACTAATGGCTTTTGGCAGTCCATACTTCGGACCAAAGAAGTCGATGGCCCCTGCCTGGCCGTAGCTGTTGGCGAAGATCGCAGTCTGAGCGCGTTCCTCAGGCGGCAGACTGTTATAGACTTCGGCTACCGCACGCGTCATGTCTTCCCAGCCAAACTCGTCTGCGAAATATTGCGGCAGAGGCCCGGTCTGCTGGTTCTCTGTTTTTGACGGCTCAATGCCGAGTGCCTTTTGATAATGGATGTAAGCCTCAGGCGAAAGAATTGGCAACGACAACGGCGCCAGCACCGCGCCGGCGACGATGATCGCCAATGCGTAGACCCAGCGGCACCAGGCGCACGAAGCGGGGGCAGCCGGCAAGTGAACGGAATGACCTGGACCAACCTGTCGTGCGGTTATTCGTTCAAATGCAATGGCGCCGGCGGCAAAAAGAATGGGATACGCGGGAGCGAGGTAATAGTTTTTGCCTTTCAGGACAATAAACGTGATCAGCATTACCACGTAGGTCCAGCCCAGGATGCGGTAGCGGCGGCCGTCTTTGCCGAAGAACAACCAAGACAAACCAGCAACCCAAAGCGGAAAAAGAATCGGATTAATGATCATCGCTTGATCGGCAATGAAAGGGATAGGACCACGCGCGACGTCGCGGCCGCTCGCGCGGATGTTTCGCATCAACTCCAGGAAAGGAAAATCATGTTTCACCAACCAAAGGAGATTTGGCAGAAAGATCAGGAGGGCAGCGAGGCCACCGAGCCAGATCCACTTGCGTCTCAAAACACTGCGGTGCTTTGTTAAGAGCAAACCCGCCACCGTGCCCATTGTGAAAAAGAGCACGGAATACTTTGTCTCAAGTCCCAGGCCAACGAGCACGCCAAACCAGAGCCAGTACCTGTCATTCCCGGACCTTCCATCCTGGTCGGTATACCCGTTTGGAGATCTCGGATTCATCGCGCGTACAACACACCAGGCGGCGCCTGTCCAGATGAGCGGTTCAAACGCATTCATCGTCAGCCAGTGATGAAAGACGAGGAAGATAGGAACGACGAGAGTAGCGAGTGCCGCAAGCGCCTGCGCAAAACGACCGCCGCCCATTTCACGGGCGAGTTTGCCGGTTAACCAGACCAGCGCGGCGCCTGCGATTGCCGGCAGCAACCGCAAGCCCAGCAGCGAACTACCAAGGAGATGTCGTGCGACCCAGGCGATCAAAGCAATGAGTGGTGGCTGGTCTACATAACCCCAATCAAGGTGCTCGGAGCAGGCAAGGTAGTAAAGCTCGTCGCGGAAGATTCCATATCGTCCTGCAGTGAAGAGATGTAATAAGAGTTTGACGGCAGCGAGATATGAGACTATGGCCGGGCCGCTGGTCCACTTTGATTTTGAAAAATGCATGCCGTTCAGCAAACAGTAAAGAGCAGGCATCAAAGAGTCAATGTTATGAGTATTAGCCAGAATGAGGTGAGGGAGCAAAAACTGAAAGATAGTGAGTTGCGAAAACCTCGAAAGATTTCCGTATCATTTTCTCTTGCGATGAGTTGACGATTGCGTTCGTGTCCTGGTTGTCCGTCATCACAGCCGACGACTCGCTCCTTGAAGTCGCTCGACGCTAATCAGATCAATCATCTAGTGGCCAAGCTGCTGTAGACAAAAAGACTCCGCGCCTATCCTAAAAGATCAGCGCGGAGTCTTTTCACCAGCACCGAGCCATCTTTAGCTTGGCCCAACCGGCCCGCTGAATGCTGCCCCTGCGGCTTGATTGTTCCCGTATGAGAGAACAGTCCCGCTGAACAGGGCTGTGTTGTACATGGCCGTAGTGTTCGACACACGTATGGTCGTGTTGGCTGTCGACTGAAAGCCTGTAGCATTGTCTGAAACCACGCAATGGTCGACTGCTATCTCGGTTTGGGTGCCGCCGTCCGGATCCTCGGCGTATATCCCGGCGATACTGTTTCCGCTAAATACCGAGTCGTAGATAGTGACTTTGTTGTTGTTTGACGCAGCTACGCCATAGGCGCAATTCAACACTTGCACTTTACTGATCACGATCTTCAGGGTAGCCGCTCCGCTCGCCGGAGAAGTGCTGATGCCGGCGCCAGACATATTCCTAATTATCGTGTTGGTGACGCTGAGCAAACCGCCACCGGAACGAGCATCGCGAATACCGTTGCCCGGACTGCCGAAGTTGCCATCGAAGCGGCAGTCTTCGATGAAGACTTCGGTGCCGGTGACGGCAGCGCCGCCGGTAATGCTTACCCCGCGTAATCCGGTGTCGACGCCGGAGTAATTGATGTTACGCAGACGCACCGACTTCCTCGTGTCCGTTCCGGCGAAGCTGTCGAAATTGATGGCGACTCCATTGGCCGAAGGGTGTGTGACTCCCGCAAAATTCTCGTGGCAGTCAACCTGGATCGACTTGGTGATGGTCAATGCACCGTAGGCGCCGGGATCGAGGCAATTGATCTCGCCATTCACGCCGGTCTTGGAAATGGCGCCCGCAAAAGTTTTGCACGGCGCAGTGCGGCTGCACGGGTTCATGTCGTCGCCGACACCCGATACCCAGGTCCTACTTTGAGCTTGAGCACTGGAAAATGCCACCAGGCTGAAAGCCATAACTGCGAGAGCCGTCAAACTGAAACGTAGCTTATTCATTTTCAAATTCTCCTCTATGAAAGGCTTGGGTTGGTCTCAAGAGTTTGCGCGGACGTCGCTTCCGAACAAACGTGGAAACGAGCGCTAGGTCTTTAAGACCGGCCCGCTAAACGCAGCTCCCCCAGTTTGATTGTTTCCGTAAGACAGCACAGTGCCGCTAAACAACGCGCCGGTGTTGTTCATCGCTGTAGTGTTGGACACCCGGATAGTGCTGTTGGTGGAAGCCTGGAAGCCGGTGCCGTTCTTCGACACCACGCAGTGGTCAATAGCCACCTGGGTGTCGATCACTCCACCGTCCAGATCTTCGGAAAAGATTCCGGTTGTATTACCACTGATAACCGAGTCGGAAATCGTGGCCCTCGTGTTGGTAGAGAGGGACACGCCAGTAGCGCAGTTGAGAACTTGCACGTTGTTGAGCACGACCTTGGTCTGGCCTGAGAGGAAACTCTTGACTACGCCAATGCCGGCGCCGAGCATATTTCTGATGGTGGTGTTTGAAACGCTCAGCAGGCCGCCACCATTGCGGGCGTCGCGAATGCCGTTGCCGGTGCCGCCGAAGTTGCCATCCAGCATGCAGTCCTCGACATAGACCTCACTGTTAACCCCCAGTGTGCTTCCGGTAATGCTGATTCCTCGGGCGCCTGTATCAAACCCACTGAAGTTAAGGTTGCGCAGACGCACCGTTCTTCTGGTGTCCGCGCCGTCGAAGCTATCGAGGGCGATATTCACGCCGTTGCTCGCAGCGCTCTCAAGCACGCCGGCGTAGACCTCGTGGCAATCAATTTGGATTGACTTGGTAATGGTCACAGCACCGAAGCCGCCTGGATTCAGGCAGTTGATCTCACCATTGACGATGGTTTTTGAGATCGCGCCGGCGAAGGTCTTACAGGGCGCCGTGCGGCTACACGGATTCATGTCGTCGCCGACACCTGACACCCAGGTGCGACTCGCCTGGGCCTGGGCTGCCGTAGCAAAAGCGACAGCGAAACAAGTTATTAACAACAACCTGATAATGGGGTCACGAGCGGTCATCTTGCTTTCTCCTTATCGCGTCCATTGGATAGAGTTCATGAGACGGGTGTGGTTGAAAGGTGGATAGTCAAATTGAGTATCCAAAGATTCGAAGCAAATCAGGTGAGTGGTCTTTACACCAGAAGTGCCTGACACAATACGATTTGCGGGGGGACGGCAAAGCAACTGCAAATCGAAGCGCCAGATTTTTACGTTATTTCCGAACCGATGTCAACAAAATCGCTCTCAGCCAATGTGGCAAACTTGATCCTCCTGCTTAGAAGCTTTGCGAAGCGGTTCTCTGGACCGCGGCTGAACAATGCGATGTTGAAGACCTCAAGAAAAATGCTAAAGTACTGCTAGACAAGGTCCACGGAAATTAGATTCCCAGGCTGAGGATGCGGGGTTCGAATCCTTTCGCCCGCTCCCAAACATAATTCTCAACTACGTCCTTCGATCTCATCGACTACAAGCGGTATGGAACTGCTGACTCTAGTTAGGATGGAACGGGGTGA
>Ga0070699_100004095_pt1 | contig 12885 bp, 12 predicted proteins | sample KBSK1503metaG_FD_65473 | JGI IMG/M metagenome (GOLD analysis project Ga0070699, IMG submission 65473) | Corn, switchgrass and miscanthus rhizosphere microbial communities from Kellogg Biological Station, Michigan, USA - KBS K1-50-3 metaG | ecosystem: Host-associated > Plants > Roots >...
GGGAGTGTCTCGAAGATCACGAGCAGGCAGCGCTCCGCCGCCCCCTTGAGCGGGAGGACCTCGAGGTTCACGTCGCGGAGCTGCCCGCGGTAACGGATGCGCAGGCCGTCCTTCCGGGCGGGCGCGTTCTTCCTTCTCGCCTCCTGGATCGTCTGGCGCAGCTCCAGCAGGAGTCCCTTGCGGGCCATCCTGATGAGGTTCAGGCTCGCCTGGCCGCGCCCGTGCTCGAGGAAAGGATGGGTGTCGCCGCGGAACTCGAGGATGTCGAGGCCGTCGTCCACGACGACGCTGGCGGGTGCGTAACGGGCGAGCAGCACCTGGTCGGCCTCCGTCGGTATCCCCGATGGGATCGCGGCCCGGGGGGTGAGGGGAACCAGCTTTGCCGATCTCTCGGCGCCGGAAGCGCCCGCCGCCAAGGGACGATGCGGGGCGATGGCCGTCTTCTTCCGGGAATAGATCCTGCACTTCTCGTCGAGCGGCGCCAGGAAAGCAGAGGCGGCGCCCACGCTCTCCGAAGTCCCAAGCACCAGGAAGCCCCCCGGGTTGAGGGCGTAGTGGAACGTCGCGAACACCCTCTCCTGCAGGCGGGGCTCCATGTAGATGAGCACGTTGCGGCAACTGATGAGGTCCATCCTGGAAAAGGATGGTCCCGCGGCCAGGTCGTGGCGGGCGAACACGCACATCTCGCGGATGTCCTTGCTGATCCGATAGCGGCCCTCAACCTTGGTGAAGAAGCGCCGCAGGCGCTCCGGGGAGACGTCCTGGGCGATGTTCTCGAGGTAGACGCCCGCCCGCGCCTTGTCGAGGGCGCTCTCGCTGAGGTCGGTGGCGAAGATCTGAAAGGAGGGGTCGCTCGCCAGAGCCGCCGCGCGCTCCAGCAGGCAGATGGCGATCGAGTAGACCTCTTCGCCCGTCGCGCACCCCGGCACCCACACCCGGATGGGCGTCCCGGACGGCCGGTCCTTGAGGAGGAGGGGGAAGGCCCGCTCGCTCAACGCTTCGAAGACCTGGGGGTCGCGGAAGAAGGAGGTCACGGTGATGAGGCAATCCTGGTAGAGAGCCTGGATCTCGCGGGCGTCGTCTTCGAGGTGGCGCGCGTAGGCCTCGAGCGTCTCGATGTGGTTCACGAGCATCCGTCGCGCGATGCGCCGGCGGAGCGTCGTCTTCTTGTAGGCGCCGAAGTCTGCGCCGGAGCTTTTTCTCAGGAGGGCGAAGATCCGGTCGAGGCTGGCCGTATCCTCTTCTACTGTTAGTGCGGGGGCGGGGGCGCCGCCTGAGAGGGCACGCGGCTCACCGGCGGCCATGTACGGATGGCACCCGAGCCGTGTCAGCTCCTGCGCGATCCCCTCGGGGGACAGGATGAAGTCCACTCCGCCGGCAGCGATGGCGCTGCGTGGCATGCCGTCGAACTGGGCCGAGCTCGGGTCCTGGGCGAAGGCGATGCCTCCCTCGGCCTTGAGCGCCTTCAGGCCGAGGGTCCCGTCCGTCGCCGTGCCCGACAGGATCACACCGATGCCCCGGCTCCCCTGCACCTCGGCCAGCGTCCGCAGGAAGTAGTCGATGGGCATGTGCGGGCGGCCGGTCTGGCTCCGAGGCACGAGCTTCAGGATCCCGTCCACGATCCCGATGTCCTGGGATGGCGGGATGACGTAGACCCGGTTGGGCTGCACCCGAACGTCGCCCTTCACCTCGGACACGGGCATCTTCGTGGTCTGGGAGAGCAGCTCGGCCAGGATGCTCTCGTGCCGCGGGTCGAGGTGCTGGACGAGGACGTAGGCCATCCCGGTGTCGGCCGGGAGGGCTCGCAGCAGTTGCCGGAAGGCCTCCAAGCCGCCTGCCGACGCCCCGATGCCGACGATCGGGAACGGAGCCTGGTGCCGCAGCGCCGAGTGCGGTTCGACGACGACCGTGGAGCTGACCTCGGGCATGCTCTGAGCCTTGCGCCGATGGGGCTGCGTCGGTCCCCGGGCGCGGGATCTGGTGGAGTCGCGAGAGAACGCTTTCTTGCGCATGACGGTGCCGACGCGCCGGGCGACCTTCCGGGATGGCAGAAGCATATCTATGGTACCCGTCCGCTGGCCCCGGCCGCAAACCCTGTCCGCCCCACGTTGATGCCGCCTAGCCCGCCGTAGAGAACCTGGAAAAGACGCCCACCGCGCGCAGGACCCATATCAGAAGGACGGCACCGAGAACGGCGACGATCCAGCTCGCCAGCGCCCCCTGGTGGGCCACTCCCAGCGTGTTGGCGATGGCGACGCCGAGGAACGACCCTACGACTCCGACGATGACGTTGGCCACAATCCCCATCTGGGCGTTGGTCTTCATCAGGATGCTCGCCAGCCAGCCAACGACCCCACCGATGATGAGCGTTACCAGGTCGCAAGTGGACCGAGCCAGGCCAGATCAGATTCCAGAATCTGGTGAGGCATTCCGGTATGCTCTCCCTCCGGAACACCGAGGAGCCTCGCGTCCTGAACACCGCCGTCGCGCCGATCAGCGTGCCCTTGGCGGCCCGCCTGCTGGCGGACCAGGCCTTCTCCCGCGCCGCCGGAGCGCCGCTGGTGCACGGCAACGCGGTGCGCCTGCTCAAGGACGGGCGAGAGAACTATCCCGCCTGGCTCGACGCGATCCGGACGGCGACGGCCAGTGTCCACTTCGAGATGTACATGGCTCATGCCGACGAGGTCGGCGCGCGCTTCGTGGACGCCCTCGTCGCCAAGGCCCGCGAGGGCGTGCCGGTGAGGGTCGTCTATGACTGGCTGGGTGCTGTGGGCGTCCGCCGGCGCCGCCTGTGGCGCCGGCTGCGGGAGGGTGGCGTCGAGGTCCGCTGCTTCAACCCGCCTCGCTTCTCCGAGCCTCTGGGATGGATCGCCCGCGACCACCGCAAGTGCCTGGTCGTCGACGGGCGCGTGGCCTTCGTCACCGGCTTGTGCGTCGGGAAGATGTGGGAGGACTGGCCCGAGCGGGGTCTTGCCGGCTGGCGGGACACCGGCGTCGAGATCCGCGGCCCGGCCGTCGGCGACGTGGCCCGCGCCTTCTCCGAGACCTGGGCCGCATGCGGGGGCTCGCTGCCGGAAGAAGAGCGACCGAAGCCGGGCACGCTGCCCGACGGAGGCCAGGTTGCGCTCCGCGTCGTGGCCACGACGTCGGGCACGAGCGGCCTCTACCGGGTCGATCCCCTGATGGCCGCCCTCGCGCGCCGCACGTTATGGCTCACCGACGCGTATTACGCGGGGACACCCGCGTACGTGCAGGCCCTCCGTGGCGCCGCCCAGGACGGCGTCGACGTGCGCCTCCTCGTCCCCGGCCGCGGGAGCGACCTCGGGCTGATGCAGGCGATCTCGCGAGCGGGATATCGCCCGCTGCTGGACGGCGGGGTCCGCGTCTTCGAGTGGAATGGCCCCATGCTCCACGCCAAGACGGCGGTGGCCGATGCGCGATGGGCCCGGGTCGGATCCACCAACCTCAACGTGGCGAGCTGGATCGGTAACTGGGAGCTCGACGTCGTGGTGGAGGACGAGGCGTTCGGCCAGGCAATGGAAGCGATGTATCTGGACGACCTCGGCAACGCGACGGAGATCGTCCTCGAGCAGCGTCGGCGCGTCCGGCCCGCGGGAGGAGGACAGATCCCGCGGCGGCGAGGCGTCGGGGGCACTGCCGGGCGCGCCGCGGCGGGCGCGCTCCGGATCGGGAACGCCATCGGCTCCGCCCTCAGAGCTCGGCGCCTGCACGGTCCGGCCGAGCAGCGGCTCATGGTGCAGGCCACAGTGGCCCTCACCGCCGTGGCGGCGATGGCGTTTCTCTGGCCGCGGCTCGTCGCCTGGCCCGTCGGAGTGACCTGCCTCTGGCTCGCGCTGGCTCTGCTCCTCCGCGCCCGCCGCCGATGAGCCTTTGTTCAAGCCTCGGGAAGACTGAGCAATTGTCCGGGACGGATCACATCGGGATCCGTGATGAGGTCTGGGTTCGCCTCGTAGATCGTCCGCCACTTGTTCGCGTCGCCGTACTCGCGTTTGGCGATCTTGGAGAGGCTGTCGCCCTTGACCACGGTGTAGATGCGGCCCGCTCCACTGTCGGCGACCGGGTCGGTCGTCGCGTTCTTTTCCTCGTTAGGGTCGAAGATTCCCATGGCGTCCCTCCTGGAGCGCTACCAAGACTCGTGGCGTCCAGGAGCAAGCGCCGTGCCGCGTGCGGCCGACGACGGCGGCCGATGCAGGTCTGCGCTTTGTGTTCATGAGCGGGTAAGCGCATACTGACCGGGCTCATCAGATTCTGGAATCTGCTCATGGCGCCGCCCCGCGCATTGATCGTCGACGACGACCTGGAGGTTCTCCAGGTGCTGACGGAGTTCGTCAAGCGTGAGGGTTTCACGACGACCGGTGCCTCGACGCTGGGACAGGCGCGTGAGGCGATCGTGGCCAACCCGCCCGACATCCTCCTCGTCGACATCCAACTACCTGACGGCAGCGGCCTCGATCTCCTGGATTGCCTGGAGGGCACCGCCGATCCCGAGGTCGTCCTGATCACCGGAAACGCGAGCGTGGAGACCGCGGTGGATGCCCTTCGCCGCGGCGTCACCGACTACCTCACGAAGCCGGTCGATTTCGCCCGCCTCAAGATGGCCTTGGCGAAGCTCGTCCGCACCCTGGAGATGAAGGGTGAGATCGGGACGCTGCGAACCGAGTTGCGCAAGCTCGGTCGATTCGGGCCCCTTGTCGGCGCCTCCCCGCCGATGCAGAAGGTCTACGACCTGATCGGGCGAGTGGCCCGCACCGACGCCAGCGTCCTCATCACGGGGGAGACCGGCACGGGTAAGGAGGTGGTCGCGCAGACCATCCACTCCCTGAGCCGGCGCAGCAAGGAGGCGTTCGTTCCCGTTGACTGTGGGGCCGTCTCCGCGAACCTCATCGAGAGCGAGCTGTTCGGCCACGAGCGGGGCAGCTTCACCGGTGCCGAACGGCTGCACAAGGGGTATTTCGAGCGCGCCCACCGCGGGACCCTCTTCCTCGACGAGGTTGCCGAGATGCCCGTCGAGCTGCAGGTCAAGCTGCTCCGGGTGTTGGAGACGTCCGCTGTCACCCGCGTGGGAGGAAGCCAGTCCGTCAAGGTCGATGTGCGCATCATCGCCGCCACGAACCGCCGGCTCGAGGACGCGGTCAAGGCCGGCAAGCTGCGCGAAGACCTGCTCTACCGCCTGAACGTCTTTCCCATCCCGCTCCCTCCGCTGCGGGAGCGGGGTGACGACGTCGAGCGGCTCGCCGAGCATTTCCTCGGCGAGCTGAACGCGGCGGACGGAACGGCGAAGCAGCTCACGCGGGGCGGACGTGACCGGCTCCGCCGGTATGGCTGGCCCGGCAACCTGCGCGAGCTGAAGAACGCCCTTCAGCGCGGCTTCATCCTCGCCGAGGAAGGCCAGGGCGTGGATCCCATCCCCGAGCCGGTCGTCACGGAAGCGCCCTCTTCGAGCCTGCTGATGCCCGTGGGAACGCCCATCGAGGAAGCGGAGCGCCTTCTCATCCTGGCCACCCTCGACAAGTTCGAAGGCGACAAGAAGAAGGTCGCATCAGTGCTGCACATCAGCCTGAACACCCTCTACAGCCGCTTGAGCGAATACAAGACGCACTGACGCCGTCGCTCACCCTTTACTCCCTTCACGACCATCCGCTTCCGTCAGAGCGGCGCCCAGCAGGGTGTTTACCTTACGGACGTAATCCTGCGTCTGCTTGTACGGCGGGATCCCGCCGTGGCGGGCCACGCAGGTGACGCCCGCGTTGTAGGCCGCCGCCGTGAGCGAGATGTCGCCCCGGTAGCGATCGAGCAGCGCTCGCAGATAGCGCGTGCCCCCGAAGATGTTCTGGCGGGCGTTGAAGCGGTTGATGACGCCGAACCGGCGCGCCGTGGCCGGCATGAGCTGCATCAGCCCGCGGGCCCCGGCGCCGGAGACCGCCAGGCGGTCGAACCCGGACTCGACCTGGATGATGGCGCGGACCAGCTCCCGGCTCACGCCCTGCTGAGCGGCCGCGGCGTCGATGTGGACGTCGAACTCGCTGTTCAGCGATGGCAGGAGGCGGTCGGCCGCCAACCGCTCTTCGGGGCTGACGGCGGGGACGTTCGGGGGCTCCAGCGTACCCATTGTTGGCGCCCGGACGTCGACGTAGGCGCGGTTCGGAGTCGCGGACGCGGTGAGGGACGCCACCGCCAGAACGAAGCCGGCGCTGACCCGGGCGCGACGATCACCACGGCGTCGCTCGGCAACGCCACGGTCCGTGCTCCCGCGCTCACGGCGCCGTTGCGCGGTACGCTGTTCCGTGGAGAGGCTCGGGACGCCATCCCGGTTGCACAGTTCCTCGTTCATACCTCTCGCCTCCATGCGTCATCGTCACATGCAGTAGTCGTGCAACAGGCACCCCGCTCGCGCGAGGTGCCCGGTAAGGATGGTTGAGCTAGTTCTCGATGGTCTGGATCTCGGTGGCCACGCGATGAACGCCGTTCACGGAATAGGCGTTCTCGATGGCGCGCAACGTCTCGTTGAGGTTCGCGGCCTTGCCGGAGAGGAGCACCACGCCGTTGTTGACGGAGGAGACCTTGACGTCGTCCATCTTGGTGTCGGTCTTCAGCGACGCTTCCACGCGACCCTTGATGTCCGAGTCGGTGCTGGCGACGGGTTCCTTCATGGTGACGGGCACCACTTGCAGCAGGTTCTTCACGCTCTTCACGCCGTCCAGCTTGCGGACCGTCTGCTCGGCCCGGGTGCGGTCGGCGGTGGTCCCGACTGTCCCGTGAAGGACGACGTTCCCATGAATGGTGTCGACATTGGCGCCGTTGACGCTGAAGCCGTCTGTCGTGAGGAGCACGATCTTTGCCTTGGTGGTGATCCAGGAGTCCTTGACGTCCGCGCGCGCCGTGACGGCGCTCGCGACCACGATGGCACCGACCAGAGACACTGTGAGTGCGATCTTATTCATTGATTGGCGACTTCCGCTTTCTTGTTCGCGTCTTGAGATTACCGCTGCGCCGGGGCTTGGACGTGTCGTTTGCCCGGCGATCGGCGTGAGACCTTTGCGGCCGAAACACCGCCGCAGCTGACTACGCTGCAACCTTCGTGCCGTGCGCAGGTGCCGGCCAGGCCGTGTCATGAGCTCGCGAGCGCGACGAATCGCGCCGCCAGCGAGTGCGCTTTCTGGAATCTGTGCGACTCGCCGGCCTTTGAGCTATCCCGCCACGTCGGCCACAACACAGTGCCAAGCCTTGTGCGCGTTCTGTAACCCTTGGTTTCACGCCTCCGTTGGTCTGGAGTGGCCGGAGTGAGTGGGTTCGATTCCACCCGCTTCCGCCACTCCTTCCCATCAGTCGATGACGACGATGGTTCGGACGCCGGCTGCGCGTTGCGCGCCGGCACCGCGAGAGATGACGCGCTCGTCAGAGCGCCGATCTACTTCTGAGGGGACAAGGAATGCCCCGCGTGCTCTCTCGAGGCCGGGCTTCTTCACCGCTTCCTTCAGGGCGGGCTCGATCCCCCACGTGACCCTGTGCTTGACTACAGACACGAGCCACGCCTCCCCTTCGGGCCGGTGCGCAGGCGGCCCGCCGCGCACGGCAAAAGCTGCGTCCGAGGGCGGCCTTGGCCAGGGGTTCAGGGCCGGGGGTAACCGGTCCTATCTAATGAAAAGTAGCAGCCCCGAGCCCCCGGGCTGTGACGTGGGTCACAACGAGCCTCCGCCCGCATCCAGCGGAAGTCCCCGCAGCTCAGCCACGATCCATCTCGGCCTTCAGCCGCGCGCGTAGATCCGCAGCCTGCGTCCCGCCGTTGGCCGCCACGTGAGACTCGGCGTCGATCAGCAGCTGGCGCAAGCGTCGGTTGTCGGCCAGCAGGCGGCGCACGTCGACGGTTGATAGGCCGGTGACGTCGTTCTGCAACTCCAACTGCGCGAACTCCGGGGCGGTCAGCGGCGTCGGCACCTTGGTCTTGCGCAGCTCGGCCCACGCCAACGGCGTGTGGAGGCTGAGCGTTTTCTCTTCCGCTCCGTCCGGGATTCCGATCTTGAAGGTGTCTCTACATTCCGCGCTGTGGGGACAATTGACGGTGACCATCGGCGTCAAGGTGCCGGCAGCATCGTCAACCAGGAAGGCGGCAATGTAGGGACGTCCGCACCTCGGACACGAGCCCTTCTGCGTCCCCTCCTTCAGCATCGCTGATCCGCCCTCGTGCTCACCATTCTAACGCCACACGCGTAATATGGCTCGGGAACGTCTCAGTGCTCCCCATCACAGCTCGACTGGCCCGCCTTTGACAGGGCCGGTCTCGCCGCCTACGTTGAAAGGGAGTACCGCGTCGCGTGGCGGCCGCCGAGGCCGCTGGGGCCCTGACTAGCTCGCCCGTCGGAGCCGCGACCCGAGAAAGCTGAAGCAGGCCAAATTCCACGGCGGCTTCGACTCCAGTTCAGAAAGGCGGAGAGCCATGACACGCACTCGCTCCTTGCGAACGATCTTGGCCGCCTCCCTGTGCTTGGCGGCACTGCCGGCGATCGCCCTCGGCGACGATTTCAAGGTCGGAGTGAGGGCCGGCTACTACACCAAGGTGGAGAAGCCCTTCGTGGGCGCCGAGCTGCTGGTACGCGTAGCCCCCCGGTTCTTCTTCAACCCCAACTTCGAGTACGTCTTCGTGGACAACGGCACCTACATGACGTTCAACGGCGACTTCCATTACGATTTCCCCACCCACAGCTCGACCTATGTCTGGCTCGGAGCCGGTCCGGCCCTGGTGAGGGTGCATCCGGAGGGACGCGGGCCGGCGAACACCGACGTGGCCGCGAACCTCCTGGGCGGGGTCGGCGTCCACACCGGCTCCGTCATCCCCTACCTCCAGCTCAAGGCGATCATCAAGAATGACTCGCTGTTCTCGCTGGCGGTGGGGCTGAGGTTCTGAAGAACCGTGCCCTGCTCGCGCGTCCCTATGGGAAGTAGTAGTGGTCGACGGACAGCGGCGCGCTCTTCCCTGCCGTCATGTCCCAGAAAACCCACGAGCCGGCGGCATTGCGGACGGTGCCGGCCAGGAACGTGTCGGACGCAATGAAGCGCGTGGCCAGATCATAGTCGCCGATGTCGTGGCACTCGAAGTAGAGCCATGCCTGGTGGCCGTGGACATCGATCTGGGTCTTGTACGACGGGACGAGCGAGAATCGGCGGTGGGTGAAGGAGCCTGAGCGCGACCAGAACGATCGGATGCTGTCGGCGCCGATATAGGGCGAGTTCGCATCACCCTGGTTGGTGAAGCTGGCGTCGTCGGCCCAGAGCGACATCATCAGCTCGAGGTCCTGAGTCGTCTTTGCCCTGTGGAAGGCCGCCTGCAGCCGGTAGATCTCCGCCACCTGGACGCTCTCGGGGCCGCTGTCCGGATCGCTCGCCCTCGCCAGAGTCGGAACCACCAGCGCCGCTGCGCCCAGTGCCGTCCCCGCCATGCCCTTGCGCAGCAGATCCCGCCGGCTGATCCCTGTCCTTGTCATCGTCTCCTCCTTTAGCGCGTAGAATCATCGCGCTCGGACCAAGGTGCACGGATAGGGGCTGGAAGTCCTGAGAAACGCGTGAAGCGTGCCTGAAGAAGTTCTGAACCGGGCCAAGTGCAGGTCGACTTCGAAGTTCTATGACTTCGGCCGCTTTCGGGTCGATGCGGCGAAGCGAGTCCTGCTTCGCGACGGGGAGCCGGTCCTGCTCCCGCCCAAGGCCTTTGAAACGCTGCTGCGGCTGCTGCAGGAGGCCGGCCAGGTCGTGACGAAGCCGGAGTTGATGGCCGCGGTGTGGCCCGATACGTTCGTGGAGGAGAACAACCTGAACCAGTGCGTTTCCATCCTGCGCCGGGCGCTGGGCGATTCACCCGACGGCACGCCGCGCGTGGAGACGATTCCCCGGCGGGGGTATCGCTTCGTCGGGCCCGTGATCGAGCGCGACAGGGAAGGCGATGGACCGGGATCCGGGGCGCCCCCGGCCGGCACCGGACCTCCGCAACCGGAGCGCCGATCGGCGTCCCGCGGCCGGCCGCGCCGGGTCTTCGCCCTCGCGCTCCTCGTGGCCGTCCTTGGCCCGGCGGTGCTCCTCCTCCGGCGATCCCACGCGCCTCCGCCCATCCGCTCCCTCGCCGTCCTGCCCTTCGAGAACCTGTCCGGCAACGCCCAGGAGGACTACTTCGCCGAGGGCTTCACGGAGACGCTCATCACGAACCTCGCCCGCATCCAGTCCCTGCGCGTCGTCTCGCGCACGTCGGTGATGCACTACAAGGGAAGCCGGGCGACGATTCCCGCCATCGCCCACGAGCTGGGCGTCGACGGGGTGATCGAAGGAACCGTACTGCGCGAAGGAAGCCGCGTGCGGGTGACGGCGCAGCTCGTCCGCGTCGATTCCGACTCGCACCTCTGGGCGGATACGTACGAACGCGAGACGCGGGACGTGCTCGAGCTGCAGAACGAAGTCGCTCGCTCGATAGTGCGCGAGGTTCGGGCGAAGCTCACCCCGCAGGAGCACCAAGTCCTGAACCGCGCCCGGCAAGTCGATCCGGAGTCGTATGAGCTGTACCTGAAAGGCCGCTATTTCTGGAACAAGAGAACGCAGCAGACGATCCCCAAGGCAATCGAGTACTTTCAGCGGGCAGTCGACAAGGATCCGGGCTACGCGGCGGCCTACAGCGGCCTGGCCGACTGCTACTCTTCCTCCGGGTTCTCGTATGACCTGGCGTCGCTCGCCCCGATCGAAGCCTTTACGAAGGCGAAGGCCGCGGCCGCGACGGCGCTGCAGATCGAGGACGGGCTCCCCGACGTCCACAACTCGCTCGGTTTCATCAAGCTGACGCACGATTGGGACTTTGCCGGCGCGGAGGCGGAGTTCAAGCGCGCCCTCGAGCTCGACGCGAAGCTGGCCAACACGCACCATTGGTACGCCCATTACCTGATCGCCATCGGTCGGAAGGACGAGGCGCTGGCCGAGAGCAAGCGCGCGCTGGAGCTGGACCCGTTGAGCCTCATCCTGAACACCCATCTGGGTTGGCACTACGTGATGGCGCACGACTACGACAACGCCACCGCCCAGCTCCTGAAGACGCTCGATCTCGATTCCAGCTACGGCCTGGCGCACTGGTACCTGGGGCTCGCATACGAGCAGAAACTCATGTATCCGGAAGCGATCGCGCAACTCAAGCGGGCCGACGGCCTCCTCGGGCGTCATCTCGCCGTCGAAGGGGACCTGGCCCACGCCTACGCGGTCTCGAACAACGAGGCGGAGGCGCGCAAGGTCCTCGACGATCTGAGCAGGCTTTCCAGGCAGAGGTACGTCTCGCCGTTCGAGATCGCCCTCATCCATTTCGGTCTTGGTCGAAAGGACGAAGGCTTCGATTGGCTCGACAGGGCCTACCGGGAACGCGCCGACCTGCTCGTCTATCTGAAGGACGACCCGAGGTTGGATCCCGTCCACACCGATCCGCGCTTCCGTGATCTGCTGCGCCGCGTCGGCCTCCCGCAGTAGGGCCGGAGGGACGCGCCTATTCCGTGATCACCTTGTCCGCCCATGCGACGAGGCTCACGAAGATCTCAGGATTGGCGAAGCGCGCGTTCTTGGAAGCCAGGTCGGACTCGAGGACCCCACGGGCCCTGGAACAAGCCCCTCAAACGTGGATGTGAATGCCCTGGGCCACGGTGGCGCTGAGCGTCGTGGCCAGCGGAGGCCACCCCACAGGGACCACCGCATTCGCGACGGGGTCTCGCATGAGGGAGACGGCCTCACCGAGCAGGAAGATCTGGACCTCCAGGCCGGCCGCAGCGAAGGCATTGGCGTGGAGAAAGGCAAAGGATGCCTTGGTGGGATCGTCGGACCCCCAGGCGCTCTTCACGAGGATCTTGTCGCGCTGGGAACGCTCTGCTTGACGAGCCCTCGAACCATGGGCGCCGCCGCGCGACCGCTTTTTCGTCATGCCTACCTCGATTCGGGAAGCGTGGGATTGTCGCACAGACCCGCATCGAGGTGTCCGCTAGTCGCCGGCTTTGGCGGTCGCTCCCAGTACCAGCTCGACGTAGAGGATGCTGAGTCCGTCCAGCAGGGCCATTTCCAGCCTCCGCTGCCGTGGGACGTAGGCACCACTGCGCGCAAGCCGCGAGACCTCAGCGAGCGGTATCACAATGGAGTCAGCGGCGCTGTCGTAGACTGCCCGCCATGAGCGACGCGCCTCGACTGCCGACCGAAACAGAGCAGGCGCAGCTCGTGAGGCGAGGTCCATGAAACATCCAACGAGCCCAGACGAACTCGAGCCGCTGAGCGAGACGGAGCTCGGCGACCTCCTGGAGCTTGCCCATCCAAAGCTGGATCCGTTCGCGCAAGAGGCTCCGGAGGAGGCGACGCTGATTCGGCGTCTGGTGGCCGAGGTCCACCGGCTGCGGGCGGAAGTCGATCGGCTCAGGAGGGATCGCTAGCCGCCGACGGGGGCCCGCGCGGTCTGCATCGCCGGCTGGCGAATGGGCCGCTGATATGATGCGAACGAGAGGACGCTGTGATCCCCGCCCAACCATCCGAGGATTCGCCGGCCGACGAGCCGAGGGAGGCGCCCGCTCACGGGGGGCGCACGCTCGGATTGCTCGGGCTCCTGATCGAGCTCGTCCTGCCGGTGGCGCTTTCGGCGGCCTTCCTGCTGGCCATGGCCGGCTATACCCGCCGCTGGGACCTGCGCGCCCCATTCGGCCTGGCCGCCTTCGGCGCGCTGCTCGTCGTCCTGAGCCTCTTCGTGAGCCTCCGAGTGGACGGCTACACCTCGAGGCGACGGGAGGAAAGGGGCAGCCGGCCGCTGCTCAACCCAGCCGACCCGCGCTTCCGCCTCGTCAAGCTCGTCCTGGGCGGCGTCGTCATTCCGGTCGC
>Ga0070699_100004099_pt1 | contig 12877 bp, 7 predicted proteins | sample KBSK1503metaG_FD_65473 | JGI IMG/M metagenome (GOLD analysis project Ga0070699, IMG submission 65473) | Corn, switchgrass and miscanthus rhizosphere microbial communities from Kellogg Biological Station, Michigan, USA - KBS K1-50-3 metaG | ecosystem: Host-associated > Plants > Roots >...
AGCGCAAGGGCCGCGGTGGTGCTGCATCCGATGATAAAACCTGCAATCGTAATTTGGTTTGGCGTTATTCGCGTTTTACAAAGAAGTGAGATGATTCCCGTTTCGATCGGTGCGTGGAGATAAGCCGGAAAGTCGAGCGTTCCATTTTGCGCGGAATCGAGAATGATACGCTCAGCCACGCGGCGGTTCTGCTCCGGCGGCGCCGGAAGACAGACCGGCCGCACGCGCCGACGCATGCTGACGATGTAATCATCCTGCTCCGCCGCGTCGACGATATCGATCTTGCAGTTGTCGATCTTGTCTTTGAGTTCCTCAAAAAACGGCGCGGGCCGCCGAAACGCAGAAAGAAAATCTTTCATGACCAATGCTGGCCCACACGGATTTCGGATCAAAGATCGGGCGAATTCCGGCGGATTGGAATCGACAAGTGCGGCGGATGACTGTTTCGCGCAGAGAGCGGCAAGCAAACGTGCGTCACAATAAATATTTGCCGGTACTATTAAGAAGCGCTCCGACGGGGTTTGTTCCAAAAGCAGTTGCGCAGTCAAAGGTCCATTTGCGCGCGGGACAAAATCGACAATTACTTTTTCGCGCGCCCACGAACGCTTCGCTAATTCAGCCCCGACGATTTCCGGTGTTGTCGAAAAAACAATCGCGCGGCGAAATCCGAGTCGTTGCAAAATGCGGAGCAAACGTTCGAGTAAGTTGACGCCGCACAATTCGGTCAAAGCCTCGGGCGCATCCGCGATTAAGATTGGCAGGATGTTCTCCATCGCCCGCGAAATTAGCGGCGGAGCCGCGCGCTGCCAACTGTCGGCGACGTTTCGAATAGAGGGCAACCATTAGCTAGCGGAGTGCTACCTATTTCAGAAAACGTATCACCGAGCTAGCTTCTCGCTACTCACGGTAAAGAGCAGATCGGCTTTCACTTATCGTCAGAATGCTTCAGCACACGGGCCTTCGCCGCGACGGCGGCTTCGGCCACGCAGGCGGGCCTCCCACATCCAGGCTGTCTTCGCCAACCTCGGTGGATTTATTTCTTGCTGAAAATCACCTGCGAAGCGAGTGAGAAACGCGACCAACTTGGCTCTGCGAAGCGTCTCGTGACATAAGCTCGTCTTCGTGTCGAGAACCAATTCAACTAGAGGAAAAGATAGTTGTTTACGACTTTGCGCCGTGCGCTGTGTGAGAGCGAGGTCGCTGTCAGACGAGATAAAGGAATCGCCGCGATGGGAAGGGTAAGGACGATTCGGTGAACCTACAGACGGGGATGGCTGGCGATGATGCGGCCATCCTGCATCTCGTGAATCCAATCGCACGATTCAGCGATAAGAGGATTATGCGTGGCGAGGAGCAATGCCTTCTCGCCTTGCTGCACGATATTTTGCAGTAGCTCAAAGGCGCGCTCCGAATTAGCCGTATCGAGGTTACCGGTCGGTTCGTCGGCCAGGATCACACGTGGATCGTTCGCCAGCGCCCGCGCGATGGCCACGCGCTGCTGTTCACCGCCGGAAAGATGACGACTGGGACGTCGCAGTTTGTCACCGAGTCCAACCGCTCCGAGCAGGACAGCCGCGCGCTCGCGCATCTCCTCATCGGAAAGCCGTCCGAGCCGGCGCATCGGTATCATGACGTTCTCCTGGGCGGTGAAGTCTTCCATCAAGAAATGGAATTGAAAAATGAATCCAATGAGCTGGTTGCGTTTCCGCGCCAGTTCGTCATCGCCCAGATGCGACATGCCTTCCGATTCGATTGAAACCGAACCGGCATCGGGCGGATCGAGCAGACCGAGAATGTAGAGCAATGTGCTCTTGCCGCAGCCGGACGGACCGACGACGGCGTGGATGCTGCCGGGCTCGAGATCGAGGGAGACGCCGCGCAGTGCGTGCACGCGCGATTCTTCTTCGCCCAAATAACGCTCAATCGCGTGGCAACTAAGGCAGATGTTCCCGTTCATACGCTCGACCCGCGCAGCGTGACTACCGGCGCCAGTTCTGCGGCGCGGCGCGCCGGGACATAGCTGGCGATGAACACGGCCACGACCGCGAGAACTGTCGCCCAGAAGTAGTGTCGCCAATCCCATGTCACCAAAAAGTGATTGGCATAGAGCAGACCGCGAATCCGAATGGGAATATGTCCCACTCCCCAGGTCATTAAAGCGCCGAGCAAACAGCCCAGCACAGATCCGGCCGCGGCGACAAGCGCACCCTGCCACAAGAAAATCGCGCTGATATCGATTCGCCGGTAGCCCATCGAACGCAAAATTGCGATCTCTTTGACCTTGGAGAGGACCGACATCGTGAGCACGTTAAAAATACCGAAACCGGCGAGCAAGATGATGAGCGAGACAGTGATGGCGGCCGATACCCGCAGCATCAGAAAAAGCTGCAACGTGGATTCCTCGCGTTCCTGCCAGCTGGTGGAGACGTGCTGGAACAGGTTTTCGAAATGATTGGCCAGAGCCGGCGCGCGATCTGGGTCACGCAGCTTGTAAATGATCATCGACGCGCCAAATGGTCTTTGCAGCAGGGTCTGTGCGACCCTGGCGTGCGAGTAAATACGAGTCGAATCAATCGAGCCGACGCCAGCGCGCGCGATGGCTGCGACGGTGAAACGCCAGTACTCGCCGCCGGGCGAAAGCAATTGCACCGGGTCGCCGATATCGACACCGAGTTGCTCGGCCAGCCGCGAGCCGACGATGACCGAGCTGGTGTTGTTGCGAAAATCATCGAAGCTGCCCGCAATCAATTCGTGCAGAAGGTCCGTGGTTTGCGAGTGAAGAACGGGATCAATTCCAAAGAGATCGACCGTCGCATTTTCAAATCCGGCGCGCGCGCTGAGCTGCCCGCGCAGCACCGGTGAGCAGGAAACGACGTTGGAGAAGCGCCGGCTCACCCGCATGATTTGATTCGCGTCGGTGATGCCCTCGAAGTAAAGGCGATGGGCCGGGTTCGTGTTTGAACTCTTGGCGGCGACCATGAGGGCTTTGTAGCGCGGGCGGAAACGGGACCGGATGACGAGTGCGCCGTTGCTGCCAATGGTCGAGTCGATGAAATAGCGCGCGAAGCCTTGCGTCTGAGCCTGAGTGCAAATGAAAATCCCGACCCCGAAGACAACGCCGCTCAGGCTGAGGAGCAAAGCGCGTTTGCGATGGCTCAAGAAGCGCAAGGCAATGTAAAGCGGCGGGCTCACGGTTGCTGTGTTCCGCGCGGCAGGTCGATCATTCGTTGCCGGACCGGCTCTCCCGGGTGCAACCGATCCTGATCTGAGACAACCACGTGATCACCCAGCGAAAGGCCGCTCATCGCTTCCGCGAAATCCAGCGTCCGATATCCGACCTGGACAGTGCGAGAACGCACGGTGCCGTGTTTTACGATCAATGCTTGATCGACGAGGAGAGCGCGCGCCGGCACGAGCAAAGCATTTTCGTGTGTGCCGGTGATGATGTTCATTTCGCCGGTCATCCCGGCCATCAAATTGTCGGGCGCATTTTCCAGCTCCAGCACAATCGTGTAGCGCTGGGTGGTCGGGTCGGCCGCAGGCTGGATGGAGGTGACGTGCGCGGTGAAGGCCCTGGTTCGATAAGCATATAACTGCAGCGTCGCTTTCATTCCCGGTTTCACTTCGCCCACGTCCTCTTCGTTCACTTCGCCGCGGACGTAATTCTTGCGCGAGGAGACGGTGAAAAGTTCATTGCCATCCGCGACCAGCTCGCCGTCGATGGTCTGGATGCTGGTGAGAAGCCCGTCGATCGGTGAACGAATCTCGGAGTTCTTCATCTGCGCTTCGAGTTTTTTGCAGGTGGCATCGAGCGTCTCGAGATTCTGTTCGCGCTCGATCCGCTCAGTTTCGACGGTGCTGCGCAATCGATTGGCTTCGCTTTTCGCTCGCGCATACTCGACGGCCGGCACGTTGCCTGATGCGGCCACTTTCTCGAGCCGCTGGAGGTTGTCTTCCGCTGCCTTGAGTAATTCCGAAGAAGGGAGCGGGAGTTTGGCGCGTTCTGTTGCCGCCTGCAGGTCGGCGCGCGCTTGCTTCAATTGCCGGGCCGTTGTTTCGTCAGCGATGGTGGCGAGCAATTGGCCTTTCTCCACGCTCTTCCCGATGGCCCCACGCCCGGCGGCGAAAGGATCGGCCAGCGTGATGAATCCCGAGTTCTGCGCCCGAACATGCACGACAAATGCGGGCTCGATTCGCACTGTCCCATAAACCGCAGCCATGGCGGTGCCGCGGCGCACCGCAGCCACCTCCGCTACCGGCATCGCAAAGTAATAGGCCACCGCGAGAAGAAGCACGACCAGCGCCCCACCGCCCCACAAAACTCTCTTTGATTCCGGTAACTTCAACCGCTGGAACTAATGCACGTTTGGCGCGGTGTCGTGGGAAAATTGAAAATAGCGCCCAGTGGCGCGGTCCCATTCGGCGGTGGCGAGATTGTGCTGATAAATGGCGTCGAGCAATCCGCTTTTGGTTTCCAGAAAGCCGTTTTGCGTCAGCCGGTATTCCAGTTGTGAGGCGAGACCGCCCGCCAGATTTTGTGCCACGACGAGCGCACTCTGCTCCGCGGCCGCGGAAGCCGCCACGAGCGACTTTTGCCGCGCCTCGGTCGCCTCCAGATCGTGGTAGATGCGCAAGAGTTCGCGGCTCACGTTCGCTTCCAACTTCCGGCAAGTAAGTTCGTTCATCTCGCGCGTTGCCCGCTGCTGCATCGCCGCACCCGCCACTTTGCCGTTGTCGATAACGCGCCATGTATAAACGGCGCCCGCCCGGATTTGCGAAGAGATGTCCTCGGTCCGGCGTGAGGTATCTTCGCGATGAATTCCCGAGACCGGAATATACTCCCCTGAAACCTTGGCATCGACTGCCGGATAATAACCTGCTTCGATGATGTGCAGATCTTCCCCGGCCGCGCGAACGAACAGGCGAGCAAGCTTCAGATCAGCTCGTCGCTCCAGCGCTGCGACCGTTTCCGAATCAATATCGACAGCCTTCGGCGCAAATTGCAGTTCGCCTTCCACATCGGGCAGCACTGCTTGCGGTCCGAGTTCGCGCCCCATCGCCTCGGCCAATTTCAGCCGCGCTTCCGCGTAAGCGCGATGCGCCTCCTCGATTTGTGAATCGAGTTCGCGAGCTTGCACCGTCGCACTGGTAAAGGCGCTGCGATCGATTAACCCCGCCTCATAACGTTGTTTCTGACTAACGGCATTTTCGTCCAGCCGTCGCTGCTGCTCCTGGCGGATCGATTGCAGGGCGCGATTGTAGAGCGCCGCATAAAAGGCGAGCCGGGCCCCGTGAAGCTGTTCCACCACCGCCACGTTTAGTTGCTGCTGCGCGATGAGAACCTCGACGTCGCCGCGCCGGCGCGACGCCGGGATAGCAGCGTTGAACAAAGCCTGAGTGAACGATCCGTGCAAGAAGCCGAACCCTTTCGTTCCACTTTCGCCCGCGCGATGTCCGCCTTGCACGCCTGCGGGCACGCGCAATTTTGCATCGGGCCACATGATGGAGCGAAGGACGAGCCTTTGCCCGGCCGCTTGTTCGAGGTTCGTTTTTGCCTGTTGGATCGCGGGATTTTTTTCCAGCGTGGTCTGAAGGGCGCTTTCTAGCGTAATTGCATCGGTTGTTGGAACGCGCCAAACGATGAGAATGAGAAAAAGGAGTTTCAACGCGTTGCGTTCTGGGGAGCACAGGCTGCCACCCTGTCGCATTCGGCCGCTGTGCCGAACGCATTTGGGCAACTCGTGAACGCTCGAGCTTACGAAGCCGATTCGCGGCAAGCTGCCGCGAACTACAAGCCGGCGGCCTGTGCTCCCCAGAAACAGAAATCGCGATTTCATTGTTTGCTTAATTTTGCGGGCGGCTGCGCCACATCAGAAACGTGTGCTTTAGCACGATCTTCACTCGCCCCGGCCTGAAGCGGGTTGATTTTCGGATCGAAATCGAACGTTTCCGGACGCGCGGCGCAAGCGCGAGCCAGGCGCGCCAGCGCGACGTTGTGCAAATAGATTGCGCTTAATCGCGTGGTCCGTGTCCGCGTTACATCGGATGCTGCTTGCAAGATGTCGAGTTGCGTTCCTAATCCAGCCACGAGATTGGCTTTGGCGCTCTCGAGAGTTTCATCGGCGATCTGGACATTTTTGGTCTCGGATTCGAGCACGCGGTCAGCCTGTTGCAGATCGAAACACGCGCTCCGAACTTCTGAGGCAACGCCGCGCCGCGCCGCCTCGAGCGCCTGAACGGCTGCTTCGCGCCGGGCCCGCGTGGCCTGAAGGCGCCCTTTGGTGGCAAACCCATCGAACACGTGCCAGGTCGCGTTTATCCCCACCAAATAGCCATGATTAAACTCGTGACCCACCTCCGGGTCCCGCTCGTTGTAAACTTCGTAGGCGGAGAAAAATTCCACGTGCGGCCGCAGTTCGCTTCGGTCCAGCGTGTGTTGCCGATCTTCGATCTCGATATCTTTTTGCCGCGCCTTGATTTCCGGGCGGCTCGTATCCGCTCGGGCCAGGCAGTCGTTCAGATCGGGATGGCGCGGGTGATATTGCAATTGTCCCGAAACTTCAAAGGGCGATTGCTCGGAGTTGGGCGGGAAATTGATCCCGAGAAGTTCTCCCAGGCGCAGGTAGGAATTTTTCAGTTGCGTCTGCGCGTTGATCAACTCCGGGCGCTCGTTGGCCAGCGCCACTTCGGCGCGCTGCACGTTCAATGTGCCGACAATCCCGGCGCTCAGCCTTTCCTGTTGCGTCTTCAGTTCCTCCTCCAGAACCCGCACGGAATTTTCGCGCACGTTAATCTTCGCGCGATTCAAGAGGAGCTCGTAAAACGCGATCCGCACATCCATCGCCACGCGATTGGCGATTTCCTGGAACTCGCACTCCTGCTTCTCGATGTTTAAGCGCGCAATCGCTACCTGGCTGGTGACCGCGCCGCCGGTGTAGAGATTTTGCAGCACTCGCAGCGAAGCGTTGTAATCCTCATCCCGAAGACGCGTTTCTGACTGATGCTCCCGTTTGTCGAGCAATCCGGTCGAGACAACGGAGGGAAGAAAGCCTGAGCGCGCTTCAATCAGGCCGCCGCGCGCTGCCTGCACTTGCTTGCGAGCGATGGCAATTTCGGGATTTTGAGCTTGAGCAAGGGCGACTGCTTCTTCGCTGCTATAAGCGGGGGTCGCCGCCTGCGAAGGAGCGGGCAAAGCGAAGATGATCAGCCACGCAACGGCCCGAAACTCCAAACGCATCCCGTCTATCTCCTCGGCCGAGCCTTTCTTTTCAATAAAAATTGCTCTCTCTTAAGTGCTTGCGCCTCCATCTTGAATGCGCTAATCGTTCGAGCCGCAAGCATTCATCCTGAAGAGAGAAGAACCCGCTTGTTTTAAAATCGACATAACAACTTGCATATTGCCTGAACCGCCGTGCTGCGGCTAGGGTTGCTTTTTTTAAATGAGAAAAATAAGAATCGCCATCGTCGGAGTGGGAAACTGCGCCAGTTCACTCGTCCAGGGAATAAATTTTTATCACGGCTCCTCCGCCAACGGCTCCGGCGTCGGACTGATGCACCGGAAAATCGCCTCTTATCGGCCGAGCGATATCGAAGTCGTAGCCGCGTTTGATATTGACCGGCGCAAAGTCGGGCTCGATGTGAGCAAGGCCATATTCTCGCCGCCCAATTGCACGAAAGTTTTTTGCGAAAAGATCAATCTCACCGGGGCAATCGTGAAGATGGGTTGCGTGTTCGACAGCTATGCGCCCCACATGCGCGAACAGGATCCGCTCCGCACATTCCTGCCGCTGGAAAAAGAATCGACTCGCGAACAAATCGTGTCCGAGCTGAAAAATTCCTCTGCCGAAATCATGGTGAATTATCTCCCGGTCGGTTCCGAGGAAGCGACCCGTTTCTATGTCGGTTGCGCCTTGGAGGCCGGCCTCGCGTTCGTCAATAACATTCCGGTTTTCATCGCCAGCGATCCGGTTTGGGCAAAAAGATTCGCCGAGAAAAACCTCCCGATCATCGGCGACGATATCAAAGCACAAATGGGCGCCACGGTTTTGCATCGAATGATTGTCGATCTTTTCCGCAAGCGCGGCGTGAAAGTCGAGCGTACCTATCAGTTGAACACCGGCGGAAACACCGATTTTCTCAACATGCTCAGTCGCACTCGGCTTACATCCAAAAAAACATCCAAGACCGAAGCTGTGCAATCGGTCATGGGCGAACGGCTGGCGGACGAAAACATCCACATCGGCCCGAGCGATTATGTGCCGTGGCAACTCGACAACAAGATTGCCTTCATTCGCGTGGAGGGCCGGCTCTTCGGCGACGTGCCGATGGAGCTCGATCTCAAATTGTCCGTCGAAGATTCACCGAACTCCGCCGGCATCGCCATCGACGCGATTCGCTGCTGCAAACTTGCGCTCGATCGCGGCATCGGCGGCGTCCTGCATTCCCCTTCCGCCTATTTCTCAAAGCATCCTCCCGTCCAGATGACGGACGACGAGGCGCACCGCTGCGTCGAGCAATTCATCCGCGGCGAGCGGGATTGCTGAGCTCGAAGAACTCCAACTGCACTGGCGTTTCGGCTTGGTCGCCCGCCATCTCTGAGAAAAGCTGCTCAGGCGGCAGCGCTTTCAAGCGTGCCCATTCTTGCGCCAGCTCTTCTTCTCTATAGAGCAAGAATGTACCAGTGGACGTTGAGTAAATAGCGGCTTCGACCCCCATCTGGGTCATCTCGCGTACGGCTTTCCAATAAGCGGCGAGCTGTGGCCGATAACGGGCGTGCAGCGTCTCGGTGCTATCGGGCGGGACGCGGTCCGTTTTCCAATCCAAAATCAGACACTTCCGCGCCGCTGAATTAAATAAGGCAAGATCGACAACGCCCTCCAAACATCGGCCCTGATCCAAGCGCCAGAGAAACGGCAACTCCGAGTGGGTGGTTAATTCATCACCAGCAAATTTACGGAAATCATCCGTACCGGAAAGATGATTCAAAAGAAGTTTCCATTCTCGTAAAGATCGCGCCGGATCGGGCGAGAGCTTTCGATGCGCCTGGAATAAGTCGTTCCAACCGTCACTCTCATTGTTCCATCGAAGTCGCTGAATAAAGTCATGCCACCAAAGACCGTAGCGCAGTGCCGGACTGGCGGGACGCGGTAATCGCAGCAAGTCGTTCGGTTTCCATCGGTCTTCCACAGCTGCAATTTCCTCAACCGGCAACCCGCTCGGATTGAGTTTGCGCACAAACACCGACGCGTTCCCAATTGCGGCCGACTTGTCGATCTTTGTGACGGCCAATCCTCTTGCAATCGGATCCAACTTCGCCTTCGATTTCGCTTCGTGGTCCTGAGCGGTGTCGGCGCACCCGGTCGGTTCCGTTGCGACACTGGCAAAGGCAATTTCGTTTAGCTCGCCTTTGCCGGCTTTCAGCCACCGCGTCTGCGAATCCTTATGAAGTTCGCCGCTGGCTTTGGCGAATAGTTCGTTGTCGAAGGCGAGCACGAGAGTGTGTCGCGCGCGAGTCAACGCCACGTAAAGCAACCGTTCCATTTCCTGGCGCTCTTCGTGTTTAAGTTCCTCGTCGATCTCATCAGTCACATCGGAGAAATCGAGAAGAACAGTCGTTTCGCCCGTCTCCCGGTTCTTGATAAGGCGCGGATAACGTGGCGAGGCCGAATGCACCTTTCTCGTCAAAAAAGGAACGATCACGGCCTGCCATTCCGAGCCTTTCGCCTTTTGCGAGGTGATCAACTGGATCGCATCCGGGCGGGACGGGCGAATCTCGCGCGCATCGGCGAAATGCGTTCGGAGCAACTCGGAAAATTCGGTCAAGGTCATTGCTTCGGCTTCGGATGAGCCGGCGAGCGCCAGGAGAGCGTCCAGTTCGCCGTCCAAATTCTCAAAATCCTCCCGCGGCAACGCATTCAGACGCTCGCGCAGTCGGGTTTCCCTGACGATTTCGTTGATCGCTTCAAACAGCGGCAACGGCAAGATCGACAATCGTATTTGCGCGAGCAGGCTCAATTTCTTGGAAACGATATCGCTCCCGCTCGTCAGGGTCTCGATTTGAAAGCGGTCGCCGTAACCCTCCGAAAAAAGCGCAAGGTCATGATCGGAGATTCCAAAAAGCTCGCGGAGCAGACCGGCGATCTCGTAGCCGCACCGCGGTTGCGCCATTATTATTAAGAGTGCGGTCAGCCAGGCGTAGGCCGGGCTATCGCCTTTCAATTCCTTTTCCGATTGGATTTGGACGTTGAGTCCAGCCGCTCGCAGACCCCGACGCAATGTCTGAAGCCATTCTTTCCGCGGACAAAGAATGGCAACATCGCGCCACGTTTCTGCGCGAACTTTCTCCGGACCCGTCCGATGGAGCCATTGGCCGAGTTGGCGCGCCTCTTCGGCGGCTTTGCGCGTGTCCGAAATTTTTCCCCGTGAGTCGGGCAAAAGATTGCCGGGTTGCAAATTCAGGCGCACAACTTGTCCGGGCAAAATCTCCGGACGCGGATTGAGCTCAACGAAGGCAACCTGATGATCGCGGTCGTTCAGAATTTCCCGAAACGTCTCGTTCACAAAACCGAGTTGGGCCGTGTCCAGCCGGAACGTGACCGAAAACTTGAGCGCCTCGGCCGCGCCGGTTTCGACCAGCGTGTCGTGAATGCGCCGGTAGCGGGCGAGATCGGCGCGGTCACGATAGATCGATTGTTGAAAATCGCCGACCATGCAGAAATGGCCCGGGCGTGGGCCTGCCACGCTGTAGCCGGGGGAAGGCGGGTGATCGCGCCTGGTTTCGAGCCATTCGCCAGCCGCCTCCGGCGGGCGTGCCAATTCGAGCAGCAAAGAGAACTGTCGCGGATCGGTGTCCTGCGCTTCATCCAGGATGACGCGGAAAGATTTTTCCCGGATTTCACGCCCGATCTTTGGATGCTTCGTTAACTCAAGCGCCAGCGCGATTTGATCGTCGTAGGTCAAGAGGCCGTGCTCAATTCGAAACGCGCGATAATCGCGCTGCACCTCTGTCGCCACACAAAGCGCGGCCTGGTCAATCCACCGGCGGAACGTCGCGAATGCCTCGCGTTTGATTCGCACGAAATCCTTCGCCTTCGACGAAGAAATTGGCCAGCGAACAAAATCTTCAGTGCCTCGCCAGATTTGCTCCACGCGTTTTAACTCCTTCTGATATGGAGGCACAGTTTGCAGCGTTGCTCCCTTGGCGACATACCGGTGAATAGCGTTGAAGTCTGTGCCGGGACATTTTCCGGTTGGCGGGTCGATAACGCTCAGATCAGCATGCCGACCAAGCTCCATTAACGAGCGAACTTGGACATGCCGAAGCAGCGCGCGCCGATTTTCATCGGAAAGCGAGCGGCCGATCGTTGTTCGTTGCTGGACAAAGTCATTCCAGATTTCGTCGTCGTCCGTGATGACCTCGAACGTTGGCGGCAAACCCAAGTAATGGCCGTAAGTTTCGAGCAATCGCACGCAGAAGCTGTGGATCGTACCGAAAAAGGTGCGATTGAACGCAGCCAACACCTCGAGAGAAACGCCGGCTTGCAACACCTCGGCGCGTGCGCGCTGCTGCATCTCGTCCGCTGCGCGATTAGTGAACGCGACGACCACGAGCTGAAGCAGCCGGTCGCGCGCATTTTCGCTTTTTGCGATCTGGACAATGCGATCGGTAATCGCCCGCGTTTTGCCAGAGCCCGCGGCTGCGACAACCGAAAAATTCCGGTCCAACTCGGAAACGAAGCGTTCGCGGTCCGGCTGATCGATCGGCTTGTTCATGACCAGTCTTCCTCGTCATCGGCGAAAGCCGGATGGGTCAGCACCCATTTTTCGTCCAGGAACTCCTTATCGATCGGCAGCGTCGCCAGAGGATAATCCGGGCTAAAACCAAAGTCGCTCCGGATCAATCCGCGTAAACCGAAGACCCCGGTTTCCTGTATTCGGTAAAGCTCGCCCCAAAAATCGGAATGCTCAGCTAGATCGGCGATGGCCAGCTGCGGTCGGTCGAGCTCAGTGCGTAACGAAAGAATGCTCAGCTTGATTTCGGCTGCACCGAGGTCGCGTGCGGCGAAACCGTAAAGGCCAAGCTGAATGGCATCACCACGGACGAGCTTCTTTCGCACGCTCGCCAACCGCAGCTCAGGTGTTCTCCCCGACGCAGTCAGGGCCTTTTTGTTTCCGGTTTTGTAATCGACGATCCAAACATTGGCGCCGGCGAATTGCGAATCCGTTGGCCGCGTCTGCGCAAGGATGAGATCGATTCGGCCGTGGACGCGAAGTTTGCTTCCGTCATGCAGCGAAACGAGCTGTGGCGATTTCAAATTCCATTCCGCGGCCATTTGCGGCCAGTCTTCTACTTCCGCCAATTTGCTCCCGAGACAGTCGGCGAGCGCGAACGCGTTGGCCCAACCCGACGTCCACCAATCGGGAATGGTTCGGCCGCAGGCCGCGCAAAGATCGACGATCGTTTTCCGGAATCGCCGCGCAGCTTGTGCGATCCGTTCGTGCATTTCATCGCTCGGTGGGAAATCGACAAAAACATTTTCTCCTGTCGTAGCAGCGATTTGGGCGAGCCAATCGTGCACCCAAGTTCCGATTGCCGCGTTCCATTGATTCAAATCCGGCTCCTGGTTCTCGATGCCAAGATACGTTTTCAACCAGATCAACGCCGGAGTTGTGACGACCTTATCCCATTCAGTCGCGCGCAAGCTGATCTCGCGATCGAGTGACTCGCGTAACGCAAATTCGTATTGACCGAACGGCACATCACCGCGTCGCCGGGCGTCGTATGCCGTGCGAGTTTGAGCGACGTCGCCATTTTCCATCGAAACAGATTCGAAGAGTTTCTCATCCTTCAGCCAGGCAGAGGTTTCCTCCCGCAACA
>Ga0070699_100004100_pt1 | contig 12876 bp, 8 predicted proteins | sample KBSK1503metaG_FD_65473 | JGI IMG/M metagenome (GOLD analysis project Ga0070699, IMG submission 65473) | Corn, switchgrass and miscanthus rhizosphere microbial communities from Kellogg Biological Station, Michigan, USA - KBS K1-50-3 metaG | ecosystem: Host-associated > Plants > Roots >...
CTCCGTGACACGTCGGCTGCCGACGGGCGTGGCCCAATCTGCTGCCTTCTGATCGGGTTGGCCATACCGCGCTTCGCGCAGCTCCAGCAGCCAAGTGTCGTTGCGATCTCCAACCGGGTAGCGCGCTATTCATACGGGATCTACTTGACCCATTTCATCTGCATCTGGTTCGCGTTTCAAGCGTTGGGCAACTTACCAACGGGTGCGCGCTGGCTCGTGTTCATCGCGTCGATGTCGCTCATTCCGATCGCGCTGCATCACACGCTCGAGGCGCCCATGATCCGACTCGGACAGCGCGTCGCGTCGTGTCTGCTCGACCGCTCCCGCGAAGCCGGCCATCGTGCCGACACTCAGGCCGGCACCGTATTCTTACAGCGTGAGGATAGGGTGCGTTCGCGAGAGGCCACCCGTTGGGTCAAGAGTCCCTACGACCGGTCACGATGTTCCGGGGGTCCGAGCGGCCCCGAGGCCAGCTTCGGCCCCGACAAGCACCAGGGCGCCAGCTCCTCGTTCCTGGCGGTGGTGAAGGGCGGGCGCTAGGTGCGCCTGACCGATCCGCTGACGTTCTAGTCACACGCGAGGAGGGCCGGCGCGCGGGTGACTACGCGCCGGCCCTCGCGCTTGCTACACGGGTCGGCTCACTGCCTCGAGCTCTTGGAGCGTGGCTTTGGCGGCCTGCATGTCCGGGGAATCGAATCCTTCGGTGAACCAGCCATAGATCGCCGCCAGCCGCTGGCGAGCCTCGGCACGCTTCCCCTGGTGCCGCATAAGGCGAGCCAGGCTGATGGTGGCACGTAACTCCCACGATTTCGCACCCTGCCGGCGCGCGATATCGATGGCGTGAGCAAAGTTCCGGCCCGCTTCCTCAGCTCGCTCGTCTCCCTGGGCCAGCAGCAGTTCGCCCTTCATGTGATACACGTCCATCGCGTCGTGCGTGCGATCGTCCTGGCGGGCCACCGTTGCCCGCGCCTCCTCCAGCACCGCCTCGGCGTCGGCGAACTGCCCCGTGCGCCCGAGCGCCTGGGCCAGCATCGTGAGGTAGTGAGGTCGCGCCAGGTCGGTGCGCAGGGCCTGCGAAATCGCCATTCCGCGGCGCAGCTGGACGATCGCTTCCGCACACTCGCCCTGCTCACAGAGCGCCCAGCCCCGCAGGCTGGTCGCCATGGCCAGCCAGAATGGGAAGCCGTGCTCGCTGGCGATCGCCATCGTCTGCTCTGCCCGCTCCCGAGTCGCGCGTGGCTCCCGGCGAAAGTAGTGCACTACCGAGGCATAGGCCAGCGCAGACGCCATGGTAAACGGGAGGGCCACCTCGCTGGCAAGCTCGAACATCTTGTCGAGGTGCCGCAGTGACTGGTCGGTGTGGCCGAGATACCACAGGGCCCAGGAGGCGTACGAGTGACCGACCACCGCGGGATCGTTCCCATACAGGTAGACGTGAGCGCGGTGTTTCTGAGGATCGTAGAGCCTGATGACTTGCTCGAAGTGCTCTTGGGCGAGCGCGAAGTCCGCCATCCAGAAGAGGGCCCCCCCCACTGCATTGTGCGCCTCCAGGAGCTGGCCCGTATCCTGAACCCGCTCGGCCAGACGCAGGAGCTGCTCGCCAAGCTCGTACGCCGTCCGGGTATCCCCTCTGATCTGGTAGAACTGTCGAAGGCCACGCAAGGCGTTGAAGAGCTGGGGCGTCTCCCCGATCTGCCGACAGAGCTCGAGCGCCCGGCCGAAGACCTTCTCCACGTCCTGGGCCGAATAGCCTCGAGTGGCCATCAGCGGCGCCCCCAGGGTGATCTGAAGGGCGAGCTCCTGCTGAAGCCGCGGCGGCCTCTCGGGAAGCTGCGCCAGCAGCGTCAGGCCCTTGGTGAGGTGGCTGATCGCTTCCAGGTTGGCCGAGCGCCCGACGGCGCGCTCGCCGGCGCGCTGCCAGTACGGAATGGCCTGGGCCCCGAGCCCGGCCTCGGTGTAGTGATGGGCGACCAGCTCGGGCTGCGTCTCGGCGGTCTCGGGGAACTTCTCGCTCAACGTCTCGGCGACCCGTTGATGGTACTGCTGGCGCGCGCTCCGCAACAACGACTGGTAGGCGACCTCCTGGATGAGCGCGTGCTTGAACAGGTACCGCGCGTGAGGGCGGGGGCTCTGCTCGTAGAGCAGACCGGCCTCCAGGAGCTGCGTGAGGGCTTCGTCCAGGGTCGCGACGTCGATGGAGGACATGGCCTGGAGCAGCTCGTACGGAAACGTCCGGCCCAGCACCGCGGCCAGCTGCGCCACCGACTTGGCCGGGCCCAGCCGATCGAGACGCGCGATGAGCGAGTCGTGCAGCGTGGTGGGAATGGCGAGGGTCAAGGTCGGCGCGGCCAGCTCGTAGCGATCCTCGACCTCCCGAAGCAGACCGGTCTCCAGCACCATCTTGGTCAGCTCTTCCACGAAGAGAGGGTTGCCATCGGTGTTGGCCACGAGCTGCTGGAGCACCGGCTCCGGCATACGCTTGTCGCCGGCCACACGGGTGATCATGGCCACCGTCTCGTCCCGGCTCAATGGCGTCAGGGCGATCCGGGGGTAGTCGCGGCCGCCGTTCCACGGCGGCTGGAACTCGGGCCGGAAGACCAGCAGGGCGAAAAGCGGGACCTGAGGCTCCTGGTCGAGGAGGAGACCGAGCAGCTCGACCGTCGTCGGGTCGACCCAGTGAAGATCCTCCACGATGAACAACAGGGGCTGCTTGGTGGCGATGGCCCGCAGCACCGACACGATCGCTTCGAGGGTGCGCACCCGCTGCCGCTGGGGGCTCAGCGTGAGGGGAGGATACCGGTCCGCCGGAAGCGGCAACGTCAGGAGAGCGGCCAAAAGCGGCACCACTTCGGCGAGTGGCACTTCGTAGGGAGCTACCAGGGCCTCCAGTTTCACCAGCCGCTCGGCGGCAGAGTCTTCACGACGCCACCCCAGCCGCCGCTGCAGGAGGTCGATGAGCGGATAGAGCGCCGTGTGCTGGTAATAAGGCGAGCAACGGCACTCCAGCCGGACATGCGGCTCGCCCGCCACGTGGTCCTTCACCGCCTCCACGAGCCGTGACTTGCCCAGGCCGGCCTCGCCGCTGATGAGGGCCACGCGACCCGCTCCCCGTCTCACGTGGCCCCACTGGTCGGCGAGCAGGTCGACCTCACGCTGCCGCCCCACCAGTGCCGTCAGTCCACTGGCGCGGCTGACCTCCAGCCGGCTCTGGACGCCGCTCTCCTCGAGGACCCGATACACTCGCAGGGGCGCCGAGAGGCCCTTGATGGTGTGCTCGGCCAGATCCTGGAAGGTGAAGAACGTGTGCACCAGCCGATGCGTGGCCGCGCTCACGAGAAGGGTGTCGGGCGCCGCCAGGGCTTGCAGCCGGGATGCCACGTTCGGTGTCTCCCCCATCGCGAGCTGTTCCTGCCGGCCCCGGCCGCCCATCTCCCCCACGACCACCAGGCCCGTATGAATCCCGAGGCGCGCAGCCAGCGTCACGCCGCGCTCCGCCTTGAGTCGTTGATTCAGCTGCTCGAGTCCTGCGAGAATCCCCAACCCCGCATGCACGGCACGGCGCGCGTCGTCCTCGTGCGCGACGGGATGCCCGAAGTAGACGAGCAGGCCATCGCCCAGGTACTGCGCGATGCGCCCTTCGAAGGGCTCGATGATCGTCTCGCAGGTCCGCTGATATAGCCCCACGACTTCCCGGTAGTCCTCGGGGTCGAGACGCTCGGCGAGGACAGTCGAGTCAACCAGATCACAGAACATCACCGTGAGCTGGCGACGCTCGGCCCCGGAGCCAGCGTGCACGCTTGGGGTTGCTACCATCGCTCTACCTCGCGCCGGCTCGCATGCTCATACTGGGTTCGCCTTGCCGATCATCGGCTCGCTCGTCGACTGGGAGAAGCCAGGTGCCGGGATCGTCATCAGGTCCCCCCGGTCCCGATTCGACAGCCACGCTCCCAGCGCAGTATAGATCGTCATGAAGACGCACAGTTGGAGCCGTCCCGCCGTCATGACCGGGGAAGCCCACGGGATCAGGGCGAGGCTGATGACCAAGGCCAGGCGCGTCGACAGATAGTAGCCTCGGGAAACGGGCGGTAGCGGGCGATATGCCTCGCCCCGCATCGCGAGTCCGATCTGACGCAAGCCGAAGAAGTCGTTGTGGTTCATGAGCACGATGCTCGTCATGTGCACGACCCAGAGGGCCCCGTACGCGGCGTGCATGGCGTACGCGGCTTCGGGGGATGGAAGTTCCCAGAGACGGATTGGGATGGGCCGCCACGCGAGGCACAGGAGCACCGCGAGCACCGCCGAGACCAGATTGTAGCTCGCCCGTTCGAGGTTGCGCCCGAGTAGGGCACGCGTGCGCTGCTTGACGCCCGTGCGTGCGAAGACGCTGTGGTAGAGGGCAAAGGCGATCATGATCGTGGTATTCCAAGCGAACGCGCCGAGAGAGAAGGACCCGCCTTCTCCGTCGAGGCGGATCGGGAAGAACCCAAACCCGCCGAGCCACGAGAAGAGGACGACGAGGCTCACCATCGACGCCGCATAACACACCGAACCGTAACCGGCCAGCGCAAGGACGCGCATCATATGCCTCCTTCTACGCAGCCGCCCCGCGGACAGGCGCCGGCCGAGACTGATCCGGCGTTCCGATGGGCTGAATCTGCCTGGGCCGGAACAACGCCGCGTACGACTTCAAGATGGCCTCGCCCCAGCCGAGAGTGCGGTAGGGGTACCCATTCCGCTCGCAGAATTCACGCACGAGCGGGGCGACCTTCGGATAGTGCACATGGCAGATGCCCGGGAACAGGTGGTGCTCGATCTGGTATCCCACGCCGTTACACGCCAGCCCGCCGATCAGCCCGGTGCGGAAGTTGACCGTCCCCTGCGTTTGCCGCATCACGGGGTCGCCCTCCTCCAGTCCCGTCTCCACGAGCTCGGCCTCCGCGGGAAAGTGGGCGGGAGCGAAGGCAAAGAACATGAAGTGTCCCATCGCCGCGATACGCAAGAAGTACAGCAACAGCCCCTCCCCGACCGACAGGAGCAGACACGGCAACACGATGAAGACGCCGATGTGCGCGAGCAGGACGAAGAGATCGAGCCAGTGGGCGGGCCGGCGCCTCGGGGAGTCCAGCAGGCGCCTCACGAGATGCAGCCAGCTCACGCGCTGAACGTTAAACCCGTTCAGGGTGAGCGCGAGCGGGAAGACCCAGCCCTGGACACGCCGATAGTAGAAGCTCATCGCGCGGCCCGCGGATCGGACCTCCGACTCGTTCATGGCGAAGAGAGGCATCAGATCACAGTCGTCGTCAACCCCGACGACGTTCGGCGCCGGATGGTGCACGACGTTGTGCTTGTGCCGCCAGTAGTGGGTCGACATCATGACCATGAATGGATACCCGAAGTAGGTGAGGAACGCGTTCGCCGCCGGCCAAGGCAAGGCCGTCCCGTGAGCCGCGGTGTGCGCGGAGGTCGTGAGCCCGGTGAGTCCCAGCGTCGAGACGAGCAGCCCGGCTCCCTTGAGCCACCACGATTCGAACAGCCACCAGGCCACGAGCCCGCCGAAGGTCAGCGTGAGGTTGTACACCCATTCAAGCAGAATTCGAACCGTCGCCGGGCGGTAAAATCCTCTCCGTCGAAACTCGACCTGCAGATCAACGATCTCGCCTCGTATCCGACCGTCCATCTTCGTCGCCCCTCCCCCTCCTGCCCGACCTCCGCGGCAGGGCGGGTTACCTTGTGGGACCGGTCGCGGGGATCCTCAGACCCGAACGAGGGGTGGCCGCGCCGACCGATCGGCCGCGAACACCGTTTGATAGACAGCGCCATCCGACGCAAAGCCGGCCGCGATCCCACAATGGAAGTAGTACTCCCACATGCGCAGGAAGGTCTCGTCGTAGTGGCGCGCCAGATACTCGCGCTTCGTGCGGAAGCGCCCGAGCCAGCCGAGTATGGTGTAGGCGTAGTGCTGGGCGATATTCTCCACGTCGAGGATGGCGAGGCCGGCTCTTTCCAGGCCCCCGGCGATCTCGGACAGACGGGGTTGGTTGGAGCCTGGAAACACGTACTTCTGAATGAAAGGATCGTGGTGGTTGCGGGCCGCGTTGCAGCCGATCGTGTGCACGAGCCCCAGGCCGTCCGGCACCAGGGTACGCGCCATGGTGCGGAAATAGGCGCCGTAGCGCCGCCGCGGTACGTGCTCGAGCATGCCCACGCTCACGACGCGCTCAAAGGTGCCCGTGATCCCGCCGAAGTCGGCCAGCTTGATCTGGATGCGTTTGGCGAGGCCGGCCTCCGCCACCCGTCGGCTTGCGCTCTCGGCGTGGAGCCGGCTGAGCGTCACGCCGGTCCCACGGGCCCCGTATTCGCGGGCGGCGAAGATCAGGAGCCCGCCGAAGCCGCAGCCAATGTCGAGCACGCGGTCGTCCGCGCGGAGGCATAGCTTGCGGCAGATGCGGTCCAATTTGGTGCGCTGCAGGGTCGCGAGGTCGTCCGCGGGCGACTGCGCGTATCCGCACGAATAGCTCATGCTCCCGTCGAGGAACGTCTCGAAGAGGTCCTCACCGACGTCGTAGTGACGGCGCACGCTCCTCGCGGTGCCGTTGAGAAGCGCTCGGGTGCGGTGATACAACGCCCGCGCCACGAGCCGTACGTCGTGTCGGAAGCGCTCCTCGAAATGCGAGCGGAGACAAGCCGTCAGAAACTCGTGCAGCTCGCCCTCCTCAACCGTGAAGTCCCCGTTCATGAAGGCTTCGCCGAGGCCGAGATTGCCATACCGCACGACGCGCGCGAAAAGCTGTGGATTGTGGACGCGCAGGACGGTATCGGACCCGCCAGGGGGGCCGGCTGAGATCTCCGCGTCACGGATCCGGAAGCGCACACGGCCGCCGACCAGGAACCGATCGAAGAGCTCGACAAGAAATCCTCCCGCCGCCGGGAGTCGAACGGACTCTCGTGGGGACACCCCCTGGGATGGAGCGTCGGCAGTCAGCATTGCGCCCTCGAGGTCAGACCTCGGACCGTTGCGACTCTAGGAGTCCGCCAAATCGCTGTCAAGCCACATCTTTTGCTGACGCCGCCAACGCGAGCCTCCGTGCGGTGGCCAGATCGTCCGTGGCACCCATGACGGCAAGCAGGTCCACAGAGCGGCCCAGGTGTTGCTTCTCGTTCGCAAGCCGAGCCATGTCGACTCCACTCATCGCGATCTCATAGGGGACCTCGAGCTCTTCAGCGAGCGCCATGCCGCGCTGCCACCACGTCCGCGCGGCGGCTGGATGACCCTCGAACCACGCGCGCCTCCCCTCCAGCCGCATCGCGTGTGGCAAGCCGGCCCGGAATGTGCTGCCTTGGCGCAGCGATGCTTTCGACGCCCGCTTCGCTCTCTCGAGGAAAGCTGCTCGCTCAGCGCCGCCACTATGCTCGGCCGCCACCAGGTACGCCTCGGTCAAAGCGTTGCGCGGCACCGTGATTTGGTGACCCCGGAGCCCATGGATGGCTATCACACGCTCGCTGTCTTCCAGTACCGTCATCGCCTCTCCGATCCGTCCCTGGCGCAGATAGCACTGTCCGAGCAAGCCATTCGAGTCCGCGATACCGCTGTAGTCCGGCATTGCCGTGTAGAGCCCGATGGAGTCCTGCACCGCGAGGATCGCTTCATCCAGTCGTCCGATCTGCGAGAGCGCCTCGCCCCGCACGAAGAGACCCCACGCGCGCACCATCGGGTCCGCACTGTCCTGTCCGTCATGGACGAGCTCCTCGGCACACCGCAGAGCACCCACGACGTCGCCACGCAATAGCTGAACCCGCCCCATCAACGTGATCCCCGACGCCCACTCACGCAGCTGGCCGCCTTCCCGGTAGGCGGCGGCGGATCGCCGGCACTCGTCGATCGCCCGCCGCAGCCTTCCCAGGTACGATTCGTGGAACGCGAGCCCGAGGTGTGCATGGCCGGCGGCCCGCCGTTCACCGCTCGCTTCCGCGCCCGCCAGCGCCCGCTCGTGATACCAGCCGGCCACCCGAGGCGCGGCCAGGTGGTCGCACAGGATTCCAACACCCGTGCATCCCAGGACCGTGCCGGCGGTATCGTCTCGACTCTCGGAGACATTCAGCATGACCAGCACGTCGAGCACGTAGCGCGTCTTGTCGAGGCAGTAGTCGATCCACGGCATCATCCGGTAGATGTAGAGCCGCTCGCGATCCCCCGCGCCGACCGACCTCACTCGCCAGAGGCGTCGCGGTAGCACCCGATGCCCCACCTGTCGCAGCACCTCGCGCACGAGCACCCGCGCGACCGCGCCCTGCGTGGCCGGCAGCGGCGCGCCGAGGAGCCCGAGAGCGCGGTGCAGACAATCGATGGCCTGCTGGTGATCGCCCCGGCCAAAGAACGCTTCGCCGATCTTCCGTTCGAGCGTCGCCCGTTGTACGTGGTCCCACCGGTCGCCAAACACTCGCGCGTAGGCCTCCGCCGCCCGCCGGTAGTGGGTGAGCGCTTCGGTATCTCCCGCGACCTTCCCGGCCCGGTCCCCCGCCTTCAAGAGGTAGTCGTGCGCCCGCTCCCATGCCTCAGCCTGCGCGTAGTGGTACGCGAGCAGCCCGTAGAACTCGTCGAGACGGTCAGCAAACAGCCGCTCGATGCACTCAGCGACCCTCTCATGCAGTCGGTGGCGACGCTCTAGGAGAATGCTCTCGTAGGTCGTCTCCTGGACGAGTGCGTGGTTGAAGATGTACTGAAGCTCCGGAGTGCGCTGCCTCTCCCGGATCAGCTCGATCCGCTCGAGGTGATGCAGGTGCGCGTCCAGCTCTTGCTCCGCTTCGGTCAGCGCGCGGAGCACTCGGTAGAAGAAGCTGCGTCCGACGACCGAGGCGATCTTGAGAACCTCCTTCACGTCCTCATCCAGCCGGTCGACGCGCGCCATGATGACACCCTGGACGGTGTCCGGAATCGCCAGGTCCTCGAGAGGTACCGTCACCCGCCACCGCCCGGTCGCGGGACTTTTGACGAGCGTTCCCGTATCGATCAGCGACCGCACGACCTCCTCGATGAAGAACGGGTTGCCGTCGGTCTTTTGTACAATGCGGTCCCGCAGGACCGGCGGAACGTCGACGCCTGGTATCAGATTGTCGATGAGCGAGGTGCTCGCATTCGCCGACAGCGGCGACAATGTGATCTCGGTGTAGCGAGCGGCATGGCTCCGGTTTGCCACCTCGCGCAATCGCTCTAGCGCGCTATGCCCGGGACGGCCGACGCCGCAGAGCAGAAGCGGCACGCTCTCGACGAGCGGTAAGAGGTGCTCCATCAGCTCGGTTGACGAGTGGTCGCTCCAATGGAGGTCCTCGAACACGAGGATCAGCGGTTGCTCGCCCGCCAGCCGCTCGAACAGACGTCTCGAGGCGCGGAAGATCTGGCGACCCATTGCTCCACCGTCCAGGTACTTCACGCGATCCTCGAGATCCGCCGGCACTCGAAGGCCCATCAGGGTTGCGAGGTAGGGCACGATCTCCGAGTACTCGTCAGAGAACAGTCGTCTGGTGGGCTTCTCGAGCCGTGTCCACGCCTCCGCTTCACCATCGCTCTCCGTAAGGCCTACCCACGACCTCAGAATCTCGAGGAAAGGCCAGTAACTCAAAGCCTGCGCAAAGGAGACGGCGCGCCCCTCGAGCCAGCGTACGCCACGGTCGGCGATTGTCCGGCGGGCTTCGGTCACCAATCGAGATTTGCCGAGCCCTGCGTCAGCCAGGACCGTAACGATTCCGCCTTCACCGCGCACGAGTCGGTCGACACATCCGATCAAGGTCGCGATTTCCTGGTCGCGCGAGAGCAGCGGCGACGCAACCCAGCGCAGCTCATCCGCGGCCTGAGACTCGGCGCGGGTTCGCACACCGAGGAGGCGATGGATGGTCACGGGCTCGGCCTTCCCCTTGACCCGCTTTGGTCCGAGCGGCTGACAGTCGACGTAGGCTGCCGCGGCCCGCCGTGTGCTGTCAGTCAGGTAGATCTCGTGACCACCGGCGAGCTGCTGCACGCGCGAGGCGAGATTCGTCGTATCGCCCACCGCGGTGTAGTCCATGCGCAGGTTGTCGCCGATCTTCCCGACGACGACGAGACCCGTGTTGAGGCCGATGCGGAGGGCGAGGTCGCTCCAATGGCCGGTGCCGAACGCGCTGTCTCGCCGCTCCCGAAGACGCCGCTGGATTTCAAGCGCGGCGAGGGCGGCACGGCGTGCGTGGTCCTCATGGGCCAGTGGAGCGCCAAACAGCGCCATGAACCCGTCCCCCAAGAACTGGTTGATCGTACCTTCATAGCGATGGATCGCCTCCGCGGCCATCTCGAAGAATGCGTTGAGAAGCGAGTGCATGACGTCCGGGCCGAGACGGTGAGCGAGAGCGGTGGAGTTGGCGAGATCGCAGAACAGGACGGTTACTTGCTTGCGCTCGCCTTCGATCGCACTTCGAGACTTGAGGATCCTATCGGCGAGATGGGCCGGCGTGTACGGTCGGGGCGAAGGTCCTTCGACGTTAACCATCAGCCTTGTGCAGCGGCTTTAACCGGGAAATCGTGGGTCCTAACGGCGCTTAGTCCTGCAAGTGTCGTAGAAACGTGGCGAAAACGTGGTCGTGGCTGAAACACGGGCTCGAGTTGCGCTCCGTTCGGCATGAGCAAATCAGACCAGGTGGAAGACGGGGATCCTTTCGAGCCGTTTCGGTCTTCGTGGGAGCTCCACGGGCTGCAACCGTTGGTACAAAACCCGTCGCCTTCCGTCTTGACGATCCTGCCGTCGTGGGATGAGGCGGCTCTCGCCACCAAGGACTGGTGCTCGACGAACAGGACGCCCAGGTCGGATTCTGGGAGCTGGCGCAGCCGAGCCGTCGAGCCGGACATATCCGTCTTCATGATGACGGTCGCGCGGAGGCTAGTCATGACGACCTCGGCACCAAACCTGCTCCCCTGGAAGTCTACCTCATGTTGCGCAAGGTCGGGTGGGGAGAGAAACGCTGCGGTGCGGCTCCGCATTTTGATGGGCTCAATGGTATCCACACCAGACTTTCGCCACACCGGCATCTGGGGCGAAACAGGATCAGCTGCTTTCGCGGACGAGTGATAGTGGCACGAGGATTTGAACGAGCGGCTCTCAGCCCGCGCCCGCTTTGAAGGCGACTCCGTTGTACGTGTTTTAGTCAGGTCCATCTTGTGAGGGCTGCAGGAGAAGGAAGCGGTTGAAAAGGATGGCGAAAATGCGACCACGACGAAACACGGGTCGAACAAGCGACTGAAGCCCTCGAGTCCCCTCTCCCACGGCGAAGTGCATCGGCTCGGCGGTTTCCCGGTCGGCAGTCGGGCCGAGTTCGAGGTTCGGGAGATCACCCTGCGCGTTTAGAAAATCCTGCGATGACTGCGTCGGTGCGTCCCCGGAGCTCGAAACCGCCGCGCAAGGCGGATCGAGTCGAACCCTTGCACTCATGACTTCCAAGACGCCTAAGCCAAGGAGAATGATTGATGCTGCGCTGCCTAGCAGGATCAGCCACATCGCGCTCACTCCGTGCCGCCCTTGTCCAGGTTGGTGTTCTGACCGACCCCTCGCTAAGTGGTATCCACCCGAAACGGCCAGCATCGACAGTGCCACCTGGCAACCACACGGGAATGCTGAGACCTCTGATGCCACCGCGTGGCGTGCGGGCGGGCATCGTGCCTGAAGTCACGGAAGAACGCCCGAAGGACTGAAAGGAAGCGATCGGGGACGAACGGTCTACAATTCTTGGCGTTGCGCTTACTGCTTGCCTCGACTGGCCCACCCACCGCCCTTCAGCTACGATAGCCCCGCGATGGAGCCCGCCGCGTCCCATGAGCGCCACGCCAGCAGCCCACGATGAGACGGCTGCTGCGCTGGCTTAAGCGATTGTTCGGACGTGGCGGACGGGAAGTGGCCGGAGGATTGCCCTCTCAAACGGGACCGCATCGGGGTTAGTGATCCCATTGATGGATCGACGAACGTTCATCGGGACTCTGACTGGCAGCCTCCTCGCCGCGCCGCTCGCCGCCGGAGCACAGCAGGCGAGGAAATTCCCGCAGCTCTGCTTCCTCACGTTTGACCCGGGGACGGCGCGGTCGCCGTCGCCACGCTTCGCTGCGTTCTTCCAGGGCCTACAAGACCTCGGCTATGTGAATGAGCGGACCATTGCGATCCACTACCTTTCCGCGAACGGTCACAACGAACGGTTTCCAGAACTCGTCGCTGAATGTCTGCGCCTCAAGCCGGACATCATTGCGGTAACCACCACTCCGGCCGCTCGAGCCGCGAAGAGCGCGACTCGCACAATTCCGATTGTGATGGTCGCACTCGGCGATCCACAAGGGACCGGGCTTGTCGACAGCCTCGCCCGACCTGGGGGAAACGTCACCGGCATGTCACAGCTGACCTCAGGGCTCGCGGCCAAGCGTCTTGCGCTACTGAAGGAGGCCGTGCCCAGAATCTCGCGGGTGCTCGTGCTGACCTTCCTCGTCGACCCGATCGCGCCGTTGCAGGTGAAGGCACTGAAAGAGGTCGCCCCTTCCCTGGGGATGACGCTGCTAATCCGCGACATCCAGACCGCGGATGACCTCCCGGCGGCGTTTGATGCTGGGGTCAGGGAGCGCGCTGAAGGTCTCCTCACGACGGCCGAGAGCATTTTCCGTGCTGAACGCGCACGCGTGACCGAACTTGCAGCCCACCACCGATTGCCGGCGATCTACCCTTATTCGGCCTTCGTGACTGACGCCGGTGGCCTGATGGCCTATGAGATAAACGATTCCGATCTCCATGCGCGCGCCATGTGGTCGCGGTTAGGGGCGGCGACTACAACCGCGTCTTTGCCATGATTGCGGCCGAGCGGCCTGGAGCCCTATTCGTC
>Ga0070699_100004101_pt1 | contig 12874 bp, 7 predicted proteins | sample KBSK1503metaG_FD_65473 | JGI IMG/M metagenome (GOLD analysis project Ga0070699, IMG submission 65473) | Corn, switchgrass and miscanthus rhizosphere microbial communities from Kellogg Biological Station, Michigan, USA - KBS K1-50-3 metaG | ecosystem: Host-associated > Plants > Roots >...
CTATGACGTGTCTGCGCTGCGCGCCGACGCCGACATGATGGTGTGGTGGCATGCGCCGAGCGCGGCGGCGCTGCAGGAGGCGTACGGGATGTTGCGGCGCACCGCACTGGGCCGTCATCTTGCGCCTGTGTGGTCCTCGATGGCGATGCACCGCCCGGCCGAGTTCAACAAGAGCCACCTGCCCGCGTTCCTGGCCGGCGAGCCGGCCCGCGACTACATCTGCGTGTACCCGTTCGTGCGTTCCTACGAGTGGTACCTGCTGCCGGACAAGGAACGCCGCGAGCTGCTCGCCGAGCACGGCCGGATGGCCCGCGGGTACCCGGACGTGCGGGCCAACACGGTGGCCTCGTTCGCGCTGAGCGACTACGAGTGGATACTCACGTTCGAGGCCGACGAGCTTCATCGCATTGTGGACCTGATGCGTGACCTGCGCGCGTCCGGCGCCCGTCGGCACGTTCGCGAGGAGGTCCCGTTCTTCACCGGCCGCCGCCGCTCGATCAGAGAAATCCTGGCGACGTTGCCCTAGCACATTTCTTCCTGCTGCCGCTCCGGCCGCCCATGCTGCTGGCAGTCAGGTTACCCGGCGTACTCGCCCCGCGGCGAGCCGGACCGTGGCATCGGCGGGCACCGGGAGGTGGTCCAGTGTGCGGTCGTGGATGGCGGCGATGATGGTGGTGCCGGGAAGGGCCGAGCGGAGATTGTCCAGCAGGGCGTGGGCCGTCTGGCGGTTCAGGCCCTCGGTCGGCTCGTCGAGCAGCAGCAGGCCGGGGTGGCGCAGGTAGGCCTGGGCGACGCCGAGCCGACGCCGCTGGCCGCCCGACAGCTCCTCGCCGCCCGGGCCGATCTGGAAAGCGAGCTCGATGTGCCCGGCCAGGACGGCCACCTTCATTGCCTCGCGCAGCTCACCGGCCCCGGCGTCCGGGCGGCCCAGGCGGAGGTTCTCCGCGACGGTGCCGCTGAGTAGCTGGCTGTCTTGTTCCATGAGTGTCACGGCGGCGAGGAGGTCCTCGTAGCGGAGTGCGTCCGGGTCGGTCCCGCCGACCCGGACCGAGCCAGCCATCGGTCGCAGCGTGCCCGCCAGCACCCGGAGCAGCGTTGATTTGCCTGAGCCTGAGGCGCTCGTCAGGACGGTAAAGCCGCCCCCGGGCAAGTCGAGCTCGCCGATCCAGAGCGCTGGCTCGTCGCCCATGCCGGCGACAAGGCCGCGGATCGTGATGTCACCGCGGGCCCAGGCGTCGCGTTGCGGTGCCTGCGGCTGCGGCGCGGCTGGGTCGGCGGCGGGAGCCTGGCGGGCGCCCAGCCCGCTGGTTTCGCTGAGCCGCCGCCACGCCGCGCGGGCCTGGCCCGCCGCGGACCGACCGCGGCGAGCGACCCGGTCACCTCGAACAGTGTCATGGTCAGCAGCACGGCAAAGGCGAGTACCGCCGGGGACAGCGGCCGCGCGCCGAGTCCGGCGCCGTTCGCCAGCACCGCGGCCAGGGCGTCGGCTCCGGCCAGATCGGTGACGGCCTGGGCGGCCCCTTCACGGGCGGACCAGCGGCGGCGCGGCGCGTCGGTGGCGCGAAAACGCTCCCTAAGCTCGGCCAGCGCACGCGGGCCGGCGCCGTAGGCGGCGATTCCATCCGGCCATCCAGCACCTCGACGAGCCGGGCCCTCGCGGCCGCCCATGCGCGGGCCAGTTTTTCCGCCCGCCCGCCGACTCCGAAGGCTGGCGGCGAGGAAGAAGCGTCGGCCGGGGCGGCCCTGCGCGACGAGCCACCGCTTCGCCTCGCGTGCGCCACCCGTCCCGGCCGTGTTGCTCGTACCCACTCTGGGCGGGGGCCGAAGGGGCGATGCCCGGGACCACACCGTCCGCCGGGGTGGTCGCCGTGCCGACGATCATCGCTGCGAGCGGGCCGTCGCCGCCCAGGCGGCGATGACCGTAACGATCATGAGCCGGATCATCAGCGGATCGAACCAGCTGCCGATGAAGGCGAAGTCGTTCTCGGCCGCCAGGATCACCGCCGCCCAGACGGGCAGCAGCGCCACGGTGACCAGCAGCCGCACCGGCCGCGGCCATTTGCCGTCGCCGGACCCTCGGCGGGTTCCGCCCGCGGCGCCATGCCGCGAGCCGGCGGTACCGGTTTCCATGTCAGTGGCCTCCTTCCCCGGCAGGCCGCGCGGCGGGTGCAGCCGGAGGCGCGGCGAGGCGACCGCTAGGGACCGCGCCGTCGTCCAGCGGCTGTCGGCCGCGGAAAACCCAGTTTGCGTAGGCGTGGTAGGCGATCGTGCCCGGGCCGATCACGCAGATCGCGATGACCAGGAAAGCCATGGTCTGGCGGCTGGCCGCGGACGAGTACAGCGTCACCGACGGCGGCACCAGCTGGGGGTAGTACAGGGCGACCAGCGCCACCAGGCCGGCGACTTCGGCGGCGGTCACCGCCGCGAACGGGATCCCGTCCGGCGTCCGCCCGGCCCGACGCCAGGCGGTCCAGAATCCCCCGGCCGCCACCAGCACCGCGTAGCCGAACGGGAGCCAGCGGTCCACCGCGCCGAGTTGGAGCCGCGCGCTCGCGGCGACCGGGAGCAGCGCGGCCGAGACGGTCACGCCGGAGGCGGTGGCCAGGGTCAGCGGGCGGACGGCGACATCAGCCTGAATTCTCTTAGCTAAGAGGTAATGACGCCGCCGTTGCAGGCGGTGAGCGGGAGTTCTGCGCGCAGGCTGGTCCCCGCCCCGCGCGGACTGTCGAGGAAGATCCGACCTCCGAGCGCCTCCACCCGGTCCTTGAGGCCAGCCAGGCCGGTGCCGCGGCTGAAGTCGGCGCCGCCGGCGCCGTCGTCGCGCACCGCGACGAGCAGGACATCGCCAGCGACCTCGACCTCGACGCTGACGGCCGAGGCACGAGAGTGCTTGGCCGCGTTTGTCAGCGCCTCAGCGACGACGTAGTAGGCGCTGACCTCGACCTGGTCGGGCAGCCGCTCATCGGCGCGTACCTGCAGGTCGACGGGGATCGGCGAGCGGCGGGCGAGCGTCCTCAGCGCCGCAGCGAGACCACGTTTGGCCAGGATCGCCGGGTGAATGCCGCGGGCGATCTCGGTCAGCTCCTCCAGCGCGCCGGTCGCCTCGGCGACGGCCTCATCGAGTTGCCCGCCCAGTTCGGGCGGCACCGCGGCCTGCGCCGCGCGCAGCCGCAGCGCCAGCGAGACCAGCCGCTGCTGAGTGCCGTCGTGCAGGTCCCGCTCGATCCGCCGACGCGCCTGATCGGCGGCGGCGACGATTCGCGCCCGCGAGGCGGTCACCTCGGCCTGCGCCTCGGCGTTGGCGATCGCGGTGGACACCAGCTCAGTGAACCCGGCCAGCCGCGACTCGGTGTCCGCCGGCAGCAACTCCTCGCGGGTCAGCGCCACCATCACGGCGCCCCACACCCGGCCCTCGACCCTGATCGGCACGCCCACCGACGACCGCAGCCCCCAGTCCCGGGTGGCGACGTCACCGATCACGCCCGACACGTCGGCGAAGTCGGTCCGCGCCGCCTGGCCGGTCCGGAACACCAGCGTGGTCACGTTCTGCCCGCCCAGCGGCAACCGGCGGCCGACCGGGGTCGGCGCGGGCGCACCCGTGCTGGTCCACGACCCGACCACCGTGATCGCGTCCCGCGGGTCGTACCGGATCAAGACCGCGGCGTCCACCCCCAGCAGCCGCCCGGCCTCCGCGGCGACCGCGGCGAAGACGTCCTCCGGCGCGGTCGCCTGGGCCACGAGCATCGCCACCCGCCGCAAGGCTGTCTGCTCGCCGGCGATCTGGCGGGACTCGGCGTACAGCTGGGCGTTGTCGAGGGAGACGGCAAGCTGCCCGGCGATGAGCTTGACCGCGTCGAGCCGTCCGGCGGTGAACGCGCCGCGGAGGAGGCGGTTTTCCAGCAGCAGCACCGCCCGCAGCGTGCCACGGCTGAGGATGGGCACGGCCAGCAGCGAGCAGCAGCCAGCACCGGCGAAGTAGGGGTCGCGGGCGAACCGGTCGTCGCGGGCGGCGTCGGCCACGACCAGGGGCTCGCGCGTCCGGTGGGCGTAGCGCAGCACCCACATCGGCACCGCGGGTTCGTGGCCGGTGCCGCTGACCGGGACGGTGCCGCCGCCGCCGTCCGGTGCGGGCAGCAGCCAGCCGTGCCGGTCCTCGCTCCACAGCAGCAGGTGGACGCCGGTAGCGCCTGTCATGGCGCTGAGCACGTCGACCACGCGGGTGTGCAGCCGGTCGATGCTGGTCTCCGAGCTCAGCGCCTGCGACGCCGACACGATTCCGAGCAGATCGACTGTTCCGGCCGTGACGGCGGCACGGCGATGGGGAAGATCAGCTGTCCGGCCGGGGGCGTCGGCGGCCGCGTCGGAAGGTGGCCGCCGGGCCGGGTAGGCCCAGTCCAGCTGGCCGACTTTGGCGGTCGCGCCCCAGGCTAGGTACTCCTGGCGCGCTTGGGCGAGCAGGTCGTGGCCGGCGTGTTCGAGGCCGTGGGCGAGATAGAACCGGGCGGCGTGTTCGGCGATCAGGGCCCGGTGCCACGGCCGCTGGCGCGAGGCGGCCTCACGCCGGGCGGCGTCGAAGGCCAGGGCAGCGGCGCGGAAGTCGCCGGCCGCCCAAGCCCGCTCGGCCTCGACCAGCCGCAGCAGGTGCAGGAAGTTGTCCGGCGCGTCCGCGGCGCGGGCGGCCAGCCACCGGGTCACCTCGTCCAGTTCGGCCAGCAGGGCGCCGCGCTCGCCGCCATCGGCGGCGCGGGCCTGGCCGGCCAGGGCCAGCCCGCGCAGCAGGCGGGCCACGGCGGTCGGGTAGAGGCCAGGGAGCACCGGAACTAGTGGCATTGCGGCCGCGGTGTGCCGCTCCAGGCCGGCCAGATCGTCGAAGATGGCGGCCGCGTTCGCACGACTGAGATGAGCAAAAAAATGTGCCAGCGGGTTGCCGGCGTACCGGTCGGCGGAAACCGCCTCACCGGCCGTGCTGTCGCCGCGCAGCACACCGGCCAGCCACCGATAGGTGTCGAGCACCTGCTCGGACTGCTCGCTGCCGGTGCGGCGCGCAAAGGCCACCGCCGCGTCCGCTTCGGTGAGGTAGCGGTCCAGTGATGGTGCGCAGTCCAGTATGCCTGGCACCGACGCGTAGTAGGTGTAGCCGGCGTTGGCCAGGTCGCCCCCCGCGATCAGTGCCTCCCGTGCCCGCTGACCTTCATGGACACTGTTTTCGATCGGCTCGGCCCAGCAGCTGAACAGAGCAAAAAACGCGCGCGCCTGGGAGGTGCCGGGCTCGTAGCCGCGGGCTTCGCCCAGCTCCAGGGTCCGCCGCGCCGCCCGGTACCCGGCGGCGTAGTCGCCGCGCAGCGCTACAGCACCGAAGGCGGTGTAGGCCGCCGGGGTGACCAGGGCAGGGGCTGGGCCGTGCTCAAGGCAGATCCGCAGTGCTTCCAGGCCCAGCCACGTGACCGTGGCGAGGTCGCCGGCGAAGTAGGCCGCCGTCGGGGTTGCGTTGATCAGGCCGCACGCGGCGAGCAGCGCGGGGTCGGTGAGGTCCGGCCGGGCCAGATCGTCGGCGGCTTCGGTGTGGTCCAGCCACCGGTATAGGTAGCCGAACTGGTGGTCAAGCTCGGCTGCGAGCCGGTCCGCGGCCGGGACGGTGATGCCGAGTTCCCGCAGGGACTCCAGGCCGAGCTCGATCGCCTCCGCAAAACGGGTCCGGTGGGTCAGGCTGCGCACCTGCACCGTCGTCGCGTCCGCGCGGTCCAGCACGGCAGGGCACAGCCGTTCGATCGTGCGGTACACCTCGTCCGCCTCCTCCAGCCGTCCCAGGCAGTAAAGCGCGGCGTGACGGCCGGTGTGCACCGCGGCGAGCGTGGCGGTCTGGCCCGGGTCGACCGCCGGAAGCGCGGCGGTCAGCAGCGCATGAACCAGCGCGTAGTCCCCGATCAGCGCGGCTTGGCCGGCGGCCCGCCGCAACAGCCCCACCACCTGGCGCCGCTCGGCGGCATCGGTGACCGCGCCGACGGCCGGCAGGTACTGCTCCGCCGCGGCCGCGAACAATTCCGGCACCCCGGCCAGCCGCCGCGCCATGGCCAGCTGCACGGCGCGCCGCCGGTCGGGCTCCAGTCGGTCCAGCACCGCCTCGCGGATCCGGTCGTGCCGGAACCGCACCGCCGGATGCGTCCCGGGCTCGGCCACCAGCAGGCCCTCCTCGAGAGCGGGTGCCAGCGCCTGGTCCACCGCACCGGCCGGCTCGCCGGTGGCGGCCTGCAGCAGGCTCAGCTCGGCGCGGCCGCCCAGGCACGCCATCGCCTCCACCACCGGCCCAGACTCCTGTGGCAGGGCGGCCGCGCGCGCCGCCAGCAGCCCGGCGACCTCGGACCGGCCCAGGTGAGCGCGCATCGCCGCCTCGTCCCACCGCCACCCGGCCGCTGCCGGAGTCAGCAGGCGATCGCGGCGCAGCGCGTTAAGCAACTCCAGCGTCTCATACGGATTGCCGCGCGTATGCGGCTCGATCACCCCGGCCAGGCCCGCCGCCGCGGCCCGGTCCACGCGCAGCATCTCGGTGACCATGGTGGCCAGGCCCGGGCCCGGCAGGTTGCCCAGCCGCAGATGCCGCACCGTGGCCTGATCGAGCCAGCGGGATAGCGGCGCGGCCAGCGGATGCGCCGCGTCCACGTCGCCGTCCCGGTACGCGCCGACCAGCAGCAGGCCGTCGACCGGCTCCTCGCTCAGCACCAGGTCGACGAAGCCGAGCGGGGTGCGCCCCGCCCACTGCAGGTCATCCAGGAACACCACGACCGGCCGTTTCCGCGAGGCGACCGCCCGCAACGCCGCGGCGGCCGCCCGCTGGGCCCGGGCCTGTGCGGTCAGGGGATCCCCCGGAACAGGCGGTACCGCTAGCAGCGCCGCGAACTCCGGCAGCACCGCGGTCAGCAGGCCCGCGTTCGGCCCGACCGCCGCCATGATCCGGTCGCGGACCCGCGCGAGCTCATCGTCCGGCTCGGCTAGCAGCAGCCGGCCCAGCGCGCGGAACGCCTGATGGGCCGCGTCGAACTCCAGGTCCCGCCGGTAGGGGTCGAACTTGCCGGCCACGAACCAGCCATCGGCGCCGGTCACCGCCGGCCGCAGCTGGTCGGCCAGCGCGGTCTTGCCCACCCCGGGCGCGCCGGACACGAGCACGCCCCGGCACTGGCCCGCCAGCGCGTCGGCGAACGCTGCTTCCAGCGCCGCCACGTCGTCCTCGCGCCCGGCCAGCCGCGACGGTTGAAGCAGCCGCACCGGGACATCATGCTCGCCGACCCGGAGCCCAGCCGCTTCCGGATCGGCCTGGGCATCCCGCGCCCGCTCCAGGTCATGAACCAGGCCGTCCGCGGTCTGGTACCGGTGGTCCGGCTCCTTTTCCAGCAGATGCAGGATGATCTCCGACAACGGTGCCGGCAGGGCCGGGTTCGCCTGCGCGGGCTGCGCCGGGACCCGGGCCAGGTGATCATGGGTAAGCCGCAGCGGGTCCCCGGCGCCGAACGGCGGTCCGCCGGTGGCCAGCTCGTACAGCGTCGCGCCCAGCGCGTACAGGTCGGCGCGCTGATCCACCGGCCGGCCGGTCCGCCCGGTGGCCTCCGGCGCCAGGTACGCCAGCGTCCCGGCGATCTGGGCATGGTGGGTGAACTCGGGGCGGATCTCCGCCAGCGGCGCCGCCAGGGCGAAGTCCACTAGGCACGGGGCACCATCGCCGGAGATGACGATGTTCGCCGGGGTGATGTCCCGGTGGATCACCCCCCGGCGGTGCATCCCCGCCACCGCCCGGGCCAGCCCCAGCCCCAGACCGGCCAGCTTATCGGCGGGCAGCGGCCTGGCCAGGCCCGCCAGGCTCACCTCCCCGGCGTCCTGCAGCACGACCGACCCGGGGTACCGCGCCTCCTGCGCCAGCTGCGCCACCCCCGCGACGCCGTGCAGGCGTTCCAGCATCGCCACCTCATGCCGCACCCGGCCTTCCGCGTCCGGCCCCAGCGGCTCCTTGCGGACGACCGTACCCCCGGGCAGGAACAGCCTCGTGACGCGCGTGCATTCGCTCTGGTGCACTATCTCCGCCCGGACCGGCGGATCCGGACCCGACAGCAGCCCGCCTGCCCCCATCCGGCACCCCTGCATGGTCAGGCCCACCTCATATCGGCGTCAGGCCCACCTAATATCGGCCGGAAGCCGGACTGCGACAGTTGTTCGCCGCCGAAGGCGAACGGGGCCGCCAGCGCCAGCAGGTAGGCGTTGATCGCCCACTGCATGCCGCTGGGCGACAGGCCCAGGTCATGCTGGATCGTGGGCGCGGCGATCGAGACGATGGTCTGGTCGATGAAGGTCATCGCGACCGCGAAGATCATCCCCGTCAGGATCAGGCCCTTCGACCGGCCACCGGCTCTGGCGGTACTACTGTGGCTCATCGTGTTCCTCCTGTACCAGGACGAGGCCGCCTGTGCTCAGACCCGAGCTTTCGCGGCGCTGAAATCCGGGCGCCAGGAAGCGATCTGCTCCTGCCGCTTCTCGCCCAACTGGTGGCTGCTGGCTCTCGATCTTCATGTCGGGAAGGGGCGTTAGCATCCGTGACTGCCTAGCACGACTGCCCAGTCGCCGACGAGCCCGCTGTCACACGGGGATCTCAGAGCGCCGCGTGGGCTGGAACGAACCGGAGGGTGGCCGTATCGTTACGTCAGGACGCGCTCGAGCTGGATACGCGAGGTGATGTTGAGCTTGGTGAAGACCTTGCTCAGGTGGTACTCGGCCGTGCGCGAGCTGATGTAGAGGCGGGCACCGATCTCGGGGTTGGACAACCCCTCACGGGCGAGCTTGGCGACCTGGGCCTCCTGGACCGTCAGTTCGCTATGGCTGCGGACACTGCGCTGTCGTGCTCTTGTCTCACCGGTCGTCCGGAGTTCTCGCCTGGCGCGTTCGGCGAAGCCCTCCATCCCCATCGCCTCGAGCATGTCCAGGGCGGTGCGCAGCTGGTCCCGGGCCTGGCCAGGACGGCGCTGGCGGCGCAGCCATTCTCCGTACAGGAGGCGGGCGCGGGCCAGGTCGGCGCGCATCCGGGTACGGCCCAGGTGCTCAATCGACGCTTCGTAGAACTCCTCAGCCTCCCCGCCATCGGCCAGCAGCGCCCGCGACCGCGCCTGCAGGCCCAGCGCCCACTCGCTGGCCGTGGCGGCGGCCATCTCGGCGAGCCGGCGATAGGCATCGGTGGCTGCCCCGCTCGTACCGCTGCGCACGGCGGCCTCGATCAACTCAGCCAAAGCCCAGTACGGGTAGATCACGTCCAACGGGTCGGTGGCCTGCTGGGCTGCGGCGAGAGCGTCCTGGTAGCGGCCGAGACCGTTGTTGAGTACTGCGCTCGCCCACGTGGCCACTGCTAGGCGGTTTCCTTCTCGGCGGTGTAGCGCTTGGCTCACGTTTGCTTCGATGAAGGGGGACGCCTCGGCTTCGTTACCCCGGAACGCTGCAAGGGCCATCGCGCCGGTGGGCTCAAAGTTGATGCCCGTGGCATCGGTTGCCGCTCGCACCTCCTCGACGAGCGATGCCGCGCTGGAGAGGTCGCCGGTGAAGAGAAGGACGTATGTTCTGAAGCTGAGAGCGAGAAGAAGGTCACTGAGCGCTCCCGCGTCCCGGCAAAACCTGGCCCACCGCTCGGAGATCACCGTGCAGGCCTCGTCATCCCACAGAATCGAGGACACCATGAGTGCCAATGGAAGCCCGCGCAGCTCCTGCCCCGCTGGCATGTCGTCGAAGAAAGCGTTCAGCGCACTGCGCAAGATCGGCACGCTCGCGGTGTACCCCTGAACGTATTGCGCCGCCATGCCATCGAGGAGGAGGTCGAACACGGTAGGTGCGTACCCTGAGACGGGCCTGACCTGGCGCGCCACATCCAGCACGGAACCTCCCGGAGCGGCAAACCGGCCGGCGGAGCCGGCGGCTATTATCGCGTCTACGTAGGTCGCCCGGGCAAGATCGGGAGCGATCGGCTCGAGCCGCTTGGCCGCGTTCAGGACCAGTAGCGGCGCGTCGCGACCACGCCTCGTGAGCCACGCGACCTGGGCTCGCACCAAGTCGGCGCGAGCGCGCTCGAGCTCGCCGAGCGGCCCTGCTTCGGCCATGGCGAGCAGGTCAAGCCCGGCGTCCAGGGCACCCGCTTGGACCTTGGCCTGCGCCGCGGCCAGCGCCCGCGTTGTCCGTTTCGCCGGATCGGGCGTCAGCACCGCCGCCCGCTCCAGGAACGCCGACGCGGCAGCGAACCCGCCTCGCGCCTGCGCCCGGTCGGCCGAACGCTCCAGCTCGGCGGCGACGTCCTCGTCGGGGCCAGGGGTGGCCTGGGCGTGGTGCCATGCGCGGTGGTCAGGATCGCGCACTGGATCTGTGACCGCCGCCAGGGCCCGGTGTGCCTCCTGTCGTTCTTGTGCTGACGCCAAGTGATAGACGGCCGAGCGCACCAGCGGGTGGCGGAAGCGCACTCTGGCGCCGAACTCCACAAGGTCGGCGTCGACAGCTGGGTTCACTGCTGCTCGCTCGATCCCCAGGTTGTCCGTGGCTTGCCACACCAGCAGCGGTTCTCCCAGCGGCTCGGCGGCGGCGAGCAGCAGGAGGCGGCGGGCATCGGCGGGGAGCGCGCTGATGCGGCGCTGGAAGGTCTCCTCGATGCCGCCCGGCAGCGCGAGAACGCCCGGCAGGCCAAACCCACCCGCCAGTTGCGCGGGGGTCAGACCCCGTGGCAGCTCCAGCAGCGCCAGCGGGTTGCCCCTGGTCTCCGCGATGATCTCCTCGCGCACCCGGACATCGACCGGCCCGGTCAGCACCGTTTCGAGCAACGCCCGCGCGTCCGGGCCCGTCAACCCCTCTATCACCAGCTGCGGCAGCCCGGCCAGCTCGTCGGCCGGGACCCGGGCCGAAAAGACAAGCCCCACCGACTCCATGCCTAGCCGGCGCGCCACGAACGCAAAGACCTGAGCCGAGGCCCGATCCAGCCACTGCGCGTCATCCACCACGCAAACGAGCGGGCGATCTTCTGCGGCCTCCGCCAGCAGGCTCAGCACAGCCAGGCCGACCAAGAACCGGTCCGGCACCGGGCCATCGAGCAACCCAAAGGTGATCCGAAGCGCATTACGCTGCGGCGCCGGCAGCCCTTCAAGCTCATCGAGAATGGGCGCGCACAGCTGGTGCAACGCCGCGAACGCGAGCTCCACCTCCGACTGGACAGCCGTGACGCCGATGACCCGGCCATCTGCAGCTTGGCCTGCCAGGTACTCCAGCAGCGCCGTCTTACCCACCCCCGCCTCGCCGCGGATCACCAGGCGACGGCTCTCACCTCGGCGGAGAGCCTCGAGGAGAGAATCCAGTTCGCGGCACTCCGCGGCGCGGCCAATCAGTCGCGCGGCTCTTCCTCGCGACGAAGAATGCGCCGACCTCGGCGACATAACCGCATGCTAGGAGCCTGACACCGCCTAATCAACAAATGAGACCTATGACTATCGGCGCGCGAGACGACCGCCTCGATCGCCTCCCACACCTGCGACACCCGCGGCTCCCCGCCCGGACCGCCCCATCCGTCGGACTCGAACAACGCCTCCACCGCCACCGCCAGCCGGGCCGACGCCCTGGCGAGCCGGGGGTGCTTGCGTGCTTTGTCCTTGTCCGATGCGGTCTGCGCCTTGTTCAGCAGTTCGGCCGTCATCAGCAGGTCCAGCAGCTCCAGGGCGTCATCGACCGACTTGGCCTCCAGGTGCCGGACCGTGGCCAGCAGCGTCGCGAGCCGACGGCCGTCCGGATGACGGCGGATCAGCCCAGCATCCGCGCTCATCCCGTACCTGGCCAGCTCACCCAGCCGCCGCGGCGGCACCAGCGCCTCGGCGCCGAGCTCGGCCAGCCCCAACGCCTTGATCTCCGACACCTGGTCCAGCGCCTTAATGATCGCCGGGCCGCTCCCGCGCGGCACCGGGCCCTTCCGCCACCGCTTCAGGTCCGACACCCGAGACCCCGGCGGGACATCCAGCAGCCGGTCCAGCACGTGCCGCTGGACCGGCGTCAGCAGCCCCTCCAGCTCGCGCCACAGGCGGCGCGTCGTGTCGTCGCGGACTTTCGCGACCAGCCGCGCCAGCGTCGTCACTCCCGGCAGCAGGATCTTGCGCTCCCGCAGCCACGCCACCCCGTCGAGGAAGATCGCCTTGGGGCCGTCCCCCGACGTCCACGAGCGGGCCGCCGCCCAGCCGGCGAACTCCACCTCGGCCTCGGCGAACTCCCGCAGCCCGCGGGCCTGCCGGATCTCCCACTGGTGATCGAACCGGGTCTTCGTCCGCTCGGTGTACCGCTTCACCCGTGACGCGTCCACCACCCCGAGCTGCGCGGCCACGAAGTCCAGCACCTCGCCCGGCACGTCGAGTGGATCCTCCAGGAATGTCCCGAGCCACCGCACGGTAACCAGCTGGAGCGCGAACCCGGCCCTCATGTGCTCCCCGCGCCGCCGGCCGACCCGCGCCCGGTCCTCGTCGTCGAGGAAGAACACCCGCTCCAGGTCCGCCTGCGCCGACGCCCCCGCGTAGCGGCCGTACGCCGCCTCATCATCCGTCAGGAACTCCACCGGCATAGACCGCAAGGTAGGACGCAATCACCATCAGATCACCCACAGCGATCAAACCGTTACAAAGTTCGGTCCGGTGGCGCCCGCCTGCATCGGAACGGCCAGTGGCGTTAACACGGCGGCCGACAGCCCCTTAACGCCACTGGCCGTTCCATTGTTGGTTCTGCCGCCAATTGCATCTGATGCGAATAGGCGACAGTGTGTGATTCGTCGCGGCCCGGAGAGGGTGGCCCCTGGATTGACCAGGGCGAAGGGGCCGGGGTGCTAAGAGATGACAAT
>Ga0070699_100004102_pt1 | contig 12872 bp, 11 predicted proteins | sample KBSK1503metaG_FD_65473 | JGI IMG/M metagenome (GOLD analysis project Ga0070699, IMG submission 65473) | Corn, switchgrass and miscanthus rhizosphere microbial communities from Kellogg Biological Station, Michigan, USA - KBS K1-50-3 metaG | ecosystem: Host-associated > Plants > Roots >...
TGAAGGACATGAGGAGCCTTTCTCTTTCTTTTCTGGGTTAACTTACCGCCGCGATACTATCACAAACGGCGCCAATAAATAATCCGCGCCTCGTTTAATCTTTTGCGGCATTTGTACTTGTTAATGCCTGCAATTCCTTGCTATCGCGTTCCTTAAATGATTTCTGATAGACTGTCGCCACCGTCAATTCGGTTGAGACTAATGAAGCCGCGAGTGTACATCGAGACGTTTGGCTGCCAGATGAATGTCGCTGATTCTGAACGTGCAGCCACCGGGTTGCGTGCGTCCGGCTACGACCTGTGTAAGTCGATCGACGACGCCGATGTTGTGCTACTCAACACCTGTTCCGTGCGTGAGAAGGCTGACCAAAAGGTCTATACACGGATCGGCGAAGTGCGTGCGGCGCGACCGGACAAACGCGACTTACTCCTGGGCGTGATGGGTTGTATGGCCCAACTCGAAGGCGATGCGGTTTTCGAGCATGCTTCATCCGTCAACCTGGTGATCGGAACACGCGCCACCGATCGGATTCCGGAGTTGATCGAACGCGCCCGAGCAGGAGAACGGCGAGTTCTCGATCTCAGCGAACGTGGCGAACATGACTCGTGGGACGTCTCCCCAGTCGAACGCCACTCACCACACGTTGCCTTCATTCCGATCATCGAAGGCTGCAACAAGTTTTGCTCGTTTTGCATTGTGCCTTACTCGCGCGGGCGCGAACGGAGTCGTCCAGCCAGCGAAATCATCGCCGAAGCGAAGCGATTGCAGGCGCTTGGCTACAAGGAAATTCACCTGATCGGTCAGAACGTAAATAGTTACCGGCCGCGAGTTGAAGACGGACTCGAAGGCTTCACGGGCGCGACTCCGTTTTGTCGTCTCTTGCGTGCAGTGGCGGCGACCGGTTTGCCGCGCATTAAGTTCACCACCTCTTTCCCACGTGATTTTCATCCTGACATCGTCTCGGCAATTGAAGAAAACCCGAACCTGTGTGATTGGGTTCATCTGCCGGTACAGTCGGGCAGTGATCGCATTCTCAAGCTGATGCGGCGTGGTCACAAACGCAGCGACTATCTCGAACGAGTTGAGCGGATCAAAAACTCGAATCGGCGTTTGGCGTTGACGAGCGATATCATCGTCGGTTTCCCCGGTGAGACGGACGAAGATTTCCAGGACACCATGACGCTCGTGAAAGAGTGTGAGTACGACAGTCTTTACATCTTTAAGTACTCAAAGCGCGCCGGCACTCCCGCCGCGGAGTTTGCTGACAACGTTCCCGAAACTGAGAAGAAGGCTCGCTTTCTCGAACTCGAAAGAGTGCATCGCACGGCGCAAGAGAAGGTCTTTCAGTCGTACGTCGGACGAACGCTGAGCGTGCTGGCTGAACGACAGAGCTCGCGGTCCGAAAGCGATATGACAGGTCACTCGACTTGCCATAAGGTGGTTAACTTCAAAGGCGCCAGTAGTCTTGAGGGTGAGATAGTTGACGTTATCGTGACCGAAGCGAAGACAAATAGTTTGTACGGAGTTTTGATACAGGATTAACATAACGGTCGTGAAAGGTAAGCGGTAGCGTAAGGGGTACCAACGTATGGAAATCGAAGTTAAGATCCGGGCATTAATGATGGATCCCAACAGCGGAACTCCAATTATCATTTTAAAAGACGTTCAAAGTGATACGATGCTGCCGATCTGGGTGGGCGCGTACGAAGCCAACGCGATCGCACTGGAGATTGAGAAGATCGCACCACCGCGGCCGATGACTCACGACCTGCTGCGAAACCTGATCGTCGAACTGGGAGTTCAGGTCGATCGAGTGGTGGTGACCAGCTTGCGCGACAACACTTTCTTCGCCGTGATCGAAATGCACAATAGCGACGGCGATAAGATGGTCCTCGATTCTCGACCGTCGGATGCGATTGCTCTGGCGTTGCGCGCTGACTGTCCGATCTATGTTGACATGGAAGTGATCAAGGCTTCCCGTAACACGTTGCCGGCCGAAGAAACTGAAGAGTCTGAGTTGGCTTCAGGTGAAGAAGAATGGCCCGACGTGATTGGTGAAGCCGGGGATTTACCGATGTAGTCTCTGCGGTTCTCTGTGTCCTCTGCGTTATAAAAGCGAGTGACGCAGTCATAATCGCAGAGAACGCAGAGTTTTTACGCAGAGTGAAAGTTATGGAGCGATAGTTTGCCACTGTGCAGCGAATGGTAATCGCCATCGCCAACCAAAAAGGTGGGGTAGGGAAGACCACTACCGCCATCAATCTGGCCGCCGCCTTTGCCCGTAAGGGAAAGCGTGTCCTGCTTCTCGATGTCGATCCACAAGCCAACAGTTCCATCTCGTTTTTAGATCCGCGCACGGTTGAGCGTTCGGTCTACGAGCTGATGATGGATGGTCTGGCGCCGGTCGAAGATTCGGTCTATCGGACACCGGTCGAGAACCTCGACCTCGTTCCCGCGCGTATCAATCTTGCGAAACTCGAGTCGAAGTTAGTCGGCGATTTCGACGCTCCTTTCCGGCTCAAGGATCGGCTCGAACCGTTCCGGGAACACTACGAAGTCATCGTCATCGACACGCCGCCAACTCTTGGTTTGATCACCGTGAATGCACTCGTCGCAGCTTCACACGTGTTGATACCGATACAATCGTCGTACTTCGCACTTGAAGGCACCGACGATCTGCTCGAGACGATTGAGAAAGTCAAAGCGCGTCCGAATCCGAATCTAGTGCTGCTCGGTGTGTTAGTTACCCTCCACGACAAACGCACCACGCTCGCGCGCGAAGTTTACGAGCAGATTCGCAACGTCTTTGGTCCAAAACTTTTTGATACTGTGATTACCAAGAGCGTCAGGCTCGAAGAGTCGCCCGCATACAAGGAGTCGATTTTTAGTTTTGCTCCCAACTCGTCGGGAGCAATTGAGTACGGAAAACTTTGCGAAGAGGTAATAAACCGTGTCTAAGAGGGGATTGCCAACCGGACTCCAGATGCGCCACGACGCGCATTACGTTGAAGAACTCGCCCAACACCGCCCAACCCAGGTCGGCAGAATGATCCCGGTGGACAAGCTGGATCCCAATCCGGAGCAGCCGCGCGTGGAATTTGGCGACCTGACCGAGTTGACCGCCTCGATTGCGGAGAAGGGCGTGCTCGAACCGCTGTTAGTCAAACCAAATCGACTGACCGGGCGCTGGATGATCATCGCCGGCGAGCGTCGCTGGCGTTCGGCGCAGAGAGCCGGGCTCAAGGAAGTTCCGTGTGTCGAGATGGAAGTTGACGAAGGCACAGTTGCCGAGATCGCGCTGATCGAGAACATGCAGCGCAAGGATCTCACCGTTTGGGAAGAAGCGGACGGACTGCTGTCACTGTGCGATCGTTTTGGTTACACGCACGACGACGTGGCGCGCAAGGTTGGCAAGAGCCGGACGACGGTGAGCGAGGCGCTCGCGATCGCGCGCATTCCGCAGGACGTGCGGGAAGTTTGTCGTGAGGCTGATATCAATGCGAAGTCGTCGTTGCTTCAGATCGTGCGTCAGCCGGACGACGACTCGATGCGGCGTTTTGCGAAAGAGATTGCGTCGCGTGGTTTGAATAGAAACGATGCGAGGGAAGTGCGGCGTCAGGAAATGGGGCCGCGTGTTGTGCCGGACAGTAAGCCTTACACGTTCAAATACTCGTCACCCGATAAGGATTTCAACATCGAAGTGCGCTTCAAAGCCTCACAAGTTTCGGATGCGGAGGTTGCGCTGATCCTGAGGGCTGTCGCTGACGAGATCGACGACGAACCCGCGCAGGATTAACCGGCCTGCTTTTTCCTCTCCGCCGCGGCGCGCTTCTGCAACGCCTTCGCCCAACGCTCAAACGTCGGCTGCAATGGCTTGAACAGCTTCGCTCGGAAGCTGTGCTTCTTCTCGTTCCACGCTTTCAACTGCTTCTCGGTGTAGGCGCGCACGGCGGGCTCGAGTTGTGTTTTCTTGAGCGAATGCTTCAGTGTCAAATGATAGTGCTGGGCCACGAGCGAAAACACGAGCGCCACGAGATTGCTCTTGAACGAGAGTCGCGGAATGATCTTTTTGTGAAACGGCTTGTCTTGCGGCAACAGTACGTTGACCGCGATCTCGAGCCATGCGCCCTTCGGTCCCTGCCGCGGGTGATAAAGGCCAGGTAACTCAGTCGCCTGAAATTGTCCTTTGATGCGCGGATCGGTGATGACATTCACCAGCCGGATGCGCTCAACGCCGCGCGTGTGTTCGCGTGGCAGGCTGTCAAAGGCGTTTTCGATCTGTTCCAGGGAGCCTTTCGGTAAAGCACCCTCAAATTGGTTCTCAATGCGTATGGCCATAGAAGTGAGTCACTTTAGGGGAAGGCGGCAGGGCGGTCAAGTGAGGGTGTTCTGATCCGTATTCATCCGCGAAAATCTGCGGCTAAAACTTATCCGTTACAGCGCCGAGACTGGCGCTACTAACAAGCGTCGCATATTTAGCAAGCACGCCGGATTTGTAACGTTGCTCGCGTGGGCGCCAGCTTTCATGCCGGCGGGCTAATTCGTCTTCCGAAACGTTGAGTTGCAGCAAACGACGCTCGGCGTCAATCGTAATCGAGTCGCCCTCCTGGACTAACGCGAGATTGCCTCCAACTGCGGCTTCCGGCGCAACATGGCCAACGACCATTCCATAAGTCCCACCTGAGAAACGACCATCGGTGATCAGACCCACTGAGTCACCCAATCCGGCACCGATCAAAGCTGAAGTCGGCGCCAGCATCTCGCGCATTCCCGGACCACCCTTCGGGCCTTCGTAACGAATCACCACCACGTCGCCCGCTTTGATCTCGCCCGCCAGGATTGCGTGCAAGCACGACTCTTCCGAATCAAACACACGTGCCGGTCCAGTAACCACTTTCTTCTTCACGCCGGAGACTTTCGCCACCGCGCCTTCGAGTGCGAGGTTGCCGCGCAGAATCACGAGGTGTCCTTCGGGGTAAAGCGGATCGTTCCATTGGCGGATCACGTCCTGATCGGTGCGTGGATTCTCCGGCACGTCTGCCAGCACTTGCTCGATCGTCTCGCCGCTAATCGTGAGTGCGTCACCATGCAGCAAGCCGCGACTCAACAACATCTTCATCACTTGCGGAATGCCACCCGCCGTATGCAGATCTGTCGCCACGTATTTTCCTGAAGGCTTCAGGTCGCAGATCACGGGCACCCGTTCGCGGATGCGCTCAAAGTCGTCGAGCATCAGGTTCACCTGGGCGGCGTGAGCGATCGCCGGCAGATGCAGGACGGCGTTCGTCGATCCACCCACAGCCATTACCACTGCAATCGCGTTTTCGAACGACTCGCGGGTAAGAAGTTGACGCGGCAGAATCTGCTGTCGCACGGCTCGAGCGAGAGCTTCGGCGGAGGCGGCCGCATTGTGGACCACGTCATCGCTGTCCGCCGCCATCGTCGAGGAGAAGGGAAGTGCTAATCCCATCGCTTCGATTGCGGACGACATCGTGTTGGCGGTGTACATGCCGCCACACGAACCGATGCCGGGACACGCCCGGCGTTCGATCTCGACTAGATGATCCTCACTGATCTTGCCGGCGCAATATTGACCCACCGCTTCGAACGCCGACACGATCGTTAAGTCTTCGCCGTTGAAGTGACCCGGCCGAATCGTGCCACCGTAAATGAAGATTGAGGGAATGTTCAGACGCGCGATCGCAATCATCGCGCCCGGCATGTTTTTGTCACAGCCACCAATCGCCAGCAACCCGTCAACCGACTGTGCCTGGCAAACAGTTTCGATCGCGTCCGCGATCACCTCGCGCGAGACGAGGGAATACTTCATCCCTTCCGTCCCCTGGGAAATGCCGTCGCTAACGGTGATCGTGCCGAATGTTTGCGGCATCGTGCCGGCTTGTTGGAGGACCGAGACAGCGCGATCGGTGAGGCGATTCAAACCGGCGTTACAAGGTGTGACGGTGCTGTAGCCGTTGGCGACTCCAATGATCGGCTTGGAAAAGTCGCCGTCGTTGAAACCGACGGCGCGCAGCATCGCTCGATTCGGCGTGCGCTCCAGTCCTCTGGTGATGGCGTGACTGCGCGCCGCCGCACTCTTTTCAAATTCGTTGGACACGGAAGTTAATTGCTGGCTTTGTCCACCAGTCTACTCTGGCTCAACCACGGCATCATATCGCGCAAGCGCGCGCCGACACGTTCGATTGGATGTTCTCGCGCCTGCTGCTCGAGCTGTTGAAAGCGCGGCCGTCCGTTTCTCGCTTCTTTCATCCAATCACGCGCGAACGCCCCTGATTGTATCTCAGCCAGGAGACCCTGCATACGGTGTTTGGTCTCGTCGTTCACGACCAGTGGGCCGCGCGTCATGTCGCCGTATTGGGCGGTGTTTGAAATTGAATAGCGCATCTCCGAGATGCCGCCTTCATAAAGCAGATCGACGATCAGTTTCATCTCGTGCAGGCATTCGAAGTACGCCATTTCGGGCGCGTAGCCGGCTTCAGTCAACGTTTCGAATCCGGCTTTGATAAGGGAAGTTAGACCACCGCACAGCACTGCTTGTTCGCCGAAGAGATCAGTTTCGGTTTCTTCGCGAAAACTGGTTTCGATGATTCCGGCACGTCCGCCGCCGATTGCCGACGCATACGCCAAACCAATCGCAGTCGTATCACCGGTTGGATCCTGATTGACGGCCAAAAGACACGGCACGCCGGCCCCGCGCTTGTACTCGTGCCGCACCAGATGGCCCGGACCTTTCGGCGCGACCATGAAAACGTTCGCGTCTGCGGGCGGTTCGATGAACTTGTAGTGAATCGAGAAGCCGTGTGAGAAGGCAAGATATTTGCCAGGTGTAATCGACTCGGCAACTTCGCGCGCGTAGATGTCAGGCGCGAGTTCATCGGGCACCAGCATCATCACGAGGTCTGCTTCGGCCGCTGCCTGGGCCACCGGCGACACTTTCATGCCGGCGTTCTCGGCCTTTTCCCACGATGCGCTGCCGGCGCGCAAACCAACCGTTACCTTGCAGCCCGAGTCTTTCAGGTTATTCGCCTGCGCAAAGCCCTGACTGCCGTATCCGATGACCGCAATCTGCTTGTCACGCAGCGGTTCCATGTTCGCATCTTTATCGTAATAAATTTTCATTTCACGAAAACGTCCTTTCAAAACGTTCTTCCGTCGCGTCGTTGCCGGAGACTTCTTTTTCGCCAGCCGACACCGCCAGCCTGTTGATGGCGATGTATCCGGTCCGTGTGATGTCAGTAACACCGATGGGCCGCAGCAGCTCGATGAAAGTGTCAACCTTTTCTTTGTTTCCCGAAGCCTCGACAATCAATTGCGTGTGCGAGATGTCGACCACCTTCGCCCGAAACACGCTTACAAGACTCAGCACTTCCTGGCGGTCCGCGCCGGCACTCGCCGAAACAGTGATCAGCGCCATCTCTCGTTCGATGTGCGGGCGCGTGGTTACATCCTGCACCTCACGCACGCGCGCGAGACGTTCGCACTGTTTGACGATCTGATGAATCGTGCGATCGTCACCTCGCGTAACGATCGTCACGCGAGACCAGCGCGGATCGAGACTCTCACCTACAGAGACTGTCTCAATGTTGAAGCCGCGTGCGCTGAACAGTCCGACAATCCGCGATAACTCGCCCGGTTCATCCGCGACAATTATTGAAAGTGTGTGACGCATAGTATTGCCGATTTCCAATTGCCGATTGCCAATTTCTAAGGCCACTGGATGCGGTGCTGTAAATTGGCAATTGGCAATTGGAAATCATTGAACGATCATGTCGCGCGCGTTCGCACCCGCAGGCACGATCGGAAACACGTTCTCCTCTTTAGTGACAACGATATCCACCACCGCCACGCCTTTGTGGTCGAGGGCAGCCTTGAGCACGTTACGCAGCTCACTCGGTCTCTCGGCTCGAAAGCCTGCGGCGCCATACGCTTCCGCCAGCTTCACGAAATCAGGCGCCACCGAAATATCGACTTCGGAGTAAGTGCGGTCGTAGAACATCTCCTGCCACTGACGCACCATGCCGAGATAACCGTTGTTCATGATCAGGATCTTGACCGGCAAGCCGTATTGGACGGCGGTCGCGAGTTCCTGGTTCGTCATCTGGAATCCACCGTCACCAACCACTGCAATCACGAGTTGTTCAGGAAACGCGAGTTGGGCACCGACTGCGGCGGGCAAGCCGAAGCCCATGGTGCCGAGTCCACCGCTGGTAATCAGTTGCCGCGTTTTCGTGAACGGATAAAACTGAGCCACCCACATCTGGTGTTGGCCCACGTCGGTAGTAACTATTGCCTCGCCGCCGGTCAGGCGGTGCAGTTCGCGAATGACAGTCTGCGGTTTTATCTGTTCCTGTGATCCACTGAAGCGTAGTGGCTGCTGTCGTTGCCAGTTCCGGATCTGATCCCACCACGGTTCGCGCTGCTGTACTGACTGTTGCAGCTCGTCGTCGTTCTGTTGTTGGACCAGCGAGACAAACTGTTCGAGGGCTTGTTTGACGTCGCCGGCGAGTGCGAGTGACGGCGCCACGTTCTTTCCGATGTTTGCCGGATCGATGTCTACATGAATGATGCGTGCCTGTGGTGCGAACGTAGCCAGCTTGCCGGTGACGCGATCGTCAAACCTGACGCCGAGTGCCACCAGCAGATCGCTTTCAGCTATGGCCATGTTGGCCGCGTACGTGCCGTGCATACCCAGCATGCCCAGACACAATGGATGCGAGCTCGGAAAGCCGCCGAGTCCCATTAACGTCGGCGTCACGGGCAAACGTAGCGCTTCGGCAAACGAGAGCAGGGAATCGAACGCGCCCGAATTTGTTATGCCGCCGCCGATATATAACACCGGCCGCTTTGCGCTGAGTATTAAGTGAATCGCCTGCTGAACTGAGTCTGCAGCTAGCGGCGCCGTGGCAGTAGAAAAGGGAAACCCGACATGGTCCAACCGCGAATAATTTGAGCGTGCCGCGCTGACGTCCTTGGGAATATCAATCACGACTGGTCCAGGTCGGCCAGAGCGCGCCAGATGGAACGCCTCACGCACGATTGCGGCCAGATCTCTCGCTTCACGAACGAGATAGTTGTGTTTTACGCAGGGGCGCGTGATGCCGACTGTATCAACTTCCTGAAACGCGTCAGTGCCGATCAAATGTTTGGGGACCTGGCCGGTGATCACTACCAGCGGAGTTGAATCCATGTAGGCGTTGGCGATACCGGTCACCGCGTTGGTTGCGCCTGGACCGGAAGTGACCAGCACCGCGCCCACGCGTCCGGTCGCACGCGCATAACCTTCCGCCATGTGTACGGCGCCTTGTTCGTGCCGGACGAGGTAGTGGGTGATGCGATCGCGCGCGCGCCACAGTTCGTCGTAAATATGAAGCACTGCGCCGCCCGGGTAGCCGAAGATGGCATCCACGCCTTCATAGACCAGCGCCTCGACGAGTATCTCAGCGCCAGTGGGCAGATCCGCGGCCGCGGATCTTAACGGCGGATTGAATGTTTTTGGTTGAGCAACCATCGGTCCTCCCCGACGAATCGGCTCAGGGACTCTAGCTCTCAACTTAAGGTTTGTAAAATTTATTCTTTTAAGATAATAATAAACAGCATTCATCGACTGCTGAGCCCGACATATGGTAATAGGTTAACTCTTATGGAAATGGCGCAACTCGAATATTTCTCGCGCGTGGTGCAGGAAAAGAGCTTTTCCAAGGCTGCGGACAAGGTTTTTCGCACGCAACCGGCGGTCAGCATCGCCATTCGCCGGCTTGAGGAAGAGATCGGTTTGCCGCTGTTGGACCGGACACAAAAGATGCCCGTGCTCACCGAGGCGGGTAAGGTAGTTTACGATTACGCGCAGAGAATTCTCGGGCTTCGCGATCAGGTGGGCCAGGCGATTGCCGAGATGCAGAGCTTGAAAAGGGGGCTGATTCGCGTTGGCGCAAACGAGAGTACGTCACTTTACTTACTGCCGGAGCTGATTCTGAAGTTTCGCGAGCAGCATCCGGAAGTGAAGGTGGAGATCTTTCGCTACGTCTCGAGCCGCCTGCCGCGCGAGGTCCTGGAGCGCAACATCGACTTTGCCTTGATGGCTTCTGAACCGGCCGATCGCGACCTCGAAGCCTTTCCGCTGCTGAAGGATGAGCTGGTTTTGATTCTGAGTCCGAAGCACCCCCTGGCGACACGCCCGTCAGTAAAGATCAAGGACCTGGGGAAAGAGTCATTTGTGGCTCACAACGTGAAGTCAGGCTCGCGCGTAAAGGTGATCGAGGCGTTTGCGCGGCAACACACGCCGCTCAATATCACGCTCGAGCTGGCGACGATCGAAACGATTAAGAGGTTTGTGCAGAAGCGCGTGGGGCTCGCGTTCGTGCCGCGCATGTGTGTGCGTGAAGAGTTGGAGCGCGGAGTATTAGTGACTGTTCCGGTGCGCGGCCTGACCCACAATCGCACTCTCTGGGCCGCCCACCGCCGCGGCTCAAATTTTTCCCCCGCCGCTGGTGCCTTCTTACGCGTCCTCCGCGCGCACGCCGAAACAGGTGCTTAACGCTTTAGAGCGCGCGACTTCGCAGTGACGCCGAACAGGCAATCAGCAACCATCTCCACACCCAGCCCAGCAAGTAACGAGGGCGCTCCGAAGTAGATTCTCCGCGTCTGATAATAGAAATTATGTTATTTAGTTATTTAGTTATTTAGCGCTTTGCCTTTTTAATGGTGATTAAAGTGGAAACTATGAATCCTGCCTCGAAAATCATTTTGACTGATCGCTACCGAGTTCTGGTTTGGCGGTTATGGCTTTCAGATCTTGAAGAAGACTTTTCGCGCGAGCGGCATCGTCATTGAAGACAGTGGTTAATGATGCCACAACAACGTCCACTCGTCTGTCGAGATCCTTGAACAGCAGGGTGCGAAGTCGGTTGTTTTCCAACTGAAGGATAAACGCCTCTGAAATCTTGCTGGAAAGGTACATTACTATCATGCCAAGAATGATAAACAAGAGCGATGAAACATATACTGAAACGGTAAATGCCGATAGCTTACTCAGCGGAGTTGACGACCTCATGATCCAGATAAGTACCGATACCTCAAAGGCAAATATTAGCGACACGGCTAAGTATCGCCCCATGCGACTTCTTTGGGTTTCGTTGGCGGGCTGCTTCGCGTCTGGACTGGGCTTAGGCTGGCTCATTCGCACTTGGACGTATACGGCTAATACAGGCCCAACCAGAGTTGCGGCGGCGGTCATTATTACCGCAATGATCATTGCGACATTGATCCAATTCTCTGCTGTCATTTATCCGGCGCTCCTGCAATGGCGGGAAGTGAGAAAACGTGAGGCTTATATCACTAATCAGGGCGCTACCGCTACGGCAGGACCGCCCCAAAATTAGTCTCAATCCCTAACTCATGCACTGACTGGATTACGCAGCACAAGTTGTGGCAAAGCACCTTACACAAAGCCTCATTGATTTGCGCCGTTAGCGTTCGACTCCGCAAGCGTTGACCAAACTTTGATTTGAGTTATTTAGTTATTTAGTTATTTAGGGCTTTGCCTCAAAACTCTCAAACTGACAGTCCTTTTGAGGCAAACTGCATTTCTGCCCCAAAACTCGTTTCGACTCCCAATTCTCGAACGCTCTGAATCACCACGCACAGGTTATGACAAGCACCTTACACAACGCTTCGTTGATCTGCGCCGTGAGTGACTTACTTCGTAGTCTCTGCCCGAATTTCGACTTGATCATGTGAAACGTGGTTTCGATGTTGCTGCGCTTGTGGTAGTGCTGTAGAAACTCCGCACGATGCAGACTGTAGAAATGATACATGCGCGTCCACAGTTCTGACTTCGGCGTTTGGATCGATTGAGGCACCGAGTTAGACTTGAACGGGATATATGGGATTGCCCCGCGCCAGCAATTTCTTTCTGTTCATATAAAGGGCGGCAGTTCACTGTTGGATGGGTTGGGTTTGCAAAAGAATGATTATTACAGCCGATACAGCCAAGAACACAACTACCCACAATAGAATCGGACCAGAAGTGCCCTTAAGCTTGAATCCCAAAACCGATATTTCCATCGGCCCCTTTGTGGACTGAAGAAGAAACGCCGCAAATGATGCCGGAAGTGAGGCGACTATCACTATCACGATGATTTGTAAAAGGCGGCCGTGGATTCCCAGCGCCCTAAGATTTGGAAAATCGTGGTGATGCATGTCTATCAGTACGGCAACCACTCCCATAACAACAATGATCGGCGTGCTTAGCGCAAAGGTCCAAGCAACAAGTTTTCTTGGAAGCATTTCAGCGATGCTTTATATCACTAATCAAAAGCGGCGAGAAAGCTTTTCAGCCGCTCGCCGCTTCCGACGCCATTGGCTGCTCTCGCTTTGCTCAACCAGCCGGCGTACAACCAGGTCGCGCTTGTCCGGCACTGTCCTGATTCCCTGCCGCAATCTGCTTTACACTATTGCCGGCGCGCAGTTCGACAGTTCCCTTCTTCACCGCTGCGAACGTATTGCCGCAACTGGTGTCAACAATGAATTCATTGCGTTGATTGCCGGTTGAGATGACCTGGCCGTCTTTCGTCGTCGCTGTCGTTGTAACGTTCGACGATGACGACAGCCGTACACGACCAGCCTCGAGCATGCTCACGGAAACGTTCGCGTCGCCAAAGCTGAGCTTCATGGTTGATTCGGGTAGCACTTCGACCCGGCCGAGTTTGCCCAGACTCACTACCGCACTCGATCTCGCCGCGGTGGTTATCGTGCTGCCTGAAGCGATGGTAGCGCCTGAAACTGCACTGGCGCCGTTAACTGAAACACGTCCATCGATCTGAATGAGCTTGCCTCCGTTTGGCGCAGCAGCC
>Ga0070699_100004103_pt1 | contig 12871 bp, 6 predicted proteins | sample KBSK1503metaG_FD_65473 | JGI IMG/M metagenome (GOLD analysis project Ga0070699, IMG submission 65473) | Corn, switchgrass and miscanthus rhizosphere microbial communities from Kellogg Biological Station, Michigan, USA - KBS K1-50-3 metaG | ecosystem: Host-associated > Plants > Roots >...
CACGAACGCAATCGGCGGCATCTCTTCGCGCAGATCCGAGTACTTCGTGTTCCCGACGACCCCGATGATCTCGTACGTCGTTTCCGGATAGCCCGCTTCCGCAATGGTGCGAAGCGTCGTGCCGATGGGCTTCAGTCCACTCAGTTGATTCCGGACGAAGCTTTCATTCACCAGCGCCACACGGCGGGAGCTCGCGTTGTCGACCCCCTGAAAATCGCGGCCGGCCAGAATCGGGATCTTCAGCGTGTCGAAATAGCCGGGACTGATGTACGTGAATCGCGAGGCTTTCTGCTCGTTCCCCGCGAGGCTCGGGACCGTGAAGAAATGAAACCAGCTCCCTCCGCTCAGAAGGATCTGCGTCGACGAAGCCCCCGCGGCAACGCCGGGCACCGATCGGATCTCGCTGGTCAGTTGTTGCTGAAACGCAATCCGCCGCTCGAGCGGGAGTGTTGTCGAGTGGAGATCCAGGAACGAGATCGCCAAGGTGCCGTCCTGCTCGAACCCCGTGTCGACCGCCGTCAGATGCCGAAAACTCTGCACGTAGAGCAGCGCCGCGTCGATCAGCACCAACGACACCGCGATCTGTCCGACAACGAGTCCACGCTGAAATCGTGCGCGACGGCGATCGACGGTCGTGCCGCGCGACGTCTGGCGCATTGCGGCGATGGGATCAACCATCGACGCGCGGACCGCGGGGACGAGGCCGAACAGAATCGACGTGAGGACGGCAATTGCGCCGACGAACGCGATCAGCCGCCAGTCGGCCGTGAGGTTCAGCATCACGGGGTTCGTTGCCGTGTCGAGGAAGCCAACGAGCGCTCGTCCCGAAAGCAACGCAACCGGTATCGCGAGCGCCGCGCCACCGGCCGCTACGAGCAGACTTTCGATCAGCATTTGCGACACGAGCCGCGGCCGCGACGCCCCCACGGCGACGCGTACGGCGATCTCGCGTTCGCGGGCGCCCGCACGAGCGAGCATGAGCGTCGCGAGATTGCCGCACGTGATGAGCAGCACCAGCCCCGTCAGACCGAGGAGCAGAGAGAGCGACGTTGCATGCGCCTCGCGCAGACGGCTCACGCCACGGCCGGCGGGAATGACACCAAACCGAAACGAGCGATAACGATCGATGAGGTCGGCGCCGTATCCGGAGGGAATCGTGGCGTCGAGGAGGCCGGGGCTCAGTGCGCGCAGCTGTGCGTTCGCTCGTGCGATCGTCCAGCCTCGCTCCAGCCGGCCCATGACCGTCAACCACCAGAGATCGCGCTGGTCGAGTCTGTTGCCCCAGAGCGCGGCGGAGCAGACGGGCACCGCGACGTCGAACGTCTGGCCGATTTCCAGACCCGTGAACCGAGCAGGCGTGACGCCGACAACCGTGGAGGCTTGATCCTGAAGCGTGAGCGTGGCTCCGATGACGGACTCTCGACCGCCAAAGTACGTCTGCCAGAACGCGTGACTCACAACTGCCGGTCCTGCGCCGCATCCGCGGCGATCGTCGTCGGCCGAGAGCAGCCGGCCCCGCTCGGGCGTGATGCCCAGCACGGAGAAGAAATCGCCGCTCACCCACAGTCCGCGCACTCTGCGCGCCTCGCCGCCCCGGCCGGCGATGAACGTGGCGTCTCCCCACGCGAACATCGAGGCGAACGCCGTTTGATGCGTGCGAATCTGTTCCCACAACGGGTAGGTGACCTCGGCGTTGAAGTCGGCTGACACGCCGAAACCGTGAACGCCGTCGGCGCGAACTTCGACGAGCTCGTGGGGATTGGCAACCGGCAAGCTTCGCAACCTGATGGTATCAATCAGCTGAAAGATGGCGGCGTTTGCGCCGATGCCGAGCGCCAGCGACAGGATCGCGACCGTTGTGAACAGGGGAGCGCGTCGAAGGAGTCGCAGGCCGTAGTGCGCGTCGCGGATCACGTGGTCCACGACGTGGAACTTCCGCTGATTCACGACGGCCTCCTTGTCGCGAACGCTGAGAAACGGGAATCGGACGTCGGCAGGTTTAGGTTTGGTTAGCCTCGAACACCGGCCACCCGTCAGAACACGAGCTTGACCGCCAGCTGCCCGATGCGCGGATCGCGCGCGCTCCGGATGACCAGGAACGTTCTCGAGTTGATGCTGCCGGACGGATTCAGGAACTGCGGGTGATTGAATGCATTGAACAACTCCGCTCGGACCTGCACCGACGCACCGTTCGTGAGGTTCACCGTTTTCAGCACCGCCAAGTCTGTGTTGTTGATCCCGGGTCCCTGGAAGAATCGGCGCGAAGCATTACCGATCTGGCCGAGCGGCTCGACGCTGAAGACATTTTTCGGAGTGTTGATCCAAAACAACGTGCGGCGCGGATCGTTCGTCGTCAGGTCGCCTCCGTTGAACTGCGGCCTGTCGACGCCAAATGTGCCGATCAGCGAGCGGTCATCCGATTCGGTGAGGGTAATCGGGAACCCGCTGGTGAGGCGTGTCACGCCTGAAATTGTCCACCCGCTCGAGAAGCGCGAGGAATGGCCGACCAGCCTCTCGAAGGGCAGCGTGTAGGCATAGCTGACGACGAAGTTGTGCCGGAGATCGAAAGCGGAAAGCGCCCGGGGACCCGTGTAGGTGAAGGGATTCAAGGCGTCGCCGCGCGTTGACGCGTTATCCATCGACTTGCTGTAGGTGTACGAGGCCAGGAACGAGGCTGCGGTCCCGTTATAGCGCAGGCTGGTTTCCAGCGCGTTGTAGTCGGAGCGTGCGATAGTCATCATGTACTGATTGCCGTCGGCGAAATCGATCCCGAGCGGACTGCGCGTGCCGTAGACGACCTCTCCGTTGGCCCTCGTGTACACCTCGTTCTCGCCGTTCGGTCCGCAGGTCGGACTCCCCGGTGCGACCTGCGACGGTTGCCTCAGGCCGAGGCACACATCCGGATACCCGGGATTTGCTTCCACCGAAGCGAGCAGCCGGTGCCCGCGGCTCCCGACGTACGCGACATTGCCGACCATTTTGCCTGTGAGCTGCCGCTGGAACGACGCGCTGAAATTGTCCGAGTAGGGAAGCCGATTGCTCGGGTGAATTCCGGGCGAGCTGGCAATCGGCAGAAACGTTGCCCAGTCGATATTGGTGTCGCCAGGTTTGGGCAGCACGAACGGAAAGCGCTGACCCTCGCTCCGGCCGGTCGCTCGGTCGACAAACGGTGTCTCGAACATCGGCGGCGCGGGGCTGTAGTAGTACAGCCCGAACGGCGCATCGCCAACTTCGATGAACAGCTGGCTGTCGTCCACCGCGGTGAAGAACCTGCCCCACGATCCGTGGATGCTGGAGTGGCCGGCGCCTCCGAACAGCGCTCCAAGCACGCCGCCCTTCGGGTTCGGAGAGTATGCCAAGCCGATACGCGGAGCAAAGTTGTCGTAGTGTGTGGGCGCCAGCGTTTTAGGGATGCCCGGATCGCCGGGGAACACCCAACCCTTGGGAGCGCCGGGATATACCGTCGATTGCAGGCCCGGGACAATCGTCTGAATCTTGTTCTCGGTGTCCCACCAGAACGGGCTGACCTCCCAACGCAGGCCGTAGTTCAGCGTCAGCTGCGGGCCAAGACGCCAACTGTCTTGCGCGTAGGCGCCGACGTAGAACGTGCGGGAGTCGAGCACCTGCGTGGACGATTGAATGTAGGTCCCAGGTGCACCGATCAGGAAATCGGCCAGATCGCTGCCGGTCTCCGAGCCATCGAAGTCGAAGCTTCCGTTGGGGGCATAAATGTTCCGCTCGTCGATTTTGGCGTAGTGGTACTCACCACCGAATTTGAGCGTGTGGTTGCCCCGAAGAAGCGAGACGTTATCGAGCCACTGCAGACCGCTGCTGTAAATGCCGGTTTGGCCCTGCGGCGTTCCAATCGTCCAGTTCTGCGTCGAGATGTTCGGCACCGAGTCCAGACCGGGAATCACCCCGACGATGCCCAACGTACTCGGACCGGTGACAAAGCCAAGAGAACTCAGGGAGACGCCGACGCCACCGACGTACCGATTGCGGAGCGTCGAGTTGCGCAGGTAATTGAAGCGGAATTCGTTGACCATCGTCGAGCCGAACGTCTTGGTATCGGCGATGTTCAGCTGCTGTGCGCGCAGCCACGTTTCGGCGTTGAAGCCGGGCACATTGGCGGCCGGATAGGGATTATCAACCAGCGACTGATCGAAGAAGTAGTAGCCCGAGAGCAGCCCGACGCGTGTATTCGCATCGACGCGACTACTCCACTTGTGGTCGCGCAGCGTGTTGTTGAACGCCGAGGTCGAGAAGGACGGCTGCCCTTGTAACGCGCCATTGGTGCCCGGAAGCAGTTTCAGCAGCGCACCGACCGGCGGTGCAAAGGCCGATGCCGGAATCCGGGCGTTCGGAAATACACAGTTCGCCGAACTCGTGCAACCAGGCCTGTAGTACGCCTCGCCCGCGGTGACCGGATAACCCAACCGCCTCGATAGAACCTGCGCCCACGCGTTCCCCTTCACGGTATCGGTGAGTGAATCGGCGATGTCGGAGAGGTCTCCCGCGCGTTGGGCGTCGCTCGGCACAACCGTCGTCAGCGGCGTGCCGATCTCCTCGCGCGTGCCTTGATAGTCGCCGAAGAAGAACACCTTGTTCTGCGTGATTGGGCCGCCCAAGGTCCCGCCGGCCTGATGCCGGCGATAGTCTCCACGCGGGACATGGTTGTAATTGTTGAACCAATTGTTCGCGTCAAGCTTCTGGTCGCGAAAGAACTCGAATCCGACACCGTGAAGCTGGTTGGCGCCGGACTTCGTGATCACGTTCACCAGGCCTCCACTGAAGTGCCCGTATTCAGCATCGAAGGCGTTGGTCAGCACGCGAAACTCGGCGATCGAGTCGAGGTTGGGGATGATCGCCGTGCCGTTGTTGACCTGCTCCTCCACCAGGCCGCCATTGACCATGAATCCGTTCGCGTTCTCACGCTGGCCGGCGACGGAGATGTTGCCGCCCGGCAGATTGCCGGAGACTCGTCCCCCGGCGTTGCGGCTGTTCACGGGCACCACGCCCGGTTGCAGGCCAAGGAGATCGATGTAGCTGCGTCCGTTGAGGGGATGCGTGGTCATCTTCGCCGAGTCGATCACGTCGCCCATCTGCGTGCTCATGGTTTCCACATGAACCGCGCTGGCCGACACTTCGACGGTATCGGAAACGGAGCCCAACTCGAGGACGATGTCCACGCGCAAGGCGGAGTTGGCGCTGAGGTTGATGTCGGTTTGACGGAAGTCCTTGAAGCCGGGCTTGAGAACTTCAACCTTGTATGGGCCCACAGGCAACGCGAGAAAAGAATATGCACCAACAGCGTTCGTTTGCGACGTGCTCCTGACGCCGGTCGCTTGGTTGGTGGCTGTCACGGTGACATAGGGCAGCACCGCGTCGCTGTCGTCTTTGACAGTGCCCGAGATGCTGCCCGTGACGGCGGCCGAGAGACCCACTGTCAGCGCCAGGAAGGTGGCCACCATGCTGAGGAATGTTCGCATGGCAATTCTCCTTGGGAAGGACGCTGTCCGACTTCACGCGGGGTCGTGAGCTCGTGCCCGGAGCGTGAAACGATTGCGGAGGATATCAAGACGGCGTGGATCGGGCAAGCCGCCTCACAGGTCGGCGGTCTGGCGCTTCTTCGCCTGACGCCAGCGATCAAAGCAGCGAGGCCGTCTGTTCGACTGCCATGGAAACTCGCGCGATCCCGGTCATTGCCGCGAAGTCACGAAAACTCCGCGTGCCCTTCACGACCGCACTCTGCGGAAGAATGCACGCACGTCTTCCACGAAGAGCTGCGGCTGCTCGAGGCAGGCGAAATGACCGCCCCTCGGCAGCCTCGTGTAATGCACGAGATTGAAGTTGCGCTCCAGGATGCTGCGCGGCGGATTGAACACCCGCATCTCACGCGGGAAGGAGGCGATGCCGACGGGAACGGACACCCTGCCAGCTGCCGGCGCGCCCGAGCGGTCGTCCGCGTTTCCGCGGTAGAACCACACCGCCGTGGCAACCGTGTCGCTCACCAGATAGATCATCACGTTGGTGAGCAGCTGATCTTTGGTGAACGTGCGCTCGATATCGTCGCCCGAATCGCTCCACCCTTTGAACTTCTCGATGATCCACGCCGCCGTTCCCACGGGGTTGTCGTAGAGCGCGAACGAAACCGTTCCGGGCTTGTGCTGTTGCTCGTTCAGGTAATCGAGCTCCTCGACGCGGTACGTCGCGGCGGCGCGCTGCCACGCTCGCTCCTCGTCCGTCATCTCGTTTTCAGGAGGCGCAGCTCCGCCGCCCATGTTGAGATGAATTCCGGCGAGGCTGTCCGGGAAGTCGCGCGCGAGCGCTCGCGTGATCGCGCTGCCCCAGTCGCCGCCCTGCGCGCCGAACCGCGGGTAGGCGAGCACCTCGGTCATCAGCTTGTGCCACAGTCGTGCGACGGTCGGCGGGCCGATGGGCGCCTTCGGCTTCGACGAAAAGCCGAACCCCGGGATCGACGGGACGACGACGTCGAACGCATCGTCGGGCGAGCCGCCGAAGCGCGCGGGATCGGACAGCGGACCGATGGCTTCGATGAATTCGAACACCGACCCGGGCCAGCCGTGCGTGAGCACGAGCGGCAGCGGCTTCGCTCCGCGTCCTTTGACGTGATAGAAGTGGATGTCGAAATCGTCCACGCGCGCAACGAACTGGGGATAGCGATTCAGGTTCGCTTCCGCTTTGCGCCAGTCGAATCCGGTGGTCCAGTATTCGGTCAACGCTTTCATGAAGGCCCAGTTGGCGCCGTAGCGCCAGTCGGGCGCCTCGAGGCGATCGGGCAGTCGGGTTTCTTTGACCCGATTGAGAATCCGGTCGATCGTCTGCTGAGGAATGCCGACGGTGAACGGCCGGGGAGTCGCGCGTGGCTGGGGCACTAACGGCGCCACGAAAGAAGCCGGGACCACGGCCAACAGATCGCGCCTCGAAATGTCGTACGTCATTTTCAAGCCTTCGGGCGTAGAGTATCGCATTGCGGAGGAGGGCCCATGAGATCGATCGGCCTGTCCGGTGCGGCCGCCCTGGCCGTGGCGTCGCTTCTGTCCACGACAGCCGCTGCGCAGTGGCTGAACTATCCCACTCCCGGAACGCCGCGGCTGCCCGACGGCAGAGCGAACCTTTCGGCGCCCGCGCCGCGGACCGCTGACGGCAAACCGGATCTGTCCGGCGTCTGGAGAGGCGCGGGCCCGTTGTACCGCTTCAACATCGCCCAGGATCTCCAACCCGGGGATGTGCAGCCGTGGGCCGAGACGCTGTTCCTGGAGCGCGTCCGCGACTCGCGCAAGGACAGCCCGCTCGCGAAATGCCTGCCGGTCAGTATTCCGTTCCACAACTTCTTCAACATGACCAGGATCGTCCAGACGCCCGGAATGATCCTGATCTTGTACGAGTCTCCCAACAGCCCGCACCGAACGGTCTTCATGGATGGCCGCGATCTTCCGAAGGATCCCAATCCGACATGGTTCGGGTACTCGATCGGACGGTGGGATGGAGACACGCTGGTCGTGACGACCGCCGGCTTCAACGACAAGGGATGGCTCGACAGCGCCGGGCATCCGCAAACCGAATCGCTCCGCATCACCGAACGTCTTCGTCGTCGTGACTTCGGCCACATGGATTTCGAGATGACGCTCGAGGATCCGAAAGTGTTCACCAGGCCAGTCACCATGAGACGCGAGCGGCTGCTGGCGCCGGATACCGATCTCCTCGAAGACGTGTGCGAGAACGAGCGAGATCTGACGCACATGACCGGCGGTAGCGGGCTCCGATTGAGCCCGGCCCTGCTCGCGACGTACGCCGGAGTCTACGAGCTTCCGTCGGGGCGCGAGGTCGTGGTCACGGCCAACGGCGACATGCTGTTCGTGCGCGGCCTCAATGAGCCGAAGCTGCCGCTCCTCGAGCAATCGGAGACACAATTCATGTCGACGGCGAACCCCACGGGCTACGAGTTCGTCAAGGACGCCCAGGGGAGAGTCACGCATCTGATGGTCCGCGGCGCAGGCGGGGATCAGAAGGCGGTGCGCAAAGGCACGTCACCGACGCAGCCGAAGTGACGATGGCTAGGAATCGCGCAAGACTTCGGCCGGGTCGATGAGGGACGCGCGACGCGCGGGCAGCCAGCCGGCAATTGCACCGACGGCTGCGAGAACGCCCGCGGATCCGACGAGCGTCGCCGGATCGCGCGGCTCGAGACCATAGAGCAGCGCCGACACGAACTGCGACGCCCAGAAACTCACTCCCGCACCGACAACGATGCCGATGCCCACGAGCGCCGATACGCGCGCGAGCACGAGACGGATCACGCTGCCCGGAGCCGCGCCGAGCGCCATGCGGATGCCGATCTCGGTACGCCTGCGCGACACCGCGTAGGACGTCACACCGTAGAGTCCGAGGCCTGCCAGCAGCAGTGCCAGCGCGCCGAAGAATCCCGAAAGCATCGCCACGATCCGTTCCTGCGTGAGCGATGCATTCACCTGATCCGACAGCGGTCGGAAGGTGAGCGCGAGATCGCGGTTCACCATGCCGATCGCGTCCGCAATGCTCCGTGTGAGCAGAGCCGGCGATCCGGAGGCGGCGCGCACGTTGAGATTGAACTCGTTCGACGGCAGGCCGGGGCTCGACTGCGCCACCGGTGAATAGACGGTCGGTGGAATCGGTTCACGAAGCCGCCGGTACACCGCGTCGCCGACCACGCCGACGATTTCGAGAACCGCGTCGTCGGCGCGTGCCGGAAATCGTCGAAGCGTGTGTCCGATCGGATTGGCGCCGTTCAGAAACCGGAGCGCGAACGCTTCGTTGACGATAGCGACCGGCGGGGCGCCGTCCCGGTCGGCAGCGCTGAAACCGCGTCCCGCCACGAGATGCTGGCCGTACGTCTCGAAGAATTCGGGCGACACCTGATTGCGCCGCACGCTGCGCTCGGCATCGGTGAGCGCGGCGCTGCCAGAGACTTCCAAACGATTGCCCCAGACGTGACCGCTCACCGGCGTGACGAACGAAAGCGCTGCGTTCTCGACGCCAGGCAGCGCCTGCACGGCCTGGCGCGCTCGCTCGTATACCGACATGCGCCGGGCCGGCTCGATTGACGCTCGCTCTGCGTTCATCGTCACGACGAGTACTCGAGTGGGATCGAACCCGAGGTCCAGTCGCACGAGCTTGTCGAACGTCCGCATGAAGAGCGCAGCAGCGACGACGAGCATCACCGACAGCGCGACTTGAATGACGACCAGCGCGCTCGCGACGGACGCTCGTCCCATGTCGCCGCCTGCACCGCGTCCGTGGTCCTTGATCGCTTCGATTGGCGCGACGCCTGCGGCGCGCAGCGCCGGTGCCGTGCCGAAGAGCAGCGCCGTCAGCACGGTGAGGCCGGTCGTGAACATGAGCACGCGCCAGTCGATCGATAGATCGAGGAAGACGGTCGCCGTTTGCGTCGATAATTGCTCCACCAGCAGCCGGCTGCTCCAGCCCGCGACAAGGAACCCCAAGCCGGCGCCGACCAGCGACAGCACGAGGCTTTCGGTCAGAAGCAGCCGGACGAGACGCCAGCGTGACGCGCCCAACGCCAGGCGCACGCTCCACTCGTGACGTCGCGTGGTGGCGCGCGCCAGCAGCAGGTTGGCGATGTTCGCGCACGCGATGAGCAGCACCAGCACGACGACGATCAGAATCGTCAGAAGAGGACGTTCGTATCGGATCCGCAGCTCCGAGTTGCCGGTCGCTGCCGGAATCAACCTCAGCGCGTCCCTCAGATACTTCTGCTGATCGGTCGAGGGCCACTCGAGCGGGAGCGTCGCGCTTCGAATCTGCGGCTGCACGGCGCGGACCGCCACCGTCGCCTGGTCGACCGATTGGCCGGCTCGCAGGCGCATCATCACCGAGAGCCACCACCAGTCGCGCTGCTCGAGTCTTCTGTCCGGCCGTACAAGGGTCACCATTCCGACCGGAACGATGACGTCGACCCTTCGCCCGACATCCGGTCCGAAGAACTCCGGCGGCATGATGCCGACGATCGTGAAGGGAACTCGATCGAGCGTCAGCGCCCGTCCAATCGTGTCGGCGGCGCCGCCGAACCTCCGCTGCCAGAAGGCGTAGCTGATGACGGCGATCGGTCCATCCTGACCGCCGTGGCCCTGATCGTCGGCGTCGGTGAACGCCCGCCCGAGCATGGGAGTGACGCCAAGCGTATCGAACATTCCCGCGGTCGCCCAGATGCCGTCGACGAACTCGGCGACTCCGCCGCTCGCCAGGTCGAACCGCTCCGTGCCCCACGCGAACGCACTGTCGAAGAGCTGCCGCTGCTGCACTTCGCGCCAGATCGGATACGTCCAGGAATCGGTCGTTTGTCCGGAGGCGTCTATCAAGACCGCGAGCCGATGCGGATCCTTGACGGGCAGCGCGCGCAGGACGAGGCTGTTGAGCAGCGAGAAGATTGCCGTATTTGCGCCGATCCCGAGCGCGAGCGACAGGATGGCGACCGTCGTCACGACGGGCGTTCCGATCAGTTGGCGGACCGCCACTCGGAGATCGTGAAGGTACCCGCCGTGCCTCGCCCGCGGCCGCTTCGACAGCTCGAGAAACGACGCGGCGTTCAGCGCGTCGAGCTCGATCTGACGCGCCTCCTCGTCGGAGGCTCCGCGACGAATCGACGATTCCTGCAAATCGGAAAGATGACACGCGAGCTCGTCAACGACCTCGAGCGAGAGCTCGCGCCATTGGCGATTGGCGCGCTCGCGGATCAGCGTCCGCCATTGCCGCATCAGCCGATCACGCATACCCCACTCCCGCGAGATCGCGAATCAGCTCGAAGAAGAAGACAGGTCCGGTCGAAGGCCTGGTCATCGATCGCGTGGAGAAGCCGGTGCAGGACTGACCTGCGGTGAAATAGACTTTCGGACCTCGTGGGCTCGCCGTCGATTGCATCGTGGATCGCTCACGTCGCGTTCTGGGGTCTCGTCGCGTACGGCTTCGCGCTCGGCGAGCTGCGTCTGAGGCGACTCGCGATCTTCCTGATACTGTGGCTCGCGGGCTTGATCGCGTTGTCGCAGATACCGTACGACCCAGCCCGCGCCATGTTTCCATCGTTCGTCGCGTTGCTCGACGTCGCTCTCGTCTTCACGATCTTCAAGTCTGACGTCTGGATCGGTTGACGCGGCCGCCGCTGCCGCTCAGTGTTGACCGCGGCCGCGAGTCGGCGCCGGCGGCAGCGTGCCGCCTTCGGCGAGGATCTTCATGTTCTGGAGCGCCGTGTTGAACTGCGCGGTCCGTCGCCCACGATCCGCCTCGCGCGCCGCATCGTCGGGCAGCATCGAGTTGTCGAAGAAGAGCGTGTAGACAATCTTCGAGGTCGTCGCCGTCACCGGCCGCGCCTCGAGCGTGCCGTGATAGAGGTTGTACGGCCGGTCCGCGCGAACAGGCTGAGTGTAGGTGTAGGACAATTCGGTTTTTCCGACGAGGACTTCGTTCGCGACCGAACGGACGGCGCCGAACTCCCCGTCCTTTCCAGACGTGATGGTGCACGGGATCCGCAGCCATTCGCCGATGTCGCAGAACTTGCCCACGCGCTTCCACACGTCAGCGGCGGGCCGGTTGACGGTGATTTCCATCGGAATGAACGTGTAGGTCGGCGAAGCCACGACGATGCTGGTCGAGGCAGGCGGCGCACTCTGACCCGCAGGCGCCGGAGTCTGTGAGCTGCCCGCGTTCGACAAACAGACGATCGTCAGTGCACACACGAAACAGGCTTTTCCGAATTCAATTCGCATCTGTCCCCTCCAGACTCATTCGCAACGTGCGGTGCCGGCACATCTTGGCACAGGCGACCTCTTTTTTTTGATTGGTTTCATGGCCGGGGCTTATAGTGGGCTGCCGTGGCCGCCAGCGTGATGCTGATGGGCCGCTCGTCGATGGAGGTCAGCATGAACACCTATCCTGCCGGACGCCGAGATTTTCTCATGACGATGACGGCGCTCGGTATCGTCGGGCTGCCTGCCGCTCGGCGCCTCTCGACGTCGCCGTTCGTTCATGCGTTCGAGGCCGCGGGCACGGCGAGCGCCGTGGCCTACGATCCGGGCGCGAAGTTCGAGATCACGGTGAGCGAGGTCGAGTTCCGGCGCAACGCCGCGGGACGGATGCTGATGGCGCGCATCTATCAGCCGGGCGGGACCGGGCCGTTCCCGACCGTTCTCGATCTGCACGGCGGCGCCTGGAACGGCAAGGACCGCCACGCCGAAGAGCCGATGGACCGCGCGCTCGCGGCGAGCGGCATCCTCGTCGTCGCCATCGACATGACGCTCGCGCCCGAAGCGCCGTATCCGGCGTGCGTGCAGGACGCGAACTACGGCGTGCGCTGGCTCAAGTGGAAAGCGGCGTCGTGGAAAGGCGATCCGTCGAGGATCGGCGTGTACGGAAGCTCCAGCGGCGGCCACGTCGCCGAGTTGCTCGCCATGCGCCCGAACGATGCGCGCTACAGCGCGATTCCGCTCCCCGAAGCGCCGAACCTCGACGCGACCGTCGCCTACGTCGCGATGCGATCGCCGATCAGCGATCCGTACGCGCGCTTCCTGAACGCCCAGCGGCTGAAGCGCGACGCCATGGTGAAGAACCACACGATCTTCTTCAACCCCTGGGAGACGATCCACGAAAGCAATCCGCAGGAGATCCTCGAGCGACACGAGAAGGTGACGTTCGTACCGTTCCTGATCATGCAGGGGGCGCTCGACGACAACGTGCTGCCGTCCATTCAGGAGAAGTTCGTCAAGACGTATCAGGCGGCGGGCGGCGACTGCCAGTTCCACGTGTTCGAGGATTCCGAGCACGAGTGGGTCGCCAAGCCCGGGCCGCAGACCGACCGCGC
>Ga0070699_100004104_pt1 | contig 12871 bp, 12 predicted proteins | sample KBSK1503metaG_FD_65473 | JGI IMG/M metagenome (GOLD analysis project Ga0070699, IMG submission 65473) | Corn, switchgrass and miscanthus rhizosphere microbial communities from Kellogg Biological Station, Michigan, USA - KBS K1-50-3 metaG | ecosystem: Host-associated > Plants > Roots >...
CTGAACAGGATACTGTCCACCTCGATTCGCGGATACCTGGCAATCCGTTCGTCTATCCGGGGTTCAACAAACCCATTCCGACGAATGCCATTCCCATGCTTCTTCACCGGCAACTCCCCGGTCAGATCACGCTCAATGCGACGTTGACGCTCCTCTATCATGGTTCGATGACTGCTGCCCAGATACTGGCAAAGGGAGGTATTGCCTACTTGCAACAGCGGCCTGATAGGCAGATCATTTTTACGGGTATGGTACCTCGGGTGCAAAATGATCCCCAGCGCTTCTCCGGTCGCGGTTTGCTTTGGAATGGTCACACCTGGCAGAACTATCTTCCCATATCCAGCACAGGGCCTGAGCCGAACTATGTCCTGGATTTTTCCTCGGCATCCGCTCCAGCAAGCATATCCTATGAGCCTGCAACGGCACCTGATGGCAGTTCAGCCTATGCACTCGTACCAAAGGGGACGCAAGGAGGAGAGGCAACGTTCCGCGCCCTCACTCCCCTGCACATGGTCAAGTCAGATAATGTACTGAAACCAGGGGGTCCAGATGCCTTCTACAATTATGAAGCGGTCGGAGAATTTACCGACAATGGCCTGGCAGCACAGATCAACAATCCCCTCAACTGGTTACCTGAAAACACCTATGCAGCACCGCCTGTCGTCTTACGGTACGATGCGCAGGGGCATCCCATCACGCCAACAACGTTTTTACCGACCACGAATCCTGCCGGTTTTATCGTGCAGCCGCCTCTGGCACTGACAACGATTGCCGCCGCCAGAGAGCTTGTCGGCGAGCATTGCATTAGTGCGATTCGCGTGCGGGTTGCGGGTGTTGTTACTCCCAATCAAGAGAGTTGGAAGCATATCCAGCAAGTGGCGCAAGAAATACGTCAACAAACGGGCTTGCAAGTGGTAGTTACACTCGGTTCCTCGCCTCAGCCAACGCTGGTATATGTTCCAGGAGTCCATGTAGGGGATTTGGGAGCAGGCCAAAATATTGCTCCTATTGGTTGGGTAGAAGAACGCTGGATTCACATCGGCGTGGGGCTAACGTATCTGAATCAACTCGGGTCTACACGGCTGCTCCTGTTAGGCGCTGTTTTGGCTGTGTGTCTGGGCTACCTGGCAGTAGCTTTCAGTGCGCTAGTGAGTTCACAACGTAGGGATTTCGCGATCCTCAGTGTGCTGGGTTGGCGACCCTGGCAACCGATCAGGCTCTTCCTGGCACAGGCTTTGATCCTTGCCATCGGAGGTGGTTTTCTGGGGCTGGGCTTGGCACTGCTGATTGCGAGTCTTCTGGAAGCTACACCTCTGTGGCCTGTTGTAATAGGGACCATTCCCGTCATGCTAGTTTTTGCGTTCATCAGCATACTCTACCCGCTGTGGCAAATCTGGCACATGCGCCCTGCTGAAATCTTGCGTGCAGGCTCTTCAATGAGTTCAAGTAAGGCCTTAGTGTTGAGTTCTCGCATCGGACTGTTAATGCCCATCGGCACGCTGGTTCTTCGCAACCTGAGCCGCTCACGTCTACGCAGCTTGATTACCGTGTTGAGTCTCTTCCTGTCCGCTTTACTGCTGGTGTTGATGTTTACCGGGATACTTTCGCTCCACCAGGCACTTCAGGGAACATTACTGGGCGATTATGTGCTGCTTCAGACGGCCGTTCCTCAAATAGCCGGGTGCGTGATTGCGATCATCTTGACGTTTCTGAGTGTAGCTGATCTGCTTTTGCTCCAGGTGCGGGAGCGGCAACAGGAAATCGGACTTTTGCAGGCCGTCGGCTGGCGGCCAGGATGGATCCAACGGCTCTTCGTGCAAGAAGGGTTGACGCTAGCGTTGATTGGTGCGATCCCTGGCGTACTGGTAGCCGAGTGGTTCTCGCACATGCAACACACGACCCAGTCGATTCTTCCTGCTCCCCTCGTGGCTCTGGATGCCGTACTCTTGATGGTTCTCGTTGCTGCTTTCGCAGCCATCCCCGCCTTACGGGCATTGAACCGGATGCAGGTCGCCGACGTTCTACGCGCAGAGTAATGAATAATGAAATGTATGGAACAAGACATGGGACAGCCTGAACAGATGGCAGAAAAACACGAAAAGAGCTTACGAGTAGCGAATCTGAGCAAGACCTATGCTATCCCTGATGGCAGGCTTCGGGTACTCCAGGATGTACATTTGCAAGTACAACATGGCGAGTTTATCGCGATTACAGGCCCATCAGGCTCCGGGAAGACTACCTTGCTCTACCTCCTGGGCGCACTGGATAGCCCCGACAGTGGGGAGATCTGGCTCGATGGGATGGCAGTGCACCGTCTTCGAGGAACAGACGCAGCGGATTTCAGGCGGCAACAGATCGGGTTCGTATTCCAGCTCTTTTACTTGCTACCCAACCTCACGGCCTTAGAGAACGTGATGGCTCCATTGCTTCCCACTCGCCGGAAGCTAGACTTTGATTTGAAACAGCGAGCAAAGGAACTCCTGGCGGGCGTGGGATTGGGGGACCGCCTGGGTCATTCACCTGCACGGCTCTCGGGTGGAGAACAGCAACGCGTTGCCATTGCTCGCGCTCTGATTAATCGACCGAGGCTTGTGTTAGCGGATGAACCAACAGGCAACCTGGATCGGGCAACAGGGAACGAAGTGCTGGAGGTCTTGCGCGAATTGCAGCGTACTGGAAACCAAACCCTCATCATGGTCACGCACGATCCAGGGCTTGCGGCGTTGGCCGACAGACGTATGCAGCTGCAACAGCTACACCGTACAGAGGCATGAGTACCATCATGTGTAAATCTACCTGGAGGAGACTTTGTCAGGAGTGCTAGCGCGACGGCGTGGTCACGCGCAGCACCGCCTTCACACCCAGGAAGTGAGCGAGATCTTCGGCCTCGGCCTCCCATCCTCTCCACACATTGGGCGTAAGCTGGTCAAATGGCTCTACCATCACCACCAGGTGGTTCTTCTCCCGCTTACTCTTCCACGCCCCCAGCGCACGACCGTTAACTCATTGAGGCCTGGTCATCCATAGGAGACGCTCACTGGAGGCTTGCCCCAGCGAGGTCGTGCCACTATCATTGTGGTAGTCAAACGCTACAAAGATAGGAGGCACCCCTATGGTATCCCAAGACTCATTGCTTGTCACGTTGGTCAAACTCGTAGATCGTCTGTCCATACCCGCACTTCCCACGAAACGAGGGCGTGGACATCCAAAGGTGTATCCTGATCGACTGTTCTTAAAGGCGTTAGTCATCATGATTGTGCGTCACTTACACAACGTGCATGAATTGCTCAGTGTTCTGGCTCAGCCCACCGCAGAAATGCAGCAACTGTGCGAGATTCTCAATGAGCACGGACGTTTCCCAGCTCGCCGCACCTGGGAACGACGCTTGAAAGCCATCCCTGACACGTTGCCTGCGCAAATTGGCTGTCTGGGTTGGTATCTGCTCGACCTGATCCAGCCCTGGACCACGAACGGACGTGCAGTGGCCATCGATAGTACCACCCTGCGGGCCAGGGGAGGCGTCTGGCATCAGAAGCACTGCGAGAAAGGCGAACTGGATGCCGTAGCGAAAGTTGTGTAAAGGAGAGGAAGGAAAAGAGCAGCAGCAAAACAGATACTACAGGCATAGACTCTTCCTTTTGGAAGAGAGTGTTCCTTTGATTCAACCCCTAAGAAGGAGGGAGCTATGCCTGTACCTAAGAAAAAGCGTATCACAGCAGAGAAAGTCCTTTCAATGTCGGACCCATCTTCCCCATTGCTGCCGGAGCAGCAAGCATTTCACCAGCACCTACGAACCCTGGCTCAAAGCGCGGTGCGCACGGTCTTGGAACTGGTGATGCGCGAGGAGTTGGATGCCTTCCTTGGAGCCGCCTGGGGAGCATGCAGTCCCAAACGCAAGGGCTATCGCAACGGCACCTACACCCGTGATCTGGCGACAGCGACGGGGCGACTCGAAGATCTCAAGGTGCGAAGACGACCGGGAAGGCCACTTCCACACCCAGGCCTTTGAACGTTACCAGCGCTATGAACCGCACATCGCTGAAGGACTCACGCAGATGTTCGTGGCTGGGGTGAGCACGCACAAGGTGGGAGAAGTCGCTCAAACCCTGCTGGGAGTCGCCCCCAGTGCTAGTACCATCAGTCGCCTCAACCAAACGCTGACCCAGCAATTTAAGGGCTGGCGTGAGCGCCGCCTGCAAGAACACTGGCGGATTGTGTACCTGGATGGCGTCCATTTCAGCATTCGCCATGGAGACAAGGCTGATTCCACCATCATCTTAACCGCCTTAGGCGTCGATCTGGCAGGTGACAAAGAAGTGCTAGCACTACGAGCCTGCGCCGAGGAGGACAAAGATGGATGGGCCTGCCTCTTGCAAGATCTGCGTTCACGAGGTGCCATCCACATTGATCTGATCGTGACGGATGGGCATGAGGGACTGCTCGCTGCGGTCTCGGAGCTGTTTGCGGCCACGCCTCGCCAACGCTGTCTCGTGCATAAGCAACGCAATGTCTTGAACGCCATCCCGCGACGCGAGCGAGGCGACGTGCAGGTCGAACTCGTTGGCATTTGGAGCCAACCGAGCAAACAGGAGGCGCTGACCCATCTAGCTGCTTTCAAAGCCAAGTACGCTGTGCGCTATCCCGAAGCGCTACGCAGCCTGGCGGAGGACGAAGTGCACCTGTTGACCTTTTACGAGTTCCCCGCCACGATGCACCGACACATTCAGACCACCAATGCGCACTCCGAGCCTGTTCAGCAACGTGAGACAGCGCACCGATCAGATCGACGTGTTCACCACCGAGACCAGTTGCCTCACGATCGTCTGGGCGACCATCCAGGATATCCGTTTGCACAAAATCTCGGTGTGATGCACGTCAACAGTGATCACCACTCATAAGCAAGCAAACAACTATGAAGGGTGGCTCAGGAGGAGGTGTTTTTTGCGCCTTTCCCACCATTGACAGCACCGCTAGAATCACTGTAGTGCAGACTCAGTCTTGAGGTCAAAGAAGAGGAGCAACCTATGACAGCAGAGCCTTCTGGAATGCAGGAGCCTTTTGAGCCGGAGTTCCATTTCTCCACAGGCCAACGCGTGCGTATTGTTGAGGGTCCCTTCACCGAATTTGTGGGCAGAGTCAGCGAAAGTCATAGGGAACAGAAGAAAGTGACCGTGCTGCTTTCCTATTTTGGCAAAGAGACCCCATTTGTCTTCGACTTCCTCCAGGTCGAGAAAATCGAACCGTTTTTACCGTAGATGCAAAGCATCCACCACTCAACGGGGATTGCACATTCGCAGCCACAACATTCGGTATGGTATCCATCTACCAGATGTTCTTCTCTCAGGATATCCATAAGTGTAGGGCAGACCTCCAGAGCCTTGCCAGCTCTAGCAACTATGTTATTCCTCCAGTTGGGTTAGGAAGTTCAGAATAGACGCAGTAAGAAAACGTTGCTGTCCCGGAGCATCTGGAGCAAGAGCATCATGAAGCGTAATGAACAGGCAATAGACAACTGCCACGAAAAAACCGAGCCCGAGCAGCATGAACAGGCCACTCAGAAGCAATGCGGTACCCATAGTGATTCTCTTCTTTCCCTCTTTTTGAGGACCTTCTTTACGTGTGACAATGCTGCACAAAGAAAACTAACTCCAGATGTTCTTCTCTCAACAACTCACGTATGAGAGAGTAAGACAATTGCTCTAGTTTTTGCTATATAATATAGCATATTGCTATTCAAAAAACAAGAGTACATTGCACATGGAAGGTGTAGAGGAGCTTAAAAAACTTGCACATCAGGTTAATACTACTCTGTTAGTTTCGTGTTACGATAGGAAGATGAAGATACTCACTTTGCCAAAGGGGTCTCCGGATCCCTTGCCAGAATTGGCGACGTATTTGGAGCCGTTTGCGCCGTTGTTTCGACGCAGCACTAGCCGCAGTTCGGTGGAACGCTATGTCACCGGATTGCTGACCGATCTGCCGCGCAAGAACTGTGAGGCGATCGCCCAAGCGGTGGCCAATACCTCGCTGGAACAATTGCAACATCTGTTGACCGATGCGGCCTGGGATCCGCTGGCCTTGGATGAACAGCGTGTGCGCCTGTTGGTGAAGCGTAGCCCGGCCAATGGTGTCTTGGTGCTGGATGATACTGGCTTGCCCAAACAAGGGAACGCTTCGGTGGGCGTGCAGCATCAGTACTCGGGAACGTTGGGCAAGCAAGGCAACTGCCAACTCGTGGTCAGCGCCGAGTACGTCGTCGATGAGCCAAGCACAAGCCAGCCGTTGCACTGGCCGCTCAGCGCGCGCCTCTATCTGCCCGAGGTCTGGGCAGAAGATCGAGAGCGGTGCCGAGGCGCGCACGTTCCGGAGGCGGTGACCTTTGCCTCCAAGCCGGAGTTGGCGCTGCAACTGGTAGATCGCGCCCAAGCCTGGGGCGTGCCCTTTGCGACGATTGTGACGGATGCGGGCTATGGCATTCCCACTTTCTTGCGCGCTTTGGATGAGCGCCACCTGCCGTATGTCTGCGCGGTAGCCTCTGATTTTGGCGTCCGCTTGCTCAGCGAAATGGAGCAGGCGGCGGTCCCACAAGCTGAACCGGCCCAAAAGAAGCGAGGCCAACCGAAGAAACGGCGTCCCGCACCTCGTCACGACGTCAAAGAGGTGACTGACGCCCAGCCAGAAGACGCCTGGCAGACGGTGGAATGGCGCGAAGGGAGCCGAGGCACCCTGCGCAAGCAATTTGTGGCGCTGCGCGTCCACGCAGGAACTGGGTGTGCTCGCCACAGTGAAAGCCACGGACGCAGTTGGACCGGACCAGAAGGCTGGCTGCTTGGGGAACGCCCCCTGCCAGGCGAGGAAGGCGAGCCCAAGTGGTTTTTCAGTGGCTTGCCTGCCGAGACGCCCCTGCCTCGCTTGGTGGAACTGGCGCATCTGCGTTGGCCAGTCGAGCAGTTCTATGAGGATGGCAAAGGCGAATGTGGCCTCGATCACTTTCAAGGGCGCAGCTGGGAGGGCTTGCATCGGCATCTGGCCCTGGTGATGGTGGCCTACACCTTCCTCATGCTCCACTCGCTGGGGCAACAGGTTCAGACCGCTCCCGCTCCAGGGGCGGCTTTTCCCCCCTGTGCGGCAATTGAGCCTTCCGGCTTGCCATCGACAGATGCTCGTCCTGCTCTTCCAGGATGTGGTCTTATGGCTCATTGAAACCGAACAAATCAAAACTTTTCGTCCTCGGCGAAACTAACAGAGTAGTATTAACTAAGCCTGGCTTCCATATCTTCTTGCTGCGCACCTTTACACAACATTCGTTATGGCATCGGAATGTATCTTGTAATAGCAAGGCAACTTTGGTTTGTAAAGGATAACCTGATTTGATTATCGCAGCATTTAATTTTTCTTCGGTCACACCAGCAGCTAAGATATTCGTAGCCGGATTATCTTCGTAACTCTCCACTCTCAGATAGCTCCTTAAATAAGAAAATGCAGAAAAGAGGATATCGTATGTAGAACAATAGTGCAAACCGATAGGGCAATCGGGCTATATGACCTTCCGGCAGCAACTGAGAAATTTCGGGTGTTTAGAAGCTAACAAAGCCTGAAAACAGGTGGGTACTCGTTACCGTAGAATAGCTTCTTGGGGTAGTACAATCGTTCGTGTCACAAAACAGAACTTTGTTACTTGCAACGGCAATTTTCAAGAAAGCTGTAGCAAATGGAGGAGAAAAGCAAGCCGCCCAGCAAGGGCGGAAAATGTGGTGTTTTTGAGCAAAAAAGAAGAACGTAGCATTTATCTACGCTCTCCCTGTTCGTGGCACAAGTCCTGTCTTTTCGATATAATCTGAACGGGACAAGAACCCTTGCTAGTGTTCCTTAAAGGAGCAATCTCATGTTTACTGCAAGCATACTCGCGGATGGCCTGGGAAGTCAGCTCTCTGCGTTGATCTTTTCGGGACAATTTGTGCAACTGATTGTTGCCATTCTGTTCGCTTTTTTGTTTCCCATTACGAGCGCGGCGGTTATAAACTACCTGGAACGCAAGATTATGGCCTGGATGCAAGATCGCGTCGGACCACTACATAACGGGCCGCATGGAAGCTTGCAGTTGATCGCAGATGTGGGCAAAATGTTCTTCAAGGAGGACGTACATGCTGCCCAAATCGATAAGACTCTATTCCTGCTGGCTCCGTCAGTTTTTATCGCCCCCGTAATTGCCTCGTTTGCCGTGCTGCCATTCTCGCCTTTTGTTGGCCTGCCAGGGACGGCGCTCGCGACCGGCATTGTATTCGTGGTGGCCATGAGTTCGCTCGACGTCATCGGCGTCATCATGGCAGGCTGGGGTTCCAACAATAAATATTCGCTCATCGGTGGCTTGCGCGCTGCCGCGCAGATGATTTCTTACGAACTGCCGCTTATCCTGGCCCTGGTCGGAGTCGTGATGCTGACCGGCGTACTGGCTGGTACGCCCGGCTATGCAGGCACCGCTACTATCGGTACCATCTCGATCAAGGAGATCATGAGCTTCCAGAATGCAGCAGCGTGGCCCGGTAAGGGCATTCCATTCTTCGATTTCGTGTTTATGGGCAATACACCATGGGCCTGGTTCTTCCTGGTCCAGCCCTTGATGCTGCTTGTCTACTACACCTGTGGGTTAGCGGAGACCAATCGCTCTCCATTCGATCTGCCGGAGGCGGAATCGGAACTGGTCGCAGGATACTTGACCGAGTACAGCGGGATTCGCTGGGGCTTGTTCTTCCTGGGTGAATACGGTAATATGACCATTGTGTCGGCCATTGCGACCACGCTTTTCCTGGGCGGCTGGGCTGGCCCCGGTGTTGCCTACCTGACGCAGTCAGGTATGGCGACAGGCTGGGTGATCCTGGGCAACCTTTTAGGGATTGCCTACTTTATCGCCAAGGTCTACTTGCTCTGCTGCGTCTTCATCTGGATACGTGGCACGCTGCCCCGCCTACGCGGCGACCAGTTGATGCAATACGCCTGGCTGATCCTCATCCCGGTAACTCTCGGCAATATCCTGCTGACGGGCCTGATCTACCTTGCCGTGAGCAGCCTGGGCCTATCGAACCTGGTGTTCTTGATTGTAGCAGGTGTCATCAACTGGGCGTTGCTCTTTGGCTTCATTCGCCTGGTGAGTCGAGTAACCGTGGCTTCCACGCGCCACGCGCAAGCGCCTGCTCTGCGCGCTGTGGCTCAGCGCCGGGCGGCGCAGTTGCCGGAGCAGATTGAAGCGGCAGGAGGAGGAAAATAACAAGGAGGATATATTTATTACGTGAGTTTACAAGATGAAATGATTACGTTGTTGATCTCGTGTTCTGATCAACCAGGAATTGTTGCGAGTGTTTCCCAATTTATCTTTGAGCATCAAGGGAATATCTTCCAATCCGACCAGCATTCCACGAGCCTGCATGATGGCACATTCTTTATGAGAGTCAGCTTTACTGAGGACAGCTTCACCTTGTCTGAACCTGAGCTGATCGATGCTTTTCGCCCAATTGCTCATGCCTTCCGCATGAACTGGAGCATCCACTACTCTCGACACCGCAAGCGGGTGGGAATTCTTGTATCAAAACTCGACCATTGTCTTACGGACCTGCTCTGGCGTTGGAAGAGTGGTGAACTTGCGATGGATATTCCTTGTATTATCAGTAATCACTCCGACCTGGAATCTCTCGCTCAGATGTATGGTATTCCCTACCACTACTTTCCCATCTATAAGGAACAACGTAAAGAAGATCAAATGCGCATGCTCGACTTCCTGCGAGAAAAGGTAGATTTCCTTGTACTTGCTCGTTATATGCAGATATTGGAGCCATGCTTTGTCGAAGCCTATAGCCAGCAGATTATTAATATCCACCATAGCTTTCTTCCTGCATTCATCGGCGCGAATCCTTATGTACAAGCGTTTGAACGTGGGGTAAAGTTAATCGGTGCTACTGCTCATTATGTGACCGATAATCTGGATGAAGGGCCAATTATTTCCCAGGATGTGATCCACTGCAACCATCGTGATACTGTTGAAGATTTGGTCCGTAAGGGGAGAGATGTGGAGCGGAGGGTACTTGCTGAGGCCGTGCGGTTACATATAGAGGATCGAGTACTCATCTATAAAAATAAGACTATAGTGTTTTAGCTGAGCATGACGTTATTCATTAGCCTTGTTCCTTGTCTTGGAATGAATCTCTATGAATGAACCGGCCAGCTCAAACACCTCTTCGCGTTCGGGTCCAACGGTAATCACATGATCGGATCGCTTGAGCCAGTGCAGGGATTTTGGATTGGCATGTGTTGCCAGCCTGAATATCTCCTCGGCGCAGGCTGGAGCGGCAGCTTTATCGCGCCTGCTATGGATGATGAGCAGCGGTGAACGTACCTTGTCTATTTCCTGACGTCCTTCGGTGAGCAGTCGATGGAGTTCATCGATGGCAGAAATAGCTAAACGCGTCTCTTTAATTTCGGCCATTATCCGCGGATCTGAGAAATCAATGCTGGCATGGGGTTCCTGCCAATGCAGGCGCGTTGAGGCCAGGTATTCTTCCTGTACCTTAACATTGCTAAAGTCGAGTAGCTTCATGGGATAGAACCACTTCATGAAAGGGCGTACAAACCTGGTTTGCCATGCCCCGGCGAAGTACGTGGGAGTAGACATGGCGATCACGCCCGCAATACGGTCAGGATAATGGGCCGCTAACATCAAGGAGAGCATGCCGCCCATCGAGAGCCCGGCAGCAAAAATATGCCGGTACTGTGCTAATTGGGCTAAACCAGCTGTGGCAGAGGCGATCCATTCTTTGCGATGCGAGCGGGCAAGGTCATCGGGATCTCCACTGTGACCGGCCAGCGCGATACCATACACCCGGATGCCCTGTGCAGCCAGGGCTTCTCCGAGTCCGCGCATCTCTGCTGAAGTCCCCGTAAATCCATGCATAAGTAGGCAGGCTTTGTCGGAGTCTCGCGGGCCAAGCAAGAAAGGAATATTGTGTTTCTGCGGGAACATGTGTCTCTCCCATTTAATGAGCCATTGTTGTATTTGTACCATAACATGGATGGAGGTTATGTTGCAATGGAGATCAAGAGTTGGGAAATGCCTATGGTGGTCTCCCAAAATCTTCTGGGCTATACCCTTGTGGAACACCCATTCTTGTGGTACAATAAAATTCGGGCGAGGACAGAAGTCCCCGCCCGAACTTGTTAGTAAAGCGAATTCAGACACATGGAAATTTCCTGGCTTGGCCATTCTTGCTTTCAATTGCGTGGCAAGAACGTTACCTTGATTACCGACCCCTTTTCTCCTCAGCTAGGTTACTCGCTGGGCAAGATCAATGCCCCCATCGTCACCATCAGCCACAATCATCCAGGCCACAATTATGCCGAGGGCGTAGGTGGCAATCCGTATGTTGTGCGTGGCCCGGGCGAGTACGAGATTAGCGATGTCTTAATCACCGGGGTAGCTTCCTACCATGACAATAAACGTGGTCAAGAACGCGGCCGCAATACAATCTATATTATTCATATGGATGATCTCGTCGTCTGCCATCTTGGAGATTTGGGGCATACACTGCAAGAAGAACAATTAGAAGAAGTGGCTGATGCCGATGTGCTGCTGGTGCCGATTGGTGGACAGAACACCATCAACGCAGCCCAGGCAGCGGAAGTCACCAGCCAGGTGGAGCCCCGTATCATCATTCCAATGCATTACCGTCCCTCGACAGCAGAGACTCCCAACCCTCTCGACAAGTTTTGTCGTGAAATGGGCATTGAGACCATAAATACACAGCCGAAATTGGTAGTAACTCGTAGTACGTTACCTGCTGAAACGCAGGTCGTGATTTTGTCGATGCGTGGGAATTAAAGAGGTGCAATTATGGGTATTGTTCATCATTGCACTCGCCTAAACAACCGATGGCGGTTCGTGTACCGGGCATTTTGTGGCGTTTCTACAGCACGTTTGCTGTAGGGTATCCCTCGGGATACCCTTTCAATTTTTGGAGGATCTAATGTCAAAATTCATTTTTGTAACAGGTGGTGTGGCATCATCAGTGGGTAAGGGTATCACAGTGGCATCTCTAGGCAGATTGCTCAAGAATCGCGGTATCTCCGTCTCTCTCATGAAATTAGACCCCTATATCAATGTTGACCCCGGTACCATGTCACCCTACCAGCATGGCGAAGTCTTTGTCACCGATGATGGAGCAGAGACCGATCTTGACCTCGGCCACTATGAGCGTTTTACCGATGAGCCAGCGGGCCAGGCCAATAATGTGACCACTGGCCAGGTCTATGCAGCCGTCATTGGCAAGGAGCGCCGCGGAGAATACCTGGGTGGCACTATTCAGGTTATCCCGCACATTACCAACGAAATTAAAGATCGCATGCATTACGTCGCCCGTCATTCCGACGCGGATGTGGTAATCGTCGAGGTCGGTGGTACCGTTGGCGATATCGAAGGCGAACCATTCCTGGAAGCCATTCGCCAGATGCGCAAAGATGTGGGACGCCGTGACGTTCTCTATATGCATGTTACCCTTTTGCCTTATCTTATGGCGACTAAAGAGCTAAAAACCAAGCCCACCCAGCATAGCGTCAAAGAACTGCTGCGCGTCGGTATCCAGCCCGATGTGATCCTTTGTCGCTCAGACTACCCTCTCAGTGACGATTTGCGCGAGAAAATTGCCCTCTTCTGTAATATCGAAGAACGAGCTGTCGTTCCCTTGATCACTACCGAGACGATCTACGAGGTACCACTCATTCTCGAAGAGGCCGGGCTTGGTCAATTCCTGGTACAGGAACTCGGCTTGCCCGAACACAAGCCGCAGATGCAAGAGTGGCGCGAACTGGTCGCTACGATCAAACGCCC
>Ga0070699_100004105_pt1 | contig 12870 bp, 17 predicted proteins | sample KBSK1503metaG_FD_65473 | JGI IMG/M metagenome (GOLD analysis project Ga0070699, IMG submission 65473) | Corn, switchgrass and miscanthus rhizosphere microbial communities from Kellogg Biological Station, Michigan, USA - KBS K1-50-3 metaG | ecosystem: Host-associated > Plants > Roots >...
GGTCCACAGCGTCTACCGACACGCAGCGAAGCCGTGACCTGAAGAGCCGGATGCGGGAAATCCGCACGTCCGGATCCGTGGGAGCCCTGGGTAGGTAACTACCCAGGGCGACCCGTCAGTACGGGTGTACCAATCGCTATGAGGCGAGCGTGGGTGGCCACGCCGGGGTACGAAATTGCATCTCGAACCGGAGCGCTCGGAAGAACTCGTCGTGTTCGCTGGTTAGGCGATCCGCCGCGCTTCGTACGCGTGGCGGTGGCGTCTGAGCCCCCGGGGCATGTTCCTGACGGCTGGCCGCGACGAACGTCCTCTTCGAGTCGGATGCCGTCCTGGGAGGTTCGTTCGGTGTCCTCGAAGTCATCTGACAGCCCGAGCCTCCCGTGCTTGCCATGTGCCTGCCCGGCGCGTAACGAAGAAGGAGATCGATGCTGCGTTCCCGGCGATCCCTCGCTCTCGTCATGGCGCTCGTCGTGGGCACGGCGAGCTCGGCGTTCTCGGGCGAGACCTCCTCGAAGACGAGGGTCAAGCGCACCGTCAAGGAAGCCGCCAAGACCGGCGGCCATGCCGCGCGCGACGGCGCGCTCACCTTCGGACGGACGACGCGCGACTTCTTCAAGGGCGGCGGCGCTGCGGCCAAGCGCACCTGGAAGGCGAACGCGGCCCGGACGAAGGAAACGGCGCGCGCGGGCGGGCGCGCGACGCGCCGAGCTGCGAAGGGAGAGTGACTGGCGCGCGACCGGGCCGCGCTCCTCGCCTTCTTCCTCCCCCTCACCCGGCGCACCTGCGCCGAGCTCGCGGTCGGCGACGGGACCATCGCGGCCTACCTGGCCGACGTCCTCACCGAGTTCGCGCGCACCGACCGGCTCTACCGTCTCCGCGAGCCGACGGGCCGCCGCCTCACGTGCATGGTCGAGATGCTCGGCCTCGGGCCGCCGGCACCCGGCCGTGCGGGCGAGCGCACCTTCCAGCGCTACGTCGGCGACTTCGCGCTCTTCATGAGCGGGCTCTTTCGGCCCTTCGTCGAGCGCGGCGGTTTCCTCGGCTTCTACCTCGCCGAGGGTGCCCGCGCCTACACGCGGGTGGCGGCGCTGAGCGAGGGGTCCGCGCGCGCCGACGGCCTCCTCTACGGCGAGCTCGCGACGCGCTTCGAGCACTACGCCGGCGCCCTGGACTACCTGCGTAAGGTCCGCTTCCCCGGCCTCGGCGGGCCCGACCCGGTGAAGGCGTTCCTCGGCGAGCTCGAGGGTGTCCTCGCCGGGCGATGAACCTGCTCGTCACCGGCCGGCCGGGAAGCGGCAAGACGACGGTGGTCGAGCGGGTCGTGGCGTCACTGCCGGATGGCGCGGCAACGGGCTTCTTCACTCGGGAGGCACGCGAGCGCGGCACACGCCGCGGCTTCACGATGCAGACGCTCGACGGTCGAATCGCGGTCCTGGCCGACGTCCGTGGGGACGGGCCGCGCATCGGACGCTACCGCGTGCGGCTCAACGAGCTCGAGACCCTCGGGGTCCCCGCGCTCGCGCCGCGTCCGGGCGTCCGGCTGATCGTCGTGGACGAGATCGGCAAGATGGAGTGCCTCTCGCGACGCTTCTGCGACGCAGTGCGGCAGGCACTCGATTCCCCGACGCCCGTGCTCGCCACGATCGCCCGCCAGGGTGGCGGGTTCATCGCGGCGGTTCGCTGCCGGGCCGACGTGACGATCGTGGAGGTGACCGCGGAGAACCGGGACCAGCTGCCCGCGACCATCCTGGCGTCGCTCGGGCTCGAGGCCGCCCCGCCGGAAGCCGAGCGGGACCGGCGGTGACTCGTGCTGCCACGGTGTGCGCCAATTTGCCTCACGTTTGAGCAACCGATCGCGCGCGTTCTCGCCGTGGACCCGCGGTAACGGGTTGGCGATCCCCTTGCTAGGGGGGACATGGGTGCCGATGGTGGGGTTCCGCGGAGGTCCTGGGCGCGTGCCTTGGCGACGGCGGAGGTGTGGGTTGCCTTCGCCGCCTCGGCCGCAGCCGTCTTCGTCACGCTCGGTGCGACCGCCGGCGTCACCTATGCGGTGCGGTTGCTCCTGCCGGCAGGAGGCCGCTGAGCGATGCCCGTGCTGATCGGGCTCGGCCGGCTGCTGCTCGCGTGGGCGCTCGTCGCCGTGGGCCTGGGTGTGATCAGCCGGCTTCGCGGGGCCTGACCGAAGCGCCCCCTCCAGAGCGCGCGATCGGCAGCCGCATCACGAACGTCGCGCCGCGTCCCGGCGCCGCGTCGACCCCGAGCGTGCCGCCGTGCGCCTGGACGAACTCGCGCGCGATCGCGAGACCGAGACCGGTGCCCTGCTCCTTGGTGGTGAAGAAGGGAGTGAACACGGCATCCCGGTCCCGCTCGGGCACCCCCGGGCCGTGGTCGGTGACGGCGACTTCTGCCCATCCGTCCCGGGCGGCCCCTTCCACGCGGACGACGCCGCCCGGAGGCGACGCTTCGATGGCGTTGCGCACGACGTTGCCGAGCGCCTGCCTGATCTTGAGCTTGTCGAGCGGGAGCGCGGCCTCCGTCGGACAGTCGAACCAGAGCGTCACGCCGTGCGCCGCGGCCGCGCCATGGCACTCCTCGACCGCCTCGGCCACGACGACCGTGAGCGGGTGCGGGTAGAGGTTCAAGCGGAGATCGCGGCTGAAGACGAGGAGGTCGCGAAGCACGCGGTTCAGCTCGCCGAGCGCCTCCTCGATCGCCGCCGCGTTCGCTTTCGCCTGCGCGACCCCCGGGTCGTCCCCGTTCTGCGCGCTCCGGATGAGGTCGGTGTAGAGGCCGATGACCCCGAGCTGCTGCAACATCTGGTGTGAGACCACGGACGACATCTTGCCGATCGCCGACAGCCGCTCGCGGTGCTCGAGCTCGCGGTTCAGGGCCGCCAGACGCTGGTTCTGCTCCTCGACCAGCAGGCGGCGCTCGTTGAGCCGCTTCAGCATGAAGTGGAGGGCGAGCGCGGCGAGCGACCAGACGACCGCACCCGGGAGCCCGTGCGCCTGGTAGCCGTAGGTGATGAGGAAGACGAAGGCCGTGACCAGCGCGGTGATGAGCCCGAGGTCGACCATGACGGGCCGCATCTCGGCCCGCACCGACGGGACGCGCTGGAAGCGGTAGAGCGGCAGGAGCGCCAGCGTCCCCCAGCAGGCATAACCCGCGACCTCGCCGAGCAGGATGGCGAGGGGCCGGGCGGCCGGATGGCCGTCTGGAACGAGGAGCGAGACGATTCCCCACCGCGTACCGAGTCCGAGGGCGAACACCGCGTACTCGGCCGCCACGACGGCGCGCGGACGGGGCGGGAACTTGGCGGCCGTGCTCCCGGCGACGAGCTCCCCCGCGCCACCGACCATGTCGGGTAGCCAGACGGCCCAGCGCTCCGGCACCGTCGCGCGCACGAGCCGCAGCGCGAGCGGCATGACGACGCGCAGCGTGATGACGAACGGGCCCGTGATGTAGAGGAAGCCGATCGTCAGGGCGATGCCCGGCATCGGCATCCCGAGCTCCGGCAGCACCTCGACCCACGGCCCGTAGAGGGCCAGCGAGAGCAGCGCGAAAGTCACATAGCTCGGCAAGTCATCGTGGCGGAACGTGAACACGCTCGCGACAGTGACGACGCCGCCGGCAGCGATCACGAGCCAGCGAAGGACCGAGCGCGTGCGCGGCGTCACGTCGCCTCCTTGCCCCCGAGCCCGAGTCGGACCGCCAGCAGGGCCGCCTTGGTCCGGTCGTTGACCTGGAGCTTCCGGAAGATGCTCGCGACGTGATTCTTCACCGTCTGCTCGCTGATGAAGAGGCGGCGGCCGATCTCGCGGTTCGATTCCCCGGTGGCGAGGAGCTTCAGGATCTCCTCCTCGCGCCCGGTGAGGCCGGCGAGCTGCTCCCGGTCGCGCTCCTCCTCGCGCTCCCGCTCGAACTCGCGCAGGACGCGGCCGGCGATCTCGCCGGAGAGCATCGGCTCCCCGGCCGCCGCCCGCTCGACCGTCCGCCGGATCTCGTCGGGGGAGACGTTCTTCAGGAGGTAGCCGACGGCCCCGGCCTTGAGCGCCGCGAAGACGCGCTCGGAGTCGGAGAACGCCGTCAGCATGACGACCCGGACCTCGGGGTGCTTCTCGTGCAGCGCCTGGGTGAGCTCGATGCCGCCCTCGCCGGGCATCTCGACGTCCATCAGCACAAGGTGCGGCCGGCCGTGCGCGCGGATCGCCTTCCACATCTCGTCGCCGCTGCCGACGGCGGCGAGGACCTTGACGTCCTTGCGGGCCTCGAGACACTGGCGGAGCCCGTCGCGGAAGACCGGGTGGTCGTCCACGAGCAGCACCCTGATCGTTTCGCGCGCCACGGCGCGCGCGAGTATCGCTCCCGCCGCTGCCGGCTGCCAGTAGCCCGTTCGTACCGGGCCGCTCACTCCGGCGTACCGGTCCCCTCTGACCTCGAAAAATGATGCGCTCGGCCGATGGTGCGTGGTCCGGCGCCGTCCATATCGTCGCGCTGAAAGGAGGCTCCATGGCGATCACTCCACTTGCCGCCGTGGTGGGTAGCGGCATCCCCTCCCTCACGATCGGGGCGGGCCCCGCCGGGACCGCGCTCGGGGCTAGCGGCCTTGGCCTGCTGGTGCTGACGGCGCTGCTGCTGGCGCTCGTGGACCGCCGGAGCCGTCCGTGACCAACGCTGACGGCTTTCTGGCGTTCGCGCTCGCCCGCGACGGTGAGCCCGATCTCGACCGTCATAGCCTCTCCCGGCGCGACGAGTTCTTCGCGCGGCTGGCGCGCGAGCCGGTGCGCTCGAGCGTCGCCGTGGACCGGGGGACCTACCTGCGCAACCTCACTCGCGCTCGCCCGGAGCCCGGTCTCGACACGCGGATGCTCTGGCTCCTCGCCACCGCCAAGGCGAACCAGGCCGAGCGGTTCGGCGTGGGGCTCGCGGAGCTCTATGGTCGCATCGGCGCCGACAGCGATCCCCTGCGCCTGCACGTGCACCTGCAGGAGACCTACCATACGCGGATCCTGGCCGACGTGGTCGCGATCTTCGGCCTGCCGGTTCGGGCCCGGGCGCCGCGGCTCGTCGCCCGCGCGCTCATCAAGGTCCTGGTGGCGGCGCCCGAGGACTCGCTCCTGCCGCTGGTCGGCTTCGCGGAGATGGCGGGTTGCACCCTGTTCCGCGCGCTCGGCGAACGAGGCGTCGAGCTCTTCGCCGCGGAGCCGGCGGTCGCGGCTCGCATCCGGCTCCTCTACGACGACATCCTCGCGGACGAGCTCTTCCACGTACGCTTGATCGACGCGCGCCTCGGACCGGCGGGACGCACGCTCATGCACGGTCTCTACCGGTTCGGCGGGCTGCGCCTCGCGGCGCAGATGCCCGAGATCATGCAGCTGTTCGGCCGTACCGAGCTCAGGCGGCGGTTCCTGGCGCCGTTCCGCCTGCAGGAGATGGTCGGGTAACTTCTTTTTAGCCCTTCCACACCGCCGGCCAAGAATTGTATGTTCCGCGCGTGATTCCGCCGACCGCCGACGGCGCCCGACCCGTGCGCCGCCGCTACCGGCCTCCGGCCTCGTCGGCGGGCCGCACGCTCAGCTGCAAGTGAGATGGCCTGGAAGAAGTCGCCGCCGGAGCTGGTGAGCACCTTCGAGCGCCTGGTGCCGGCCACGCGCGGCGTCGAGCGGCGGAAGATGTTCGGCTATCCAGCCGCCTTCGTCGGCGGAAGCATGTTCGCCGGCCTGCACGAGGATCGCTTCGTGCTGCGGCTCGGCGACGACGACCTTGCCGAGGCGAAGCGGCTCGGAGCGCAGGACTTCGAGCCCATGCCGGGGCGCGCGATGAAGGGGTGGATCATCCTCCCCGCGCGGCTGCTCGCCGACGACGGTCAGGTACGCGGGTGGGTCGAGCGCGCGCGGACTCACGTCGCAGCGATGCCGCCGAAGGGCAAGAAGAAGGCCGCGACGGCCAAGCGATGACCTACGGCGTCTTCTTCGCCTTGCCGCAGGGACAGCCGCCGGCGGCGGGTGTCTCGCCGTTCGCGCTCGCGGCCGCGGCCTGCGCCTGCTTGCACGCGGCGGCGCCGCAGCAGCCGCCTCCGGGCATGCATCCCATCTGATCGGCTGGTTTGGCGTCCGCGGCCGGCGCTGCCGCCTCCGGCGCGGCAGCCGGTGGACGCCCGTCGTCGTCCGCCCACCCCAGGGCGCTCGTGCCGAGCACGATCGCGGTCAAGACTGCTGCAACGAGTGTGCGCTTCATCGCTCCTCCGGGCGCGCGTCGGACCGACGCCCCGCCGACCGTTCTGACAGACCCGACTCGGCTGTCAACTGCAAGCGAGGGATCGCCATCAGGGCTGCAGGAGCTTCCGGCTCCAGCCCCGCCGCGTCCGGACGAAGAGCTCGCGCTCGTGCAGCCGGTGGTCGCGGTGGCGCCAGAACTCGATCGCGTCCGGCACGAGGCGGAACCCCGTCCAGTACGGCGGCCGGGGCACGTCGTCGGTGGGATGTCGGCGGGCGAGCTTCCGCCAGGTGGCCAGGAGTGAGGCGCGGCCCGCGAGCGGTGCGCTCTGCGTGGAGGACAGCGCGGCGAGCCGGCTCTCGCGCGGGCGGGTCTTCCAGTAGCGATCGACCTCTGCCGGCGCCACGCCCTCCGTCCGTCCTTCGAGACGCACCTGTTTGCCGGTCGCGTCCCAGAAGAGGGCGGCCGACGCCCGCGGGTTTTCCCGCAGCTCGCGACCCTTGCGGCTGCGTGCGTCGGTGAAGAAGACGAAGCCGCGCTCGTCGGCCGCCTTCAGGAGGACGAAGCGGACGGACGGCCTGCCGGCAGCGTCGGCCGTGGCCAGGGCCATCGCCTCGGGCAGGGGCGCGCCGGCGCGGCGCGCCTCGTCGAACCAGCGGCGGAAGCGCGGAAGGGGGTCGTTCGGCACGGGCACACAGTACGGATCGAGGCTCGGCGGGGGAAGAGGTAGCTGGTCTAGCCCCGGTATGCAGGCTATGGAGCGAGCGGCATGAACGAGCTCGTCGTCGACGCCGACGGTCACGTCCTCGAGCCGCCCGACGTCTGGCAGCGCTACGTCGACCCGGCGTATCGGGCGCGCGCGATCCGCGTGCGGCGCGGCGCCGACGGACGCGACCTGCTCGAGGTCGAGGGCCGGCCGGCCGCCCTGACCACGCCGGAGATGCTCGGTGGCTTCGGCGGCATGGGAAAGACGATCGAGGAGCTCGCCGAGGCGTGCCTCGCGGGACGCTACGCCGAGAGCGCGCCCTCGGCGGCCGTCGACCCGGCCGCGCGCCTGGCGCTCCTCGACCGCGACGGCATCGACGCCGCGATCCTCTACCCGAGCCTCGGCCTTCAGTGGGAGGCCGAGGTGGACGATCCGGCCTATGCCCTGGCCCACTGCCGCGCTTACAACCGCTGGATCGAGGACTTCGCCGCCGGGAGCGGCGGGCGGCTCGTGCCGATCGCGCACCTGTCGCTCGGCGACCCGCGCGAGGCGGCGCGAGAGCTCCGGCGCGCGGTCGGTGCCGGCGCGCGTGGCGGTTTCCTGCTGCCGTTCACGCTGAGCGGCCTGCCGCATGGCCATCCCGACCACGACCCGCTCTGGGCGGCGGCGGAGGACCTCGACGTCCCGATCGCGATTCACACCGGGGTCGACCCGCCCGGACGGAGCCTGCATCATCGCTTCACGGGCCTTCGCTGGCCGGAGGACGTGCCGGCGGGCATCTGGTACCTCGAGCTCCTCTTCCCGCAGGCCGTGCAGCAGGCCTTCTCGACCTTCTTCCTCTACGCCACCTTCGACCGCTTTCCGCGTCTCAAGCTGGTCGTGCTCGAGTCGGGCGCGAGCTGGCTCGGCTTCTGGGTCGACCGCATGGACGCGCTCGCGCGCGGGCCGCTGCGCGTGACGTTGCCGTTCGCCGAGCTGCCGAGCACCTACGTGCGCCGGCAGTGCTGGATCTCCGGGGATCCGGACGAGCGCGCGCTACCGCCGATCATCGCCTACGTCGGCGACGACCGCTTCCTCTGGGCGACGGACTACCCGCACAGCGACCACGACGCGGGGTACATGGAGGAGCTGCGAGAGCTCGTCGCGGCGCTTCCCGCCGCGAGCGGTGCGCGACTCCTCGGCGAGAATGCGGCGCGGCTGTACGGGCTTTCCGTCGGCCCAGGCGTACGGCCGCGATCGGCCGACCGCTAGGTGTGACCCCGCAGCCGCCGCAGCGGTCGCTCGAAGAGGTTGCTGATCCCCCGGACGTTCAGGAACGGGATCGACTGCTCGGCGGCGCGATTGTACCAGCCCACCTGGACCACCGTTCCCTCCGGGTCGTAGTGGTCGAGGTTGTTGAACGCGCCGATCTGCACGGCGAGCCGCCCGTTGGAGCCCGCGTAGTTGTACCACCCCGCGACCGAGAGCCCGGTCAGGCGCTCGCCGATGACGTTGGCACCCCACGAGAGCGACACGCCGTTGCGCAGGCTGTCACTCACGTAGTTGTAGATCCCCGACGCGCTCATCCCGGTCAGATTGCCGTCGTTGCCGCTGACGATCCCGCCGACGCGCATCCCGGCCACGTCCCCACCCCCTTGGCCGTCGGCCCGGGCAACCGACGAGAAGAGCCCGCCGATCATGGCCCCGCTGTAGTTGCCACGATGCCACTCGGCGATCGCCGATGCCCGCACGCCTTGCGCCTGCTCCGGGCTCGCTTCCGAATCAGTCCAGTGCACCAGGAACGGAACGCCTCCGTATCTCATGGGTCCTCCTCCCCCCTTCGGGGGCCCTGACCGCTCCCCGGCCGGGCTGCTGCCGAAGGATGCCACGTTGTCCGACGGGATGCGAAGGGGCGGGATCGTAGGATCCGCCCCCTTTTTAGAGCGGTGTCGCATCAGATCGGTTGACAGCGCGGTCCGCCAGGGCAGTTTCGGGGCCACGAAGCGCGCGGACCGGCGCCTCGAGCCAGCCGCGCGGCCCCCATCAGCGGTCCGTGGGTCGATTCACGCCGAGGTGCGCGGCGGGAGGCCGTACACCGACCGCACGTTGTCGCTCATGAGCTTGTAGCGCGCGGCCGGTGGCAGCAGCTCCACCAGCTCCGCCAGCTCGGTGAGATATCGCGGGGCGTGGTCGGGATGCGGGAAGTCGGAGGCCCAGAAGAACTTGTCCTCGCCCACGCGCGGGATCACGCCCGCGAGCGAGCGCTCGTCGGGATCGCAGGAGATCCAGCATTGGCGCTGGAAGTAGACGCTGGGTTTTTCCGAGAGCCCCGTGTTGCGGCCGAGCGGCGAGGCGTACACCGTATCCATCCGCTCGAGCCAGTACCCGATCCAGCCCGCCCCCGATTCGAGCACGACGACCTTCAACCGCGGGAGCTTCTCGAACACCCCGAACTGGAACATCGACGTGAAGGCGTGGCGGACGCCGTCGGGCGCCGTCACGTTGATGAGGAACGCGAGCGAGGCATCGGTCATCCGCCCGAACCGGCCCGGCGCCGCCCAGAACGGTTCGAAGCCGGGGTGGATGGCGACCGGCAGCCCGAGCTCCTCGGCGAGCCGGAAGACGCGATAGTGGTCGGGGTGCCCGGGTGCCTTCCGCGTCATCACGAACGGTGCGATGAACACCCCCTTCACGCCCTCGCGCGCCGCCCGCTCGAGCTCGCGCTCGGCCTCCTCCGGCAGCCCGAGCGAGAGATGGGCGATCGGCACGAGCCGACCGCCACTCCCCGCGCAGAACTCGACGATCCAGCGGTTGTAGACACGGGTATATGCCTGCGCGAGCTCGAGGTCCTCGCACTCCGCTTCCCAGAGGACACCGAGCGTCGGGTAGAGGACGGCGAGATCGAGGTTCTCCTGGTCGAGGCGCGCGAGACGTTCGCGGGCATCCCACGCCCCGAGCCCCGCGTTGTCGAGATATCCGAGCCCGGTCCGCACCCGTCCCGGCGGCGCCGGGATACCCCCGACCAGGTCCATCGCCCCGAGCCCCTGCGGCAGGTTCCGCCGCACCATCTTCGAGGGTCGCCCCGCGATCTCGAGGTACTCGCGTCCTTCGGCGTCCCGGCGGATGCCCATCGGCCGGTCGCGGAAACGCAGCTCGAGACCGTTGTCCCACAGGTCGGGCGGCTCGAGCACGTGACCGTCGGCGTCGACCGCACCGTCGTACGGCAGTCGCGGCAGCATGCCCTTCACTAGACCCCGCGCGCCGCTAGTTCAACGCACGAGCCGAGTGGCCGCTCAGGCGATGAGCACCGCCAGGACGAGCGGGAGCGTCTTGCTCAGACCCAGCGCCATCGCTCGCACCACCGCGAGCAGGCCAGCCCGATGGCGCTCGGGCGTCTCGCGATAGAGTCGGATGAGCTCCTCGAGTCCCTCGTCGCGGGCGAGCGGCAGGTCCTTGAAGCCGAGCGTGCCGCCCGACGGCGTCAGGGCTGCCTGCAGCTCGATGGCCTCCCGCAGCTCGGCGCTGACCAGCGCCGGGTCCAGCTTTCTGAGCTCGCGCACGAGCGCCGCGTTGATCTTCAGGATGATCAGCAACGGCGTCGCCAGGCCCTTCGCCGTCTCGAGCCGGCTGAGGGCCCCCTGGCTCACTCCGGCGAGCCGTGCGAGCTCCTCCTGGGAGAGGCCGAGAAACTCCCGCAGCCGACGCTGACGTCGCCCGAGCTCCCGCATCCACAGCCGCCACGCGGACTCCTCCGCACCGCGACCCCCCGCGGGCATGTCGGGCGGAGACTCGCTGTCCCCCACCGCCTGCGGCGACGGGCGCCTGCTCATGGCCGCGTGCTCCCTTGCTCGAAGAACCGCTGGACGACGGCGATCAGGCCGCTCGCATCGCGCGCGTGCAGGTCGATGCCGAGCCGCCTGCCCGCGCCCGACGTGCGCAGGAACGCCTGGCCGCCCGCCGCGATGGGAATCCGGTCGCCCGCGATGGCACGGACCGCAGTGACCGTTCGGCGCAGCGCCGCCAGGCGGGAGCGTTCGGTCGCCGAGAGGGCCAGGAGGTCCGGCCGCCGCTCGCGCACGAGCCGGGCGAGCCCCTCGCTCGGCACGTCCGCACCCAGGTAATGCACCTCGAACCCGGCCATCTCGAGAAAATCGGCCACCATTCGCGCCCCCAGGTCGTGGAGCTCCCCCTCGACGCAGGCCACCACCGCCTGCTTGCCGTTGCGGCGTTGAGAGGGAAGGTGAGGCCGCAGCTGTTCAACGGCCGAACGCGAGATCTCCGTCGCGAGGTGCTCCTGCGCCACGGTCAACCGGTTCTCCTGCCACAGTCGGCCGACCTCGTACTGCGCGGCCTGGATGACCTCCAGGTAGAGACTCGGGACCGGGACGTCCTCGGAGAGCGCCTCCTCGACCACGACCTCGAGCGCCTCCACGCGAGCGCCCGCGACGAGCGCGGTCACGTACCGGTCACGGAGCACCGCGAGGGGCCCCCCGTGCAGCCGGGGGATGAGCCTCGCCGGAGGCAGGAAGGACGGGTTCTGCTGGAGCGCCCCGTCCAGGAGCACGACCGAATGGGCGCGGAGAAGGTCCATCGCGGTGCCCGCGGCGAATGCGCAACGATCATAGGCGCAGACGACGGGGTCGTCGTACCGGGGCAGGACGTCGTTCATCCGGGACTCGTACTCGACCAGCACGCGGGTGTCGCACCCATCGTACAGGGCCCATTCCATGTGCCCGATGACCCGGGCCCGCGGGAAGCCCTCGGCCCTGGTCCGGTTCAGGAGGTCCTCCACCAGCGAGGTCATCGCCCGCCGGTCGAAGGACCCGTTTCGCAGGTACGTGTCCCTCCAGTCGAGCACTTCGAGCTGCCCCTGCGCCTGGGCCGCTCCCACGTCGATGCCGACGTCGATCAAGCGAGCAAGGTGATCGTTGCGCAGGGCCGGATCGACGATCTGAATCGCCTTCTCTCCGCGCTCCAAGCCTTCCTTCACGAACGGAAGAAGTATCCGGTACCCCTCGTCCCTCGTGTTGAAGAACGCGCAGACGTGACGCTGGCGGCCGAGAAACCCGCCCGCCAACGGTACGGCTGGCTCCTCACCGTTCATGCTCTCGCATTAGGCGCCGCGCACGCGAGGCGTCAAGGGGCCCGGGGGGCCGCTGGGCGCTGGCGCCCTCGGATGAGCGCTTCCTCTACCACAACGGGTCATCTACGCGTGCGTACCTCGGATGCCGCGCTGGCTTCGCCAGCCGCGGCATGTCGGTCGGTGCGTGCTGCTGCCGTTCGACGCTCGGCTCCGGGTCCGACCCGACACATGAGTCTCGGGTCGCCCTCAGCCGCCCACGACGATGATGAGCTGCGGCTGACCCGCCGCTGCCCCGCGGGAGTTGTACCGCACCCCGTCGGGAGAGGGGCTCTCGAGGGCGAAACAGTACACGCCGTCGCCGTGAATGGCGCTCGTGACGTCGAAGTCGACCACCTGGCCGAGGGCCACGGGGCCCATTGCGGAGAGCACCGGCCCGTCGATCGCGGGCTGGGTCTTGGCGGTGACGTGCTCGTCCCACGCGCAGTTGGTGATCGAGTGGATCCGCCCACCCGTGACGCTCTGGGAGTTCGGCAGTTTCGACACCTCCATCCGCAGAACCGCCGACGTGACCTGGCGCGCGCCGACGCCGCTCACACGGACGCGCAAGAACGCGTGCTTGACGGGATTGCCGTCGACCTCGAGGCGGGCGCTCGGCCCCTTGCTCTTCGTGGGAGTCGAAGCATTCACCATGGCGTCGGTCTCGACGGCTCCGAGTGGCGCCGCGGCGGTTGACGCCGCGGCGGTTGGCGTCGCGGCGGTTGGGGTCGAGGGGCAGGTGCAGTCGGCGCGGCAGCGGCTGGGGCAGAGCGCGCTGTCGGCCCCGTCGCACTGCTCGCTCGCCTGGTTCACCTTCTTGTCGCCGCACACGGGACAGGCGAAGTGCGGC
>Ga0070699_100004111_pt1 | contig 12864 bp, 9 predicted proteins | sample KBSK1503metaG_FD_65473 | JGI IMG/M metagenome (GOLD analysis project Ga0070699, IMG submission 65473) | Corn, switchgrass and miscanthus rhizosphere microbial communities from Kellogg Biological Station, Michigan, USA - KBS K1-50-3 metaG | ecosystem: Host-associated > Plants > Roots >...
TGACGCAGTGTATTGGATGCGGATGTCTGTCGTTACAGCAGTGCCAGTTTGCCAACCCGGGGGATCGTGCCGGCCGCGCAGGCTCCGGACCGCGATTCTGGGTTGCGAAGGACTAAATTTAATTTAGGTCTTCCACCGCGCCTGCCACCTCGCCTTCAATGCGGCGCGGTCGACTTCCTGTCCGCGAAGATAGACTTTGTTGATTTTCCGCGTGTTGGAGATGCTCTCGAGAGGGTTCGCATCGAGCACGCTGAAATCGGCGCTCTTACCCGCCGCCACTTCGCCGGTATTGAGCTGTGCCACTGCAGCCGAATCACGCGTCGCCGCGACGATCGCCTCCGAAGGCGTCATGCCCATCGCAACCAGGCTCTCCAGGTTCATGTGGTTGAAATAGCCGATCCAGAACCGGGTCTGCCCGGTGTCGGTGCCGTTGACGATCCGGATCCCTGCCGCTCGAAGCGTCATCGCATTACGGCCGTCCGCTTCGAAATCCCGGCGGGCGCGCGCGACTTCCTCCGGCGTCATCTTCTTCAGCGGGTCGCCCCAGTGCCGTTCGATCTCCTGGGGAGGATAGGTTGCTCGCAGCAGCGGGTCGTCGAGCCACGCCGGCCGTGTGCCGCCCTGCGTATTCATCCAGGCCGTGATGAGAGACGGCGTCATCCAGATATTGGGCCGATCGTTCCTGGCGATCCGGTCCTTGACGATCGCGATCAATTCCTCGTCCGCCACCTCGCCGCCGCGGACCGGCACGTGAAGCCAGCCCTCGACGCCCGCTCGCATCATCTCCTTGGCATTCGCCAACGTGACGTTATGGACGCCCACGGGAACGTTGGACTTATGCGCCTCGTCAACAATCGCTCGATAGAGTGGCGGCGTCAGCGTCTTCTTGGTTCCGCCTCGGTCGTCCACCCAGATCTTGATGAACACCGGCTTCATGGCGACGTAATCGCGAACGGCCGCTCGAGCCTCTTCGACCGTCGCCACCGGATAGGACACGTCCATTCTGGACGGGTCGCCCTGTGCACCGGATCCCGGCCAGGCGATCCCCGGACCTGCCGTCCGAAACAGCGCTGCACCGGGAACGATCTCTTCCCGCACCCGCAACGGCACATCGCCCCAGTTCGTCCGGCCGCCGCGCAGATCTGAACGGCTGACCAGGTCGCCCACACCGATGACGGCGCCGACCCCGTTGTACGCGAGCAGCTCCAGGTGATCGATCAGGTTGTCGCGGGTGAAGGTCTCCTTCGACATGGTTCCTTCGGCCACGTTTTGGAACCCGACGTGGCCGTGGAGGTCGACCATCGTCGGGATGACCGTCTTGCCGGTGAGATCGACGCGCGCCGCGCCGGGGGGCACCTGCACCTCGCCGCGCCGGCCGACCTGCGTGAACTGGTTGTGGTCGACGATGAATGCGGAGTTCTCGATCGGGGCGCTACCGTCGCCAGTGATCAGCCGCGCACCCTCGAACACCGTGACGCCGGTTGGCCGCGCCTGTTCCTCCGAACGGGAGGAACAGGCCGGCACCAGCGCCAGACAGACCGCCGCGACGAGCAGGCGTCGCATGAACTTATGGATGCAATTTCGAATGCTGAATTGCGAATGCTGAATTCAGCATTCGCAATTCGCCATTCAGCATGTGACTACTGGAGCAACGCGGTTGCGTTCCTCTTCGGGACGTATCCAACCGGAATGCGAGTGACTTCCTTCATCGACTTGACATCGACGACCGAGACGTCGTTCGTCACCGGGTTGGCCACGTAGGCGGTCTTGCCGTCAGGCGTCAGCGTCACCCAGCCGGCACCCTTCCCGCTCAGCTCGGCGCCTCCCAGTACCTTCAAGTCGGGAAGCGAGTACGAATAGAGGTAGTTGTTCAACCGGCTGCAGACGACGAGGGTCTTTCCATCCGAGGTGACGGCCATGCCGTGAGACGGATCGGATCCTTCCGGTACCGTCGCTTTCCCGGGAGGCAGGGCCGGATTCTCGATCCGCTTGATCTCCTTGCGCGTCGCAAAATCAACGACCGCGAATCCGTTGAGGCCGCTCATTTGAACGAATATCCACTTGGTGGAGCCGTCCGGATTCCACGAGAACGTCATCGGCCGGACGCCAAGATCCATGTCGAGCGTCCACGCGGGCTGTTCAGTCTGCGCGTCAATCACGTTCACGGATTTCCCGGCGATCGAGCCGGCCACGACGTACTTGCCATCCGGCGTGACGTACGCATTGTGGATGGCTCCCTTTGTCGGGACAGTCTTGACGTTCTTCATCGACGCGGTGTCAATCACGTCTACTCCACCCGGCGCCTGGGCGATTCCGACATACACGCGCCGCCCGTCACGTCCGACCGCCATGTTGTTCGGGTGGCCGCTCAACGGAATTTTCTTCATGACCTTCAGCGTTTTCGCGTCGACGACGTCGAGCGTACTCTCGGCTTCGTCGCTGATGTAGATGCGGCTGCCGTCCGGGGCCGCCCCAGCTCCATGGTTGACCTCGATCCCCTCGATCACTCCGACCACCTTGTTCGTGGCGGGATCGATGATGTGGACGTTATCCCCGGCGCTGTTGGTCTGGATGATCCGGACCTTGTTGTGCTGCGCGGTCGCGGGGATCGTGCAGAGAGCGATCGCGGCCAATACCGCAAGATACCGACGAAGCGTGTGTGTGATCGTCATCGTCTTTCAACTCCTCAACTCATGGACCAAAAGGTTCGCGCCGCACATTGGATGAATCCGCTAACCGCCGCTCTTCGCGGTCTGTCCAAGTACCCAGGCTTTCAAGGTCTGCCATTCCGGATCGTTCTGCGAGCTGAAGTGCTTGCCCCCATTGTGATAGAAGTCGCCGCCAGCCTTTTCCTCGAGCGGGTGAAGGAGGAGCTTGCTCTGCAAGCTGCCGGGCATCACCACCCGCCGGACCGCCAGGAAGTTCTGACGCGAGTCCTCGTCGTTCCATGTCGTGCTTCCCTTGGCGAGTGGCTGAAGACGTAAGGGCGTCCCCTGCCCGTGGCAGGCAATGCATCTGGCATGACCTGGGCGCTTGTTGACGAAAATTGGCTGTACGCGGGTCTTGAAAAAATCGTAGTCCAGTGCAGGCGATGCCGAAGACGAGGGCGCTGGTTGTTGCCCCAACAAGCCAACCACCATTAACGCCCAGCAGGCGAACGTTGCATAAGTAAAAGTTCTGTACACGCGCCCTCCTTGACCTCTAGGGGTTCCTTCCCCGCAGAAGGCAGTGTGCCGATTATCGTTGCGGCGGGAACGTTGTCAAGGCACTTATCGACAGGTCATTGAGGGCGTAATATCCGCCCCCAATGCGCTAATGGCAGGGCCCTGACGGCGCCAGGGCGCGCGCGGCCTCAGAGCGTTTTCAGGAACTCGACGAGATCGGCCTTCTGTCCGGCCGTGAGGTGCAATCCGAACAGCCGATCGTAGTGATTGACCACTGCAAGGAGGTCCGGGGCGCTCCCGTCATGGAAATACGGCGCGTGCTGCCACAATCCCCGCAGTGGCGTCGTCCGGTATTTTCCGGTCGCGGTCCGGGCGGCGTACGTCGGGTCGGTGCCCACTTCTGACGGCTCGTGCAGGAAAGGCACCCCCCCGTTGGGACCATCCAACACGTCGGTGTAGCGCGGTCCACTGTGGCAGGAGGCGCAAGCGGCCTCGTTGCGGAAGAGACGGCTGCCGCGCCTCACTGCCGCGGGATCGAAGCTGCCGGCGGGAGGCGGCGGCGTGCGCAGGCTCAACTGGTACTCGAGCAGCGCCGGCAGCTTTGGCGTGACGAGATCCGGTGTCTGCGTTATGGCGATGCCGACGCGTGGATCGCTGAAACTGCCATGCCCACCCATCTGGCCGACGCCGACGTAGCTGTTCCAGTACGAAATGGGCCCGTCGCCTGTGAACGTCTCGAAGCCTACTCCTTTGAGTCCGAAAATCGACGGAAGGACAACCGGCACCGAGGGGCTATTCAACGGGATGAGATTGACACCGTCGAACGCATGGTGCCGCGGATCGTATTTGCCGGGGCCCCAGCTCCTGAATTCGGCCTTGAGGCTCTCGGGCAGCGCCGGCGACAAAGCGACGATCGCGCCGACGTTCAGATCGACATTTGCCCATCCATCCAATCGTTTCCCGATGCCCTTCGTGAACGAGTCGTCGACCGACGAGTGACACAGCGCGCACGTAATCCCAACGCTCACGAGCTGCCCGGCGGTGCTGACCGTCCCTTTGATACCAACCACCGCGTTGAGACGAAGCAACTCCTTCGTCACCGCAGGGTCCGTCAGATCGACATCACCCGCCCGAAGTGCCGCGATGATCGCGGGCGGCAATGCGTCCACATCGACCTTGAGGCCCACTGCCAACGCCGTCGCTGGGTCGACCGTCGCAACCGCTTCGTGCATCCGCAGTACGCCGGTCCACAGCTGTTCGTCGCCGAACGTGTCGTAACGGAAGATCGCCTGTCCGTCCAGACGTCCAGCCGCTCCGCCCCGCTCGTTTGTCGATTCCTGTTCTGCGATTGGTGAGTGGTTTTGCTCAGTCGCCCATATGGGACCGATACCTGAGATGGCCAGCGTCAACGCCAGCGCGAACATCGTCGACGCCGCTGCGATAAGTCGTCGCATTGATCCTCCAGAGCTTCGTGGAGCGCTTGACGAATGCACAGTGGTGCTATCGAGCCGCCACAGTAGCGAGACCTCGGTCTCGCTGCTCAAATAGAGTCGGGAGCTGGAGAAAGGTGACGGCGTCAGAGCGCGCGTCGAACGGCCGAGGTGAGCCTATGGCGGTTCACAATCGAGCGCGTGAGTGTGACTGGCACGCGGAGGTATGAATCCGCTTCAATCTTTACTACCGATGACGTATCCCGCCCTTCATCACGAACCTCACGCGTCGAAGAGCGGAAATATCTCGCGTCGGATCGCCGTCGAACGCGGCGAGATCGGCCAGCAGGCCTGGCTTAATCGCGCCGATGCGGTCGTTCATGCGTAACACACGCGCCGCAACCGAGGTTGCGCTCTTCAGCGTGTCAATCGCCGACATGCCATAGGCAACCATCAGTTCCGGCTCACGGGCATTGTCCCCGTGGGCAAAGACGCCGACATCGCTGCCATTCAGAATAGTCACGCCAGCCTCGAGCGCCGCCTTGAAGCTCGCGCGCTTGCGGGCGATCGACTCGGGCTCCGGCTGCTGCCCCTTGTTCCATCCTGCGTACTGTGCCGTCGCATCGCCCGCCGACAGCGTCGGACAGAGCGCGACGTGCTTCTCCGCCATCAATCTGAAGATTTCAGACGTACCGCTGTCGCCGTGCTCGATCGTGTCGACCCCCGCCGCGATCGCGTTCCGCATTCCCGCAACGCTGGTCGCATGCGCAGCGACCGGTGTTCCGCTCGCATGTGCCATTCGCACGCCGGCGGCCAGCGATTCGAGCGTGAAGGTCGGACGCGCCACCGGCTCAGGGCCCCAACGGTAGTCCGCGTAGAACTTGATCCAATCGGCACCTTTACCGATCTGGCTGCTGACGATGTGCGTGATCGATTCGATCCCGTCCGCTTCTTCGGCGCCCTGCGGCACGTTCCATTCCGGAGCGAACTTCGGGGCGTAGCTGCCGGTGGCGACGATCGCGCGCGTCGAGACGAGCATCCGCGGTCCCGGAATGATGCCCTCGTCCACCGCCTGTTTCAGTCCAACATCTGCGTAGCCGGCGCCCTCGGTGCCCAGATCCCGAAGCGTCGTAAAGCCAGCCTGCAGGGTCGCCCGGAGGCCGTTGACGGCGCGTGCGGTGCGCAGGGCCAGAGGTTCGCGGGAGACCTGGTCCTCCCACGTCGCCTCGTTGTAAGGATGCAGCAGGACGTGCGAATGTCCTTCGATCAGGCCGGGCGTCAGCGTCAGACCGACGAGATCGACAACCTGGGCGTTGGTACTGGCGACGCTCGCTGCGGGTCCCACCGCTTCGATGCGCGTGCCTGCCACTCTCACCGCCCATCCGTCATGCATCGCTTCGCCATCGAAGACGCGCGCGGGCCTCAGGATGGTTACTGAAGCACCGGGCTCCTGCGGTCTGTCCTGGGCCGTCGCGTGAAGTCCGACGGCGAGGATGGGACCGGCGATCAGCAGACGGCGAAGTGTCACGGCGGCGTGCATCGCATGGCCGCGGTCGACGTGTCGCGATAGACCCGGTGGCAGTTTGCGCAGGCATCGGAGATCTGATTGGTGACGTCGCTCACCGCGGCCTGATTCCTGGTCTGCGACGCCCGGTAGGCGGCCCGGCCGGCCTCGGCAAGGCCCTGCACGTACTGTTGCCAGTCGGCGCGATCGACGGGAGCGGGCTTGCCGTTTTCACAGCGGCGCCCGCGTGTCATCAACAGCGGTGCTGCCTCCGCGATCGAGATCGCCGCCGCATCGACCACCATCCAGGCGTCATACACGTCACCGTACCGGGACGAGGTCGTCGTGGCATCCCCGCGAGCGGTTCCGCCTTTGGATCGCGCGCCGGGGTCCTGGGTTTGAACGTCGAAGAGCACATTGGAGCTCGGAAACAGAATGCCCCGCATCACCTGGTTCACACTGCCAACCGCGGGAAACGCCATCGTCGGTCCAGCTGCCGCTGAGGAGGGACGCGTGGCCGCCGACCCGAACGAGATCTGCCTGAGCACCGCGTCGCCGGCGTCGAGCTCTGCCCTGCCGGCCGGAAACTTGTTCGCCTGAAGCATGACGGCGACAAGGTCTGCAACCTGCGGCCTGGTCAGCGTCTGAGGCGCGTCATTGGGCATCGTGTTCTGGATTTTGTCGAACAGATCGGACAGCGGCAGCCTGTCCCAGACATCGAGAAAACTCTGACCCGCAAGTGGAGGTCCGTCGCCCCCGGCGAGCGTTGCGCCGTGGCACCCGAGGCACTGCTTCTGATAAATCGTCTCACCGCGCTTCGCCTGCGCAGCAGTATAAACACCATCGTTCGCCGTTCGCGCCAGCTGCGCGTGGACGCGTGACAAGAGCGACGTCAACAGCGCGCAGGCGAGAACCGTGAGACAAAGTGCGAAGGAGCGCCTCACTTCTTGTCTTCACGCTCGATGATCGTCGCCTTCGCATCATCCACGTTCTTGGTCCTGTCAGGCGGCGGGAGCTTCCCTGCCTCCTGGGCGCGGGCGTTTCTCAGCGTTGTGAACGCATCGGCGTTGTTCTCGTTGCACGCGTACTCGAGCATCGGACCGTTGATGCGATGCATCGGCAGCTCGACCGTCCACGGCCGCGTCCATGTCGATGAGTCCTCGACCGTGTACGTGTGCATGATCGTGTCGTCGGCCACGCGCGTGAAGCGGTCCACAAGCGTGAACATTCCCGGCGATCCGAAGAAATTCCGCTTCTCGTTGAAGTTGATCGTCTCGACCACCAGCGTGTCGCCCTCCCAGTGGCCGCGAGCATCTCCTGCGTATGTCCGTACGGAGGCGGGCCCGTGCGGACGGCCGTCGAGCGGGATGAGCCGGCGCTCGCTGTTCCACTCGTACTCGAGGACGACCCAGTCGCGCGACTGCACGATGTGATAGTTGCTGCCGTACGGGGCGATCATCGACGGGACCGCGCGGTCGTGGAAGACGCACCAGACCGTGCCGCGATCGTCCCTCCAGGTGCGGGCGAGCGGCGCGGGCCGGTCGGCCGCCAGCCGCGCCGCCTCCCGTTTCTGTGCGTCGGGTGTCAACGGCGGTACCCTTCCATCCGCCGGATCGATCACGAGAGACGTGCGGCGGTTCGGCTTCGCGCCTGTCTGAACCGGAGTCGCCGCGAAATCGGTGTTCACGTAGTGGACAACCTGATTCTGCGAATCGGCGACCGCCTTATTGAACGCGTCGATCGCCTCCTGCTCCGAATACAGCGGCTTGTTCGCGAGCTCCTTCGGCCGTTCGAACGGGGTATACGTCAGGTTCGTCCAATACCCCTGAAGGTCGGGCCGCCCATCAGGCGTGCGCGGGACTTTGTACGTCCCCTTCACGGGGGCGGCCTGTCGACCTTGCGCGCCGATACTCACTACAGAGCAGGCGACGAGCGCGGCGATGAACGCATTGCGCATCTTCATCTCCTTCACGGCGGGTCCAACCAGCCTCCGCTCACTTCGTGAGCTACAGCGGTCCGCCGTAGCCTTGGCGAAGGCGGAAAGGACCCGCCCTACCGGGTCGGTGGCTTCTGGTACTTGCCGAACACCAGGTCTCCGACGAACTCCTCGCACTTGAACTCGCCGAGTTGCATGCTCGGCTCGAGCCGCCTATACAGCGGCATGCTGATCGTCCACGGCCGGGTGTAGACATTCGGATCCTCGATCGTCGCCTGGTACAACAGGTGATCCGGCCCGGTGCGGCGGATCCGTTCCACGACGTGCAGACCGTCGGTGTGATAGTTGCCCGCGCGATCCAGGAACCTCACGTGGATCGTTCCCTCCTGATCGAGCGCACCGACGGTGCTCCCCATGAAACCGTTGGAGTCGATGACCAGCGTGTCCCCGTCCCATTTGCCGTTCGACCATCCCATCCAGGTATCGGCGGGGGGACGGGTGGTGCTGTTCATATAGATCGTCCGCAGCGCGCTGGCGAACTCCGACATCATCATGATGGTCGAGTCCGACTGCACGATCTGGACGGGGTACGGCATGTACATCATGCGCGGCACGCCCGGCAGGTAGCACTTCACTTCCGCGTCTTCCCGCAGGGCATCCGCGGCGTACTTCTTCTTCATCGCGAGCGCGTCGGGCCGATAGGGGATCGGTCCGTCCATCACGACGCCTGGTCCAGGGGGAATGGCATACGCCGCACCCAACTGCAGCACTGGCCCCGGCGCCGCCTCATGCGCTTCGAGATCCCAGTGCGCCGTGTTCAGTGCCTGCCAGAAACCATTCAGATCCGGTTGACCGCCGGCAGTCCGGGGAGCCCGATAGGCTTGACCCTCTCCAGGACGGGGAAGCATGGCGACAAGAAGAGCCGTCGCCATGACGACAACTCCCAACCGCCAATTCCCAACTCCCAAGAAGTCGTTCCACGAAGCGTGTCTTGGGAGTTGGGAGTTGGACGTTGGGCGTTTTCGGAATGGCGTCATTTCAGATTGCCGCGGGCCTTGGCCGTGGCTTCGGCGCCTTCGTTGGCCAGCCAGAATTCCTTCCCGTCCGCTCTCTCGTACTTCACCCCGGCCACTTGATTCGACGACTCGTCACGCGGGCCGTACCCATGGACGACAAGTTCCTCGCCGATCTTCAGCGAGTCCTTGGTAATCCCGTTCCGGATCAGGCCATTCGGGGGTCCGCCTTCGATGCCCCATTTCGCGATCGTGCCGTCCGCGCCCTTGACGTCGATCCAAATCCAGGCGTGAGGGTTGACCAGTTCGACCTTCGAGATCGTCCCCTTCAGGACCATCGGCTTATCTTCGCTGAAGACGGTATTCCACGAATGATGAGCGCCCACCGACACCCCGGTCAGGGTGACGATGACACCGACAGAAACTGCAATGGTTCGAGCCTGCATGTGCGTCACTTTCCCCTCTCGCGGAGACTCTCGGCGATCGGACCGTGCGTGTCAAGCATCCGCGGAGCGAAGGCTTCGCCCGACGGATGATCCTTGACATGGCTGAGGCGCGCTCTATATAAGCCGCCAATGATTAAAAGCGTGCTAGGGAAATTCTTCGGCGTGATCCTCGGTCTTTTTCTGACCGCTCCTGCGTTCGCTCAGCTTTCAACCGCGCAACTCGCCGGCAAGGTGACTGATACGAGCGGCGCCGTGCTGCCCGGAGCCACAGTGACGATGACCCAGGCCGAGACTGGAGCGGTGCGCAACGTTGTGACCGATGGGGAAGGCGCGTACCTCGTGTCGAACCTGCCCCCAGGTCCGTATCGACTGGAGGTGTCACTCCAAGGTTTCCGCACGTATGCCCAGACCGGGATCGTGCTCCAGGTCGCTGCGACGCCCACGATCAACATCTCGCTGGCGCTCGGCGATCTGCAGGAAACCGTCACCGTTGAGGCGCAGGCACCTCTTGTCGATGTGAAGAGCGCCGGTGTCAGCGAAGTGGTCGAAAGCGAGCGCATCGTGGAGCTTCCGCTCCAGGGACGCGACGTCACCAGCCTGCTCGTACTGGCGGGGGCATCGGTGAACACCGGCAGTCCGAACAGCCGCAGCTTTGCGGGGGGCGTCAATGTCGCGGTCGCCGGCGGGTTGCCGTTCGGCGTGGCCTACCTCCTCGATGGCGCGATGCACAACGATTCGCAGAACAATGCGAACCTGCCGCTACCCTTTCCCGACGCGCTGCAGGAGTTCCGTGTCGCCACGACCGGCCTCACGGCGCAAAACGGGATGCACTCGGGCGCGTCGGTCAACGCGATCACGAAGTCCGGCACGAACCGGTTCTCCGGCAACATGTTCGAGTTCAACCGCGACAGGCGTTTCAACGCCACCGACCCCTTCGCGCGCGTGGTAAACGGCAAGCGCGTGGACGATGGACTGTCCCGCAACCAGTGGGGTGGGACGGTCGGCGGACCGATCGTGCGCGACAGGCTGTTCTTCTTCGGCGCCTATCAGGGGACGAACGTCCATCAGATCCCCTCCGGCAACATCGCGTTCGTCCCCACCGACGCGATGCTCCGCGGCGACTTTACGGCGTTCGCCTCGGCGGCGTGCAACGGCGGCACCCCGCTCACGCTGCGTGCGCCGTTCATGAACAACCAGGTCAATCCGGCGCTCTTCAGCCCCGCCGCGGTGAAGCTCGTTTCGTACTTGCCGAAAGCAGACGACCAGTGCGGCCAGGTGACGTACGAACTGCCGGCCGACCGCAAGGGCGGACAGGCGCTCGGCCGCGTCGACTTTCAGCAGAGCGCCAATAATTCCATCTTCGGCCGATACATGGCCACGTTCGACAAGGCGCCGGCCGCGTATGCCCAGACCAACAGTGTGCTGACACTGGCTGGTAACACGACTCAGAATATCCCCGGGGCCGGCATCGACAACCTCGCCCAATCACTCGCGCTCGGCGACACGATGGTGCTCGGGGCCAACTTCGTCAACTCGTTGCGTGTGGCATTCAACCGGACGTCAATCAATCGCGGGAGCCCGCCATTCTTCGATCCCGTGGATCTGGGCGTGAAGAACTTCCACACCTACCGCCAGGACGAAACAGTGATCGCGGTCACCGGAGGATTCAACATCTCGGCGGCCACGGCGACGACAGGCGTCTTCTGGACCAACTCGTACCAAGTGGCTGATGACGTCACGCTGGTGCGTGGCCGTCATCAGTTGGGGTTCGGCGGAAGCTACGCCTATTGGAAGTCGTCCCAGACGTCGCACGCCCGGTCCGGAGGCAGCTGGATGTTCAACGGGCAAACCACCGGCCGCGGGCTTGCCGACTTGATGGTCGGAGCCGTCGGCAGTCTCGAGCACGGCGTTCCAAACCTGCTCATCATGGACATGCCATACGCAGGGCTGTACGCGCAGGACGCGTGGAGGATGAGCGACCGCGTCACGGTCAATTACGGTGTTCGCTGGGAACCGTTCATCGGCCAGCAGATGCTCTACGGCGGCGCCAGCATCTTCAACCACGACAACTTCGTGAACGGGGTCAGGAGCAAGGTGTTTCTCAACGCCCCTGCCGGGTTGCTCTACCCGGGGGACGCGGGGTTCCCGGAGGGCAAGAGCGGCTACAAACGGCGGTGGCTGGATGTGTCGCCGCGCGCCGGCATTGCGTGGGACGTGAACGGAGACGGCCGCCTCGCGTTCCGATCTTCGTACGGATTGACCTACGACTTCCCGAGCGGCGACTACATGAACATCAACGCGTCGGCGCCGCCCTGGGGCAACCGCTCGTTGATCACGACCACGATCTTTGACGACCCGTACTCAGTCGTCGGTGGAAACCCGCACCCCATCGCCACGAACGCGAATACGGTGTACCCCGCGTTCGGCGCGTTCGGGATCATGGACCCGAACATCGAGCCACCGCGCGTGCAGTCGTGGAACGTCACGCTTGAAAAACAGCTCGGAGAGAACTGGTCCGCGACGGCAAACTATCTCGGTCGCTACTCGGACCACCTCTGGGCGGAGCTGGCCATCAACCCCGGCGTGTTCATGGGCCTTGGTCCCTGCACGCTCAACGGCGTCGCGTACCCCGTATGCACCACGAACGCGAACCTGAATCAACGGCGCAAGCTGACCTTGGAGAATCCACGCGAGGGTGGCTTGCTCGGCTTCGTAGACATGCACAACGATGACGGCTGGCAGACCTACCAGGGTCTGAGACTCACGCTGACGCGCCGCGCCGGCCCCAACGGCGTGAGCATCAGCGGGAACTACACCCTGTCGAACTGCGTCGGCACTGCGACGCCGGGGAGCTTCGCACAAATCGCCAGCGGGTACACGAACCCTGACAATCCAGCGATGGATAAAGGGCATTGCGATCAGGATCGGAAACACCTGGCGAATGCCACCGTGGGGTACCAGACGCCGGAGCTGAACAATCGTGTGCTGTCGGTGATCGCATCGAACTGGAGGGTGTCGAGCATTCTCACCATCCGTTCGGGTCAGTGGCTCAATATCACGACCGGCGTCGACAACGCGCTGAATGGCCAGCTCCAGCAGCGCCCGAACAAAGTGTCGGACGACGTCTACGGCCCGAAGACGATCAACAACTTCCTGAACCGAGCCGCGTTTGCGTCACCGGCGCCAGGAACGTTCGGGAACCTTGAGTACCGCGGTGTCGAGGGACCGGGCTATGGTGCGGTCGACATGGCGCTTTCGAGGCTGATCGGCGTGGGCGCGACCCGAAGCCTGGAATTGCGGATCGAGGCCTTCAACGTCACGAACCGGTTTAACTGGGGCTTCCCCTCCGCCGCGAATCCGGCCTTTACAAA
>Ga0070699_100004113_pt1 | contig 12862 bp, 6 predicted proteins | sample KBSK1503metaG_FD_65473 | JGI IMG/M metagenome (GOLD analysis project Ga0070699, IMG submission 65473) | Corn, switchgrass and miscanthus rhizosphere microbial communities from Kellogg Biological Station, Michigan, USA - KBS K1-50-3 metaG | ecosystem: Host-associated > Plants > Roots >...
TCGGTGTGCGTGCCCCCCTGGATGATGCCGCGGCTGTCGTCGTTGACGCCGCGGGCGAGGCCCGGCAGCGGCCCGTCCGGCCGTGACATCGCGTCGCTGGTGAACAGGTGGCTGTGGTTCATCCGGAAGCGGAGGAACACATGGTCGGCGGCCGAGAGCGTGTGGTCGATCCGGAACCCACCCTCGTGGCCTTCGATCCGGTGGTTCTGGCGCACGAAGTAGTTGCCGAGCGGGTAGCCCGCCGGGAGGTTGGGCAGGTCGACCATGTTCAGGAGCGTCCACCCGAACCGGTCCCAGCGCTCGGGCGGGATGATGTTGTTCGGGAACGGCTCGTTGCCGCCGGTGGCCGGGTCGTAGATGACGGTGCCGGGGAGCAGCGACGAGAAATCGCCGCGCCGGAACGGCTCCTCGGGCACGTTGGCAAACGCCTCCGTCACCTTGCGGACGGTCTGGCCCTGGTAGTCGACGAAAAAGAACGTCCGGTCCGTGCGCAGGGGGCCGCCCAGCGTGAACCCGAACTGGTTCTGCTTGAGCGGCGCCTTCTGGGGGTCGACCGGGTTGCGGAAGTAGTTGGCGGCGTTGAGGGCGTCGTTGCGGTGGAACTCGAACGCGCTGCCGTGCACGGCGTTGGTTCCGCTCTTGGTCTGGATCGAGATGACGCCGCCGGCGGTGTGGCCGTACTCGGCCGAGAAGACGGACGTCAGGACCTTGAACTCACTGATCGCGTCGACGTTCGGACGGAGGTCCACGTCTGACTCCCGGACCGATGACATCTGCACGCCGTCGAGCGTCACCGAGTTCGACTCCGGTCGCGCGCCGTTGACGGAGAACGTGACGTTGGTCGTGGCGCCGCCCTGGTCGTTGGAGGTGTCCTGGACGCCGTTGCTGAGCAGGAGGAGCGAGAAGAAGTCGCGCCCGTTGAGGGGCAGGGCCTTGATCTCCTTCTCCTGGACGATCTGGTTGACGTCGGGCTGGTCGGTCTGGAGCAGCGTCGCCGCCCCCGAGACCTCCACGGTCTCCTCCCTCCGACCCAGCTCCAGGACGACGTCCGTCCGCACCTTCTGGTCCACGATCAGCGTCACCGGTCCCACGACCTTGGCCTTGAACCCCTCCTGCTCGACCTTGATGTTGTATCGGCCCAGCGGCATGTTCGGGAAGCTGAAGGCCCCCGCGGCATCCGTCCTGCCGTGGCGTGCGAAGCCGGTGTCGCGCTGGGTAGCGGTCACCGTGGCCCCGGCGATGACACCTCCCCCACCGTCCGTGACCGTGCCCAGGATGGAGCCGGTCGTGAGCTGCGCCTGCACGGCCGAGGCCCCGAGCAGGACCAGGGCCGCGGCGCCGAAGGCCGCGCACCGTCTCGTGCGTGTGTTCATGGACGCCTCCTCCCCCGCGATCGCGGGCCGCATGCTCGCATCGGGCCCGGTCTCGGCATCTGCGTTGTCGACGAAGGCTATGGGGAGGCACCGGCGCTGTCACCTGCCGAAAGGCAGGTCTCGGCGCGCCGCGCCGACGCCATGCTATCTTCTCGTCCACCCGCGAAGCGGGCGGCCCGTCCGGGAGGTGCCATGAAGGCCGTCGTCATCCGCACGCCGAACCGCGCGTTCTTCCGCGACGAGGCCGATCCGAAGGCCGGCGACGGCGAGGTCCTCGTCAAGGTAGCCGTAGCCGGCGTCTGCATGAGCGACGTCGAGGTGATGAAGGGCACCCGGCCCCAGCCCTACGTCAAGTACCCGATCATTCCTGGCCACGAGTGGTGCGGGACGGTGGAGCAGGTCGGGCGCGGCGTGAAGCGCGTCGCGGTCGGTGACCAGGTGGCCGTCGAGGGCCACAACTTCTGCCGCGCCTGCCCCTGGTGCAGCCGCGGAGAGACCAACCTCTGCGCCTCCTATAACGAGCTCGGCTTCACGCTCCCCGGCGGCTTTGCCGAGTACGTGGCGGTGCGGGCCGACCTCGCCCACCCCTTCGCGAAGACGCTGCCCTTCGAGGCGGCGGCGATGGTCGAACCCTTCGCGTGCGTCGTGCACGGAGCCCAACGCGCCCGGATCCAGCGCGGCGACACCGTGGCCGTGGTCGGGCCCGGGACAATTGGCCTGCTGGCGGTGGGCTGGGCGGCGATGTCACAGCCGGCGCGGCTGGTCGCCGTCGGCCTCGACCGCGGCAACGAGGCCCTGGCCCGCAAGATGGGCGCCACCGAGTACCTCACCGTGGGCGACGATCCCGCGGCGAAGGTCCGCGAGATGACGGAGGGAGCCGGGGCCGACGTGGTCTTCGAGGCCGCCGGCAGCGAGAGGGCCGTGCCCCTGGCCCTGGACCTCGCCCGGCGTGGAGGCGCGGTCATCCTCTCCGGCATCGCGGGCGCCAGCCGGCGGATGTTCCTCGAAGCCGACCTCTTCTCGCTGAAAGACCTGCACGTGGACGGCGTGTTCGCCTACACGACGGCCAGCTTCGAGCAGGCGCTGCGCATCATCGAGTCGGGCCGGCTCGACGTCAGGCCCCTCGTCACTCACACCCTGCCCCTGCGCGAGTTCGAGAAGGCCTTCGACCTGCTCAGCAACCGGCCGGAGCCCGTGGTCAAGGTTATGCTCAAGCCGTGACCACGAGCGCGCGCGCGTACCTCAACCACATCGGCGGGGAGTGGCTGCCGGCGGCGGACGGCGCCACCACGCCCGACGTCAACCCGGCCCGCATCGACGACGTGCTGGCCGCGTTCCCTTCCGCGGGACCGCAGGACGCCGGCCGGGCGGCGGCGGCGGCCGCCCGGGCCTTCCCCGCCTGGGCCCGCACGCCGATGCCCCGCCGCGGCGAGATCCTCTCGAAGGCGGCCCAGCTCCTCGAGGCGCGCCTCGACGAGGTGGCCGAGGCCTTGACCCGCGAAGAGGGCAAGACGCTGGCCGAGAGCAAGGGCGAGACGGCGCGCGGCGTGAGCCTCCTCCGCTACTTCGCCGGGGAGGCCATGCAGCCCGCGGGCGAGGTCTACCCCTCGGCCTCCGCCTCGACGTTCCTCTATGCCGAGCGCGTGCCCCTCGGTCCGGTCGCCCTCATCACCCCGTGGAACTTCCCGGTGGCCATCCCGGTCTGGAAGGTCGCTCCCGCCCTCGCGTTCGGCAACACCGTGGTGCTGAAGCCGGCGGAGCTGACGCCCGTCACCGCCTGGCACCTCGTCGACGTGCTGGAGAAGGCCGGCCTGCCGCCCGGCGTGCTGAACCTCGTGGTCGGTCGCGGCTCGCACGTCGGGAAGGCCCTCGTGGGGGACCCGCGCATCAAGGCCATCAGCTTCACCGGCTCCAACGAGGTGGGCAACGGCCTCGCCGTCCAGGCCGCCCAGCGCGGGGCGAAGTTCCAGCTCGAGATGGGCGGCAAGAACCCGGTGGTCGTGCTGAGGGACGCCGACGTCGAGAAGGCGGTGGAGCTCACGATCGCGGGAGCGATGCTGTCGACCGGACAGAAGTGCACGGCCACGAGCCGCGTCATCGTGGAGAAGGACGTCCTCGACCGTTTTCGCGACGCGCTGGCCGCCCGGGCGGCCTCGCTCAAGGTCGGCGACGGCATGAAGCCCGACACCTACATGGGCCCGCTCGTGAGCGCGCAGGCCGAGAAGACGGTCCTGGGTTACATCGAGGCCGGGAAGGCCGAGGGCGCGCGGCTCGTCACCGGCGGGACCAAGCTCCGGGGCGCGGAGCACGACCGCGGCTACTTCGTCGCGCCCACCGTGTTCGACCGGGTCGGCCCCGACATGCGGATCGCTCAGGAGGAGATCTTCGGCCCCGTGGTCGCCGTCATCGAGGCGAAGGACTTCGACGACGCGGTCCGCCTCGCCAACCACACCCGCTTCGGCCTCAGCGCCTCGATCGCCACGCGCGACCTGGGCCTGGCCATGCGGTTCGTGCGGGAGATCGAGGCCGGCATCGTCCACGTGAACTCCCAGACCGCGGGGGCCGAGCCGCAGGTCCCCTTCGGCGGCTTCAAGGGCAGCAGCAGCGGCAGCCGCGAGCAGGGCAAGGCGGCGCGGGAGTTCTTCACCCAGATCAAGACCGTCTACCTGGACCCCCCGTAGCGGAGGAGACGGCTACTCTCCCTTCTCCCACTTCTTCCACTGCTCGAGATAGGCGTCCACGTTGTCCTTCGTGACCACGTCCACGCCGGAGTCGATGATCTTCTGCGGCGGCATGCGACCCTCCTTGATGCCGGCGAGGATCTTCACCGGCTCGCTGCCCCAGCCGAAGTACTTCTGGCCGATGAGCACCTGCACCTTCCCGGTCTTCAGCAGGTCGGGGGCGGGCGGCACGGTGTCGAAGCAGACGAACTTGGTCTTGGCGGGGTCGATGGGGTCGAGGGCGTTTCGCACGAACACGGGCCAGCCGCCGACCGAGATCCACACCGCGAGGTCGGGATAGCGGCTCATGCCGGCGGCGATCATCTCCGCCGAGCGCGTCGGATCCTCCTTGATGTCGTAGGTCTCGACGACCTTCATGTCCGGGTGCTTCTTCAGGCTCTCCTTCACCCCGTCGAGCCGGCGGGCCAGGTTCTCCGCCCCCAGGCTGGTCATGAGCGCCACCTTGCCCTTGCCGCCGACGAGCTTGGCCGCCTCCTCCCCCATGATCCGGCCCGAGGCCATGTCGTCCACGCCCCAGAACGCGATGCGCTTCGAGCGCGGCGCATCGGAGTCCCAGGTGACGACGGGGATGCCGGCGTCCATCGCCTTGTTGATCGGATCGTTGAGCAGGTCCGCGCTGGTGCAGGAGATCGCGATGCCGTCGACGCCCTGCGTGATGAACGACTCCAGGATCTCCTTCTGCTTGAGCGGATCGGCGCTCTCGGGAGCGCGCCACAGCACCTCGACGTTGCCCAGGTCCTTGGCCGCCCGCTCCGCGCCGGTGCGCGCGTAGGTGAAGACGGGCAGGTTGAGGGCCTTCGGCATCACCGCGAAGCGGTACTTCCTCGCGGCGGGGCTCCCGGCGGCGGCGCTCGCCGCGGGCGCCCCGGCCTCCTCCTTCTTCCCGCACGCCCCCGACGCCAGGGCCACCGCCGCCGCCACGAAGAGGAAACGCGCCCCCGTTCGGTGCATTCTCATGCTCCTTTCCGCGCGATGAACTGGTCGACGACGACGATCACCACCACCACCACCCCCACGATGAGCCGGTCGTAGAAGGTCGCCCCCGGGATCTGGGGCAGCGCGTTGCGCAGCACGCCGAAGATCAGCGTGCCGAGCACCGCTCCCACCACCGACCCCCGGCCGCCGGTCAGGCTGGCCCCGCCCACGACCGAAGACGCGATGATGTCCAGCTCGTACCCGGTGGCCAGGTCCGCCCGGCCCTGCCCCTGGATCACGACGAGGATCACTCCCGAGAGCGAGGCGAGCACGGCGGCGACAATGTACACCGAAGCCTTCATCTTACCGACACGGATCCCGGAAAAGAGCGCGGCCGTCTCGTTTCCGCCGATGGCGAAGATGGCCCTTCCCCACTGGAAGCGCTGCATCAGGTACTGGAAGACGGCGGCCAGGACCACGAGCACGATCGGCGCCAGCCAGTCGGCGGGCAGGCCGAAGGGCTTCCAGCCCGCGGGCAGCCGGCTCGACAGGTCGAAGAAGCGCCCTTCGGTGATGATGAACGCGATGCCGCGGGCGATTCCCATCACGCCCAGCGTGGCGATGAACGGAGGCAGGTTCACCGTCACCACGAGCAGCGCGCTCAGGATGCCGCAGAGGAGCCCGGCCAGGATCCCCGCCGTCACCGCCACCGACAACGCGTGGCCCTGGATGACGAAGAGGTGGCCGGTGACGACGCCGGCCAGCGCCATCACCGCGCCCGGCGCGAGGTCGACGCCGCCCGAGATGATGACCATGGCCGCGCCGATGGCGGCGATGCCGTAGAGCGAGGAGTACTTCAGGATCAGGACGAAGTTGCCGAGGTTGAAGAACGGATGGCTGCGCCCGCTCTCCGGCCAGAGGTACCAGGCGAAGAACGCGACCTCGAGGGCGAGGACGAAGAGCGTGCTCAGCTCGCGGGTCTTCCAGAGCGACCTGAGCCGTGCGTTCATGCCGGGCTCAGTGCCTCACCGCCGTGGCCAGCCGCATCACCGACTCCTCGTCCGCGCCCGTCCCCGCCAGCTCGCCCTGCACGCGCCCCTCCCGCAGCACGACGATGCGGTCGGCGAGCGACAGTATCTCGGGAAGCTCGCTCGAGACCACCAGGCAGCCCATGCCCTGGTCGGCCTGGCGCCGGATGAGGTCGTGGATCTCCCACTTCGCCCCCACGTCGACGCCCTTCGTCGGCTCGTCGAGCAGCAGCAGCCGGGGTGAGGCCTGCAGCCATTTGGCCATGACCACCTTCTGCTGGTTGCCCCCGCTGAGGCTGTCGGGCGGCGCCTCCACTCCGGCCGTCTTGATGCGCCACTGCTCGACGAGGCGGTGCGCGTCGCCCCGCTCGCGTCGCTCGTCGATGCGCCACGCGGCGGAGGCGTTCTCCGCCGGGATGAGGAGGTTGTGCCGCACCGTGAGGTTGAAGAAGAGGCCCTGGCGGTGGCGCTCTTCGGGGACGAGACCCAGGCCCGCTCGGATGGCCTGGACCGGCGAGGCGAAGCGCGCCGGGCGGCCGGCGAACGAGACGGTGCCGGCGTCGGGCCGGTAGAGGCCGAAGAGCGTCTCGAGCAGCTCGGAGCGGCCCGAGCCCACGAGGCCGAACAGGCCCACGATCTCGCCCGCCCGCACGCCGAGGCTGACGTCCTCGAACCACGGCTCCCGCGTGAGGTGCTCGACGGCCAGGACGATCGGCGCATCGGGCGGCACCGTGCGCGGGACGCGGGCGGCGGGATCGATGTCGCGTCCCACCATCGAGCGCACGACCTCCCGCGGCGTCGTGCTCGCCGTCTCGAAGGTGCCCACGTGCTCGCCGTCGCGCAGCACGGTGATGCGCTGGCAGAGCCGGAACACCTCGTCGAGCTTGTGGGAGACGTAGATCACGGTGACGCCGCGCCGCTGTAGCTTGTCGAGGATCGCAAAGAGGTGAGCGGTCTCCGCGTCGGTGAGGCACGTCGTCGGCTCGTCGAGGATGAGGATGCGGCACTCGAAGGCCAGGGCGCGCGCGATCTGGACGAGCTGCTGGTGGGCGGTGCTGAGGGAAGCGACCTGGGCGTCGGGGGAGACGGAGAGGTGCAGCTCCTCCAGCAGGCGCGCGGTGCGTGCGCGCATGTCGGGCTCGCGCAGCCGACCGCCGGCGCCCATCACCTCCCGCCCGGCGAAGATGTTGCCGCTGACGGTGAGGTTCGGGAACAGCAGCATCTCCTGGTAGACCATCCCGATGCCTTGATCGAGGGCGGCGCGCGGGCTGTGCAGCTCGAGCTTGCGTCCCTCCCAGACGAGCTGGCCGCCGTCGGGACGGACGATCCCGGCAAGCACGCGCATCAGGGTCGACTTGCCGGCGCCGTTCTCGCCGACGAGCGCGTGCGCTTCGCCCTCTTCCACGGGGAAGGTCACGCCCTTCAGGGCGCGGACGGCGCCGAAGGATTTCGTGACGCCCTGGAAGGCAAGCCCGGGCATTGCGGCGTGATTGTACCCGACGGCCCCAAATGCCAAGATTCTTCCTCCGGTGTCCACGCTCCTGTTCTTCTTCTTCGCGGCCGGCATCCTCCCCCCGATGGGACCGGCGACGGCCGCGGACCCCGTCTTCACGACCTACGCCGCTCCCCTCCACCGCTCCGAGTACCTCGTCGACGAGGGGTATCACCTGCGCTTCTACTCGCCGAAGGAACCGCTGGCCCTCACCACCGACACGGCCGGAGAGTGGGGGTTGAGCTTCCGCTTCGGGGAGCAGGTCGCCCACGCCGTCGGCGACTACGCGGTGCCACCTCGCATCGAGTCCTCGCTCTCCAGCCTCGCCCGCCTCTCCTTCCAGCCCGTCGCCGGCCTCGATACGACGGCGACGTTCGCGGTCTGGTCCTCGCGGGCGGCCGTCCTCCACCTGACGGTCGGAAACGCTTCGGACCGTCCGATCCGCGGCTTCGTGACCCTGTGGTGTCGCCGCCCGGCGGACGCACGCGGACGATTCGATCTCGAGCACCGGGGCTTGACGTTCACGCACGCCGAGCCGCCCGACAAGCTCTCCGAGACGCCACCGGCCGGCTTCACCGGCCGCTTCCGCGACTGGCTCGCCGGTGACGCCGAGCCCGAGGCCGCCGGCGTCTTCTCCGACGAGGCGGAGATGCTGGCCGCGGCTCCCGGCGCCGGCTTCGGCGCTCCGGCGCCGGCCGAAGGCAGCTTCGCGGCTCTGCGTTTCGCGCTCGACCTCCGTCCCGGGGCGAGGGGGCGCTTCCGCTTCGTGCGGGCCGTGGCGCGCGAAGAGGATTCCGCGGAAAGGCTGGCGTCGGCGGCGAAGGAAGCGCTTCGCAAGAGCGAAGAAGACGTGATCGAGGATGCCGCGCGGCCCTACCGGGCGGCCTACGACCCCGGGCTCTCCGACCCGGCGCGGCGGACGATCTATTGGAGCGCCCTCAACCTCGCCCGGCAGTGCATGCTGCCCGGTGAGGGCCGCGTCCGCTACAACTACTACGTCTTCTCGCGCGAGCCGACCTGGGGCTGGGGACACGACGGCCAGGTCTTCCACGAGAGCCTGTCGATGCTGGCCTACGCGCTCTTCGACCCGCGCAGCGCCATGGACTCACAGCGGGTCTTCATGGAGGCCCAGGACGGCGACGGCTACATCCCCTACCGCATCGGCCCCTACGCCGTGCGGACGTTCCCGGTGAACGGCGAGCGGACCAGCTCCGCGCCCTTCCTGTCCTGGACGAACTGGGAGATCTACCGCACCGCCCGCGACCTCGCGCGGAAGGGAATCGGCGACGTCAACCGCGAAGAGGCGCGCCGGTTCCTGAAGCAGGCGCTGGGCGCCGGCGAGAGCTTCGTGCACTTCTGGATCGAGCACCGCGACGCCGACCACGACGGCCTCTTCGAGTGGGGCGGCAATGCCGTGCTCGAATCGGTGCGCGACTCGCAGGTGCCGATCTGGGACCTGCTCGGGAAGGACGACCCGACGGCGCCGTCGCTCGTCGAGGCGGTGGACCTGAACAGCATGATGGTGCGCGAGATGCGCGCTCTCGCCGACATGGCGCAAGAGCTCGGGGAAGCGGAGTCCGCCGCGCGCTGGCGGCAGCGGGCGGAGGCGCTCTCGGCGCGGATCAACGAGACGATGTGGGATCCCGAGACCCGCTTCTACTACAACGTCGATCGGGCCACGAACGGCTTCACCGTGAAGACCGCCGCCGGCGCGACGATCGACCTGCGTCGCAAGGAGATCATCGGCTTCCTGCCGCTCTGGGCCGGGGTCGCGCCCAAGGACCGCGCGGACGCGCTCGTGCAGCACCTGACGAACCCCGCCGAGTTCTGGCGGCGCTTCGGCGTGCCGACGCTCGCCGCGGACGATCCCGGTTACGAGCCTCGAGTCACGCGTTGCTGCCAGTGGAACGGCGCCGTCTGGCTGGAGTGGAACTACCTCGTGTTCGACGGCCTCCGCCGGTACGGTTACCACCGCGAAGCGCGCGAGCTGGGGGAGCGGATGATCGCGGCCGCGGACGCTCAGCTCCGCCGCAACCATCGGTTCTGGGAGTCCTACAGCCCCGACGAGGAGACGCTGGGTTCGCCCATGAACTACATCTGGGACAGCATCCTGGCCCGTGTCATCGCCGATCTGGAGGACGAGCAGCGATGATCCGCGGCTTGACGCCCCGATATGATATATGATATCGACCATCGCATTCAGAGACGCATGAGCGCCATCGATCTGCCGGCATCGGTCCCTGCCGCCGCGAGGGTCCCTCGCGTCGCCGACGACGGCCACGAAGTACCTGCTGATGAAACTCCGGAGGAAACGATGAAGCAGACGTGGACCGCCGGCGTGCTTCGATGCGCCGTCGTCGCAATGGCCGTCGTTCTTTCGATGTCTCCCCCGCCCGCGTCCGCTCAGGCAGTCAGCGGAACGATCCTGGGCACGGTACGGGACTCGACCGGCGCCGCGTTGCCCGGGGCGACGGTGACGCTGACCAACACGGGGACCGGGTTCACCCGCAGCGTCGTGGCCGACGCCAGCGGCGAGTTCACCGCTCCCTTGATCCCCACCGGGACGTACAGCGTCACGGGGGAGATGAACGGGTTCAAGAAGGTCAGCCTGTCCAACGTGCACCTGGGCGTCGACCAGAAGGTGCGGGCGGACCTGAACCTCGAGCTCGGCCAGATGACCGAGGCGGTCACGATCCAGGCCGAGACGCCTCTCGTGCAGACCGCGTCCTCCGACCTCAGCGTCACCGTCGAAGGCAAGACGATCGAGAGCCTTCCCTTGAACGGACGCAACTTCGTGAGCCTCACCCGCACCATCCCCGGCGTCACGCGCGGCGTCGGTGCCGGCGGCGGCAACATCGACGGGGCCGGCAGCCTGGCTTGGCGCGCCTCCGCTTCCTTCTCGGCGAACGGCCAGCGCCCCCGCGACAACAACTACCTGCTCGACGGCGTCGACAACAACGAGACGTGGCTGCAGACGGTCGTGATCTTCCCCAGCGTGGATGCCCTCGACGAGTTCAAGCTGCAGACCAGCACGTACTCGGCGGAGTTCGGAAAATCCATGGGCGGAGTCGTCAACCTCCAGATCAAGTCGGGTAGCAACGACTTCCGTGGGAGCGTGTTCGAGTTCCTGCGCAACGACGCGCTCGACGCCAACAACTGGTTCAACAACCGCGCCGGGAGGCTCAAGCCCAAGTTCAGCCAGCACCAGTTCGGCGGGACGCTGAGCGGCCCGATCATCAAGGACAAGACGTTCTTCTTCGCGGACTTCCAGGGGATGCGCATCAACCAGGGCCAGTCCTACCTCTCGACCGTGCCGTCCGCCAGGATGCGCCAGGGCGATTTCTCGGAGATCAACCGGCCCATCTACGACCCCCTCACCGGGCAACCCTTCCCGGGGAACATCATTCCGCAGAACCGGTGGGACCCCGCGGCCCGCAACGTCCTCCACGACCTCATCCCCGAGCCGAACACGGCCGGCTCGCGGAACGCGCTCGGCCAGAACATCAACAACTACCTGATCAATCCCGCCGTCCTGCGGCAGGACAACCAGTTCGACGTCAAGCTCGATCACGCCCTCAGCCCGTCGAACCGCTTCTTCATCCGCTACAGCTTCCAGAAGACCCACCGCGACCAGCCGGCGACTCAGCCCCACGGCGACGCGGGCGATACCTTCGGCGCGGGCGATGGGAACATCAAGGCCCAGAGCTTCGCGCTCAACGACACGCATACCTTCAACTCACGCTGGCTCAACGAGGCACGCGTCGGATACAGCTACATCAAGTTCTTCATGACGTCGATCGACTATGGCAAGAACCTCGCGAACTCGGTGGGCATACCCGGGGTCAACATCAACGGCGTGACGTCCGCCTTCAGCCAGATCCGGTTCTCCGAGGGCGGCTCGCGCAACCTGGGGGCCAACGGCAACCAGCCCCTCATCACGAACCTGGGCAACCTGCAGCTCTTCGACAACGTCACCCATATCCGGAACCGCCACACGTTCAAGGCCGGCGCCAGCGCGACGTTCCGCTCCCGCGAAGTCCTGAACGCGGACAACATCGTCGGCCAGTTCTTCTTCAGCCAGAACCAGACCTCGAACTGCGCCGGCATCGCCAGCGGCTGCTCGGTCAACGCCAACACCGGCTTCGACGTCGCGAGCTTCCTTCTCGGAACCGCGCTCCGCAAGAACCGGACGCTCTTCAACGAGAAGCCCTACCTGGAGAGGCGGCCGGAGTGGGCGGCCTACATCCAGGACGACTTCCGCGTGACCACGAAGCTCACGCTGAACATGGGACTGCGCTGGGACATGTTCGTTCCCTGGGTGGAGGACAACAACCTGCAGTCCAACTTCGACCCCTCGACCGGCATGTTCGTGGTTGCCTCGGACAATGCCGTCATCAACGGGGTCAACGTCGGCCGATACCTCCAGACCTACTCCAAGGCGGACTTCGGTCCCCGATTCGGCTTCGCCTACGACCTGACCGGGGACGGGCGGACCACGGTCCGCGGCGGCGTCGGCGTGTTCTGGAATTGGGGCGTGGGCGGCACATCGTCGTCGAAGGCCACGAACCAGCCGTTCCTCCAGACGACGGACCTCACGACCAACGCGGGAGACACCCGCCTGCGGCTCCAGGACGGCCTCCCGCCCCCACCACCGGTGGACCCGACCCTGCGGCCGGGCGGGAGCACGCGCTCGGCCTTCGACATCAACTACCGCGACCAGTACTCGACGAACTTCAACCTGAACTTCCAGCGGCAGCTCGGCCGGGACTACATGGTCGAGGTGGCCTACGTCGGGTCCAGGGCGCGGCAGCTCACGACCAAGACCGACCTCAACCAGGCCCCGCCGACCGTGGGCGTCACCAACTCCAACGTGAACCGGCCCTTCGCCCGGGTCTCCCCCGCGCTGCGCACAGTGAGCACGGCCATCAGCGACGGGACTCTCAACTACAACGCCTTGCTCTTCAAAGGCATGAAGCGCTTCGCGAATGGCTTCTCCGCGCTGGTTTCGTACACCTTCGGCAAGACCATCGACTACATCTCGAACAACGACGGGCCCATCTACACCAACATCTTCAACCACGCCTACGACCGCGGGCCTGCGGACTACGACGTGAAGCACACGCTGGTGACGAGCTTCCTGTACGAGCTGCCCTTCGCCCGGAACCACGTGCTCGGCGGCTGGCAGGTCAACGGGATCACCTATTGGCGCACCGGCGTCCCCCTCACCATCACGCAGACGGGGACCATGGCCTCGACGGGCATCGGCAACAACCGGCCCAACCGGATCGGCAACGGCTTGAACTCCGATCCCAC
>Ga0070699_100004114_pt1 | contig 12861 bp, 18 predicted proteins | sample KBSK1503metaG_FD_65473 | JGI IMG/M metagenome (GOLD analysis project Ga0070699, IMG submission 65473) | Corn, switchgrass and miscanthus rhizosphere microbial communities from Kellogg Biological Station, Michigan, USA - KBS K1-50-3 metaG | ecosystem: Host-associated > Plants > Roots >...
ACCGAAACCAGTAACACACTTGCAACAACCACCATTTTCATTTTCATATTTCGATCTCCCATTCCGCCAAATCGCATGCGACATAGTACGCTGGCGGATAATTTCCGGCTAGCGGTGAGGGCGCCGCCATTGCCTCGCACCTAAGATAAAAGCTCCGAAAACGACTGGGCGCATGGCAGCGCCTCTCGCGTCCCTTTAAACCATCATTGCAATGCGCGGCGGAAGGCGAGGCGATGGGACTGAACCTCTCGCGACGTGAGGCACCCCATGCCTGCCGCCCCCAGAAATTTTTTCGATCCCCCCTCCGCTGGACAGCCGCTGGCACGTCGTAAAACGACCAATACGTTTTGATTGCCCGAGGAAGGCCGATGGTCAGTCCTGTGGCCACCGCCCAACAAATCGCAGCCACGAGCCAAACTCGAAGGAGGCCGCGTCTCCAATTCATGAAGCCCCACACGAAAGAGGGCAATTACATACCTGACTTAGGTTGCAGCGCAACATATACGTTTCCCAGTGACAGGCTGACGCGGTTCAATGGCTAGTTGCGCCGCCATTTGACCATAGACCACCCTCAGGGGGTGGCAACCCTCGGCGACGTCAAAACGCGAAGAACTCACATCGAGCACGTGTTGTCTGCTTTACCTCTGATCGCGACCGATGCGCGGACATCCGGGATCGGCCGCTTCGTGCCAACAGCCACATTCGCATTGCAGCAGATTTTCTTATTCAATCACCTCGTCGGCGCGGGCGAGCAGTGTGGCGGCATCTATTAGGCCCAGCGCCTCGGCCGTCGCTAGATTGACTGCTCGGCCCAGCAGCCCCGGACGACGGCAATTCGCTTGTTAGGGGAAGTCGGTGTTGCCGAACCGAGCCGGGACCAAGTATCGCTAAGAAAATCTAAACAGCGCCGCGAGGTGTGTCCCTAAGGCAACTCTGAATGTTTTTGAGAACCGGACAACGATTTGGATACCGGTTCTGGCGCGGAGTGGTCGCGCGCGGCAATTCAGCCGCGTGATATGGGGAGTAATACATGAGAAAGTCAGCGTGCGTTTTGGCCGTACTAGCTGCCGCGGTCTCGACTTCGGCAGTGGCCAAGGACCTCAAGCAGGACACGAAGGCACCGGCTCCGACCATTGCGGCTCAGATGAGCGATGCCGAAATGGACAAGGTGACAGCCGCCGGTAACGCGTTTGGTCACCAAGGCCCAGAGGCGTGGCAATTCAACAACGGCAACGGTCCGAAGGGTCTCGCTCTTGGCCATCTTAAGTAAGGTCCTCGGCTAGTCGAGACGACCAAACCCTGGAAGCCCGGCCCTACAGCCGGGCTTCCTAACTGCCCATGGTCGTCGAGACGTGAGCGCGCCGATGCTCGCAATCGTTAGGTATGCAGTCGCGTTCTGCGCTGTCTTATACATTCCAAGTGCGTTTGCGGCTGACCCAATTCGCAAGCCGGTTCGCTCGTTGTTGGAGATCCGGCAAGAGCGCGTCATCGTCCAGAAATGGGAAACCAGTTGCGCCGCTGCCGCACTGGCGACGGTCCTGACCTATTCTCACAACGATCCCGTCTCAGAGAAGGTCGTCGCCCAGGGTATGCTGCGCAGCACCGACCCGATCAAGGTTAAGGTTCGCGGCGGCTTTTCGTTGCTGGACATGAAGCGCTTCGTGGAGACCCGCGGCTTCAAAGGCGCCGCCTACAGGGGTTTAAGCATGGAGGATCTGCTGACGCTGCGGAGCCCAATTGTACCAATCGACTTCCATGGCAACCCCCACTTTGTCGTCGTGCGTGGGCTTAATGCCGCGGGGGAGGTGCACCTTGCCGATCCCGCATTCGGAAACCATGCGATGTCGAAGGAGGGGTTTCAGGCCATCTGGAGGGAAGGCATCGGTTTCGTGGTGACCCAATGAACCGCTTGACTGGCAGCCTCGCGATTGCTTGTGCGGCTGCGCTGTTTGCGACGACAGCCAATGCCCAGAATGTGGACGAGCTCAAGCGCGAGCTAGCGGCCAAGAAGGCTTATATCGCGAAGCTAGAACAGCGTCTGCGTGACCTGGAAAAACGTCCTCCCTCGCCGAAACCAACGCTGGTCACGGCTCCCGTTGTCCTTCCGCCGCCAAGAGTACCGGTTGCAGCTGCACCGCCTCCGTCTCCGGAGGACAACGAAACGGAACGCGCCCTCGAGCGGACGCTTGTGCGCGAGGGCGCCCTTGTTCTCCCGGCCTGGACCTACGAGCTCACTCCACAATTTAGTTACGCGCACTGGGACTCAGTTCAGGATCCATTTATCCGCAATTCCTACAGCGCCGGGCTCTCGTTCCGCATGGGTCTGCCTTGGACATCGCAGGTTACCGTCTCACTGCCCTATGTGTACGACCAGGGCAGGGACGGCTTTCCATCATCCTCCGGACTGGGCGACGCGGGCGTCCTCCTTTCCAAAGAATTGTTGATCGATGATGGTGGCTGGGTTCCCAATCTCGTCGGCTCCGTGGGCTGGACCTCGCCAACGAGCCGGGGGTCTGCCGTCAGCCCGATCCCGTATGTCTCAGGTTTTCAGGCTGGGCTAACTGCCTCGAAGCGGGTTGATCCGCTCGTAGTCTTCCTCGGTGCCTCATATTTCTCGTCAGCATCACGCGACATTGCACTGACTCAAGACAACCCTTCAGATATCGCCGGACTTCGGGTGGGTGGCTCGCTCGCCATCAGTCCGAGCACGTCAGTTACGACAGGTTTCAACGTTGCTTACCTTACCAATTCTCACTTTACAGATTTGGTAGTGCCGAATTCGGATCGAGTATTGAGCACCGTTGACGTGGGCTTCAGCACAATCGTGTGGACCCGGACCCTGCTCAACGTTACGGCCCAATTCGGCATTACTGGGCACGTTCCGGATTTTAGAGTGATTACTTCGCTCCCCATCCGATTCTAAACAGTGTAATGCGGCGCGCGTTGCCTGCCTCCGGGTCACCAATCGCATTAGATTGGAGCCGCGAACAACGCGATGAACTCCCGCCGCTTCAATTGCATCCGCTGCACCTACCTTGGAAGCGCGTGACAGCATAATTGTCGGCCGGTTTACCCCCAATAGCCGACATTCCTTGGCGGCTCTAGCCTCCACAGACCTGCGACCGGACACAAAAGTCCGTGTTGAAGGCGGATTGCGTGGACGTGAGTCACAAGACTACAGTACTCGTATGCCACGCCTGAAGCGCCGACGAGCTTCAGCACGACGGGTTCGAGATCAAGCCACCACCGGCTACTCCGAAGTTGACCCGTAGGCGAGGCGATGGGACTGAACCTCTCGCGACGTGAGGCACCCCTCACGCCCGCAGCCCCAGAAAATATTTCAGTCCCCCCTTCAATTATTTCCTGCCCCGGGTCAATTGTCGCAATTTAGACGCTGAGCGGTATTTTGATGCCCATATCACGAGGTGGAGAGCGTCAGCGGGGGCTGCCACGTGGCCGGCATCGAGATCGAGCAGCCGATCGCCGACCTGCCGTTGACCGCCTTCGCCCCCGAGCCGCCCCACGCGCGTTGCCCGGTGAGCCCAACTTCACCTGCGACGCCATGCGGCACGAGTGCCGCGCGGACGGCATGGCAAACCGGCCACTCGTGGCGTTCCACACCCGAGATCGTCGCGGTGAATCAATTGCAAGCGGAGGAAGTGCAATGATGAGGAAGAGATTGCTGCTTGGAGCGTGCTTGGCCGTGCTGGCGTTGCAGCCTGCGCAGGCATGGGATTACAGCAAGGCGAGCCTGCCGTTCTTGGTTGTGGAAAGCGAACGGCTCGATAACGAATGTGCTCGCCTACATGATACCAAGACTTGCACCAAATGGCGGGACAGCGACAACGAGCTGCTGAAGCGAGCGCACGAGCTGGTCAACCCCGGAGAACGGAGCCCGTTTGACATTAGCCCGACGCCGGGAGAGCAGGCGGCGCCGGAGTTGGTGAACGATGTGACTCCGCCGCGTCCCGGGAGCAGGGAGTATCAAGCTGCTGAACGCGAGATGCTCATCAAGTACGCGGGCTGGCTACGGTCGAGCCACAAGCAACTCGAGTATCGGTTCGATAGCAACTGTGAGTTGCTGAAGGAAAATCGCGAGCTGCTGAAACGATCCTCCTGCTTCGCAGGAATTCAGCTGAAGGTAGAGGAACAATCAGCAACGGAAGAAGCGGAGCGGCTGGCAAAAGAGGCGGCAGAACAGGCAAGTTCTAAAAGGGGATTGCTGCAGCTCGTTAAGTCATGGGTAACGGGCGACTATGAATTGAAAGAGCAGTGCAGCAAGCAAGCAGCAGAATATTCTGATCGAACTGCGAAGCAATATAAAAGCGACGAGACAGGAGGGCCATTCAAGTTTGTATCCTCATCCTACCAGGCTCATTACAACTCTCGCTTGGATAAATGCTTCATTCTTGACGACGTTCTTACTGTTAGTAACGAACCCGGGTTGGATCACTCGTTTTCTGTCACCGAGATCAATGAGAACAAGAAATATGGTGTCTACTGGGAACGATTCCATGTGTGCTGGGTGCACAGCAAGACGACGGATTGCTGGCCTCAAACTGAAAAGCAATGGCGCGAGTTAATCAGGCCACTCATGAAAGATTAGAGATTAGGTGGCGGTCGTTCGATGGGCCCGAGCTTGAACGGCTGGAGCAAGAGATTGCCGCACTGCCGCCCGAGGCGGTTTGCGCCGCCGGCGCCTCCCCAAGCTGGTAGCGCGGGTAAGCCGAGTTGCGCAAGCGCGGGTTGAATTGTTGATCCGTCATGCAAGCTCCCCATTGCGCAAATTGCGGAACGAAAGCCGACACGACAATGTGCATCCGGCTCACTTGTATTTCTGCACTGGCGGCACAAGCTTCCGTGCTGGCTCATAGACAAGCTCGCGCGCCTTGATAGATTTTCCAAGCGACGGCTTTCCCATCGATCAGACCAGATGTGCTCGGCGTCTTGTCAATGCAGTTCCCGTGATCGACGATCGCGACCGTTTCCGTCGGCACATTGATCGTGATCGATGCAACGCCGCATGCCCCTTCGCTGACAGCCATGATCGTGTGAGAAGTCCATACTTTGATCACGTAGGGATCCGGCGGCAGGTCGAGCCAGAGGAATGATATCTTTGGATCGAACGATGCGGAATACATGTCACAAGTGCCGTTGGCCCGTACGCATATAATTCGGGTGTGATTGATTCTATGGGAACCTCCAACCTCAACCGTGCCGCTTGCTGATACCCAACTCCCATCCTTGGCCATCGACACAAATTGTGGCGCCAAGCCAATCGGGCGATCTTCGAGATCGCGGGCAGCTTGCGCGAGTCGATCATATTCGTTGGACGTCATAATGCCGGTAGGTTGAGCGCCCATTTGCTTCTGCAAGAGCATGATGACGTCGCGAAATTTTGCGTCCTTTTCTGGTCGGACGAACGACGACATGTCTACCGGATAAAGCAAGCTCGCCATATCAGCCTTAATCCAGGCAGTCACTTGCTCATCGACAGTCACGCCGGCTGAGGGTTGTGGCCCTTCTCGAAGAACATCATAGACGTTTCTCTGATCTTGCTTATCGTCCGCCCATGCGGCGGTCGAAAACGCGATTAAAAACATGAAAACAACTCTCTTCATTCCCCTCTCCCGCTCGTCTCAGAATCTCAGAATCCTGCACTGTATCATGCGGGCACGGTCCCGGTCAGTGCGACGATGGCGGATAGAACCGCTGTGACCTTGCGCATGATGCTGTGCTATCTGCTTCTGGCCGCTAGAGGCCGGTAGCAGTTTGCATCCATCGAGTAGCCAAGCTTCATTTCAAGCGACTTGATCTTCTCTCTCCCTTCGTCGCAAGCCCGCGTGAACGCGTAGCCCCGCGCTCCCATGCACAGCTCGACGTACTCCGATTGCTGCTGCTGCATCTTCATCATGATGTCTTCGTCATCGAAATAGGAATACGGATGTCGTCTTATATGCTTCGAATCGGCACTGTCTGAGTTGCAGGTCGGTTTCCTGTTCGATCTTCTGTCGCTAGACCTCCGGATCGGGAAAACAGCCCGCTGCCAGCAGCAGCGCCGGCAGAAGGATGTATGCCAGCTTCATTTGCTTCGTAGCCCCCGATCACGCCCGCTGGCGCACTCGCGTTCAGCCTTTATGCCGACAGACCAATCTGAGATCATCGGCGAGCGTTGCCCTTGTGCCCTTTTCGGGCTGCATATGATCCGTTCAATATGTCATCCGCCGCGTCACCCGCGCCAACAAGGCGAAGCCAACCGCGCTCAAATGATCGTTTGAAAAGTGCCCTGCGGACTTGAGCGGATCGAGGAGTTCATTGCCGTATTCGAAGTTGAGATAACTCGCAGTGGCAAAAGCAGTTATGCGAAGCTGCTCAATTTTATGGTCGAGTTTGCGAATTCGGCGTGCGCTAAGAGATACCCGCACAAATATAAGCAAGAGAGCGATCTTTTCCCAGACGTTTCCTCCGAAATGACTTGAATCCCAAATGTCCGCGACTGCTGCCAAAACGACGTAGATTCCTGCAGCCGCAAGCGGGAGCCACACAGCGGTCAGAAACGGGAGGCAAATCGCAGTGCTCGCCCAAGCCAATACATTCCAAGCTCGTTCGCTCATGATAAGACCTCGCTGAGTTCACCGTATCAGTACCCATCGTAAGAGCTGTTCAAGCAGCCGCGAAAAACCGCATCCGCACCTAAGCCTTTGCGAAGCGGACGGCGTCCCTCCCGGTGACCGCGTCTGCTTTCTGGGCGATTACTGTCATGGGCCGGCAGTGTGAGCACTTCGAGGGCCGGCGCTACTTAAAATGTTGGTGCCTCGACATCCGCGCGGTGGCACTCGTTCGCCTTCGTTAAGCAATTGAGGCCGCAATAAATTCCCACCCCTGGTCATTTCTCTGAGAACGCCGGTAGTCCGCCCCGCGAGGGCGCTTTTTGATGGTCCCTAGCTAGCTGTGCCTAAACCGGGATGTAGGGAAGGTCATCTTAAGCTCACAAGATTATACGCAGTCCTTCCCGCAAGCACTTGTTTTCGCTGCCGAAACGAGCACCGCGTGCCGCAAGCCCACCTCGTCGTCTAGGCCAGTAGGGTTCTCAATGTGTTCTTCAAAAGGGTTCTGGTGTGAGGTTGAGCGTTACAAGCGCACATCTGCATAGCAGAGGGGGTCGCGTCTGGAATCTGCATAAGGCGGCACGAACAGGTCCGAAAGAGGGCGAGAACAGGCCGCGCGTGCTCTTGCTGAATGCGCCAGCGACCGTAAATGAGATACCCCACTCCCCACTTGATGTTTTGTCAGATCAAATCTCGCCGACTGGGATGCCGAGCCGCTGCAACTCGACCTTGGCCGCACCCCACCGATCTCTGAGAAACCACGGCAGACAACCCCAGTGCAGCCACGCAGCATCCGCGCGCACGGGCGCGCCGCCGATCGAGCTTCGAGGCACATCGAGTGGCTTGCCGCAGTAGGCGTAGGCGCACAGGCCCGGCCGCTGAGCCGCCGGATTGAGCAGCAACCAAATAGCGACGCACTCGCTGGCCGCCGCCGCTCGCTTTTCCCCATGTCGCCGTTGGTCTCGTGAAATGTGCGCCTATAAAGCGCACGCCAATCGTGTCGCGTCCAATGCGCGGCACGTTCAAGGTCGCCGGCGCGCCGATGCCGTTTGTTTTTCGAGCCGCGGGGGCGCCCAATTGGGTTGCCGCTCCCGCCCTTCTGCCATCGACCACGATTATCGCGCGCTGCCTGTGGAACCTCTGTCACTCGTCCTCTCCAACAAGCTCCCACGTCAGTACTTGGCCGGGCATGGGCGCGCGGCGGCGGAAAAAGTGATCGCCAGCACCGTTTTCCACGAGCGCGCTATGGGCTGTCAGCGCCACTAGGTCGCCATCGCCGATCCGCCATAACAGACCTTTCGCCTCGACTTTTGCGAATGGGTTGACGCGGTCGCAGCCAAACAATTCAAGCGGCCCCCAGCCCAGCGCGTTTGCTTGAATGTGCCAGCGAGCATCGATGAACCGCCCGCAGGCATCGATGAATCTGATCCAGTCTTCGGACGGCACGCCGGCCGGTGGCATGGACGGATCGAGCCGCGCCAGTGCTTCGGCCCAAGCTTGAGGCACGCCGGCGCAGTATTCGACGATGGCGGCACGTTCTTCCTCCGTGTCGGTCCAAGTTTCGGCCGGCCGAGCTTCCAGTGCGGAGGATGTGAGTAGCCTTAGCAGCTCAGGCTTAGACGCGCGCAACCGTTCGATTAAATCCGCGGCCAGAGCTCAACGTGGGGCAACTTAACTGGGCGTCCTTGCCCCGTCGCCGCTATGTTTTGTGCACGCTCTGCTTTCACCGCAGCGTCAAGCGTACCGACGCTGATACCAAGCGCTTTGGCGGCAGGCTTGCGTTCGCGTGCATATTGCAAAGCTCCCAATTTGGCGAGCCGCCTGATCTCCGCATCATCCTTCGTCGATTGCTCATTATTGTTCATCGGTCGCTCCTGCGCCGACGTATCGGGCGTGATCTCTCGTGCTTCCGCCACGATGGCGCGAACTGTGTCACGCGACATTGGGTGTCTCCGTGGCCTCTGCGTAGCTTCCCTCGATCAGCACGTCGGCCATATCGGTGTCCGGGTCGGGCGGCAGCGCGATGCGCACCTGGCGACCTTCGGCGAGCCACCGTTTTGCCGCTTCAAGCGCTGCACGCTGTCCAACACCATTTGCATCGTTGTCCGCGCATAACAGAATATTGGTGATTTCAGGTGGCAGCACGAGTGAGCGGATGCCGCCAGCCGAGAGCGCGGCCCATGCTGGCATTGCACATGCCACAGCAACACTCAGCGCTGTCTCGATGCCCTCAGCGACAGCGAGCCGCTCGCCCGGCTCAGGCGTAGCGAGCCGCACCGCGCCACCTCCAACGGGGCCGAGGCTCGCTTTGTCGGGGCTGGCAAGCGCCTTTCCAGAACCGTCGAATTGCAAATAGGTGCGATGAATAGCAACGGACCCACGTGTGACATGCTCGACCAGGGCCACCATTGCAGGAAGACGTGCACCGCTCGGGTGGGGGCACGCGGGATGAAACCTTAAATTTGACGGGAGCAGCCCAGTGATTGATCGCGTCGCCAAATATTTCTCGACTGCCGTTCCGGCGACCGGACGCGCCTCGCGCCAGATGGCGATTGCCCGCGCAATCTGTCCGTCGGAATGTTTATGTGGCGCCGCAGAAATCGGCCTGTAATTGTTGTTAGCTCGGGCCTGGTTGAGCAGGCCGCTCCGCCGCAACTCCGCGAGCACATCGAGCGGATTGCACCCGCCCCAGCACGTCACCAGCAACCGATCACCGTCCCCGTCGCGTAGTGTTAGGCTTCGTCCGCCATGCACTGGGCAGCGGCAGCGCCAATCGCGGCCTGTACGACAGGCGTGGCCGAGCGCAGCGGCGGTACAGGCCGCATTCATTTTGTCTTATCGGCGCCCGCTTCGGCGAGCATCCGCTCTAACGCAACCACCGGCACCCGAAGCCGAGAGCCTATCTTGACGATCGGGATTTCGCCTCGCGCTGCCGCGGCATACGAAGCGTTCTTTCCGAGATCGAAATATTGCTTGCCGGCCGCGGGCACGCTCATCGTCTTTGGAATATCGTCGTCCATCCTAACCATCCCAATTGGATTGCGATTGTGTTGTTTATTTCATTTCTTTCCTCATTTGTCACTGATATCCTACACATCCATTACAAAACCGAAACGGCGGCTATGGCCTGGCTTCCGACGCTTCAGCTGGAATGGTGGAAGGACCCCAAAGGCTACCATCTAGCCGAGGTCGGTCGGCTCAAACTGCTGCGTGTCGTCCGCAACGGACATACTCGCGACAAGCTGGTGCCTTGCCGGCCGTTGGACAGCTCCCACACCCTTTTCGGAATCTTCGCGAACACCGCGACGACGCCCGAAGGCGTGCTCGCGTTTGTAGAGAGGTTCGGGCCGCTAACGGTCTTTGGCCATGATGAAGGCGATTTGGTCAATGACGTAATTCATCGCGCTGTCAATATGCGCGACACTTTCAAGTGGATATCGGCTCAACCTCGGCGACGGATGGCGTGTGAGGAAAGTTTCTTTGGCCCAGGCGTCACCTTGCACGCGTGGCTCGAATGGGACCCCGTGTCAAACAGTCCAGTATGGCAGTTTCACCCGAGCACATTGATTGATGGTCTCTGGCTACAATTCGCGCAAGCCGTAACGCGCGGCGTTCATATTCAAACATGCATGCACTGCGGCGATCTGTTTGAGACCGGGCCGGGTACCGGTCGACGACTAGATGCCAAATTTTGCTCTGACGAGCACCGGATCGCCTTCAATAGCCTCAAGCGAAGCAGGGAGAAATGAACATGCGTCCGACCGGTCATATCCGTGAGCGCTCTCCCGGATCATGGGAATTGCGCTACAGCCTGGGTACCGATCCTGCAACGGGCAAGCGGCGCATGGCGACGGTCACTGTAAAGGGCAACCGCCGGGCCGCAGAGAAAGAGCTGCGTCGCTTGCTCCGCACGCTCGATGATGGCTCACACGTTGACCCTACCCGCATGACGGTTCGGCAATGGCTTGTGGCGTGGCTTGATGCCGTGCGCGCGGAAGTCTCTCCCAAGTCACACGAGCGCTATTCCGAGATCGCCCAGCACTTCCTCATGCCGGCCTTGGGCAACCTTCTGCTTACGAAGCTTGCACCGAGTCACATTCAATCTGCTTACAGCGCATTGGCCGCGGGCGGGCGTCGCGATGGCAAGAATGGCGGTCTCTCGCCACAAACCCGCCGCCACATTCACCGCATTCTCAATTCCGCACTCGCCCGTGCGGTTGAGCAACAGGTTTTGGCGCGCAATCCAGCCGACGCGTTCAAGAAACGACTTCCAAAAGTCGAACGCCGTGAAATGACGACCCTCTCGCCCGACCAGTCGGCCCGGCTTTTGGCAGCGATTAAGCACACCCGGGTTTATTGGCCGGTATTGCTGGCACTCTCCACCGGGATGCGACGGGGGGAGGTGTTCGCTTTGCGATGGAAGAATGTGGATCTGGAACGCGGTTCCTTGCGTGTGATGGAGAGCCTGGAGCAGACCAAAGCCGGGATCCGCTTCAAGTCGCCCAAGACCGACAAGACTCGTGCCGTCACCCTTCCCGCCTTCGCGGTCGATGAACTTCGCCGGCTCAAGCGGCAACAGGCCGAGGAATTGTTGATGCTGGGTATACGTCAGAGCGGCGAGACGCTCGTATGCGCTCGTGCCGATGGATTGCCGTTACAGCCGCAAAGCTTGACGCATCAGTTTACGCGTCTGGTCTCCCGCCTGAAGGACCTGCCTCGCGTTCGCTTCCATGACTTGCGGCATAGCCATGCGACCCAACTGTTGCTTGCCGGCGTTCATCCGAAGATCGCCCAGGAGCGTTTGGGGCACGCGACGAATTACAACCACCCTTGACCTGTACTCGCATGTTACCGAGACGATGCAGAGCGACGCAGCAGAGAGGCTCGACGCGGTCTTCCAGCCTGCTATAAATCGCTTCTCAAGCCCGAAATAAGACGCTTCGGTAGCAAACTCGGTAGCAAACGCCGATCTGTGAGAGCCGACGGAGAGCAGAAAATTCTTACATATCAATTGGATGGTCCCGTAGCTCAGCCGGATAGAGCAGCGGTTTCCTAAACCGAAGGTCGGAGGTTCGAGTCCTCTCGGGACCGCCAGAATTTCCAAAGACTTAGCCTAGATTTTCAGCCCCTAATCTTCCCAGAAATCGGCCTTGGGAAGACCATGGGAAGACCATGGGAAGACCATGGGAAGACCATGGGAAGATAGCGGGAAGCCTTAGTAAGCCCGTTCGCGCCTTCCGCTGCCCCGCCCGCCCCTCGATGCCCAGAGCGCCCCCGATGCGCTGTACGGCCACGCCGGGGGCAGCGCGGGGCATTGCACGCAGCTACTTGGAAGACCGCGGCGATAAGCAATGTTGCAGTTGCATTTCGCAGAATTTTAGGGATCGCCGCGCTCGTGCTGCCCATTCAAACTCTCTCAATCCGCGCTGGATTCATTGGGGCTCAAGCCGGGAATGATTAAGCCTCTCTGACGGACCGTCAAAGTGCCAGGTCTCGCCGCGATTGTGAGAGCCGCTCAAAACGGCGCGGCCGACCGCCGACTCCGCTTGCTGCGCGCGCTTACCCGCAGTGCAAGCCGGGACTTTCGACTCCGGCCGCGAGCGACTTTTACCGCACGCGCGTGCCAGTAGTGATGGTCTTGGTTCTGTGACTTGGCGTGAACCGAGATCCTGATTGTGACTTGTTCCGCTTCAAATGCCCGGGGGCATATTCGGACGACTTCACCTTCTCGCTTGCCTCGTATCCTCGTGACCGGGGCGTAGTTTTCCGCGCATCCTCCCAGTCTATCGCGGCCCGCATCCACTCGCGGGCGAAATCAAATAGTTTTTGACGGAGCTCGGGGCTGTTGGCTTGTCCTGCCAGCCTCACACAGTCTCGGGCGAACTCTTCAAACTCCGATCTCGACGACATGGTGCACCTCCATCAAGGTTCCATTCGTCGGGTTGAATAATGCGGTCCATTCCCTCCGAGTTCCATTGTGGATTGGAAGCGCTACGGCCAAGGGCGCGGATGGTCGGCACCCACAATTACAGGAACCCGACATATAGTCCTGCGTTATCGATGCGGATCGGAGGACGGAAGATGTGGGTCGGCCTTGCCGCCATGCCAACGGTGACAACCGGGCCTCAAGAGGCCCGCACAGCGCGGCCAGCAACCAAGCATTAACGAACGACGTGTGACCGTAGCGCAGCGGTCGCGGTGGCGCGGGACGTGACTGCCCACTGCGACATGCGTGAACATAGGATGCTGACAC
>Ga0070699_100004116_pt1 | contig 12854 bp, 15 predicted proteins | sample KBSK1503metaG_FD_65473 | JGI IMG/M metagenome (GOLD analysis project Ga0070699, IMG submission 65473) | Corn, switchgrass and miscanthus rhizosphere microbial communities from Kellogg Biological Station, Michigan, USA - KBS K1-50-3 metaG | ecosystem: Host-associated > Plants > Roots >...
TGAACGGCATGATTTCGAGCGCAATCGAGGTCCCGTATGTCGCCGCTTCTCGTGAAAGCGCCGCAAAGGACTCGATCATGCGAGGCATCTGGAGAGCCACGTTGTCGAGCGAGGGTTCCCCAATGCCTGGCGCTATTTTGATGCAGCGAGCCGAAAGCGCCTCGGCCGCCTCAAGCAAGTCTCTGCGAACCGCGTCGGATTCGGCGCGGGCGCGCCCCTGGGCGAACCAGTCGGTCAGAAATTCGAGTTCGACATGCTGCATGCCGTTGGCGTCCAGAATGCGTCTCATCTCCGAGATGCCAAGCCGGTTCGCTACTGCCATGAGGTCAGCATGCAGTAGACCCAGGCCACGATACCCCGCCCTGGCAGCAACCTCGACCCGCTTTTCGAAGGGAAACGAACTGATTTCGTTTGGGCCCATCGGATACACGTCTCCCGCGATGGTCCAGTACGAGGCAATGAGTTCAATGGTGCGTGTCACAGGTAGTCTCCTTTACGGGCACGGTGCCCTTCCGTCTGAAAGCGCGACCACAACTTTGGCGGTCGCTCGGTGTTCTACCAAGGGCACCAGTCCCTCTTCCACTAGCCTCTCCAGGCCAATCACGCGGTACCCGATGCGCTGGGCAAGATCGGTGGTGGCAAGCAGTTCCAGCGCGTGAGGCAGATCAACCGTGCAGACCTGGCCATTTGCGGTAATGATCTCCTTCTCCTGCATGACCGCCATATCCAGAACCAGACTCACCGGGGTGAGGGGAATGCCGACTTGAAGGAGACGCCCGCCTCTGCGTACCGCAATGAGCGCCTGAGCGATCGTGCCAGGAACGCCGGTCGCATCGATGGCGACATCAACTCCTCGCCCACCGGTCACCCCGTCAATGGCGGCAACGGGATCAGAACGGCGTGCATCGATCAGGGTGGTTGCGCCCAACTGTTTCGCCACGGCGAGCCTCCTCTGCTCCACATCAACGACGATGACGTTCTGCCCACCCGCTGTCTGGGCCTGGAGGGTCGCCAGGAGTAGGCTCCCGATACTCCCAACGCCGAAGAGCGCGATGGTGTGTGCAGCAGCGATGTTGCCTCTCGCCAGGGCATGGAGGGCCACAGCGCAGGGTTGCGCGATCGCAGCCGCTTCATCAGCGCAGTCCGCAGGAACCGGCATGCACATCTGCGCTGGGAAGGGGGCGAATTCGGCCAGTCCTCCATTGGTGTGAATACCGTAGAGGTAGTAGTTTTCGCAGATGTTGATCCGGCCCTCTTGACACCTGGGGCACACCCCGCACCACCATCCAGCGCCGGGAACCACCCGCTGTCCAATCTCCAGGTTGGTCACCCCAGTTCCTCTCGCCACCACGACCCCCACCACTTCGTGCCCAAGAATGACGGGACCAGCGTGACCGCTGCTCCGGTGTGGGCTCTTGAGTGGAACCATCGTCGCCGCCTTGTACTGGCTGGCGTCTGTCCCACACAGCGACCCCATCTTCACCTGGAGGACGACTTCCTCTGGCCCTGGTGGTCCTGGCTCACGGACATCCTCAATTCTGACATCTCCTGGTCCATAATACACGGCCGCTTTCATCGCCTCGCTCCTTTTTGTTCAAGAATGTCATGCAGCCGCAGCGCCGCCTCCCGCACGGCATCGAACGACGCGGTCTCGCCGGGATCCAGATCGAAGATGGCCAGGTCGGGCTGGCTGAGGTCCGGCATATGCGACCCCCACAGGTGGAATTCGATGGCACCCTGGTTGGCGAACCACAGCAGGCCTGCCGCGTTGTCGATGAGCGGCAAGGGCACCGGGTGGCTGACCGTCCTGGGTTGGTACTGCACCCGTCTCAGCCAGTCGGGCGCATCCTCTGGACAGTCACGCAGGTAGTATGAGGTTCCGGTGACTCCCTGTGGGTATACGCGCAGTGTCACCGGGCGGTCTTTGAGATGAGGGAGCGCGACCGGCGCGATCTGCCGGTAATAACGGAGCAGATCACCTTTGCTGAATCCCGTCTGCGGCCGGTAGGCTTTCTCCAGGTGCGAGACCTGGACGGCCTGGTCTCCCAGTTGCCACGTTTCAAATGAAGCGCTCACACGGATACCCTCCTCTCTTGTTGTCTCTGCTCGTACTCACGGGGGTTGCCCTCTTCTCTCTCAGTAAGTCAAAGAGCTTGCTCACACGAAGGTCTCCTTCCCTCTGCTATTGTACCACTAGCCCTGTCGATCCCTGCCGCCAGGACGACGCGAGCGATAACGGCGAGAACTCCCGTCTGTTCGCAATGGCTGCCTCGGTTCCTTCATGATTGGCTCTTGTACCAGATGCCGTTTTTGGACAAGATTGAAAAGAGCACTCAGGTAAGGAGGAACTGCTATGTCGGCCTACCCGTTTTTTCAGGTGGATGCCTTTACCACCCAGGCCCTTGCGGGCAATGCCTGTGCTGTGCTGTTCGACACCGACGAGTTTGACGATGAGCGGATGCTGGCGCTCGCCCGCGAGATGAATCTGTCGGAAACCGCGTTTGTGCGTCGTTCAGCTGTCGCCGATTTTGGCGTGCGCTATTTCACACCCGCCGAGGAAATTCCTCTGGCTGGCCACCCGACCATCGCGACCACCATGGCGCTCATCCATGCCGGTCGCCTCAAACTCGGCGGCGAGCAGACGCTGATCCACCTGGAATTACGCGACGGTCCCCTGCCGGTCGAGATCATTGCCCGGCAAGGCCAGGTGGAACGTATCATCATGACGCAGAAAACACCGCTCTTCCTGCGCACGTCTCGTGTGGAAGACGTGCTGCCGGTCTTCGGTCTCTCCCCGGAGGATGGCTTACCCTCGGTCCCCATTCAAACGGTGAGCACGGGCACGCCGCAACTGATGATCCCCTTGCGCCGGGCGCAGGTGGACTTCGCCGCCTACGCGCGTTTGCGCGAGGCCTCCGACTTCTTCAGCCCGCACCTGTTTTGCCTCGGCGGGGTCACCCCGGCTGGAACGACCTTTGCGCGGCAGTTCGGCATCCCACCCGATACGCTGGAGGACCCGGCGACCGGCTCAGCAACTGGAGGGATGGCAGCCTACCTCTGGCGCTACCGGCTCATCGAGCGCCCCACCTTCCTGGCGGAACAGGGACATTGGATGAAGCGGCCCAGCCAAATCTACGTGGAGGTTATTGGTTCGCCCGATGCTATCGAGACGGTCAAAATCGGTGGCAGCGCCGTCGTGATCCTGCAAGGAGAAGTGCTTCTCCCGTAGACATCCCCTGAGCCTGGAGAGAGGCGCATCAGGAGCAGAGTTCTCTCACCGCTGGAGCACGCGATCTTATAACGCAGGGTATGGCCAGTCACGGTTTGTATCGCAATGGGGCTTGCAATGAGGAACGCCCATCAGGCGAGTCGACGTCGATCACGCCGCTACCGCGGCCCGTCAGAGGATCGGAGCCTGGCAACGGCTGCTCGCAGTGCTTCCTGCACCTGGCGCAGGTCTGCCTCATCCCGGTAGCGTTGTCTGGGCCAGAAGAACCCTTTGAGGCCATCCTTGCGGCGGCGAGGGACGAGGTGGATATGCACATGCGGGACGCTCTGACTGACCCGGTTGTTGAGAGCGACGAACGTTCCGTCGGCCTCCAAGCCCTCCTCAATGGCCCGTTCTAGCAGTTGTGCGTTCTGGAACAGGGGGCCGACCAGGGAAGCGGGAAGGTCGGCCAGCGTCTCGTAATGCTCTCTGGGCACTAAGAGGCAGTGACCGGGGAAAAGAGGCCGGTGATCCAAGAAGGCCAGGGAGATGTTGTCCTCAAAGACGATGGAGGCCGTTTCTTCACCTCGGATGATCTTGCAGAATGCGCACGTCTGGTTGTCGTGCGGTCGATTTCCCGGAGCATCTGACATGCGTCTCTCCCCTTTTTTCATGAAGGACGTTCCTGTGTTCGCTGCAAAAGGACGCGATGTCTGCGTGAGGATGCCCTGGCATCCTCACGTAGGCTATAATAGTATGACATAGCGGGTGCGTCTGGTGCCGGTTCGAACCGTCCAAACCGATGTAAGACTTCCTGAAAACGCAGCCGGGTACATCAACTCAACCATACAACGCCCTGCGTCAACTCGAGGGGAAAAAGGAGGAACACCCTGTGGAATTTGCCGCTCTTGCGCACACCTTTGAGGAACTGGAAGGGACTAGCTCCCGTCTGATGTCGATCGAGCTGCTCACACAGCTGTTTCGTTCGATTGAACGGGCAGAGGAAATCGAACACGTCTGCTACCTGGTGCAGGGAAGGGTCGCGCCCTTCTTTGAGGCGCTGGAGATGGGCATGGCCGAGAAAAACGTGACGAAGTCCATTGCCATCGCCTCTCACACGACGCCGGAGCACATTGCAGCGCTCTACGCGACGCTGGGTGATCTGGGGCTGGTCGCGGGGCAAGTGAAGAGCGAGGCAGGGAGTGCCCCCGCTGTACTGAATGTCGATGACGTGTTTCTCGAGTTGAGAGCCATCGCGCAGACGTTCGGCAAAGGAGCAATCGAACACAAGAGTGCGCGGCTGGCCGAGTTGCTCAGGCGAGTAGACGGCGTGTCTGCCAAATACGTGGTGCGTATCCTGCTGGGCAACCTGCGGCTGGGCATCGGCGACGCCACCGTACTCGACGCGTTGGCCAAGGCCAGGTGGAACGATGTCAAGAAGCGCAAGCTGTTAGAGGGAGCCTATCATAAGACCTCGGACCTGGGGCTCATCGCCCGGACACTCTGGAAGTATCCCGGCGAGGAAGAGGCCGAGCTGGCGGTGGCGGCCCTGGACATCCAGGTTGGCAAACCGGTCCACTCGCAGCTGGCGGAACGGCTCCCCAGTGCCGAGGCCATCATCGCCAAAATGGGGACAGTGGTGGCGCAGTACAAATACGACGGCTTGCGCGCGCAGATCCACAAGGATGGGCAGCAGGTGACCATCTTCTCACGCAACCTGGAAGACCAGTCGCACATGTTCCCGGAGCTTATTGAAGGAACCCTCAAGCAGATCCGGGCTGAGAGCGCCATTCTAGATGCGGAGGCACTGGCTTACAACGCCACCTCCGAGGAATTCCTGCCCTTTCAGGAAACAACGCGCCGACGGCGCAAGCACGGGATTGAGGCCCTGGCCGAGCAGCTGCCGCTGAAGGCTTTCGCCTTTGATATCCTCTACAAAGACGGCGTCTCGCTGCTTGATACCCCGCTACAGGAACGCATCAAGATTCTCGAAAAGACCCTGCACCCGGCGGACGACACCCTCATGCTCACGGCAAGCCACACCATGAGCGATGCCCACGCCCTCACCCTGCTCTTTGATGAGGCGGTAAGCCTCGGCTTGGAAGGCCTGGTCGTGAAAAAACTGGAAAGTCGCTATGAGGCCGGCGCGAGAAACTTCAATTGGGTGAAACTCAAACGGCACTCGGCTGGAGCCCTGAACGACACCATCGACTGTGTCCTGCTGGGCTACCTCTATGGCCGGGGCAAGCGCGCGGCATTTGGGGCCGGTTCCCTGCTGGTGGGGGTGTACGATCCCGAGCGAGATCTGTTCGTCACGGTGACCAAAATCGGCACAGGGTTAAGCGACGAGCAATGGCGCAGTATCCGGGAGCGCACCAGGGGATTGGGAGTCGATCACAAGCCGGCACGTGTCTTATCGCTGATCGAGCCGAGCGTGTGGGTCGAGCCGCGGCTCGTCCTCGAAGTATTGGCCGATGAAATCACGCGCTCGCCAGCCCATACCGCTGGGAAGGTCGGAGCCGAGCCGGGCTATGCGCTGCGCTTCCCGCGGCTGGTCTCGTTCCGTGAGGCAGACAAGCAGCCGGAGGATGCCACGACCGTCCTGGAACTGATCGAACTGTACCAAAGCCAGGGCAAGAAGTAGTGGGCACGATGGATCGGCCACCTGCCGCTCCTTCATGTGAGAGAGAAGAAGTACAGGTGAGAGGAGTCTGATGAGTCGGAGGAGCATCTTTTACTGTGTTACGGCCTCTCGCCTGGCGGGGATTCTCCGAACCGCGTTTTTCTCACGGAGGGAGCGGTTGCACCTCGATCAGACGCTTCACCTCACCCGACAACTCGGGCTCCTCGACGCCCAGCGCTCGACACTGTGCTAACGCCTCCTGTGTCGCCCATGTGATAGGAAATGCCCTTTGCGTCAGCACAAAGGCAGCCCAGGTTTCCATCCCCTGCTCGATGAGACGCCTGCCTCCCGGGTCCGTCAAACATCGATAACAGAGTGCCTCCCCGATCTTCATCAGCCGGTAGCAATCCCAACAATCCATGCGGTCGCACCACGCCTGACCAGCTGGATCAAAACGCACCATCTGCGCTCGTGGATGATGCGGGCAGCGATTCCTTTGGGGAGAGGTCTCTCTTTGCTCTGCCCTTGCGCTCTGGTCTGCTTCACAAGGGAACACCTCTTGAACTTCCACCGGTGGTACTGAAACAGAATGCGTGATGAACAGCCCCTGAGTCAGTAGCGGACAACACGGAGAAGCGTGGTGACGGCTGAGGCAGAGCCGGACACGACGAGCGTGTTGCCTCAAGCGCAGAGAGCGAGAACAGGATAACCGTTAGCATGTGCCTGTCCCGTTAACTCGTACAGATATCTAGAGAAGACGCAGAAGGGACCATGATTGCACTATATCGTGCATGATCCAGCAATTATGGCATGACATCCCTTCTATTGTATACAGAAAATAGAACAAAGTTTCCAAAACAAGTATACGGAGCGAGAGCAATTGTTGTCAATGGAATCCCCCCTTTGGTTCCTGGTCTTCTCACAGTCAGGTCGAGCTGTACTGACCAGGAACAAGGGTCTAGGTCCAGAGGAAGAGATGCTGTTCCAGCTGAGGGCTGAGCGCCAGGCCGAACTCGTGCAGCTGGCCGCGAATTTTGCTGCGAGCAGCCGTGGGAGAGGTATGGCGAGCCTCGACAAAGGCCTGCGGCCAGAAGCGCTCGGCCAGATCCCAGACATAAGAGTACGTGCCACGCGTGCGACCCGTGAGGTCCACTTTGCAGACCAGGAAGCGGCGTTGCAGTTCCACCAGCGCGCGTTCGGTCGCCAGCTTCTTCGATTTGTCGCCCAGTCTTGTGCCGCGCCGGAGTTCACATGTTGGTTGCGCAGGATGATCGAGCAGCCAGTCGTAGATCGCCTTTGCTTCCCCGGAGAGCCGGCCATCGAAATAGAGGCGGATTACGTCCCGCTCGTGCTCCAGACCGCGGCCGGCCAGGGCAGCGATGAAATCGGGCAGATAGTCGGGCGCCAGGAAGCTGGGCTGGCCGGCGATGATTTTGCCATAGTAGAGCTGCTGCGCAAAATGCAGGTCATCTTTCCACGACCAGGTGCGCTCTAAGACCGAGGTCGCCGTCTCCCCCATGGCTTCGGCCAGGTTGGGGAATGGCAGGCGCGGCACCGGCCCCCACGTGCAAAAGCCGCACCCCCTCACAAACGCCAGCGCCTCATCCGGCCCGGTGATCGGTCCGGTGATCAATGCATGCCATCCTCCGGCTTCCGTCATCTTGCCTCCCTCTTCAAGTACTCTCGGCAAATCTCATCATCTCTGTTCAGAATATCCCTCAATCATGCGAATGATCGCTACCGTTTCCGCACGAGCGGTGGAAACGGTGGCAGTACCTGTGCGATGCCTCAGTCTATCGTACGACCTTCTTTGTCCCCATGCAAGTGGGTGGGTCAGCGACTGAAGAATCAGCGCCGATTCTTCAGCCTGAGCCCCCCTTCGGCAACTGGCTCGGATTTACCGCCATCCAGGGAGTGTATCGAGAGATATCCTCACTCAATGCGAGGCGTGGTATATCTCTGATGTAGAACAGGTGGACTAGATGGAAGCACAGCCAGAGAGCCGCTCCTGTCAGCCACACGAGGCGATCCGGCCTCGCCCTCCGTCCGTCGCCGGGTGGTTGCTTCTCGCGACCGCTCGCCGGGAGGAAAAGCGGATGAGGGCAATGCTGTCCACCCTCGACTGGAGTGCCGCTGGGCGATCTTCGTGCAAGATGGCTCGCCGCCAGTCAAAGGACAGCGCATTTGTTCGTTTCGTAGATGTCGTGTTTCTTCGTAGCGTCGTCCATCATGCTCGTTTCTTCATAGCATTGTGTAGTGTGCTCGGTTTGTTCATCGTTACTGCGCGACAGCACAGCAGCAGAAAGGAGGCATTCAGTTTAAAAGAACCATGAGGGGCTGATTCTGCCTGCTTTGCTGTTCTCGTTTCGCATGGGGCGCTCTGAACAACGAACACGCGCAAGAAAGGCTTCTCATGACCGATCAGCAGCAATCCCGTCGCGATCAGCGACACCACCAACGACAGAGCCACCAGCAGCACCAGGATCGCCAGCAGTCTGGAAATCCTCAAGTGCAGCGACGCGAATTCCTCTGGCGAGAGCGCGTCAAACTGGAATTACAAGTGCAAGCGCTCATAGCTCGTGCCCAAAGCCTGGACTATGCTTGGCGCGTGCTTCAGCAGCGCAAAGCCAACCTACAGCAACAGAAACCGAAACTGGCGGCCCAGATCCTGCTCTCTGGTCTCGCCCGCACGCGGTCTCTGCCGGCTGAGAGGCTGTTCCACTATGAGCGGGAACGCATCATGCAGGAAGAGGACCGGCTGCGGCAAGCGATCATCTTCTGCCAGGGCGATCTGGCTGCGCTGCAGGCGCAGATCGAAGTCATTCAGCTCGAACTCTCGTTTCTCCAGTAGCGCGAAGCAACGTCACGAACCCGCGAGTCGTGGCGTGCTTTGTCTTCCGACACAACGCTTCCCTCCCGCATCGTCTCACCCCGTCTCTCTGCTGCTCACATCCCCCTACGCTTCCTCTCACTTTCTGGCTACGCCTCGCCAGGTCCGTCTGGCAGAGAACGGTCCTCTCCCCTGGACTTCCATGCCCGTCAGGGCACTCCAAGATGGGACGCCATCACTGGATAGTACGGGACCCTCATGCGGATTTCTGCGCCATCACGAGCCTGGGAGCCGTCCAGGGGCCAATATACCAGAAGCGCGCACGGCTTCCTCGATGGCCTGGCGACGTCCCTCGGGATCGCCGATGTTGTGGATGGCCATGCTGGAAACCACCAGGTCGAATGAGCCAGCGGAGAACGGCAGCTGCCGCATGTCTGCCGTGAGCAAGGCGACACGGTCGGCAACGCCTTCCAACTCCGCGTTGCGCTGCGTGGTGGAGAGCGCATTGCCTGATTGCTCCGCCGCCTTCCACACATCGATGCCGATGGCCTTCCCTCTGGGAAGCAGGCGCGCTGCCATCAAGAGCACGGCGCCTCGACCACATCCGAGGTCGAGCAACTGCTCATCTCCGCGCAGCCCAAGCTGGTGGAGGATGTCCGCCCCCACCTGGAATTTGCCCCAACGCGTGGTGTACACGTAGCTTGCTGCGCTGAAGAGAAAGAAGGCGGAGCAGACGAAACAGATCACGCCGAGAATGGGTAGGGCGAACACAGAGAAGCTCATCAGGCCAAGCATGAGCCAGAGAAGGCCGAGGAGTCCGAGCAATAGAGGCCACCTCAGCTCATCGAAGCCATAATCCCCGCGTAACTCCCCGACAGACCTATTCATCGCGTCTCTCTTTCTCCTTGACAATCGTTTCGCCACTTCCTTGCCAGTCATGAGGAAGCGGCCTTGTTCTCCACAAAGGAGGTCACTCATGTCCCGATCACGTGCGCCACCTGAGATCTGGCGCATTCACGACACATTCTCAAACAACGAACTTTCGTCAATTGTGAGAGGGCAGCACACCATACCGGGTGTGCTGCCCTCTTTGTTTTCTCCCAACCACGAGAGAAAGGTCTAACACCATGATACCAGATGAACCCTTCAATTTCAACTACTTTGGTGCATCCAGTAGCTTCAATGCCCATGAAGCTCGCTTGCGCCATTTGTTCCAGCAGGATGCGATGCCGACACTGGAAGTTGGCAGGCACCTGCTCTCGGTCTGCCCGGTCTGCAAACAGCCCTGGTACAAGGTGGGCCGGAGCGAATATCCGCGCCTTACGCCAGAGCAACTGACGTTCCTCGGCGCTGTCGTGCAGGTGGATATCCAGGCCCTCTACCTGCTTCCCAAAGCGCTCTGCACGATCTGCAGCACCCTCCACCTGGGCGGTATGTTCTCCGCCGAGGTCTATCCGCACCACTGGGGCTTTCGCTTCCTGTGGGAGAGCGTCTCGCCGCGCCGCATCAAGCTGCTGGCGATGGTCTGCCGAGGGGAGGGACTCACGCTGGATGCGCTCCTGCAGATAATACCTGAGGCGTTCGCAGAACCCCTGGGAGAGATGCGTTCTCTACCGACCTGGCTGGAGATGTGCCCATCTCCTGAAACCATCCAGGCGTTCACCGACGAGCAAAGTCAGCAGCTCGCCCAGCGTTGCCCGCCCGGGAGCGCCGTCGATGGGAGTCTCTGCCAGTGGCGCGGCTATGCCTGGGAGACGAGCTGTCCCCCGCTTGGAGACGATGCGCTGGTCTCGCTGGCTGTGGCCATCCCGACGCTGACTCTTCCGCCGTTCGACAGCCTGCACGTGGGCTGGCGTGTGCTACCGTGTTGGTCGAAGCCATGAACCCCATGCTCGTCGTCGGCAGTGCTGCGGGCCGCGCTCACAGGAAGAGCACAGGCGCAGCCTACCCTCTTCCATTCTCTCTGCGATCACCTGTGGCACAACCAGCCCGTCCTGCAACAACGACTCCAGACTGGCAGCGAGAAGAAGTGGCTGCACTCCAGGCTCTTACGCCCTTGATGCGCGAAGCCTTGGCTACATCACGGCGAGCCAGGATGTACCTCGAAGCGCGTGGCGTTCCTCCCGCTGTTGCGCTGGCAAGTGGCGTTGGCTACCTTTCACACGCCATTTGGGAACAGATTTCTGTGCGAGCAGCACAGCACCTGTTGAAGCGCTGGATTGGACGCATCCTCTTCCCATTACATTCTCCTTTCGGACAGGGCTTTATTGGACGCACACTGCTCAAGTGGGAACCCGGCATGGATGAGAACGCACATAAAGCACTGCTCGACCGGCCTGGTGCCCCCAAACGCTGGATCAAGACCAACCCGGCAGGCTGGTTCGGCATTGACGCGCTCCCACAAGCCGGGGGGCTGCTCATCCTGGTGGAGGGCGGTTTTGACCGCCTGGCCCTGCTCTCGGCGGGGATTCCGGCCGCCAGCGTGATCGCGCTGGTCGGGACAGCTGCTCGCCCCTCGTGGCTGCTATGGCTGGCACCGAGGGTTAAAGACGTGGTGCTGGCGCTCGATGCTGACCACGGCGGCGAGGAGGCGATGGCACGGCTTGCTGGCGAGTTCCGGCAGGCCGGCTTTCTCGCCAGCCTTTGCTCGCCTCCCCGTGACTGCTGGGGCAAGGACTGGAGCGAGCGCTGGCGCCGGCTCGGCCCGCAGAGCCTCTGGCCGCTCTACGAGGCGTTGGCGCGGCAGCAGAGCGCTCATGAGGAAAGGGGTAGGTGACCATGGACAGATACGAGCGCTCTGCCGTCTATCACGCCAACGACCTGCACGCGATGGTTGCGCCGCAGGCAACGCACTGGTTTACCGATCGGTCCAGGCACTACACGCACGTGGCCGACGTGGAAGCGAAGCTTTCGCAGGTGTTTGCCCTGACCAATCACATCGACCACTCCTGGACGAGCAACCCGCAGGTGGTCTGGCATACCACTGCTGCTCCGGTGCGCTCCACTTCGGTCGGTGACGTGATCGTCTCTCAGCAGAGCGGCCAGGCCTGGCTGGTGATGCCCGCCGGCTTGCAGGAACTCGCAGCGGAGAGCGAACTGGGGACAGGAGAGGGCCGCAGAGCAGACACGCCGCAGCCTTCCACCGATGGAAAGGAGGGTCGCTCATGAGCACGACAGCAACAGCCACGCGTGGTAGCGGGGCGACGACGAGCCTGCTCGATGGCACCTGGCCGCTGCGACCCTTTCATCCCGAGGGCTTTGTCGGAACGCTCTCGGCGGACGGCCAGCAGGTGCGAGTCGCAGCCCTGGCCTGCGACGAGGAGCGCGTGGTCGCCCTCAGCCTGGTCGGCTTTGACACCAGCATCGGGGTGGTGCTCTCCCGGCTGTGGAGTTCGACGGCGGTCCCGTTCGCGCCAGCCTCAGATCGGCAGGAGGAGTGGAGCGGCCCGGAGCAGCTCAAACGCAGCGGCGAGCGCTACAAGCAGTGCGTGGCGCACCTGGAGGGCACGCGGGAAGTGCATGCGCTGGCGCTGGTGCGCACCGCGCACCTCACCGAGGGCATCCTGCACCCGCCCGACCTGCCGGAGATGCGTGTGCAGTCAGAGGCAGCCACACCGGAGCAAGAACGGGAACTGAGGCACGTGCCTCCGCCCCCATCCAGGCAGCCGAAGCCGCCGGTCTGGGTGCCACGCTACGTGCTGGGCAATTGGGATGAGTCCGGTCCCCACCGGCAGAGCTTCCTGGGGCACCTCTACGCGCTGCGCGTGCTGTTCCTGCACCGGCACAACGAGCATCCCGAGTGGCCGGAGCAGTGGGCCGAGGCGCTCTGGCAGCGCGGTCTTGCTACCGATCTGATCGCGCCACGTGCGGCCAGCGGGATGCGCGCCTGGCGGCTTTCCGGTGATCTGCTGGCCTGGAGCGCACTCGTTGGGACAGGTGTACGTGAGGGCTGGCTTCCTTGGAAGGAGCTTGAGTTGCGGTAGCGAGTCGGAGGAGCACCTCCCGCTCATTGCAAGGCGGCTCACCGATGTGTCGACGAGATAGATACACCGGTGAGCCACCTTTCTGTTTGTCGTTCTCCCACCATCTACAAAGGAGATTCTCGATACATGCCACATGGAACCTTAGCCAATCTGGCAAACTCGGCTTTTGTGCGCACGCCGCCCAGGTTTGCGGAACGGATCGTGCGCTGC
>Ga0070699_100004117_pt1 | contig 12854 bp, 8 predicted proteins | sample KBSK1503metaG_FD_65473 | JGI IMG/M metagenome (GOLD analysis project Ga0070699, IMG submission 65473) | Corn, switchgrass and miscanthus rhizosphere microbial communities from Kellogg Biological Station, Michigan, USA - KBS K1-50-3 metaG | ecosystem: Host-associated > Plants > Roots >...
GGTAATTGGCTATAGTTGACACGAGTTGGTCAATCAGTCTGATCCCACCGGTCTTGCTGACGGAATCGTTGCACATGATTGAGAACGCAAAGGTTCCGCCGTTTGCTGCGGTAAGGTAGCCAGAAAGTGAATGGTCATAAGTTAGAGTTCCTGTCTTGGCGACAACTCTTCCGGCAAGGCCTCCCAGTCGACCTTGCAGGGTCCCATCCACACCGGCTACAGGAAGCGATTCTTTGAAAACCTCAGCAGCCGGTGTCCTGTGTACGGCAAAGAGTAATGCGGCTGTCGCTTTGGGCGTCACCAGATCCAAACGAGACAAACCACAGCCATCGTGAATCGCAATTCGGTCGTTTGCTATGCCTGAGCGAGAAAGCCACAGACGAACGAGAGCAGTACCGGCTTCATCGTCTCCTCGCTCCCTCCCCGAACCAGCACTGGGAAGAAGCGCTGCTTGCTCTCGACCTAAAGTTCTAAGAATCAATTCCGCATAGAGGTTAATGCTTTCTTTGTTCGTCAGCTTTACGATTTGACTCAAGGGCTTGCTCGTCACAAAAGCTAACTCACGGCTAGCGTCAGGCTTGAACCTTTCCGCCTCCGGAATCCTCGAATCGCGCACCTTGGCCAGGCCGTCAACGCTAATCCCATGCGCCTTGAGTGCACTTAGAAAAAGTCCCGCGGACCAAAGCGCCGGTCGGTGCACCGATAAACGCACTCCATAACCGCCGCTTCCCAGCGGAAATTCGCCCCAAACATGAACGTCATTATCAGAAAGTCCTCTCTGAACGCCGATGGTAAATCGTCCACCTCGTCTGGTGGTCGCCATATCGTTATTAAGATGGACATAGTCGTCAACATCGCTGGAGACTATCTTCGGCTTCTCGTCCAGAGTACGCGGCGAAGCGATATTGATATCGACTTCGTTATCGTCGACCGACAATGCGCTGGCCTCCGCTCCGAAGTACCACTGGAGATCGTTCCATTGCCAACCATCGCCAAGCTCATCGCCTCTAAAATAACTTTCATCTCCTACCACATTCCCCTGTATCCGTTTTACACCACGCTGCATGAGAGCAAGCGCCAGTTCATCCAGAGAATTGGCATTCTCTTTCTGGTTATGTGAGACAAGATCGGGTGCGCCGCGTCCGTAAAGAATCAAGTCACCACGAATCGTGCCGGACGCGTCTGGTTCCGTCCCTGAATAAACCGACGTTCGCCAGCGGTAATCACCTCCTAAGAGATCTAAGGCCACTGCGGTTGTGTAAACTTTTATGTTTGAGGCGGGCGTAAAAAGGTTGTCGCCATTCCGCTCATAGATAAGCTTGCCATCGCTAAGCGATACGACCGCAACGCCCCACCGGGCCGTGGAGAAGGCGTCGCTATCGAGCAGAGGATTTAAGACCCGAGCGAGATTAGGGTCGGCTTGCAGCGAAGCGGAACCAGCCGTTGGCGCTGGGCTCGGACTCGTGAGGGATTGGATCCCCGTTTCCCCGGCTCGCTTGGGATCCGGATTGTCTACCGGTTTATTGAGATTACAGGCCGTTGTAAGAGAGAGCAGAAGAACAACAGTTCTCAGGATATTGAGGTGGTCTTTTTGCGCCGCAAGTTGCAATGCTCGCTTGTCGCTTGAAAAGCGAAGTAACTCAACGTTGTTCAGAATACGAGAAAAGCTTCTCCGTTCTACTGCTGGCCAGTAATTCATGCGTCACCTTGTAAACCTGATCGACAGTGATTTCTCGAACTGTATTACCGTACATCACCCGATGACGTTTTCCCACAGGAACAAAAATATGCGGTGTCGGACGATCCATCAGCACAATCACCGAAGTACCAACGGCTGCAGCAATGTGCATTGGACCGGTATCATTCGAAACAAAGATTGTCAGCCGTGCCTGGGCTGCGGCAAGTTCTCGAATCGCTAACCTGTCGAAGAAAATAGTGGAAGGGGGAAAGTGTTTTCGCATCTGGGTGACCAGTCCGGTCTCTTCCGGGCCAATAAAAACGATCACGCGCACGCGATCGTTTCGAATCAAGTAGTCTGCGAGCTCGGCAAAACGCTCAAGTGGCCACCGGCGTCCGGCATGGCCGGAACCTGGAAACAATCCAACGAGCGGCGCGCCAATGTTTGCCTTTTCTTTCTTTAGCAGTCTTTCCACAGTGGCGTCGTCTGCGATTCGCGTCTTTAGATAAGGCGTTCGAATCGTGTTAGTAATGCCGAGGGGTCTCAAAACATCCAGGTAGCGATCGACCAAATGGCTGCTGGCATCTTCCTGAGGCGGTTGGGGTTTGAAGTTTGCGAGATAGTCCAGTGAACGACCAGGCCGGCGCGAATAGAGCCTGTGTGGCGCGCCGGAGAAGAAGCCCAGTAGATTGGTTTCAGACAGACTATGAAGGTCGATAACAAAATCGAATTTGGCTTTGCGAACCTGGCTGACAAATTTGAGAATGCGAGCGGCGGAAACGAGTTTCGGCCCATCACGTAACGCCACTCGATCCACCTCGAGGGTGGCATCGCTATAGCCCGAAAGGCTTATCACTTCCGCGCCGGGTTTTCCTACCGCAACTGTTATACGCGCGTTGGGAAAGCGTTCACGTAGACCACGCAAGGCAGGCAAACTCAGCACGACATCTCCGAGTTGCCCAAAATCTATGACCAGTATGTTGCGTGGATCGAATTGCATTCAAATAACGACCGTCCTCCGGTTTTAATGGACCATCCTCCCGCTGTCTGTCAACAGTTCAGTAACAGTTTGCTTCCTAACTCTCACGAAGATCGCGGCCCGTCATTTCTTCCGGTTTTTCTATTCCCAGCAAACCCAATATCGTCGGCGCCACGTCTTCCAGCGCCCCACCATCTCGCAGTTTCATTCCGCGCGAGCTTTCGTCGATCAAATGAAATGGCACTGGATTGTTGGTGTGTGCGGTGTGTGGGTTTCCCGTCAGAAGATCGACCATCTGTTCGGCGTTGCCATGATCTGCAGTGATGATAGTAGTGCCTCGCCTTTGACGCATACTTTTTGTTATCCAGCCAAGACAAGTATCGACGTACTGGCACGCCTCGATAGTTTTATCGAGCTTACCCGTGTGGCCCACCATGTCCGGGTTTGCGAAGTTGATGACGAAGACATCCGTGGTGCCTGCTTCAATTGCGCGCAGCACTTTGTCAGTCACGCTGAAAGCCGACATCTCCGGCTGCAAATCGTAGGTAGCAATTTGAGGCGAAGGAACCAATAGACGTTTTTCGCAAGGGTATTCCTTTTCTACGCCACCATTAAAAAAATAGGTAACGTGCGCGTATTTCTCCGTTTCGGCCATGCGGTAGTTGCGCACACAGATCCTGCCAAAAACTTCCGCAAGAACATTGCGATGATGGCGTGGAGGAAATGCTACCGGAAGCGGGAAGGTTGTGTCGTACATCGTGAAACAGACAAAGTGGACCTGGGGTCGATCACTTACGGGAAACGCATCGAAATCCGGCACGGCCAGGGCTCGTGTTAGCTGTCGAGCGCGATCCGGACGAAAGTTGAAAAATATCACGGCGTCACCATCTTGAATCGTCGCTACTGGTTCGCCACTTTCACGAGTTATGACGACGGGGGGAACAAACTCATCGGTAACGCCAAGCTCATAGGAATGTTTTATCGTAGCGAGCGGATCGGTTGCTCGTTCGCCTTCGGCATGTATAAGCAGATCATAGGCGCGCTTGGTTCTTTCCCAACGTTTGTCGCGATCCATGGCATAGTAACGGCCGACGAGTGTCGCAATTTCTCCGCAACCGATTTCGGTCATCTTCTGTTGCAGCGCCGCAATGTATGTTGTCGCAGAGGCCGGGGGTGTGTCGCGACCATCAAGGAAGCAGTGAACAAAGACTCGTTGTAAGTCGTGCGCTTTCGCCATTCGCAGCAGCGCGTACAAATGTTCCTGGGATGAATGGACTTGACCATCGGATATGAGGCCCATCAGATGCAGCGCCTTCCCACGTTTCTTCGCGCCTTCAATGGCGTCAAGAAGAACTTGGTTGTTAAAAAAACCTCCTGTCGCTATCTCGTGGTCGACGAGTGATACGTCCATGCGAATCACGCGTCCCGAGCCAATATTCAGGTGTCCAACTTCTGAGTTTCCCATTACGCCGGCGGGCAACCCGACGCGCGTGCCGTGTGCTTCGAGCAACGTGTGTGGATAGTTCTCGGTAAGTTCGTCATAGTATGGCGTTGCAGCCTGGGCTATTGCATTCCCATCGCGAGTTGGGGAGTAGCCCCAACCGTCAATGATGATCAGCGCCAGCGGACTCCGTTTTTGATCCAAAGTCATCACCTCGAAAAATTCTTATCGTGTGGTAGTGTTGAGAGACCAACGTTTCCGGGTCTAGCAGACGCTACACTAACCTTATTCCTTCAGCGTCTTGCGGCGCGGGCTTTCTTCGGGCGATTATTGGATGCGCGCGACACTTCCTGAATTTGATAGAAGGCTTTCCTCCCGGGATAACGGGCCGCGCCGCGCAAGTCTTCTTCAATACGCAATAGCTGATTGTACTTGGCCGTTCTATCAGTGCGAGACAAAGACCCCGTTTTAATCTGACCAGCGTTAGTCGCCACAGCGAGATCGGCGATAAAAGGGTCCTCCGTTTCACCGGAGCGATGGGAGATTACTGCGGTGCGACCGTTCTTCTGCGCGAGTTCGATGCAATCCAGAGTCTCAGTCAGCGTACCGATCTGATTTACCTTAATAAGGATCGAATTTGCTACCTCGAGCTCGATGCCCTTTTGAAGAAACGCGGTATTTGTGACAAAGAGATCGTCGCCGACCAGTTGTACAGTACGACCGATTTCATCTGTAAGGAGTTTCCAACCGGTCCAATCGTTTTCTGCCATGCCGTCTTCAATTGAAATAATCGGATATTGGTCACACCAGGCTTTCCAAAAGGCAACCATCTCGGCGCTTGAAAGCTTTCGTTTGTCGCTTTTCTTGAAGACGTAGTTTTTGCCGTCGTAAAACTCGCTGGCCGCGGGGTCGAGTGCCAGTAAGCAATCAGACCCCGCCAAGTACCCGGCCTTTGTGATCGACTCGAGAATGGTGTCGACGGCTTCCTCATTGGAGCGCAAGTTTGGGGCAAATCCACCTTCATCTCCCACACTAGTGGCGTAACCCTTCTTCTTTAGAACCGACTTGAGTTCGTGAAAAACCTCAGCACCCATGCGCAACGCTTCGCTAAAACTACCGGCGCCGACGGGAACAATCATGAACTCCTGAAAATCAACATTATTATCGGCATGAGCGCCACCGTTAATTATGTTCATCATGGGAACAGGCAGAGTGCGCGCGTTGGGACCACCGAGATATTTGTAGAGTGGAATCTCAAGATGTATTGCAGCAGCCCGTGCGTTCGCCAATGAAACCGCCAGCAGAGAATTGGCTCCGAGTTTAGCTTTTGTTTCCGTGCCATCGAGCTCTATCAGGGCCCTATCAACCTCGGCCTGATCCAGAGCGTCAAAGCCTTCTATGGCTGGGGCGATTACTTCGTTGACGTTGCGAACAGCTCTCAAGACCCCCTTACCACCATAGCGTTTCTTGTTGCCGTCGCGCAGTTCGACGGCCTCATGTTCGCCTGTGGAAGCGCCTGATGGTACGGCAGCCCTGCCAACTTCGCCGCCTGCCAATGTGACTTCCGCTTCGACCGTGGGGTTACCCCGCGAATCCAGAATTTCGCGGGCCATGACATGCTCGATCCAACTCATGATCGTTAGCTCCTGAAGAAAATATGAACGACTAGGTACTGCCTGGCAACTTTACCATGTGCAGATCAAATTCGACTGGCGTGGTTCGCAAGATTCACTTTTTCCTCGTTTCTTGCCGAATCGAGAATCTCGAGCTTTACACGCATCACTCGGCGCCGCTCGACGCGTTCGACCTGGAACAGAAGTCCGTCATACCTCACAATTTCCCCTGGCTTGAGCACGTGACCCGCCTCGGTCATGAGGAAACCGCCTACCGTCGTGTAGGTCTCCGATTCCGGTACAGAGAGTTTTAGACGTCGGTTAAGATCGCGCACTGCCAGCGCCCCTGCCAAAATAAACTTAGTTTCTCCGATCGGCGTCAACTGCTCATTAACCTCTTCGTCATGCTCGTCTGATATTTCTCCCACAATCTCTTCGAGCAGATCCTCGAGAGTGATGATTCCTTCAAGACCACCATGTTCATCTACGACAAAACCAAAATGTCCCTTGGCTTTTTGCATTTGTCGCAATACGTCGTCAAGGCGCGCTGTGTCGACCACGAACAAAGGAGGCTGTAGCACATCCTCAAGCCGAAACTTTTCCGGAGACAGCAGGTAAGGCATCACATCTTTGCTGTGAATGAACCCAATTACGTCGTCGAGAGATTCACGATAAACAGGGAGGCGCGAGTAGCGATACTGCTCGAATGCTTTTGTGATCTGCGGAAGAGAACAACCGCTTGAGATGGCCGCCATCTCAGTGCGAGGGACCATCGCTTCACGCACGACCGTATCTGAGAATTCGAAGACGCGATGGATCAGGCGCCGTTCCTCCGCGCGCAGATAGCCGCTCTCACGAGCTATATCAACCAGCTGTCGCAACTCAGCTTCGGTATAAACGGAAGCGCGATCAAGATTTGACTTAAGTCCTATCAGACGTGCGACTGCAGCGCCACACTTATTGAGTGCCCACAGCGGCGCTCGAAAGACCCGCGCAAACAGTTCAAGAGGCCGCGAAGCGACGAGTGCTACGCTCTCAGCTCGTTCGAGAGCCATCATCTTGGGAACTAATTCGCCCAGCAAGATGTGCAGGAAGCTAATAGTGGAAAAGGCGACGACGAGTGCGAGAGCATGTGCCACATAGTGGGCGCGTCCTGCGGGAGCGATAGCCAAAGCTACGGGCTCCAGGAATGTGGCAATAGTTGGCTCGCCGATCCACCCGAGTGCCAGGGAAGCGAGCGTGACTCCGAGCTGCACTGCCGAAATGAAGATAGTTGGCTCATCAAGCAGCCGCAGCGCGGCCCGTGCACCCCGGCTGCCGTTGTTGGCACGAGTTTCAAGTCTCGTACGGCGGACAGAAACCAGCGCAAATTCGGAGGCGACAAAAAACGCGTTTGTCGCAATCAGGAATGCCACGCAGACGATCTTGATGATGGCGGTCATATGAGGTGGCCGCCAATCGTGGCTTGAGTGACAAGTGCCGTTTGGAAATAACTGCCAGGTTCGTCCATTTCGCTTTTAGGGAGGAAGGATTATATCACGTGGGCTATGAGGGGTCGGCACACACCTTGACCTCGATAGGAAAGTGGTGCCAAGTTGACCCGGGGAATTGTGGAGCGAAGATCTGGACCTAGTGACCAGCAGCGGCTCCCGCTGCTCGCACTCGTGCCGGTCGCCGCTCGTGCTTTGTGCAGGCCTTAGCCAATGCTTGTTCGACGCGTGGTTCGACATTGCATTCGGGCTGGCGGCAAACCGCGGCTAATTCCGAAACAACCAGATAGCGAGAACGCTCGAGCATTCGCTGTTCGCGAAATGACAGCGGCTTGATATTACTAAGATAGGTTAAATGCTTTAGGACATCGGCCACTTCAAAGATGTCGCCGGTGCGCATCTTTTCTGAGAATTCCTTGAAACGATCCTTCCAATCATTGGCGGGAGACGAGAAATCATCTGCTAATACCTTAAAAAGCATTTCACATTCGCCCGATGAGATTGGGGCTCGCAGGCCAACCTCTGTAGCATTGGGGACGGGAACTAAGACCAGGGAGTTGTTAGCAGCAAGACGAAGCGTGTAGAAGGGTAATAACGTTGCGCCTATTTGCTTCTGTTCGATTTGCTCGATGGTCCCGATTCCATGATTTGGGTAAACGACTTTCTGGCCGACTTTAAAGCCCACCACAGCACCTCCATCGATTTGTGAAAAATCAGCCTGCGCCGCACGCGCGGGTCTGGGGGAAAAATCCGAGCGACGCAGATAGCGTCGGGCCTAATTGGCAAGTGAACAAAGTCTAGCAAGGCATCTTGATCACCGTCAAGCCTTTAGCCTGCTAACGACATTTAGTGAAAAGATGGACAAAGTAGCAAAACCAGATCGATTCATCAGAGCGAGGGCGTGCCTCGTATCATCCGAAGAGTTAGCAGTTAAGTAGATTAGCTGGAGTACAAATGCTGAAGTACTCTGGTCCATGCACTGTTAGTGCGATCCCAATGGCAACTGATAGTCCGTAACGTTCACGCAAGGCTTCAATTCGATTTCCAGCTTTGAAGTCTCTGCTTCGCGACGAAGCTTCAGACGCGAATCCTCAGCGCTTGGTAGATGTAGCTTGATCATGGTTGCCTCGTTCGCCGTGGCAGACTTCACAATCGCCCAATAGAGACCGGGCGGTATGTTAGTCAGCGCAAAGCTGCCATCAAAGGCAACAGCAACAATAAAGAACCGCAAGACATCACCGGCCTTTTCGCGCTCGGCGGGAACTAGATAGACAGAAAGACCAGGAGGCAAACTTGAACCTTCGGGCACCGTAACTCGCCCACGTAAGGTCGCGGCTCCCTCCGCCAAAGTGATGGTGAGACCCGCGATGCGATCTCCGAACCGCACAGTGGTCCAATTTCCCGCAGCATCGACTCGCTGGTTTGTCTGTGCTGACTTCGCTACTGCCCCGGCCGGTAGATTCGCCAGGGAGATTGACCGCAGATACCAGTAATGCGCGAAAAATCGCAGATTGAATGTGTATTGGCCTGTGAGAACATTACGCAACAAAAAGGCGCCTTCTCTGTCGGGAGCAGCGGGACTCCTGTATAGCCGCAAGTACTGCGATTGATCTTTTTCTGAAGCCGTGTCGTTGCGCTGTAAGCTTACCAGCGTTTCCGAAAACAAGGGCTGACGCTTTCCCTGGCACTCCGGAGCTTTGGTGGGTTCGAGCGCAATGCGTCCACTAATAGAGGCTAGTGGTTTCGTTATTAACTCGAGTCCCGCAATGTCAGCACCCTTAACTGTGATTCGCCGCGGTTCGGAGGACGCCATTTCTGGAAAAGAAACCGCCTGAGGTGAGACTGCCCGAGGTGAGACTGTCTCTTGAGCTACGAGTTCATAGTCTCCATCAGCTACGCCAGTGAAAGTAAAGCCGCGACCCCCGGAAGGTAGATAGGTACTTCCCGCAGGCATGAATCCGCTTCCCACCGGCACCAAGTTGAGATTGACGCTGTTCGTACCCTGAGATCTAACTGTTCCACTCACAGTGTGACCCGGTTCGCCACGATAACGTATATCAACGCTGCTTTCTTCTCCGCCGTGGACGATTATCTCAGCCGCATTGTTGCGAGTTGACGAAGGTGCGTAAGTAGGCGCGTCGGAACCGTAGGCGTCGATCCAATATCCTAGTGAACTTCCGGAACCTCCTGCATAGACGAGGTAAGTTCCAGGCGCCAAGCCGTAAATTCTGTAGACCCCCCGATCGTCGGTTGATCCTTCACCGAATGAGGTTATTGCACCACTTGGCGTCTGTCCCTTCGCATCGCGGACAAGGTAAGCGCGAACTCGAACGGCAACCACTGGCTCGCCGGTAACAGTCGTGACAGTTCCGGTGATAACTCCGCCTCTTATTAACTCTAGCCTCACTGAGTCACCCGGTCGATAGTAATTGGCGGGGTCGTCGGGATCTCGAGGTGTTGTGGTATAAGCTGGAAGCCAGGCCGAGACTCTATAGACGGCTGAATCCAGATTGCTCACCTTAAAGTTTCCTTCGCTATCAGTGACGGTAGTACGCGCCTGCGTTGCTGGGCCAGCGGGGCGAACATAGACGGTGGCGCCTAACAAAGGCTGACCACCTTCATTAACGACCCTGCCGTTGATCGTGCCCGTCGGCGGAGTTGTCGGATCCCGGAGCCACAGTTAGTTGCTGCTGGGATTGTGCTGAGAAGGGGATCAAAACCAGAAGAGTTGCAATGGCTATTTTATTCAGGTGCCTCGCTTCGCGCATCATCTGGGTCCTGTCACCGGGTACGGATCTGGTCCATCGAACATCTCACTGCGGCAACAATGAATTGCTTTTTTAGGGTGAGCTGGGCGCCGTGTTGGCGCCGATATCGATCGTTATCGACACGTCGCTAACGATTCCGTCTTGCAGGTTAACTTGTTGTTTTACCGGAGGACGTGGTTTACCGGCTGACAAGAAAACCGAAACGGACAACTCGTAGAGGCCGCTCGGAAGTCCGTCAATCAAAAAATGGCCTCGGGCATCTACACGTGGAGGCTGAATGGAGGAAGACATTTCACCCGGCCGGACTAACCTTACGAAGATCGAGCCATTGTCTGGCAGCGGTCCATTCTCCAAAACCACTACGCCCCGCAGAGTGGCGTTTCCGTAGCTGACGACGACCCGTACGCCCGAGACCTGTTCGCCCTCCTTAATCTCAACACCGCGAGGCTGCACAATTCCCTCGCGCTCCACGCGGGTAATCTTGAAACCTTTGAACTGTCTCTCATTCATAAAGAAAATTGCCATTCCTGATGGCAATCCTCCTAAATGAAAACTCCCGTCAGCTTCTATCATTGAAGTAGCGTACCGCCCCATGGCCCGTCCGGGTCCCTCAGCCGGAACGTAAGCCTGTAATTGTCGTTGAACGAGTTTGGCAAATGCGCTCTTGTTCTCGCCTTCGAGCACCACAACTCCCGCAAGGCTCGCTCCTTTTGTGATCTTAATAGTTAATCCATCCACATCCTGATCGATGACCTCAAAAGCAGTGGTATCGACGCGCAGATCGCTGTTCGGCTCCGCCGTCAGAAATGCTGAATACTTACCAGGGATCAGACTCTCAATGATGAAATCACCATGACTGTTTGAAGTCACCAGCGAGTTCATATAGTCGCCACTCTCATTATTGATTCGCTGCAATCCAAACCTAATGTTGGGCATGGGTAAGCCTTTTTCATCATCGATAACTCGTCCGCTGGCCTTGAATGTGTCGATAGCACGGCCCAGTGTGATATCGACATTTGTAGCTTCACTTCCTTCGCTTACAACGAGGACCGTTGCTTTCGCTTGATCACTCACGTCAGGATGAAATACCTGCTTGTACGAGGTACGCCCTGCCGCGAGACTACCGGAAAAGCTGTTGTCGCCGCGCCCCGCCGCTACTTTGTAGCGGCCAGCGGCAATTCCAAACATCCGATAGATTCCTCGGTCATCAGTAGATAGACTAGTTATCGGATAGATCTGCCCGCGCTGTTGTGACGGTTGTTCAAAAGCATCGGCACGATAGAGACTGACTTGCTGTTGAATGACAGGATGGCCATCCGCATCGATTACTTTTCCTGTGATGACTCCTCCGCGAACGAGAGAAAAGTTGATGTTCTCAACTCTTTCACCCTCTCCCAATACAACGCTCTGGCCCCTCGCATTTTTCGAGTCGGCAATGACAAAGGCCGGAGCCACTGTGGTTGCTTCATAACTTCCAGCTGGTACATCAACAATAAGATAGTTTCCGTCCTGATCGGTTGTGGCCTTGTACGAAGGGTCAAAGGGGCCAGTCATTTCACTCGGACGCAAGCCCACAACAATGCCCGGGGCGCTCTTGTCTTTGATAGTTACCCTGCCGGCGACCCTTCCTCGGAGTGGTTTCTTCGCTGCTATTGTTTGAGAATCTGCGCACAGAGGTTTAATGAGGCAATAGACTGCGATTACAATTATGACTGCATAACGAGTGTGGGGACCCATAGAGGCTGCTCCTTAGGTGCGCGAGGTGGACGCATCATAGCGCAAGGTTACCGCGTTGTCCCGGTATTTTGATTGGTCGTGTTGAAGTTTGGGACGCAGTCTCTGCGCGGCGCCAGTTAACGCCACCTTCGTGGTTGTCAGCTTAACTTCCTGCTGTTAGGATCGGCGGGCAGTTCCTTTATAACCATAGCCAGATTTCTTCAATCATTGGAATTGCTTCTACCCAGTCTTCGTTCCTGACTATTTGTTATGGCACTCCTTAAAATCACCGATGCAAGTGGCCGACAATGGCAATACAGTTTCCAGCCGCTGGCCGTTTGTACAATTGGTCGCGCTCCGGACAATGCGGTTGTTTTAGACGATCCGCGCGCTTCCCGTTATCACGCGCACATTAAATCGGCTGACAATGGATCGTTCACAATCGTCGATGGCAACGTAGTCAACGGTCAACTTCGGCGGAGCGCAAACAAAGTCTTTATCAATGGCGAACCAGAATACGAACACCAGCTGAAGAATGGAGATCGCGTAACGATCGGCGCCAGCACGCTTCGTTTTGAGCAGGCGGCTGAAGAACGAACTACGGACGTCCGTTTTGACGATAAACCGCTCGGTCACACGCAACTCCTTATCTCTGCCAACGACGTAATGAGCACGGTGCTGCGTTCCAAGGCCGACGAGGCGATCGCTCCGTCACGAGACAAGGTGCTCGAGGCACTACAGCGAAAAGCCAACATTCTTAGTGCCCTTTACGAGATGAGCAAGACGTTAGGTTCGGTGTTCGATCTTAACGCCATCTTCGCGAAAGCTACCGACATCATTTTCAGGTCAACGCCGGCCGACCGTGTGGTGGCACTTTTGGCAGATGTTGGGGCGGACGGGAATCTAGAGGACGTAAACTTAACTCCGATTGCCGTGCGCGCGCGAGACAACAATCTCGAGGCCCATGCCCGCAAACTATCGATCGGAAGAACGATCACGCGCAAGGTTATGAAGGACCGCGTAGCACTTCTCTCGCAGGATGCCGCATCCGATGAGCAGTTCGCTGGGGTCGATTCGATAGTGTCGCAGGGTGTGCGTTCCACAATCTGCGCGCCACTCGTGGCAGAAACGCGAGTTCACGGGGCGCTCTATGCCGACCGTCTGGATCC
>Ga0070699_100004119_pt1 | contig 12847 bp, 9 predicted proteins | sample KBSK1503metaG_FD_65473 | JGI IMG/M metagenome (GOLD analysis project Ga0070699, IMG submission 65473) | Corn, switchgrass and miscanthus rhizosphere microbial communities from Kellogg Biological Station, Michigan, USA - KBS K1-50-3 metaG | ecosystem: Host-associated > Plants > Roots >...
GGGGCGTTCTCAGGGGTGCAATCGACATGGAACGCCGTCACGCCGCGCTGGCGCATTTCCTCGATGGCCCTCAACACCACGGCACGCCCGATTCCTTTTTTCTGGAACGCGGGATGGACCATCACGTCCAGCAGGAACGCGTGACGAACGTTGTCCGACACGATCGACGTCCACGCGATGAGTCGCCCCTCTTTCGTCCAACCGGAGGTCGTCAACGCATATCCCTGGAGCGCGGCGTAGTCCACTCCAAACCGGTTCCAGCCGACCGCTTCGCACAGGTCGCTGAGTTCCGCTTCGGTCGGGCTTGCGTCGACACGAATCTCCACGGCATCGGCATCCACTGCGCTTGAACTCTCCTTCGACCCTGCGGGATGCTACCCCGTGACTGCGAACTCCGGATCCGCGGTCGATTAGGCGGGTCCGCGTGCGCCGGGCGTGAGCAGCTTCGCGGAACCCGCCCTACATCTGATCCCCGATCCCCGATCCCTGATCCCTACCCGGATCCCGGATCCCGGATCCCGGCCAGGCGACACCGGTGCCGCGTCGCTACTCCCCTCGCAGCACCTTCACGTGCGCGGCGACGCTCTCGGCAAGTCCATCCAGCCGATAGCCGCCCTCGAGCACCGACACGATGCGTCCCTGACAGAGTTCGTCCGCGAGCCGGACGATGACGCGCGTGATGGCGGTATACCCCGCCGGCGTGATGTCGAACCGCCCGAGCACGTCGTTGCGCATCCCGTCGAAGCCGGCGCTGACGAGGATGAAGTCCGGCTTGAACCGCCGCGCGGCCGGCACGAGCTGCTGCTCGAACGCGGCGAGGATCTGCGCGTCGCTCGCCCCGGGCGGCAGCGGCACGTTCAACTTCGTGCCGGCGGCCTTGCCCGCTCCCGTCTCCGCCGCGCTCCCCGTGCCCGGATACGCGCCGTAATGGTGCGTGCTGAAGTAGAAGACCGAGTCGTCGTCGTAGAAGATGTCCTGCGTCCCGTTCCCGTGGTGATAGTCGAAGTCGACGATGAGCACGCGGCGGATGCCGTGGACCTTCTGGAGGTAGCGCGCTGCGATCGCCACGTTGTTGAAGATGCAGAAGCCCATGCCGCGATTGCGCGTCGCGTGATGCCCCGGCGGCCGCACGGCGCAGAACGCGTTCTTCATCCGGCCCGATGCCACCGCGTCGGCCGCGTTCAGCACGCCGCCGACAGCGGCCCTCGCGGCCGCGAGCGACTCGCGCGTGACGTCCGTATCGCCCGTGCTCAGCTCGCTGACGCCCTGCACGTTGGCCAGCTCACGTTTCACGAGATCGATGTAGGCACGATCGTGCGCGAGCGCGAGCTCATCGTCCGTGGCGGGCCGCGCGGGAATCCGCGTCAGCCTGTTCAGGAGGCCGGCCTTCTCGAGGCCGCCGAGGATGGCCGTGAGCCGCTCGGGACGCTCCGGATGCCCGGTATCCCCAACGAGGTGATGCCGGTACACCTCGTCGAACAGGAAGCCGGTCTGCCGTGACGTCGGCGCCTGGACGCCCTGAATGAAGGGAACGGCGAGTGCGAGGGCCACGTATGTAATCCTGAGCATCGACGCGGATTCTAGTGGGGAATCGTGCGTCCGGGCTCACCCGCCGGGTCGGCAGCCAGCGCGTGTCCCGGATCGTACTGGAGGTCGAAGTGGATGGGACCGATACGGTACAGTACCCTTAGGATTCAACTCTTTAGAGCCAATCCAGGTACAACAAACTGATGCCCCTCCCCGCGTCTCGCGCTATACGACTGCTCTGCCTGCTGGCTGCCGGCACCGCTGCCGATCCGGCGTTTGCCCAGCGGCCGGCGCCCAACGCGCAGGAGCGGCGGACCATTTCGGCGGAGCGGCTGGCGCCGGGCGAAGCGATCAGCCTCGATGGCAGCCTGGACGAGGCCGTGTGGCACCGGGCGCAGGTCGCCTCGGAATTCATCCAGATCGACCCGGACAACGGGGAGCCGGCCACCGAGCAGACCGAGTTCCGCATCGCGTTCGATTCGCATGCCTTCTACCTCGGCGTCATCTGCCACGATTCGGAAGCCGGCGATCGCCTGACCCGCTACCAGAAGCGGCGCGACGAGTACCTGCAGCAGGACGACAAGGTCCAGTGGAGCATCGACACGTTCCTCGACGGCCGCACGGGCTATTTCTTCGAGACCAATCCGTCGGGCGCGATGTCCGATGCGCTGATGGGAATCAACGGCCAGAACCGGCAGTGGGACGGCATCTGGAACGAGCGCGTGCAGCGCACCGAAACCGGCTGGAGCTTCGAGGTCGAGATTCCGTTCCGCACGCTCAACTTCAACCCGAACAGCGATACGTGGGGCATCAACGTCTCGCGGACGCTCTCGCGGAAGAACGAAAACAGCATCTGGACGGGCTGGGCGCGCAACCAGGGCGTGTCGCGCATGAACAACGCGGGGCGCGTGCACGGCCTGACCGGCGTCACGCAGGGCAACGGCCTCGACATCAAGCCGTACGTCCTCGGCAGCGCGCAGGACGCGCCCGCGCGCAGCGAGAAGATGTCGGGCGCCGGCCAGGCCGGCGTCGATCTCTTCTATAACCCGACGCCCGCGCTCCGCACCAACCTGACGGTCAACACCGACTTCGCGCAGACCGAGGTGGACCAGCGTCAGGTGAACCTGACGCGCTTCTCGCTGCTCTACCCGGAGAAGCGCGACTTCTTCCTCGACGGCGCGACCTTCTTCGACTTCGCGAGCCCGGGCGCCGGAGCCGGAGGCAACGGCGGCTTCCGGAGCCAGGAAACCGGCAGCGACATGATCGTCAACCCGTTCTTCAGCCGCCGCATCGGCCTGAGCGACGCGGGCAACGAGCAGAAGATCCTCTTCGGCACCAAGGCCACCGGCCAGCTTGCCGGCCAGGACGTCGGCATCCTCGACGTGCGCACCGGCGACGACCACGGACTCATCGGTGAGGACTTCATGGTCGCGCGCCTCAAGCATCGTCTGATGCGGCAGTCGTACGTCGGCGCGGCCTACACGCGCCGCGACCCGCACGCCATCGGCACCGATACGCGGCAGACGCTCGGCGTCGACTTCCGCCTGGCGAGCTCGACGTTCCGCCGGACGCAGAACATCTCGCTGAGCGGCTGGTACGCCGACGCCACGCAGCCCGGGCCGAGCAAGGCCACGCACGCCTACGGCGCGACCTTCGCCTATCCCAACGATCGCTGGAACGCCAACCTCGACGTCCGCACGGTGGAGGCGAACTTCAACCCGGCCGTCGGGTTCATCACGCGGAACGCCTACCGGCGCTACGTGCCGTACCTGAACTTCGGCCCGCGCCCGCAGAACAACCGCACCGTCCGCCAATACAACTTCGCGGTCATCGGCGACATCCAGACGACGCTCGACAACCAGAAGATTGCGCGGAACCTGACGATTCAGCCGTTCCAGGTGGAGCTGGCCGCCAACGACCGCTTCGGCGTGCAAGTGATGCCGCGCAGCGAGCAGCTCGACTCGCCGTTCAACATCAACGTCGGACCCGGCCGGCGCGTGACGCTTCCGCTTGGCTCGTCGTACGACTTCCTCCGGTATCAGTTGAACTGGCGGACGTCGAACCGGCGGCCGGTGGCCTTCGAGGGCCGCTACGAGGCGGGCGACTTCTACTCGGGATCGCGCCGGGAGCTCGTGAGCAACGTGACGTTCCGCATCATGCCGGGCGTGTTCGTCTACACCGCCGCGGAGCTGAACCGGATCGAGCTGCCGGAGGCCAGCTTCAACACGCGCCTCTATCGCGTCGTGCCCGAGCTGCAGTTCACGCCGTTCATCACGTGGGTGAACAACATCCAGTACGACACGGTGAGCGGCGTCGCCGGCTGGCAGTCGCGCTTCCGCTGGATCGTCCGGCCCGGCAACGACATCTACGTCGTCTACACGCACAACTGGCTCGACGATCCGCTGCTCGCGCAGTTCGCGACGCAGGACAGGCGCCTCTCCACGAAGGCGCTCTACACCTATCGTTTTTAGGCCTGATTTCGCGCCTCAGGCGTCTAAATCTGCGCGTCTTTCACTCAGATTTTGCGGCCACGCCGGCAACCAGTACGCTGGATGCACCGGGTTTTCTCCAGCTTGCCAGGTGAACGAGTCAGGCGCCAAAACGCCGTCTCCTCGGGCCACACACCCTCATACCGTGTCAGCCTTCACCTGGCCGGCCACGGCCGGCGGCAAACGCCGCCGGCCGCCGGCCGATTCCCACGGAGGCCGCTGGCGCCCCACCCACCAAGTCTCAACGAAGCGGAAATCAGTGGATGTGCTGTGAGGCCGACGGGGCGCGCTCGGCATCCATGACCCGCTGAATCATCGTCGTCAGCACGCTTTCCGCGACGTCGAACGGCCCGGCGACGACGGCGCCGAGCGTCATCTCCAGCGCAATCACGACCCCGCCCGATTCGAACGGGTTCACGATCCAGCTGAACCCGCGCAGACCGACGGGCCGGTCTGTGGCCGCCTCGGGGTGCTTGGCGCGATCGATCGCGCGCAGCATACCGATGAGCACGGCCGCGACGTCGCCGTCGGTCCAGGCACGCGGCTCCCGCGCAACCGGCGCGATCACCTCCGTGGTCGCGTGGTTGTCGCCGCGCAGCCAGATATCAACCGGGAATTCCATACACCTTCCTCACGAACGTCACGTCCGCGGACCCGCCGTGCTCGGCCGTGCTCGTCGGCACAAATCCACCCGCCTTCAGCGTCTCGACGATGCGCTGTCCGCCCTTCGAGCTCTCTCGCACCTCGAGGTGCAGCTCCCGCAGCTCCGGACGCTGGAGCGTGCGGGCGGCGCCGGCGACGATGGCCTCGGACGCGCCGGGCGCGTCGATCTTGATGTAGTTCGGGCACGCAAGCCCGTATTCGTCGACGAGCCGATCGATCGAGAGCACCACCGCGGCTTGGCGCCCCTCGTGCGGCTCGCCGCTCTTGCCGCGGAAGCTGAACGACCGCGCCGGCCGGAACTGCGACACCTCGAGCCTGGCAACCGCCTGCTCGCGTCCGAGGCCGACGAGCAGGCAATCGATGCGGTCGTAGAGCCGGTTGGCCTCGCAGTTGGCTGCGAGCAGGAAGTAGTTGACGGCAGCCGGCTCGAAGGCGACGACCCTCGTATCGGTCCCGAGCGCCGCGTACAGCGAATACACGCCGACGCTTGCGCCGACATCCCAGAACACGCTGCCCGGCTTGAACGAATCGATCCACGCGATGGTGGCCGGCTGCCGCGTGAGCAGCGACACCGCACGGCCGGCCGAGCTCTTGCCCAGCAGCACGAACGAGAGCTGCCCCTTCGGCGTGTCCACGGCCAGCGTCGTGTCCACCATCTTCTGCGTGAAGTCACTCTGCAGGCGCGCCCGCGATCGCAGCGGTAGCTTCTGCAGGCGATACATCAGCAGGCCGAATTCCTTCTTCGCGTACTCCTCCTCTGGATCCTCGGGCGCCTTCTCGAGTTCGTCCACGTACTCGCTCATGGGCTCCTTTGGGTATTCCGCAGCGGCAGTGTACATTGGGCGGCACGCTTCGTGATGCCGCGCGTCAAGACGATCCTCGTCCTCTTCGTCGTTGCGCTGTTCGTCGTGCTGCCCCTCTACGAGGTCGCCGACATCGGCGAGCACTGGCCGCACGACGGCGACGTCGTTCAGATCGTCCTCTGCCTCCTGTTCATCGTCAGCCTGTCGGTCCTCTGCCGCGGCGTCGCCGGCGCCTGCCTCGCGTCGCTCAAGCGCGCGTGGGTGCCGGCGCCGTCACCCGTGCGCGCCTGCCTGGCGCGAACGACGGCGCCGCGCGACCGTTCACCGCTTTTCCTGATCTTCTGCGACCTTCGCGTGTAGAACGCGTGTCTTACCGGCCTTCTGGCCTGATTCGACTATTCCGCGCCGTGTAGTGGCCGGCTCAAGCCGGCCCCTACGCGGACCCGACGCGAGCAGAGGGAGACACGCATGAAAACGTTGTTCCTGGCGCTGGCGCTGTGTGCCGGCGTCCAGGCTGCGTACGCGCAGCCCACGGGAACGTTGACCGTCACGGTTCGCAGCAAGGACGGCCCCGTCGCGCAGGCCGCGGTCAGCGCCGGAGGCATGACGCGGCAGACCGGCGCCGACGGAACCGTCACGCTGCAGCTGCCGCCCGGGCGCGTCGATGTCGTCGTCACGAAGAGCGATTTCGACCCCGGCGCCGCGCAGGTGGAGGTGCGCGCGGGCGCCGAGGCCCGCGTCGAAGTCGACCTCGCACCGGAATCCGAGCTCGAAGAGAACGTGGTGGTCACGGCGACGCGCACCGAGCAGCGCATCGAGGACATCCCGCTGCGCGTGGAGGTGGTGCCGAACGAGGAGGTCCAGGAAAAGATCGCGATGGCGCCGGGTGACGTCTCGATGCTGCTGGCGGAAACCAACGGCCTCCGCGTGCAGACGACCTCGCCGGCGCTTGGCGGCGCAAGCCTGCGCATCCAGGGTTTGAGCGGACGGTACTCACAGATCCTGTCCGACGGACTGCCGCTCTACGGCGCGCAATCCGGGTCCGTCGGCATCCTTCAAATCCCGCCGATGGATCTCGGCCAGGTCGAGGTCATCAAGGGCGTGGCGTCCGCGCTGTACGGCATGTCGGCCATCGGCGGCGTCGTCAACCTCGTCTCGCGCCGGCCGAAAGTGGCGGAGCGCGAGCTGCTCCTGAACCAGACGACGCATCGCGGCACCGATGGCGCGCTCTGGCTTGCGCAGCCGCTGCGCGAGCACTGGAATCTCAGCGTGCTCGCCGGCGTCCATGGACAGCAGCGATCGGACCTCGATCGCGACGGCTGGACCGACCTGCCCATGTTCCGCCGGACGCAGGTTCGCCCGCGGGTCGCGTGGGACAACGGTGCCGGCCGATCGGTCTTCGCGACCTTCGGCGCGGTTGACGAGAACCGGCGCGGCGGCACCATGCCGGGCGCCGTGACACCCGACGGCCGCCCGCATCCCGAGAACCTGCTCACGCGGCAGTTCGACGGCGGCGTCGTGGGACGGTTTCTGCTGAACGGCAGCCGCGTCGCGTCGGTCAGGGCGAGCCGCGTCTCACAGCGTCACGACCACGTCTTCGGCGGCGTGCCGGAACGCGAGCGGTCCGCGACCAGCTTCGGCGAGGCATCGGTCACGGGCACGATGGGGGCGCACACGTGGGTGGCCGGCGGCGCGCTGCAGCGCGAGCGCTTCCGCGCGCTCGACGTACCGCGCTTCGATTACACCTACACGATTCCAGGCGTCTTCGGTCAGGACGACCTCGTCCTCACACGATGGCTCACGGCATCCGCGAGCGCGCGCGTCGATCGGCACAGCGCGTTCGGCACGTTCTTCAGCCCGCGTCTGTCGGTGCTCCTTCGTCCGGCGCCACCGTGGACCGCGCGCGTGTCCGGGGGACGAGGCCATTTCGCGCCGTCGCCGTTCACGGAGGAAACCGACGCAACCGGGCTCTTGGTGCTGGCGCCGATGACCGGCGTGTTGCCGGAGGATGCCACGAGCATCTCGAGCGACGTGACCTGGCGAAAGGCGCCGCTCGAGATCACGACGACCGTGTTTCATTCGAACATCGCGGGAGCGCAGGTATACCGGAAGCTGGATGCCGGCCCCTATGCGGCGCGCATCGTCAACGCGGAGACGCCGTCACGAACCACGGGCGCGGAGTTCATCGCGCGCTACCACGAAGACAATGTCGACGTGATCCTCACGCACATGTACCTCCGATCGACCGAAGTCGGCGAAGACGGCAGCGGCCGGCGCGACGTGCCCCTCAACCCGCGGCAGACGGCTACGTTCGACCTGCTGTGGAAATCGCCCGCCGGCAACATCGGGTTCGAGGTGTTCTACACGGGGAGGCAGGAACTGGAAGACGACCCCTACCGGTCGCACGGCAGGCCCTACACGATCGTGGGACTCCTCTACACGCGAAAGGTCGGCCGGGCGCTGCTCTACGTCAACATGGAGGATCTCGCCGACGTGCGCCAGACGAAGTACGACCCGTTGATCCGCCGCAGACCGTTGCGCGACGGACGATGGGCGACGGATGCGTGGGCGCCGCTCGACGGGCGATCGGTGAACGCCGGGATCCGATTCCAGTTTTAGGGCGGAAGTAGGGCCGACCTTCAGGTCGGCCCGCCGTCAGGTGGGCGTAGGGGCCGACCTTCAGTTTTAGGGCGGACGTAGGGGCCGACCTTCAGGTCGGCCCGACCTGCGCGGCGAACTGCTCCGCGGACGTGGCCGGCGTCAGGCACGCGAAGTCGCGGCATACGTACCCCGCCGGCTGATCGGTCCGCCGCGCCATCGCCTCGGTCCACGGCAGCACGCGCGCAATCGCGTCCGCATGCGCCGGACTGAGCGGAATCGTGATGGCGAACGGCAGGTATCGCCGACGGACGACGTCGAAGAACGCGCGCGTCGAGGGCGCACCGGGATCGCCGGCGATCACGATCTGCGACATCCCGGCGTGGTACGCCGAGAGGGCGGCCATCATCATCGGCACCGTCCGCGCGCCCTGCTGTGAAATGCGCGACCCGAACATTCCCAGCGCGCGATCGATCGCCTGGCCGAACGCCTCGTCGCTGGTGAGGTGCGAGAGCGTCAGCAGGTTCATGACCGTCACCGAGGTCGCGGACGGCTCGGCGCCGTCGTAGTCCTCCTTCAGGCGCAGGAGTACCGACTGGTCCTGACCGGTCGTGCTGAACCATCCGCCTTCGATCGGATCCGCGAAGAGCTCGTCCTGGCGGCGCTGCAGCATCAGCGCCCACTCGAGCCAGCGCGGGTCGCCGTCGGCCTGGAACAGCTCCAGCAGGCCGAACGCCAGATACGCGTAATCCTCCGCGTAGCCCTCCACCGCAGCGTCTCCCTTGCGGTAGCGGCGCAGCAGCGTCCTCGTGTCGGGGTTCCAGAGGTGCTTCCAGATGAAGAGCGCCGCCCGCCGCGCGATCGCGAGCCATTCGGACTGTCCTCTAAAAATGACCTCCGACCCCATTTTCGAGGCGCGCGCGAACGCGGCGATCATCAGGCCGTTCCACGCCGTCAGCACCTTGTCGTCCAGATGCGGACGCGGGCGCGTCGCGCGCCGCTCGAACAGCTTCTCCCGTGCGCGCGCGAGCGCCGCGTCGACCTCCTCCCGCGATTTCGCCGTCGCCGACATCACCTCGTCGATGCCGCGCGCGGTGTAGAGAAGGTTCTTGCGGACGAACTCGTTCTGCGGATCGAACGGCGCGTTGCCGTCGGGCAGCACGCCGAAGCGGATGCGGAAGACGTCGGCGTCCTCGCCCAGCACCTCCGCAATCTCCTCGTCGCGCCAGACGTAGAAGGCGCCCTCCATCTTGTGAGGCGGACCTGAAGGTCCGCCTCTACGTTCGTCCTCGGGGGGAACGCTGTCGGCGTCTTCCGCCGAATAGAACCCTCCGCCTTCGTCCGTCAGGTCGCGCGCGACGTAGGCCAGCGTGTCGGCCGCCACGTCCGCATAGAACGAATCGCCCGTCATCTGCGCGGCATCGAGATACGCCAGCACCAGCTGCGCCTGGTCGTAGAGCATCTTCTCGAAGTGCGGCACGCGCCAGTTGCCGTCCACCGAGTAGCGGTGAAACCCCCCGCCGATGTGGTCGCGCATGCCGCCGAGCGCCATCGCGCGCAGCGTGACGAGGACCATCTCCCTGGCCGCCTCTTTCAACGGGTCGCCTGCGCCCCGTCGCGCGTGCTCGCGCAGCAGGAACAGCAGCTCGGTCGGGCGCGGGAACTTCGGCGCGTCGCTGAAGCCGCCGCGCCGCGGGTCGAACGACGCCGCGAACTGCTTCACGCCTTCGTCGAGCGCGCCGGCCGAAGGGATCTCGCGTCCCGCGCCGTTCTCGCCCAGCGTCCGGAGCCGCTCGGTGATCGTCTGCGCGGAGGTCTCGATACGCGCGCGGTCCTCCTCCCACGCGCGCGCGATTTCCTTGAGGATGTCGACAAACCCCGGCCTCCCCCACTTCGAGGCGGGCGGAAAGTAGGTCCCGCCGTAAAACGGCTGCAGCGACGGCGTCAGCCAGACGCTCATCGGCCACCCGCCCGAGCCTGTCGTCGCCTGCACGAACGTCATGTAGACGCGATCGACGTCCGGCCGCTCCTCGCGATCGACCTTGATCGACACGAAATGGCGGTTGAGCACCTCCGCGACCTGGCGGCTCTCGAAGCTTTCGTGCTCCATGACGTGGCACCAGTGGCAGGTCGAGTAGCCGATCGAGAGAAAGATCGGCTTGTCCTCGCCGCGCGCGCGTTCGAACGCGTCAGCGCCCCACGGATACCACTCGACCGGGTTGTCCTTGTGTTGGAGAAGGTACGGGGAATGCTCCTGAGCCAGCCTGTTGGACACGATCCGGATTATCGCCCGCCTACTCCGGCAACGCGCGGCCCTTCGTCTCAATCACCCACGGCATGAGCAGCAGGCCGGCCAGGGGAATCCATCCGCAATAGAAGAGCGCCTGCATCGCGGAATCGAGCGCGTTGGCGCCGCGCGCGGCGATGCCGCCGACGACGAACGGGCCGATGGCCGCGACGAAGCGCCCGAGGTTGAAGCAGAAGCCCGATCCCGTGCCGCGGAGCCGCGTGGGAAACAGTTCCGGCAGATAGAACGCAAACGACGCGGTGATCCCCCAGACGGTGACGCCGATCGGGAAGTACATGTAGAGCCGAGCCTGAGGTGAGAGCGGCAGCCCGAACGCTGCCATGATCGAAATCGCGCCGCCAAGGAAATAGATGATGTACATGTTGCGGCGGCCGAGATACTTCGCCGTCGGAATCGTCAGCAGCACCCCGATGACGGTGCCGATGCCGAACGCGTTGGTCGCCAACGCCTTCCACTGCTCCGCCAGCACGGTCGCGTTCACCGCCGACGCGCCAGCCGATGCGCGGTTCGCGAGACCCACCGCGACGACGGGGATGAACGCGTTGACGCTCCACCAGACGAGCAGGTTGATCATCGCCATCGACGCGCCGCTGAACGTCAGCGCGCGGTACGCGGGTGTGAACAACTCCGAGACCGTCGCAGGGCGCGCGCGCTCGACCGCGTGCGTCCACCGCTCCGGCTCCCGGATCATCATCCGCACGAGCAGCGTTGCCGCTGCGGGTATCAGCCCCGAGAGAAACACATAGCGCCACGCGATCTCGGGCTCGGCGCGGAAGTACACCCCCTGGATCTGATAGACGAGAAATGTCGCCAGGAAGAGCCCGGTCGGCGCGGCCGAATACAGCAGCGCGCCCGCATCGACACGGCGTTTCTCGGGAACGATCTCCGCGACCATCGCGGCGCCGCACACCCACTCGCCGCCGATGCCGAGCGAGGCGACCACGCGGAAGAGCACCAGCGACCACATGTTCGGCGCGAACGCGCAGGCTGCCGTGCCCAGCGAATACATCCCCATCGTCAGGAGCAGCGTCCGCGTGCGGCCCAGGCGATCGGCAATGCGGCCGAAGATGATGCCGCCGGCCGCCCAGCCGATCAGCAGGAGCGAGGTGAGGATGCCGGTCCACCGCAGCGTCGCGGCCGCCGCCGCGGGCGTGCCGAACGGGATGCCGAGCAGCACGGGGACGCACGTCGGCGCGACGAAGTTGAAGAGGAGGCTGTCGAAGATGTCGAAGCCCCAGCCGAGCCACGCCGCGAACAGCACCATCCACTGGTACCGATCCATGTCGAGCACGGTGCGGCGAACCGGCTCGACGGCTGTTGCGACCGCAGGCCGGCTCATCGCGAGCGCGGCGAGCTGCTGGTGAGATCGATGGGCTGACCGCCAGCGCGAAGCGTGTAGGCGAACGCGGTGGTCGTTCCGTCCTTCGCGGGAATCCCTTCAACCGTGACGATGTCGCCCGGTTTCAGGCCGCCGGGGCTCAGCCTGGCCTGGCGGAGGACGCTGGGGCCCGCAAGCTCGATCACCCAGTGCTGCATCGTGCCGTTCGGACCCTTGACGTCGATGTCCACATACGGATGCGGGTTCACCGACTCCACCCTCGTCACGGCGCCCGTCACGGTGATGCGCCTGGTGACGTCGAACATCGTCTGCGCCGCGTGGTGCGCCCACGCGGGCACGGCCGCTGCGGCCAGTGCCACGGCCACCAACATGCTTCGGGTTCTGCGTTTCATCCGGCTTCTGGCGGAGCCGTCACGATACCATCAAATTCTGCGAAAATCGCTCATCTCGTTGAATCCATGGTGAATCGGATTGTCGAACTGTCGCTGCGGCACCGCGCGCTGGTCGTCGGCCTCGCGGTCGCGCTCGGCGGCTGGGGATGGTGGGCGGCGACTGCCACACCCATCGACGCCATTCCCGACCTCTCCGACAACCAGGTCATCGTCTTTACCGACTGGGCGGGCCACAGCGCGCAGGAGGTCGAGGACCAGGTCAGCTACCCGCTGACCGTCAACCTGCGCGGCCTCGCGGGCGTTCGCGTCGTCCGCTCGCAGTCGGCCTTCGGCTTCTCGATGATCTACGTGGTCTTCGAGGACAACGTCGACCAGTATTTCGCCCGCAGCCGCGTCCTCGAGCGCCTCAGCCTCGTGGCGACACAGATGCCCGACGGCGCGGTGCCGACGCTGGGGCCCGACGCGACCGGCGTCGGTCACGTCTTCTGGTATACCGTCGAAAGCGATCGCCACTCGCTGCGCGACCTGCGCACGCTGCAGGACTGGTTCATCCGCTATCAGCTGAACGCGGTACCGGGTGTCGCGGAGGTCGCGTCGGTCGGCGGCCACGTCCAGCAGTACCAGATCGACATCGATCCGAACCGGCTCCGCGCCTACAACCTCTCGCTCGGCAACGTCGTGGAAGCCGTGCGCAGCAGCAACGAGAACGTCGGCGGCAACGTGCTCGA
>Ga0070699_100004120_pt1 | contig 12843 bp, 12 predicted proteins | sample KBSK1503metaG_FD_65473 | JGI IMG/M metagenome (GOLD analysis project Ga0070699, IMG submission 65473) | Corn, switchgrass and miscanthus rhizosphere microbial communities from Kellogg Biological Station, Michigan, USA - KBS K1-50-3 metaG | ecosystem: Host-associated > Plants > Roots >...
GCTCAGAATCGAAGATCGTTCAATCCGCTCTCAAACAGGGAGGAGTAGCATTCGCGGTCAAACTTCCCAGTTTCAAAGGCCTGCTCAAACGCGAACTAATCCCCAATGTCCGGCTCGGAACAGAAATGGCCAAACGCGCGGTCTTCTGGGGTAGGGTCGGAGGAATATTTCATTCCGACGAGCTCCCTGCTTATGGAATTGATTCAAGCCATGTGGAAGATGTGGCTAAGAAGCTTGGATGTAGAGATCTTGATGGGTTCGTTATCGTAGCAGATAGTCTCGAGAATTCGAAGGACGGTTTGAGGGCCGTTGTAGAGCGTGCCATGGAGGCTGTTGAGCGGGTTCCAGAAGAAACACGGGCTGCAAACCCTGACGGGACCACTGTATATCTGCGTCCAAGGCCTGGAGCTGCTAGAATGTATCCGGAGACCGATGTCCCACCGGTCCAAATCAGTCAGGACCAACTTGAACGGCTCTGGGAGAGCCTTCCCCGAATGCCAGAAGAGCTCGCCAAGGAACTGGAGACCAAACATAGTCTCAGCCCCAAGCTAGCCACTCAGCTCGTGGATTCCGATTATCTCCCCGTCTTCGAGCAAATCGTAGCAAGCGCAGAACAAGTCGCGCCAAGTTTCGTTGCAACAATTCTCACAGAATCTCTGAGAAGTCTGCAAAGGGAACAGGTTCCCGTGGAAAACTTGCAGGAAGACCAGCTCAAACAAGCGTTCGACCTTGTTTCAAAGGGCGCAACCGCAAAAGAGTCCGTCCTCGACGTTCTCAAATGGCTCGCATTCCACCCAGACGGAGTCGCTGAAGAGGCGGTCGACATGCTGAACCTCCGAATGCTGACCAAGTTAGACCTAGAGAATATCATCAGCAAAGTTGTTGAATCTAACCAGACCCTCGTTCAAGAAAACGGATCTAAAGCCCTCGGGCGAATGATGAACCTAGTAATGGGCGAGGTAAGAGGACGGGCCGACCCCCGACAAGTCACCGAACTACTGCGGACGCGCTTGGAACAGGTCAGAGCGTGACAAGTACCAAAGACGAGCCGAAGGTCGACGAGGTCACCCTCGACGATCTCGACAAGAAGATACTGCACTGGTACCTAATCGACGCTCGTCTCTCCTACAGGGAGCTAGCGCACAAGCTAGGCGTTTCCACAACCACTGTTCAGTCTAGAACCGCGAAATTGGAAAAAGCGGGAATCATTCGAGGCTACTCGGCTATGTTCGACCACGACAAGATTGGCTTTCAACTCACCGCGATCACGGAAGTAAGCGTTGCCAAAGGCAAGCTCCTTGAGCTGGAGAGGGAGGTCGCTAAGATGCCTCAGGTATTGGCCGTATACGACGTTACAGGACTCACTGATGCGATGGTCATTGCGAAGTTCAAAAGCCGAGACGACCTGAGCAAATTCACTAAGGCACTTCTAGCCATGCCCTTCGTGGAACGAACCAATACCCACATCGTCCTTACGACTGTAAAGGAAGATTTTCGTCTGCTCTAATCGGAGCCTAGACGCGTAGCTTCCTTCAAAGATTGAACGGTCTTTTTCAGCTGAGTCTCAGCTTCACTCGGATCATCGAGATGGTTTCCGACGATTCTGACCAGAGCACTTCCCACGATTGCGCCGTCCGCCCCAGATTGTATGACGGCGGAGACGTGTTCCGGCTGGGAGATCCCAAATCCCGCGGAAACCGGAATCTTTCCCTTCGCCATGGACTTGACCGCCCTTATGGCTTCAAGCGCTTGCGGGCTGAGCGAATCGCGAGGACCCGTAACACCGTACAGTGAGACGAGATAGAGGAAACCCTTCGACCTGTCGAGAACAGTTCGCAGTCTAGTCCGGGAAGTGTTAGGTGCTGCCAAGTAGATGTTATCGATGTTGTGTTTCAGAGCTAGGTTCCTGAATTCGTCGCTCTCTTCAACTGGCAAATCCGGAACGACAATCCCATCAACACCACTTTCACGAGCTTTCTTCAGGAAGCGATCCAAGCCCATCGCAAGAATAGGATTATAGTAGCTCAGCACCACAAACGGGACTGGAAATTGTGACGATAGCCCTCCGATCATATCCAGAATTCCAGTGGGAGTGGCCCCTTGAGATAGGGCTCGCATGCTTGACGCCTGTATGACCGGACCATCTGCAATAGGGTCTGAAAATGGGATCCCAACTTCGACAATGTCTGCGCCCCCTTCTATCAGAGCGATGGAATTGGCCAAGAACGATTTCGGGTCCGGGTCGCCACCCGTCAAGTAAGCGATCAATGCTCCTTCTCCACGGCTATGGAGTTCTCTGAACTTTGCCTCTATCCTATCGTCATTGGGGGAGGTGCTTGGCAATTATCTCCACATCTTTATCGCCTCTGCCGGAAAGGTTGACGATGATCGAATCCATTGTCCCGAGATTCTTCGCCAGCTTCATCGCGTAACTGATAGCGTGAGCCGATTCCAAAGCTGGCATGATTCCCTCCAGCTGTGACAAGCTCCTGAACGCGTCAAGCGCCCCTTCATCGGACACTGTAACATACTTGGCTCGCCCCGCAGTCATCAGGAAAGCGTGTTCCGGCCCTACCCCGGGATAGTCAAGCCCGGCGGAAATACTCCGGGTCGTCTGCACTTGTCCAACTTCGTCTTGCAGAACATAAGTCATCATTCCGTGTAGGACTCCTTCGCGTCCAGCAACCAAAGGGGCAGCGTTTTGTCCTGGCGACAAGCTTTCCCCGCCGGCCTCGACTCCGTAGAGGTCAACATCGAGGTCGTGCAGGAACGAATGGAAGATTCCGATCGAGTTGCTTCCCCCACCCACACACGCGACAACAGCTTTCGGAAGTCTGCCTTCTTGTCTTAGGATCTGCGTCCGAGCCTCTTTCCCGATCACACTCTGAAAGTCGCGGACCATCGTTGGGTAGGGATGCGGACCCACAACCGACCCTAGAAGATAGTACGTGTCCTGAACGTTTGTAACCCAATCCCGCAACGCTTCATTGATCGCATCCTTCAAGGTCTTGGACCCCGACTCAACTGGATGCACTTTCGCACCGAGCATCTGCATCCGGTAGACGTTCAATTTCTGTCGATCCATGTCCTCGCTTCCCATGTAGACTTCCGCGTGCAACCCTAGAGCCGCGCACGCCATCGCGGTAGCGACCCCATGTTGTCCTGCCCCTGTTTCAGCAATGATCCTCCGCTTTCCCATCCTCTTGGCTAGGAGAGCTTGGCCGAGAGTATTGTTGATCTTGTGAGCGCCACCATGCAAGAGGTCCTCTCTCTTCAGGTAGATCTTGGCACCTCCAACATGTCTAGTCAGATTTGCAGCAAGATACAGCGGCGTAGGTCTGCCTGCGAAATCGTCCAGCAAGCCCGCCAACTCCTTCTTGAATGAGGGGTCGCGCGAGAACTTGTTGTAGGCATCCTCAAGCTCTCTCAGCGGTTCCATCAGGGTCTCAGGAACATACTGTCCGCCGTATTTTCCGAATTTTCCTGGCTTCGAATGTGTCCTTGGTTCGGCTTGTTGCTTCAAGCGTTGACCAGCTCCCTTACTTTCCCTTCGATGTCCGACGATTTCATTATCGAAGTACCCACGAGAAACGCTCCAGCGCCCGCAGCTTTCAGTCGTCGGATCTCTTGGGGAGTCTCTATCCCGCTCTCCGATACGATCGGTCTATCAAGGTCAGCGTTCTCCGCGAGGATTCTTTCCGTGGTGGAAAGGTCCAATTGGAATGTAGACAGATTTCGGTTGTTGATGCCATAGAGGTCCGGTCTGAATCTTCGCAAGCTCTCAAACTCGCCGATGCTGTTCGCCTCGAGTAAGACCTCCAGTCCAAGCCGATTAGCTTCGAGAATCATACTATCAAGTCCAACATTGGACAGTTTCCTACTGAAGATTTCAGAGATCAGTACCACAGCACTGGCTCCGGCTTTTTTTCCGGCTTGGAGTTGCTTCAGTGACACAACGATGTCCTTCATTATGGTCGGCTTCTCAGTATCCTGGCTGATAGTAACCAGCGTTTGCAAATTGCCATCGAAGTTTTCAGGGTCCGTAAGAACCGAGATCGCGCATGCTCCGCCGCTCAGCATTGCTTTCGCAATCTGAAGAGGATTGCCAGATTCTCTGATCTTTCCAACAGATGGAGAAGCGTATTTTATCTCCGTGATGATCGGCGTGGTTCTGTTTTCTTGGATTGCTTTGACCAAGTTTCTCGGAGAATTGTCCGCGTTTCTAACGTTGTCGTAGTAGCCTCGTTTGACTCTAGCTCTGGCCTTTGCAGCTAGTTCGGGCAAATGGTCTACCATGAATGTCAAGCCATGTTCTTCAGTCGTTGAGTGTCTCCGCCCGAAAACTCTACGAGCTGATGCAGGGTTCGCAACGGCTTCCCGTCACTCAGAACGTTGGAAGCCATCTCTACTCCATCTTTGAAATTTTCAGCTTCTTCGCACAGGACGAGTCCTGCTGCCGCGTTCGCCAGGACCATTCGAACGCGAGGATCACTATGACCAAGACGTCCGGATAGTATCTTGGCCGTGATGCGTGCGTTCTCCTCTGGGTCAGAGCCAGCAACGTCCTCGGCTGTGCTTCTCTTGAAGCCTAGGTCCTCAGGCTCCACCTCGTCCCGAAACACTCTTCCATTTTGACGTCTCACGATGATTGTCTTGCCCGTTATCGAAATCTCATCGACTCCATCGAGCCCGTAGACGGTCATCACAGATTTCGCCCCTAGGTTGTGCGCTGCGAGGCACATCGGTTCTAAGAGCTCACTATCATAGACTCCGATGAGTTGGGCGTTTGCTCCTGCAGGGTTCGTTAGGGGGCCGAGGATGTTGAATACGGTGCGCACGCCTATCTCGCGTCTCACCGAGGCCACATTTTTCATGGCCGGGTGGAAGTTGGGTGCGAACATGAACCCGATTCCAATCTCTTCGATCGCTCTCTCGACTAACTCTGCTGCCATGTTCAGATTCAGACCCAATTGTTCGAGAACGTCTGCGCTTCCGCACTTGCTGGTGAACGATCGATTGCCATGTTTTGCCACTGGGACTCCAGCGGCCGCTATTACGAAAGCAGCAGTGGTGCTGACATTGAACGTCTTCGTTCTATCCCCGCCAGTCCCGCAAGTATCCAACAGGTAACCGTCTATTTTCGGGTGGATTCTCCGGCTGAATTCCCGCATTACCTGCGCTAGGGCAGTGACTTCGTCAGCTGTCTCCTGCTTCTTTTTCAATCCTATCAGAAAGGCTGCGACCTGCGATGAGGTCGCTTCTCCTGACATGATCTCCTTCATCGTAGTCTTCGCCTGGTCGGGCGTCAACTCGTGATTCTCTAGGAGTAGCGGAATGCATTCTTTGATCATCCGAGTTAGCCCTCCAGAAAGTTCTCGATGATCCGATGCCCCGGCACCGTAAGGATAGACTCTGGATGGAACTGAATACCTTCAATCGGAAACTCTCGATGTCGGACGCCCATTATCTCGTTGTCATCAGTAGACTGCGCGGTCACTTCGAGGTTTTTCGGTAGGCTCTTCCTGTCTGCGACAAGCGAGTGATATCTCGTAGCTTCGAACGGGCTCATGATTCCACGGAGTACCCCTTTTCCTTCGTGTCTGATCGGGCTGGTCTTGCCGTGGCGTAGTCTCCTTGCTCGAACTATTTTGCCGCCGAATGCATGAACAATCCCTTGGTGTCCCAAACAGACGCCCAGTGTCGGGGTCTGCCTGCTCACCTCTCGGAGGATAGCCGTGCAAGTCCCAAAGTATCGCGTATTGCTGGGGGTGCCCGGGCCCGGGGAGATTATGATCCTGTCAGGTGAGAGTTCCTTGACGCCTGCGACATCTATCTCATCATTCCGTTTCACGACAACCTTGTCGGCAGTCTCACCTACGTATTGGGCCAGGTTGTAGACGAAGCTGTCGTAGTTGTCGAGAATCAGAACCTTCACGGGTCTTCCTCCTGGGATTGATCCATCGCAGTGAACAACGCGGCCATCTTCCTCTCCGACTCGATCCATTCCCGGTCAGGGACCGAATCAGCAACTATCCCTGCTCCGGCCTGGAGATAGCAGTACCCGTCTTGGGCGCAAAGAGTCCTGATTGTTATAGCGAAATCACTGTTTCCGTTAGCAGAGAAGTAACCGACAGCTCCCGCGTAAGGACCCCTCGCAGTGGTTTCCAGCTCCTCGATAATCTCCATCGCACGAACTTTGGGGGCCCCTGAAACTGTGCCGGCAGGGAAGACCGCTCTTAGCAAGTCGAAGCTAGTTGCGTTCTTTCTCAGCTGTCCAGTGACTCTCGAAACAATGTGTTGGACATGGCTGTACCCATGAACTAGCATGAATTCGGGGACCTTGACAGTCCCGTAATCGCAGACTCGACCGAGATCATTCCGGGCTAGGTCCACGAGCATCACGTGTTCTGCCTGTTCTTTTTCGTCCTGAAGCAGTTCGGCCGCTAGGGCTTTGTTTCTGGCTGAATCTCCGGTGAAGGGCCGGGTTCCTGCGATGGGGAAGCTTTCCGCGTTGCGACCGATCTTTCGAGCCAGCATCTCTGGGCTGGACCCGACGATTTCCCTGTCGCCGAACTTGAGGTAGTACATGTAGGGAGACGGGTTGATCCTCCTAAGCGCCCGATAGAACCGTAGGAGGGAACCCTTCAACGGAATCTTGTACCTTTTCGAGAGGACCGCTTGGAAAATATCACCGGATTCAATGTAGTCCTTGGCCTTTTCGACTCGCTTGCAGAAATCCTCCTGACTAATGTTCGATTTTGGCTTGCCGAAACTAACTTGATCGATATCAGTCGATTCCTTCAACAGTTTCTTCGCTTTTTCTATTCTGTTTTCTTCGCGGTAGACGTAGTGCGTCTTGCCGCTGAGATGGTCGAATACGATCCCGTCTTCGAAGAGTCCGAATTCTACATCGGGGAAACCGTTGGCTTTGTTTCCTAATCTGGGGATCTTTTCAAAGGAACGGACGAGGTCATAGGATGCGTATCCGACAAGGCCGCCAGCGTATCTCTCACCTGAACTTCGTTCTTTGACTGGGCTGTTGACACTAGCTAAAAGTGCTAGAGGGTCTTGGCACTTCTCGATACGTCTTTCCGATTTCTGTCGATCTAAGATCTCTGCCTGTTCCTTGAAGGTGCGAATAGTCTTCTGGGGGTCGAATCCTAGGAAGGTGTACCTGGTTAGGCGTCGAGGTCCTTCTACTGACTCTAAAACGAAGCATGTGTCGAACTCGTTTCTGATTGTCGCGAAAACGTCGATCGGTTGTTTTCTAGTTTCTAGCGGAAAATAGTTCAGTCTAGTGGGGCGCGTTGTGAGTTGCTGTCCAAAGACTATACCCCATGGATGTCGCCTTTGCTCTCATTCTCTCATGTCGCTTTTATAGCTTGCGTGTCCACTTCTGTACATTGGATGATAGTCTCTTCCTCAAGCTACTCGTTTGCTTGGATCGAGTCTGGGCAAGTGTCGTCGCAACATCGAGGAATTTCTGTCTGATAGCTGGGAGGAACGGGTTCAACTGTTGGATTCCAACAATCATGTCCCAATTATCTAGCATGCTGGCAATCCTGCCTTCAGTCTCTCTGAGAGACTGAGTCTTAGGCTCTCCTCCCATCCCGTCGAGGCCTAGTCCCAGAGAAATCAGGGCAAAGTGATGGAGTCCCTGAGCATAGGCCATGGCCTTGTCATGTTGGGCGGCTGACATTGTTCGGACCCTTGCTCCGCCACCCTGCAATGCACGAGCTAGCTTCGACCATTTCTGGCCGGCATTGTAAGACACTGCGATGATGGCCTGATCATGAAGATGGTCTATGTTGGGTCCGAAGAGAGGATGCAAGCTCACATACTCCAGTCCTTTCGGGATTTTTTCAGCGATCCTGTCCGATATTCCCGTCTTGACCGAGGAGAGATCAACAAGGAGGCTGCCGTTTGTCATCAGGGACGCGGTTTCTGTGGCGACTCTGACAGTTTCCTCCATCGGAACGGCCAGGAGCACAATGTCCGAAGAGGCTGCGTTCAGGATTGTTCCAGGTTCGACCTCTATCTCTTTGGCGGCTGTCCGGGTCTTGTTGATCTCTCGGCCCGCTATCTTCACCTTTGCTCCTTGGAGGCTGGCGAACCTCGCGAAGAAGCGTCCCATCCCACCGGTCCCGCCCACGATCAGGATTTTCGTCTGGTCAAGCCTCTTCCCTGATTTTTCAGGGAGGTCTCGCTGGGCCTGGACACTGAACGAGAAAATCTGTTCGAATATTGGCTGTATGAGTTTCGGATCGAGGTCGAGGGACGTCGCGGCGCGTTCTATTTTTCTGAGAATGATTTTCTCTCTCTCGGGGTCACGATAGTCGAGGCCTCTCTTACCTTTGATCCTGCCGAGGAGCCTTGCGTTCTCATACCTGTTCTTGAGAAGACGAACTATCTCCTGGTCAAGCTCGTCTATCCTGTCTCGAATCCTAATGATGTCGTCCATTGTGGGTTAGCTCTTCAGGACTCGAGAAATCATTCCGCCGCGGATCATCAAGTCCGCGAGTCCAATAGCCACCATACCTTGGACGACGGGGACGGCCTTGGGGACTACGCACGGGTCGTGTCGTCCCTTAACTCCGAGCGTGGCTTCCTCCATATGTGAAATGTTAACAGTCCTTTGTTGCTTCGCGATTGACGATGGTGGCTTGAACGCGACTCTAAGTAGCAACGGCATTCCGGTCGACATTCCCCCCAAGACTCCTCCAGAATTATTGGTTAGCGTGACAACTTTTCCCTCTTTGATTAGATACTGATCGTTGTTTTCAGACCCCTTGAGACGGGTTGCCTGGAACCCTGCCCCAAATTCGACTCCCTTGACGGCTGGGATTCCGAAAAGTATCTTGGCGAGTTCAGAGTCGATCGCATCGAAAAGCGGCTCGCCAACGCCCACTGGAAGGTTTACTGCCGTACACTCGACGATTCCCCCGACACTGTCCCCATCAGCTTTTGCGCTTAACACAACTTGGCGCATGTTCTCCGCTATAGCCTGGTTTGGGCATCTCATCGAGTTCTCATAGGTCATTTTCTTCACAGCTTCAAGGCTAGGAGCATTATCCAATTGAATTCCGTCGATGGCAAAGGTATAGGCTAGGACCTCCACGCCAAACGTGGAGAGGAGTTTTTGGGCGATCGCTCCCGCGGCTACGAATGCTGCGGTCATTCTTCCTGACAGTCTTCCTCCTCCTCGGTAGTCGCTGAAACCACCGTACTTCACCTTCGCCGGATAATCCGCGTGTCCAGGCCTAACAAGATCTTTCAGGGGCTCGTAATCTGATGATTTCACGTCTTTGTTTCTGATATGCAACGTCACAGGAGCGCCAGTCGTATGGTCCTGGAATACCCCGGAGAATAATTCTACAACGTCAGGTTCTCGTCGGGCAGAAACGATCTCCTTCTCTTGCGGAATTCTCAGGTCCAGTGCCCGTTGAATAGCATCGACCGTCAGTGGTAATCCAGCAGGGCAGCCATCTACTGTGACACCTACTACTGGGCCGTGGCTTTCTCCGAAACAGGTAACCACGAACGCTTTACCGATAGAATTACTCCACACTGAGTTCTGCCCCCAGTTTTGAGAGGTCTTGGAAGAATTCCGGGTAGGATTTCGAGACAGCTTCCGAATTTTGTATTGTTGATTCTCCTTTCGCTCCAAGAGATGCAGCGGCGCACGCCATTGCGACACGATGGTCGCTGTGTGAATCGAACGTACTCCCGAACAATTCTCTGTTTCCCTCGATCTTGATGATGTCGTCTTCGACATGAATCTTGGCGCCCATCTTCACCAGCTCCGTAGGGAGGCTTTGCAACCGGTTCGACTCCTTGTAAACCAGCCTCTTCACTCCACGGATCTCCGTTGAGCCACGGGCAAAGCATCCCAGAGTCTCAAGCGGGGGGACAAGATCCGGGTTGTTACTCGCGTCGAAATCGAACCCATCCAGCTCTCTCCTACCGATTGTTAGACTGTCTCCATTCTGTTGAACTTTGAGTCCAATTTCAGGAGCGATTTTCAAGATGGCAGAGTCGGGTTCAAGCTCGTAGGAGCCAAGCCCAGAGATCGTAATCTCGTCTCCAGCAACCCCGATTGTAGCAATGAGGAAAGATGCTGACGAAAAGTCTCCTGGAACTTGATGAGACGCGGGGACGAACTCTTGGGGCGCAGGAATCCTAAACTTCTCATCAGATTCGTCGATAGAGATTCCATGCCTCTTCAGCACGTCAATGGAGATGTTAACGTACGGCCGCGATTCCAGCGGGCCGTCAACGTTTATCGTGACGTCTCTCATTGCTAGGGGGGCTGCGAATAGGAGGCCTGAGATGAACTGGGAGCTGATGTCGCCTCGAATTGTGACCTGTCCTCCCCTGAGAGGTCCCCTAATCAGTACCTCAAAGCCGCGTGCATCGGAAAATGCCCGGGCGGAGGCACCAAGAGTATTGATGGCCTTTACAAGCGGATCCAATGGTCTGTTGGCAAGTCTAGGGCTGCCCGTTAGCCTAACTGTTCTTAAAGAGGTAGACGCGATAGCAGTCAGGAATCTGAGGGTCGCTCCGGACTCACCGCAGTCGAAAGGCCTGTTGGCCGTTGTCGGTCTTTTGATTCCATAAGCAATTGTCCGGGTTTTCTTGACAACCACCTTCGCTCCCAGCCGTTGCATCCCTTCAACAGTTCGCTGGGTATCATCACAGTGCAGCGCTCCCTCGATAACCGATTTTCCCTCCGATAACATAGACGCGAAGAGTGCTCTGTGGGTGTATGCTTTGGAGCCGGGCGCCTTCACTTTTCCGTGCAGCGCTTGTGGGCCCTTAATCCTGGCTCTCAAGTCTCGATCAACGCTTTCGAAAAGTTCGGAATCGCTTCAATAATTCGTCCGTCGGATTTCGCGAGGATTTGTCGGACCGGTTTCAAGCTGTTCTCGTCGACTATCGCGGCCACGGCGGGACCCTTGCCGGATAGTCCTGCTCCAAGTGCGCCTGCTTCGATCGCCGAGAGGGCTGGACGAGGGTCCTCTCCGAGGATGGATGCGACTGCGAGTCCGTTGAGCGTAAGCGCATCCCAGATGTGTCCGTTGTTGGCCTCGTTGTAGGCTAGTTCTGAAATCCGTTTTATAGGCGCGAATTTCGACCGGTCCAGCTGTCCAGTTCGAATTTTTCGCGGTGGAACAAACATGAGGACCTTGAGATCCCGTGGGATCCGGAGAATTTTTTCCACTTTTCTATGATCGTTATCGGTCAGAACTCCGCCGCCGTGATAGGACGCGAACGAATCGTCATACGCTCCCGTTAAGCTCACCCCTGACTCGATGGACGCGTCCACTCCAATTCCAACTAGCGTGTCATCATCTAGCTTTTCATCAATGGCAGAGGCGGTCGCCAAGGCCACCGCGTTAGCAGCTGCACTGCTGCTCTTCAGACCAACAGCTACTGGAATGTTTGATGAAGTGATCACTTCTCCTTGCAACTTCCGCTCATACCCATAGTGCTCCAGAGTCTTCTGGACCACTGTAATTGCGAGCCTATTGGATTCTTGCGGGTCAGAGGATACAAATCCAGAGATCGGGCCGGGTCCTTCTCGTAGACTGACTTTGGCTCGGGTCCAAAGGTCAATTCCCAGAGCACCACCCTTGCCAGTTGGAAACGCGTTAAGAATACTGATGGCTCCGTGGGAAAGAGCCTGGCCGGTCCCTTTCATCTCCAATCCTTTCCCAGATAGTCGACGAGGGAGGATCGCATGAGAGCGAAGGGAGCGGTCTCATTTAGCCAGATTTCGTAAGACAGGGCAGCCTGGTGTACAAGCATCTCTAGCGGGCTTATTGTGCCGCTTCCAGCAGGTATTGGTTCACTTTGCTTGTCGTATGCGAGGTCGAAGACCCAGTTTGCATCCTTCAAGTTGTTGAGTGGGATCTTGAGTTGGGATACGAGTGCCGAGGTCCGTATGGGAGTCGAATTGACAAGAAGATCTATTTCAGGAAGAGAATTCTCCAAGGTTTTCTTGTCAAGTCCTCCATATGAAATTCCGCCGGGGCCAGATGCGTTATCCGCTAGGTTTCTCGCCTTGGCCAATGTTCGGTTGAGAATCTTGATCCTGTTGTTGCCTCTAGAAAGACGATGGACTAGCGCTTTGGCAGCTCCTCCCGCCCCCAACACCAGTATGCGCTTGTTGTTGGGCTCGAAACCGTAGGATCTTAGTGCTCTGACCGCTCCCTCACCGTCGGTGTTGTATCCCACAAGTCCGCTCTTGGTTCGGGCGACCGTGTTTACGGATCCAACCTTCTCCGCGCTCTCGTCAAGTCGATCTAGGATATCCGAGATCGTGGTCTTGTGGGGCATTGTGACGTTGAATCCATCGAACTCGAGTGTGCGGGCTGCTTCTACGGCATCTTTCAGCTTGTCTTTGCTGACTTCGAATGGCACATATGTTCTGTTGAGGGATAGTTTCTCGAAGGTCGTGTTGAAGATTACCGGGCTGAGGCTGTGGGATACTGGTGATCCGTAGAGAGAGTGGACTCTGGTGTCGCCTTTGATCAAGTGCTGTTACTCCACGCCTAGCATCTCGTAGATCCGGCGAAGCTCCGCGATAGTCGATTGTCCCGGAGCGGTTTCTAGCCCTCTCTCTAGTGATGCATAGGTGAAGTGGGCTCCGTAGAATGGTGCTAGTAGTCTTGACCAGACTCCCGCCTGGCCCATTGCAAAACTGACCAGGGGGGAGTTCTGATGATTTGCCTTCAACAGACTGAGAATCGTCAGATTGTCTTCGGGAATCTGTGCTGTTGTGACGATCTTACAGACATCTGGCTTGAACTTCTGGAGCTGCGCCAAGGTCGAGGCAAGCTT
>Ga0070699_100004122_pt1 | contig 12838 bp, 16 predicted proteins | sample KBSK1503metaG_FD_65473 | JGI IMG/M metagenome (GOLD analysis project Ga0070699, IMG submission 65473) | Corn, switchgrass and miscanthus rhizosphere microbial communities from Kellogg Biological Station, Michigan, USA - KBS K1-50-3 metaG | ecosystem: Host-associated > Plants > Roots >...
TGGGGTCTATGCCGCTGTGCTTGTCGAAGGCGTGGTCCGCCAAGGCGATCCGATCCATTTGATTTAGTGGTTTGAGCTCCAGGGCGCACCGCTGTTCGTATCGGTCAGTGCGGGTGTGGTTGGTGCATCTGCATGTTCGCGTGCCGGAGAGGCTAACAGTTGTAAATTCGTTCCGTGACCGCCTGACTGATCCTCGCCAATTCGATATCCTGCAATCCGGCCCTGGCTGGCGGGGATCGAATGCAACTCGATCAAATAAAACGGCGCGAATTCATCACGCTGCTCGGCGGCGCGGCGGCCGCGTGGCCGCTCGCGGCGCGGGCGCAGCAGCCGGAGCGCATGAAGCGGATCGGCGTGTTCACGATTCTCTCCGCGGATGATCCGGTGGGACAGGCGCGCAACGCGGCCTTCGTGCAGGGGTTGCAGGAATTGGGCTGGACCGTCGGCCACAACCTGCGGATCGACTATCGCTGGGGGCCGAGCGATGCCGACCGCAATCGCAGATATGCGGCCGAACTTGTCGCACTTGCGCCGGATGTCATCCTAGCAACCGGCAGCCTGACCGTGGACCCATTGCAGCAGGCGACCCGCACTGTGCCGATCGTGTTCATGCGGATCGTCGATCCGGTCGGGGCCGGCCTCGTCCAGAGCCTGGCGCACCCTGGCGGAAACGTCACCGGTTTTACCCAGTATGAATTCGGTCTGAGCGCGAAATGGCTGGAACTGCTCAAAGAGATTGCGCCCAGCGTGAGACGAGTGGCGGTTTTTCGGGATTCCGCCACAACGTCCGGGATCGGCCAGTTTGGTGCAATTCAGTCCGTAGCACCGTCGGTCGGGGTCGAGGTAAGCGCGGTCGGCGTGCGTGACGCTGGCGAAATCGAGCGCGCCGTCGCTGCAATCGCGCGCGAGTCGAATGGCGGCCTGATCGTGACGGCGAGCGGGCCGTCGATCGTGCATCGCGAGCTGATCATCGCGCTGGCGGCCCGGTACCGGCTGCCCGCGGTCTTCGACTCGCGCTTCTTCGTCACCGATGGCGGCCTAATCTCCTACGGGCCTGATGCGGTCGAACCTTACTGGCGCGCAGCAGGCTACGTCGATCGCATCCTCAAAGGCGAAAAGCCGGCCGACCTGCCGGTGCAGGCGCCGACCAAGTACGAGTTGGTGATCAACCTGAAAACCGCGAAAGCGCTCGGCCTGACGGTACCGCCGATGCTGCTTGCGCGTGCCGACGAGGTGATCGAATGATGTGAAGGGAGGTTCAAAATGAAACTTCCCCGCCGAAATTTTCTGTATCTGGCCGCGGGCGCTGCCGCTCTCCCGGCCGTGTCGCGCATCGCTTGGGCGCAAAGCTATCCGTCGCGTCCTATCACCATTGTCGTGCCCTTCCCGGCGGGCGGGCCGACCGACGCGCTTGCGCGCATTCTCGCCGAGCGGATGAGGGGTCCGCTCGGGCAGTCGGTGATCATTGAGAACCCGACGGGGGCGGGTGGCACCATCGGCACCGGCCGCGTCGCGCGCGCGGCGCCCGATGGCTACACGATCATCCTCGGCCACTGGCAGACGCATGTCGTGAATGGTGCCACCTACAGGCTTCAGTACGATGTTGTGAAGGATTTCGAACCGGTATCGCTGGTGGCCGACTGTCCGGTGTGGATCGTTGCAAGACGGACTTTGCCGGCAAAGGATTTGACGGAATTGGTCGCTTGGCTGAAGGAAAACCCCGGCAAGGGGACTGTGGGAATTCCTGGCGTGGGCGGCGGAGCGGATGTCTTGGGAACTTACTTTCAGCGAAACACGGGCACCCGCTTCCAGTTCGTGCCCTACCGCGGCGGCGCGCCGATGATCCAAGATTTGGTAGCCGGGCAGATCGATCTGACCTTCACGCAGGTAGCGAGCTCGCTGGCGCAAGTCCGTGCCGGTCAGATCAAGGCTTATGCCGTGATGGCCAAGACCCGGTGGTGGGCGACGCCCGAGACTCCCACGATCGACGAAGCGGGGATGCCAGGGCTGTACGCGTCCTTCTGGCACGGCCTATGGGCTCCCAAGGGCACGCCCAAGGATGTTATCGCCAAGCTCCATGCCGCACTCGTGGACACCTTGGCGGATCCAGCGGTGCGCCAGCGGCTCACCGACGTGGGTCAGGAAATCTGGCCGCGCGACAAACAGACGCCCGAGGCGCTCGCAGCACAGCAAAGGGCTGAGATCGAGAAGTGGTGGCCGATCATCAAGGCGGCGAACATCAAGGCGGAATAGCGTTGTGTCAGAGAAGGACGCTATGAAACTTCCCCGCCGAAATTTTCTCCATCTTGCAGCGGGCGCTGCCGCGCTGCCGGCTCTCTCGCGCGTGGCATGGGCGCAAGCCTATCCGACGCGGCCGGTGCGCATCATCGTCGGCTTTCCGCCGGGCGGCCCGTCTGACATCCTCGCGCGCCTGATCGGTCAGTGGCTGTCCGAGCGTCTCGGCCAGCCATTCATCATTGAGAACCGGCCGGGCTAGGCACCGCTTTCGCGACCGTGCTGATCGCGTGTCAGGTTTTCCTTGGCGACATCCTCTACGGAAAGATGCTGGAGCTGCAGCCTTCGAAGATGCAGGCGGCTGAAGGGTTCTGGGAAACCAAGTCAGAGTCTCCCGCACCCTACTACTGGATCATCATTCCCGACCAGGACAACCAACGTAATCGCTTTGCCCTCGGCACGCCGTACCTGGGAAGTATCTGGCTCACCCACAGCCTGTACGGACGAGTCGAAGGATTGAAGAACACGCCGATCGACCGGCAGCCCTATATGGGCTTGGTCTTCTACGGCTTCAGGGTGATGTATGCGACCGCCATCCTCATGTTCGGCGTCGCAGTCGCGTCGCTGTGGCTGCGTTATCAGGGACGGCTCTATACGAGCCGGTGGTTTCTACGCGCACTTGTGATCATGGCGCCCTCAGGTATCGTTGCGACGCTCGGCGGCTGGTATCTCGCCGAGACCGGACGACAACCCTGGGTAATTTGGGGAATCCTAAAGACCGCAGATGCCATGTCGCCGGTGCCCGCGAACGTTCTGCTTTCGACCCTGATCGCGTTTGTCTGCGTATACGCATTGTTCATGACTGCATTTCTTGTTTATGCCGCGCGCGTTGTACGACGCGGCCCAAAGCAGGCTCCTGAACATGCTGAACCTACGGGTTCTTTGAAACCTGCATTGACCGTGGCGGTCATGCAGGCAGAACCGGCGGAGTAACCGACCATGGATTTACCACTCCTTTCCGCTGTCTTCGTCGCTTTCGCTTTGTCGCTCTACGTTTTGTTGGATGGATTTGACCTCGGCGTTGGCGCTTTGCTCCTTCTTCAGCCGGATGAAACCCTTCGCGATCGAATGGTCGATTCCATCACGCCAACCTGGGATGGCAATGAGACGTGGCTGATCATGGCCGGTGTAGGCCTGCTGGCGGCGTTTCCGGTCGCGTATGGAATTTTGCTTCCGGCCTTCTACATCCCGCTTATCGCGATGTTGCTCGGACTAGGCCTTCGAGGTGTGTCGTTCGAATTCCGCTATCAGGTCGATCGCAAGCGCAAAATCTGGGACGTTGCTTTTGGGGCAGGCTCGATCTTGGCTGCACTTATGCAGGGCTTGATAGTAGGTGGTCTCGTCCAGGGTCTAGCCGTGGCGGAGGATCGCTTCTCGGGAAGCGTTATGGACGTTTTCCGGCCCTTTCCTGCGTTGACGGCCTGAGCGGTCCTTTCCGGTTACATTGTTCTCGGCGCTGGCTGGCTTCATCTCAAGGCAAGCTCAAAGTTGCAGGGCTTCGCAGAACGCAGCCTTTCGATCGGAACGCCGGTATTTGTCGGGCTCTCCGCTGTCACCTGCGTCGCTTCCATTTTCGTCCAACCCCGTGTTCAAGAAGCCTGGGCATCGCATGCAGCGATTCTCGGGTTGATCGCCGCATTATTTTTTGTCGTTGCGGGCGTTTTGGTACGCTCGATTGGACGTGAGCCGGCAATTCGTCCATTCTTGCTTGGCTTGATCTTATTCGCGTGTGGACTCGGCGGGCTTGGAATTGTGATCTTCCCAAGCATCGTTCCCTTCCAGCTATCGCTGTGGGAGGCTGCTTCGGCGACGCTGAGCCACGTCTTTCTGCTGGTAGGAGCTGCCGTGGTAACACCGATCGTGCTGGCGTATTCCGCATTCGCTTATCGCGTATTCCGTGGGAGGACTCCAGAACAAGGATGGAAATCTTGAAGACGCTCTTCCGGCATGTCCTTTGGTTCGGCGGCCTCTATCTTTCGTCGGTCGCGGTTTTGCTGCTTGTGTGCTTCTCGCTTCGTGCTGTGCTGCGCCTGATCATAACGATTTCGATATAGTCGGACTCGGGACTTGCCACCGCTCATCGTCGGCGGCCGTGCGGAGACATTTCGTCAGGCCAGCATTTACGTTGGCCGCATTCTCAAGGGCGAAAAGCCGGCCGACTTGCCGGCGTTGCAACCGATCAAGTTCCAATTACTGATTAACCTCAAGACCGCCAAAGCGCTTGGCGTCACCTTTCCGCAGTCCTTTCATCTGCGCGCCGACGATCTGATCGAGCAAATCATTGCAATCTTGCATTTCGCAGCTCGCCGAGCAGAATAAGAATCGCCTGGTCGTCGAGGCCCAGGAGAGCCTAGGCACCCTCACTGTCGACGCCATGCGGCTGCGGCAGGATCCTCCTTAATCTGCTCAGCAATGCCTGCAAGTTCACGAAGTAAGGCGCGGTTATGCTGCGCGCGCGCAAGGTCGTCAACGGTGGCCATTTTGTCGAGTTTGCCGTCTCCGACACCGGTATCGACATGACGCCGGAGGCAAAACTATTCGCGGAGTTCAAGTCCCCGGACTCCGACGGACACCCCTACGCGCGCGCGCGAGGGGCGATCCGTTATAGCGAAGAGGAGATCGCGCGGGCTCGAGGCTAGGGGCACGATGAGGTTTCGCGGTATCGTTGCGGGGTCGAGAGCAAACGCGACCTGCGTCGGCGGTTCGTCCAGCTTGTTCCGGCAGGCGGTGCAAACAACGCTAAGTCTTCAGCTACAATCCTGGCGTTCCTTTGTGGCAGTGGCTCTTTACCCTCGTGATAAAGCCGCCGCGAAGTTCGAAAACCGTATCAGCTGTGTGCATGATGCCCGCGTGCTCGTCGGGCACGCACCGTGCAGCGCCTGGGATCTCGGCGAAACTTCTCCGAAGCTCGGGAGTTTCCTACTACTTAGCCGAGGCTCATTTGAAGATGGCAAGGCAATTCATCGCGGCTACGCTGGCGGCGTTCGCAAGTTGGTCTGTGTTTTTTGCGCCAACCGTGTTCGCCCAACCCGCCTCTGATTCCCTTGGCGAGCTATTAGTCGGCAAAGCGGCATTCGGTGATTGGCGCACCGATGCTCCCTTGGTTCGGCGCAAGATCACCGACCTGCCCCCGCCATACGCCACCCGATCAGCGTCGAATCCTCCCCGGGTGATCGCGAAACCGGCTTCCGCCACTCCGAAAGTGCCGCCGGGCTTTGAGGTCGAACTGTTCGCCTCCAATCTCCGCGATCCGCGCATGGTTCGGGTCGCGCCGAACGGGGACATCTTCATCGCCGAATCGGAGCCGGGGCGTATTCGAGTCCTGCGCGCCGCCGACGGAGCGGCCAAGCCCAGCAGCAACGAAGTCTTCGCCTCAGGCCTCGACCATCCGTTCGGCATAGCGTTCTATCCGTCCGGATCGGATCCGCAGTGGATATATGTCGCCAACACGGGATCTGTGGTTCGCTATCCCTATCGCAGCGGCGACCTTAAGGCGCGCGGGAAAGCCGAGGTGATCGTGCGCGATCTTTCCCACGCGGGTGGCCGCTCAGCGGACCGCGGCCATATTACGCGCGACATCGTTTTCTCCAAGGACGGCCGCCAAATGTTCGTCTCTGTCGGATCGGCATCGAATGACGGGGAGGGGATGGGCAAACGCGATGCCGCCGCGATCGCGCGCTGGGAAGCGGAGCATGGTCTGGGGAGCGCGTGGGGCAACGAGACCGATCGCGCAGCCGTGCTCGTGTTCGACCCGGCGGGCAAGAATCCGCGAGTGTTCGCGAGCGGACTGCGAAACTGCGTCGGGCTCGCCGTCCACCCGCTGACCGGCGACCTCTGGTGCTCGACCAACGAGCGCGACGATCTCGGCGACGATCTCGTTCCCGACTTCATTACGCGTGTGCGTGACGGCGCTTTCTACGGCTGGCCTTGGTACTATCTGGGCGCCAACCAAGATCCGCGACATCGGGGCGAACGGCCAGACCTAAAGGACAAGATCACCGTCCCCGATGTGCTGATCCAGGCACATTCGGCCTCGATGGGGATGATCATCTACGATGGCGACCAGTTCCCCTCGGAATACAGCGGGGATGTGTTTGCGGCCCAGCACGGCTCTTGGAACCGGGGGAAACGGACCGGCTACAAGGTGATCCGCGCGCGCCTGAAGGACGGGGTGCCGACCGGCGAATATGAGGACTTCATGACCGGTTTCGTCGTGAACGACTCCTCTGTTTGGGCCCGCCCCGTCGGCGTGGCGGTGGCGCATGACGGCGCTCTCCTCGTTACCGAAGACGGAAATGGCGCGATGTGGCGAGTCTCCTATCGCGGCGGCCCATAGAACGCCTTCATGCTGGGCTCGATGTCGTTGGTCCCCTGAAATTACCGCAGCCTTTGGGCCGGGGGGTCTGATACTCAGACGCGGAAGGGGTCAGGCGTCGTTTTTCGAGAGCCGGCGGATGATAGGTTCAGCTATGAGCGTCCGAGGCCAACCGATGAAGTGGGACAACTGGTACTCCACGGCTCGCTGGGCTCGAACGCCCTCTGTTCCGGCGCACGACCCGCAGCGTCGCGCTGACCGACGACGGCGAGATGCTGCTCGGCGACGCCCGTCGTCTGCTGCAGCTTGAGGAGGCGGCCCGCCATCGTCTGGCAGCGCCGCGTCTGTCCGGTACGGTGCGTCTCGGGGTGGTCGAGGAAGTCGCCGGCGGCTCGCTGCCGTCTGCGCTCGGCCGTTTCGCCACGTTGCATCCGGGCGTGAAGCTCGAGGTGCAGATCGGCGTCAGTGCGGAATTGATTGAGCAGCTCAATGCGGGACGGCTTGACGTCGTGTTCGCCAAGCGTCCGCTCGGCACCTCGCGCGGACGCCTGGTCTGGCGCGAACCCCTGGTCTGGGCCGCGGCCGATACGTTTGATCTCGTCCTCAACTCGGCGCTGCCGCTGGCGCTCTATCGCGAGCGGTCGGTATCGCGCGAGGCGGCGCTCGCCGCACTCAATGACAGCGAATCTTCGCCTACGCGCCTACCCTTGCAGTTGCAGCGTGGGCAGTGTGATTGATCTTCGGCGCGAACCCTGAATTAGAACTTCTTCTGGCAAATAGCCCTTCGATTTGACAAGACGGTCTTCCTTTACGACGCGTTCGTATTCTTCAAGAGGACTTTTAATCCGGTACATGTGATCGCCGTCTCGATCGGGCATCGCCGCAATGATCCTGTAATTGCCATGAGCCTCGAAGCGAAGGAGCATATCCGGAATCCAGGTCACCACTTCACCAACGCTGAATTGGCGCATCGCCTTCTCCCCCAAGTTTAACGATTTGTGGCACCCCTCCTTCTTATTGCTGTCTAAGCCTCAGTGGAGACTGCGACAAAAGGAGGGAAAAAAGCAGATCATTTCAAGACCGCCAAGACGCTGAGGTCTCGATCTGCCACCAATCTGCTCGCGCGCGTCGACGCCGCAACGGCCAAATTTTGCGCTTCGAAACGGGCGTTTCCCCCAATGAGACATCTAAATCGCGGTGGCCGCTGGCCTCCTGGTCAGGGGCGGATTCAGCGGCAGATTATTAAGCCTTTAGGCCGCCTCGGGCGGGGTTCTCGTTTTGGCGAATGACGACCGCTCGACACGCCACCGGGCGGCCATTACTCACGCCGCCAGCTTTTGGCGAAGGCCGCCATCGCAGCCTCGCGGGTCGCCGCGTAGCCGTGGGTCAGCGTGCGATCCTCGTGGAACCCGCGTACAGTCCAGCGAGGAGCGGGCGCCGATTTTGCCCCATGAGATCACGGTCAGGGCAGAAGCCTCCCGGTCGAATACTGGCCCGATCCGTTCTAAGTTTCGTGCATCGCCGCTCGTGTCATCAGTGACTGGGTAGTTGGGCCGCCCAGCCGCTCGAGGATCCAGCGCATGTGAACTGGTTCACACTGCGGGTGCGGCGCAAGCGCTATAGGCATCGACATGCGCGAGGAGACCCCGATGTCTGAGCGCTCAACCCATTCGCCGCTACTTCCGACCCCGTTGGTGGTGTGCCTATTCTGTTTGTTGGGTCTGCTGCTCGCGGGCGTGATCATACTGATGATCGCGCCGGGGCAGGTGACTTGGGCGCTGTCCTTCATCGAGTAATTCCCCGTCCTCTTCAGTGAGGTGGCCGTAGTTCGACCGCCATATAGTTGCGCGCGACCTCTCGCCAGCCGGCGGCCGCCAGCAGGTCGCAGATCTCGTCGTAAAACTCCGACAGCCTATTTCTGCGCCAACAGGGCCTCGACACCAGGACGCCCGCCGGCAAGGCGATGTTGCCGTTGGCCCGTGGTTGGTCGGCGGCTCTGTGCGGCTACACGCTGGCCTCGGAGGCAAGCTTGACGCAGATCACCAACGAGCTGAAAAGCGCGTTCGATTGGCTCAACGACAAGGCCGGCGCGCACGGCATCCAAGGACCGATTATCGTCACCGGCTGGTCCGCCGGCGGGCATTTGACCTCGTTCATCCTTGATCATCCGAAGGTAACGGCTGGACTGGCGATCTCCGGCGTCTTTGATCTCGGTGCACTGCGCGACTCCCCGCATGTCAACGACAAGGTGAAGTTAAGCGAGGAGGAGATCCAGAAGTTCTCGCCGATGCGCGGCCGATTGTGAACAAGCCGCTGGGTATCGCCTACGGCACCGGCGAGTTGCCATAGCATCAAAGAGATTCAGCGGGATTCCGCAGCGGCTGATGCTCGCCATGGTGGCGCGGCCAAGGCCAAGCATCCGCCGCAGTTGGAAGATGATCAGCGACGCGGGAACGATCACCAGCTCGGCGCCGAGATAGTCGGAGTAGCCATCGGCGTGGCGCCCAGAAAAATAATCGCTGGTGTAATAGGCGGCAGGGTCAAAGCCGGCTGTCTCCGTGCGACCGAGGCCACAACTGCTGCATTGCAAAATGTCGCAATCATTCACCCGGAAGCGGCGGCGGTGATTGGTGGTTCGAGCGCAGGCGGGGCATGGGCGCGCGAACTCGGCGCCGTCCCCTGCGCGGGCGGCATCGGCGTGCGACTTGCGTGCGGCTACACACTGAGATTGCATTTCGAACCGGTTGTCACGTGAACGACCAAGACCTGTCGCAAGTTCCGCTTCGACCAAAGCTCCCGCCATCGCATCATGGTCGCTGCCTCCGCGCAGAGTTCCATTGCGACTCTCCTTCGCGCCACTCGTGGAACGTCCGTAGCGCCTTGTACGTTTTCCTAAGTGAACGAACTGACAACGAGGGAAACGCCATGTTTATGGTTAAATCGAACTGTGGCACCGGCTGCCGCTTCCTTGTGCGCGCGGCGGTGGTCTTATCACTGGGACTTGCCACCCTTGCATTCGTGCCAACCGTTACCGGCACGCTGTCATTCGCGCAGGCGCAGGTTTCTGAATCAGCGGACTTCCAGGTTGCTCTCGAACCATATGGACGCTGGGAGCGGCATTCCCGCTGGGGCCAAGTGTGGATTCCCGCAAAGGTCGCACGTGACTGGCGACCCTACACGGTGGGGCGCTGGGCCTATACCGATGATTGGGGATGGTACTGGGTTTCCGATCAGGCAGAAGACGACTGGGGCTGGATCACTTTCCATTACGGACGCTGGGTCTTCGATCGCGAATTGGGATGGGTTTGGGTCGCTGGAAGGGAATGGGGCCCTGGATGGGTGCAATGGCGGCGAGGAACTCAGTACGTCGGTTGGGCGCCGTTGCCGCCCGATGAGATCGTGGTCGAATATCGCGACCAGCCCGATGTGTGGATTTTCGTGCGGTCCCAGGATTTCGTCGCACCTCGTCTCGTGAGCGTCATTCTGCCGCCGCGCCAACAGGACGTTTTCATCCGCGAGACTGCGGTGGTGAACCAGACGATCATGCTTCGTGAGCGTGGCCCCGCGGTCGCCGTCAACCCAGGGATTGTTCCTGCGATTATCGCTGCAGCGGTTGGACGACCACTGCGCACCTTTGAGGTGCGGCCACGCATCCTGGCGGGAACCGCGCCCATTCCGGGTGCGATGGAAGTACGTCCACAAGATCTTCGACAAGGACGAGCTCAGCGCACTCAGGTAACGGTGCGTGAAACGAAGAACGTCATTCAGCCAAGCCAAAATGTGCCGCCAGCACAGCCGCTCGCCGCCGGTGAGCGGGGTCGGCTCGGTGACAATCCGCCGCGCGCTGTGCGTCAGGGCGGACGTGAACCGACGATCGGCAATCAGCAGCAGCAACAGCGTCAGGGTCAGAAGCAACCGGATCAAGCACAGCAGCCGGGAATGCAAGGCCGGAGACCCGATCAGCAGCCGCCAGCCACCGAGGGCCGCGGGCCGCGGCAGAAGCAGCAGCCGCCAGCCACCGAGGGCCGCGGGCCGCAGCAGAAGCAGCAGCCGCCAGCCACCGAAGGCCGCGGGCCGCAGCAGAAGCAGCAGCCGCCAGCCACCGAGGGGCGCGGGCCGCAGCAGAAGCAGCAGCCGCCAGCCACCGAGGGGCGCGGGCCGCAACAGAAGCAGCAGCCGCCAGCGACCGAGGGGCGCGGGCCGCAACAGAAGCAGCAGCCGCCAGCCACCGAGGGCCGCGGGCCGCAGCAGAAGCAGCAGCCGCCAGCGACCGAGGGCCGCGGGCCGCAACAGAAGCAGCAAGCGCCAGCCACCGAGGGCCGCGGCGGCGGACAGCAGAAGCAGTAGTGCAAAGAACTTCCGGACAAGGAGCGGGCGGCCGTGCGCCGTCCGTTCCGTCATTGCGCTCTGCGAACCGCGACTCTGCAGAGGGTTTGGGGAAGTCGTGCACCCCTAAGGAGATCGATATGATCGAAGTCCGACGCATCACCGAACACGGCTCTCCCGTGTTCGGGGTAGTCGTCCGTGAAGGCTAGGCGTCTTTATGAGCTGACACGGATGTTATCGCCAAAACGAGAGACGATCGTTGCCCCGCTGCTAGGTACGCGGTCCGCCATTTCCAAAAGAAAGCCCGCGACCCGCTCCTCTGCGCTCTTGATCAGCACCAGCGAATGTTTCTGGACGCGTTGCAGCTCGCGGCCGGTCAGCGCCCACATTTGGCGCGCGACGTCATTGTCCCTCGTGGCAAGCGCCATGACTGCGCTGCGTTTGATCACGGTAATCTTGCAATCGGTGATCGCTTCGGCCGAAAACGTGTGCTCGTCTCCCGTCTCCAAACCGAAAATGTCGCTGGGAAGATAGAAGGCTCCGATCTGACAGCGCTCGTCCACCAGGACCTTGTAGGTACGCACGGTGCCGCTGACGACCTTGTAGAGGTAATCCGCAGGCTCGTTCTCCCCGTAGATCTCGGCATTGGCGGCAAACGACATGCACGCACCCATGAGCTCGATCGTGCCGGCTTGGTTGGCGGCACCCGCGAGCGGCGCACGAGGTTGCGTTATGGGCTCCTTTGGGAAACGTTCCGGATTGCGGTCTGCGTCAGCATGGCTCACGACCTCCAGTTGATGGCGCCATTGGTAGCCGCTGCACGAGGGCGCGAAAATTCCGATAAAATGCCTCCGGGCTAGCCCGGAGGGCGGGGAAGCTGCGTCTCCCCAAGGTCGCAGCTCAAACGCGAATGGTCTCTGAGGTCAGAATTCGGGTGGATTCCTTCAAATTTGTGCGCCCTTTCAAAGGGATATTTTGCGACGACATTTCTGAGTTCGAGTCTCACATGGCCAGCCACGCAGTCGGGTCTCCCGCAGCAAGAGATGTGAGCCGGCAAAGGCCCTCCGGCACGCACACAGTTGACGGATGCCGGTGATGAAAGCGGGCGGAACGATTCCCCAAGCCCCGAATTGTTTTGGTACCGGAAGGAAAAAGCGGCTCCTTCCGCACTCCAATAAATTTGAGTGTCAGGGAGAAACTGGCCCCGTCTGCAGCGGGGCCATTTCCTTGCTCTGGGCGGGCATGGAACTTTTGCCTTGTGCAACGTGAAGGAAGGCGGTATCGCCTTATGCAACGAGAACGCAAGCCGTCCCCCGCGTACCCAAATCCTGGTCCCGCCCTTCTTTTGGCGGGGCTTTTTCTTTGGTCCCTTCTCGACGACAGCGAAGACCTCGGTTCAATACTTGTTGGAATTGCAGCGTGATTGGGCGCGCACTGAGACCTACGATGCCACCACCGGCTGGCAAAGACATTTGGAGGTGCCTACGGCCTCGGCGTCATCTACGCCAAAACTATGCTGGGGCCGCACGCAAGCACCGTCCCTGTCTCCATCCCCGCTAGACGAAGCGCACCGCGCGCGCATCCTCTCGGCGAACATTATACGCCTAGATAAATTCGGCCACCCGTGCGCCCGCGGCATCCTCGACCACGTCGCCGGCGTCGAGGACCTACCTCGCCAAAGCAACGTACGATGCCGACGCGGCTGGAAGTTACGTCAGCCAACGGGTCTTTCCCGAGCGAGCATGCTCTCGCACTGGCTCGCGCGTGCGCGGCATAGGTACGCGGTCGGCAAGGATGACACCTTCCTTGTAGCGCGTTGCTGCGCAGCGACCCAGCGCCAGGGAAGCACTCAGGCCAAGACCTGGCGAAGGGAGTGGATCAGCTTGCGCTGCTTTCGCTCGG
>Ga0070699_100004123_pt1 | contig 12836 bp, 7 predicted proteins | sample KBSK1503metaG_FD_65473 | JGI IMG/M metagenome (GOLD analysis project Ga0070699, IMG submission 65473) | Corn, switchgrass and miscanthus rhizosphere microbial communities from Kellogg Biological Station, Michigan, USA - KBS K1-50-3 metaG | ecosystem: Host-associated > Plants > Roots >...
GTCGCCGGCTCCGACCCGACGCTGCTCCGGACGCGCGCCGTGCGCGACGGCAACCACTGGGTCATCAACGGCCACAAGTGGTTCACCTCCGGGGCGATCGGCGCGAGCGTCGCCATCGTCATGGCGGTCAGCAACCCCGACAACGCGCCCCATCTCCGCGCCAGCATGATCCTCGTGCCGCTCGACACCCCGGGGTTCAACCTGATCCGGCCGGTGCCCGTCATGGGTCACGCCGGGGGCAGTGGCCACTGCGAGATCCGCTACGAGAACTGCCGCGTGCCGGCCGAGAACCTGCTCGGCCCCGAGGGCGCCGGCTTCATGATCGCCCAGGCGCGGCTCGGCCCGGGGCGCATCCACCACTGCATGCGCGCCATCGGGGCAGCCGAGCGGGCCCTCGAGATGATGTGCCAGCGCGCCATCACGCGCGTCGCCTTCGGCGGTCCACTCGCCGAGAAGCAGTTCGTGCAGGAGATGATCGCCACCTCGCGCATGGAGATCGACCAGGCGCGGCTGCTGGTCCTTCACGCCGCCTGGAAGATGGACACGGTCGGCAAGAAGGAGGCGCGCCAGGAGATCTCGATGATCAAGGTGGTGGCGGCGAACATCTGCATGAACGTGCTCGACCGCGCCATCCAGGTGCACGGCGCGCTCGGCGTCTCCGACGACACGCCGCTCGCCCGCATGTGGCGCGATCTCCGCATGCTGCGCCTCGCCGACGGGCCCGACGAGGTGCACAAGACGGTGATCGCGCGGCGGGAGCTGAAGCGCTTCGCGAGCTGAATTCCCCTCAGGGCGTGGTGAACCCGTGCCGCGCCAGCCAGTTCGCCACCGCCGCGTCCCACACCGAGCGGTCCGTGGTGACGGTGAAGCAGGCAGGCAGCGGTGCCGGATAGGGGCCGTTGCCCAGCCACACCATGACGTTGTTCGAGCACGACACCAGGGTGCTCGGCACACCCATCTGGTCCGCACCGTCCTGGCTGACTTGCTCCGCCATGAACACGTTGTTGTCGAGCTCCAGGTTCGTCGCCACATCGCTCCACTTGAAGAACTCCCCGTTGCCGAGGTCGGTCGGTAGCCCGTTGCGCGGCCCGGGCATCGGCTGGAGACGGATGAGCGAGTTCTGAACGGTCACGAGCTGGCCGCGCCCGTCCCAGCCCGACGCGGCGATGGCAGGCGACGGGCGCTCGCTGAGCGCCACGTAGCAGCCGTCGAACAGGGAGTCGTCGATCAGGCCCGGCTGCACGTGGTCGTTCTCCACGCAGTCGTCGCGCACGTAGCTGAGCCAGGCGTTACGCACCGTGAAGCCGGTGCCCGGCTGCGGCCGGATGCCGTCCTCGACGTTGTCGACTCGCAGCCCGTCGATGGTGAAGGCGCTGTTATTGAAGGCGATGCCCGCGTTGTTGATGGTGTGCATCTGGTCCCACGTCCAGGTCCGGTCGTACTGACCGAGCACGGCCCCGCCGACGATGCCGCAGCCGTCGCCACCGTCGAGGTTGATCGGGTAGCGGAGGGTCGGGGAGGCCAGGAAGGCGACCGCCCGGGCGTCGATGCAGGTGCCGGCGGGGAGCCCCTGGTTGTAGTACGCGGTGGAGAGCGTGCCGCTCAGGGTGACGAGCGGCCCGGAACCGTCGAGGCACGTCGAGGTCAAGATCGTGGTGGTCGTCGTCGACGTGGTGGTGGTCGTCGTCGGCGTGGTGGTGGTGGTCGTCGGCGTGGTGGTGGTGGTCGTCGACGTGGTGGTGGTGGTCGTCGACGTGGTGGTGGTCGTCGGCGTCGTGGTGGTCGTGGTCGTCGGCGTCGTGGTGGTCGTCGTCAGCTTCGGCGGTTTTGGGGGCTTGGAGCTCCACCGCCCGTGGCCGTTGCCGCCCCGATTCGACTTGGCGCCTCCCACGGCGTTAACGCTCGCCGGGGTCGAGAGCGACTGGGCGTTGCTGCCCGGACCGGGTGACGTCGCGGCGACCAGCAAGGGCGAGACACCGATCAGCGTGACAGCGAGGGCCCACGTCCTGCGCGACTTGCGACTACCTGACATGATCTTTCTCCGTTCAGTCGTATGCGTTTGCCACGGGGCGACTGGGCCAGCGCACACGTGAGTGCCGAGTCCCGGCGTTGCCTGTTCGTTGTCCAAGAAGTGTGCCCAAGGCTTCCTCATGCCGGATCGCGAGCATCCGCATGGGCGAGTGCGACGGCAGCTCGCTCGGGTCTCGCTATCGGATTGCGGGTCTACCCGAGAGCCTGAAGGAGGTCGCTCACGACGCTTTGGCGCACGCGCACGCTCTTTCCCGGGACGACATCGAAGCGTCTGCGCCAGCAAGCATGCGCACGTGCGGAAGCGTGCGCGCGAGCAAGCACGGGATCGCGCTACGCGCCGCAGAGCCGCCGCGCCCGCCGCGCCATCGCGGGCACGCCGGCGCCGAGCGCCGCGAACGCCGGGTCGTCCGCCGCGCCGTGGACGTGTCGCGCCCACGAGCCCTCGAGGATGCAGGCCAGCCGGAAGAGGCCGAGCGCCTGGTAGTAGGGCAGTGCGGTGACCGAGCGGCCCGTCTGCTCGGCGTAGCGTCGTGCGAGGTCGCCTCGCGACCCGAAGCCGAGCCCCGCGACATCGAGCCCCTCGCCGAGCGGCAGGCGCTCCTCCCCCGCATCCGGCCAGAGCGCCGTCGCCAGGCCGAGGTCGACCAGCGGGTCACCGATGGTCGCCGTCTCCCAGTCGAGGATCGCGATCACCCGCGGGGGGAGCGAGGCGGCGAGCATCACGTTGTCCAGGTGGTAGTCGCCGTGGATGATCGTCGGCTGCTCGCCGGGCGGACGGTGGCCCGCGAGCCAGGCGGCGAGCGCGTCCATGTCGGGCAACGGCCGCTGGCGGTAGGTCTCGAGCTGCTTCGTCCAGCGTGCGACCTGCCGCTCGAGGAAGCCTTCCGGCCGGCCGAAGCCCTCGAGGCCGAGCGCGCGCCAGTCGGCGGCGTGGAGCGCGACGAGCGCGTCGATGAACGCCGCGCCGACGCGCCGGCCGGCGGCCTCGGCGAGCAACGGCTCGGGTACGCGCTCGCGGATCACCCAGCCGTCGAGGCGCTCGGTCAGGTGAAAGGGCGCGCCGATCGCGCTCGAGTCCGCGCAGGCCGCGACGAGTCGTGGGACGGGGACCGCCGTGCCCGCCAGCGCGCGGAGGAGACGTGCCTCGCGCACCATGTCGTGCGCCGTCGGCGCGAGCGGCACGCGTGGTGGGCGGCGCAGGATCCAGGCCGAGTCGCCGCGGCGGACCAGGAAGGTCTCGTTGGAGTGGCCGGTGGTGATGCGCTCGACGCCGAGCGGCGCGCTCGCCTCCAGGCCCTGGGCGTCGAGCCATGGCTCGAGCCGTGCCGGGTCGCACAGCAGGCGGGTCAGATCGTCCGGCATGCGGCCGTCTAGCCCGTCGAGCGTTGCCGGTCCAGGACCGCTGTGGTAACGACGCCGGATACGCTTCAGGAGGACGTTTGGCTCGCGACGATCTGATCCAGATCAAGGGCACGATAGTCGAGGCGCTCGCCGGCGGGAACTATCGCGTCAAGGGCGACAACGGCATGGAGTTCCTCGCCAAGATCGGCGGGCGGATGCGCCGGTTCCACATCCGCGTGATCCCGGGCGATCGGGTGACGATCGCCGTCTCGCCTTATGACCCGACGCACGGCCTGATCGTCTTCCGCGGCGGCTAGGACGCCGACCCGAGACTGCGTCTCGGGTCGGGATCGGAAGCGAGCGTGTGGCGTTCGGTGGATGTACGCGAACGCCATGCCGCGGCCGGCGAAGCCGGCGCGGCAAAACGTGGTGCACCGAGGCCCTCGGACAATCGGCTCGCGCCGCGGCCCGGAGGCGCGACCCACGCGCTCGCGCTTCGCAAAGTCTGCCGCGCCGGCTTTTGCCGGCCGCGGCACGCCGTTGGGCCGTATCCACGGGGCGGCATTCTCGCTGTCCGTCCCCGACCCGAGACGAAGTCTCGGGTCGGGATCCTAACGTCGCCGGGGCCCGGTGCGGCGCTCACGCGCCCGGGCTTCGACCAGGGTTCGAGCAGGCCGCTCACCGGCGTGCTCCGGGATCGCCTCCACTTCTTCCCGCCACGCGGCCGCCGACGCGTCGGAGGGCATCCGCCAGTCGCCGCGCGGGGAGAGCGAGCCGCCCGAGCCGACCTTCGGCGCGTCGGGCAGGCAGTCGCGCTTGAACTGGTTTCCGAAGAAGCGCTCGACGAACACGCCGAGCCACTGCCGGATCGTGGCGAGGGCATGGCGCCCCTCGAACGCATGGGCCGCCATCCGCGCGATCCGGCGCGGACCGAAGCCGAAGCGCAGGAAGTAGTAGAGGAAGAAGTCGTGGAGCTCGTAGGGGCCGACGATCTCCTCCGCCCGCTGCGCGATCTCACCGCCTTGTCCGAGGCGGAGCAGCTCCGGGCTGATCGGGGTCTCGAGAATGCCGCGTAGCACTGCCGCAACCTCGGGCTCGTCCTTGAAGATCTTCTCGGCGGCCCAGCGAATCAGCTCCGAGACGAGCGTCTTCGGCACGCCGGCGTTGACGCCGTAATGCGACATGTGGTCGCCGCCATAGGTCGAGAAGCCGAGCGCGAGCTCGGTGAGGTCTCCGGTGCCGAGGTCGATGCCGCGCTCCTGCGAGGCGAGCGAGAAGAGAAGGAACTTGCGCGCCCACGCCTGGACGTTCTCGAAGGTGACGTCCTCGACCGCGGGGTCGTGCCCGATGGACGCGAAGACCTCGCCGGCGATCGGCTTGATGTCCACCTCGCGCAGCGTCGCGCCGAGCGCGTCCACGAGGGCGCAGGCGTTCTCGTAGGTCCGCGTCGACGTGCCAAAGCCCGGTAGCGTGACGCCGATGATGCGCGAGCGCGGTAACCCGAGGAGATCCGTCGCGTGCGCGGCGACCAGGAGCGCCAGGGCCGAGTCCCGCCCGCCCGAGACGCCGAGGATGACGCGACGAGCTTCATCGGGAAGCGCCTCGAGCCGTCGCGCGAGCGAGGTGGCGGTGATGAGGAAGGTCTCGCGGCAGCGGACGTCGCGCTTGGCGGGGTCGCCCGGGACGAAGGGACGTGGCTCGATGCGGCGCAGGAAGCGGTGGTACACCTCCGCCTTGCGGGCGTCCGCCGCCTCCCCCACCTCGACCATGCGGAGCGCCCGCCCGTGGTGGGCGGCGTTTTGCCCCCACGAGCTCTGGCGCAGCCGGTCCTCGACCAGCGCACGCGGGTCGACGTCGACGGCGACCGTGCTGCCGCTCAGCGAGAACCGCTCCGTCTCCCCCACGATCTCGCCGCGCTCCGCGACGAGCCCATGCCCGTCCCAGGCGAGGTCGGCGGTGGACTCGCCGAAGCCTGCCGCGCTGTAGAGCTGGACGGCGAGGTTCTTGGCCGAAGACGCGCGCACCAGCTCCTGGCGGTACTCCCACTTGCCGACCGTGACGTTGGAGGCGGAGAGGTTGGCGAGCACCGTGGCGCCGGAGAGCGCCCCGATCGTGCTCGGCGGCACGGGGGTCCAGAGGTCCTCGCAGACGTCGGTGTGGAGCACGAAGTCGGGCAGGTGCCGGGCGCGGACGAGCACGTCGGTCCCGAAGGGGACGCGGTGGCCGAGCAGCGTGACCTCCGCCGTTCGGGCGTCGGCGGCGGGATGGAACCAGCGCAGCTCGTAGAACTCCCGGTAGTTGGGCGGGTAGGCCTTGGGCGCCACGGAGACCGGCCGGCCACGGTAGAGCGTCACGGCGCAGTTGAAGAGCAGGTCGTCGACCAGGAGGGGAAGCCCGACGGAGACGAGGAGGTTCCAGCGGGCGGTCCGCTCCGCCACCCGGGCGAGTCCGTCGAGCGTGGTGCGGAGGAGGGTCTCCTGGAAGAAGAGGTCGCCGCACGTGTAGGCCGAGAGGCCCAGCTCGGGGCAGACCGCGTAGTGGGCGCCCTGTCCGTGGACACGCTCGAGGAGGGTGAGGTGCGCCTCGGCGTTGAAGGCCGGGTCGGCCACGCGGACCTGGGGTACGCAGACCGCCACCCGCGCAAAGCCGTGCGTGCGCACGTCGAGAAAGTCGTCGGCCAACGGCGAGCATGATAGCCCCTGGCGGCGGTTCTTCCTACCGTCCGGACGGGCAGCCTGCCGCGCAGGGGCGCGCGACCGTGCGCGTGCGGAGGCTGTCCCGAGGTGCCCGGACCCGTCTAGGCCGGCATCGCGTTTGCTGAACGCGATGTCAGCGGGGGGAGACGAGTCCGACGCATGACGCTTCTGATCTGGACGCTTCTTCCTGCACCCTGGAACTACTGCGCCGCAGCGGCGCCCGTTGTAGGCCTCTTCGCCACCCGCTGGCTCTGGCAGCGCGTCCGCCCACAGCGGCGGTTGCCCTAACCGCTCGGCTGCGTCCCCACGATGCCGTGCGCGATCTTGAGCGCCACGGCGATGATCGTGAGCGTCGGGTTATACCCCGACGACGTGGGGAAGACGCTGCCGTCGCAGGCGTAGAGGTTGTCGACGTCGTGGAATCGTCCCGCGGGGTTCACCACGGAGGAGGTCCCCTCCGGCCCCATGCGGAGCGTCCCCATGATGTGGCGCGAGGTCGGGGCGAGACCGAGCAGCGCGTCGCGCGGCCTGACCAGGGCGTAGACGGTCTCGGCGTCCACCGTGAACCCCTTCGCGCCCGCCTGCTGGATGATCTGCTTCATGATCGGGAGGTAGAACTTCCGCGTCTCCAGCTCGTAGGCGTGGCTCTGGTAGGTGACGCGTGACGCGGGAAGGCCGTGCGCGTCGACGTACCGCGGGTCGAGGTCGACACGATTGGTGCGCTGCGGGGCGTCCTCCGCCTGCATGACCAGGCCGAAGAGGTGCTGGCCGAGCGCCTGGTCGCGCAGCACGTTCTTCAGCGGCGCACCCATGCGGGCGCCGAGCGGCCCGGGCAGCTGGAACGCGTAGATGTCCCCGTCCTCGGTGATCGGCAGACCCTGCGAGGCGCCGAACTCGCAGATCCCGCCGAGGGCCACCCGCTGGCCGCCGTCGGTGGCGAAGAGCCGGATCTCCTCGCCGCCCGGAGCCACGCCGCGGAAGTCCGAGATGCCGTGGGTCACCGCCCGACCGCGCTCGCCGTGCACGCGCTCGGGCAGGAAGCCGCTCACGGTCGACTGCAGGTGAAACATCAGGTTCTGCCCGAGCTGGCCGCTGGAGTTGCCGAGCACGGCGCCGCTCGGCGTCGGGGACAGGAGGCAGAGCCGCGCCGACTCGATCGCGCTCGCGGCGAGGATGAACGCGCTGGCGGTGGCCTGCTGCCGGCCGCCGGCGCCGTCGACGTACTCGACGGCGCTCACGTGGCCGCCGTCGTTCACCAGGCGGATGGCCGTGGCGTTGAAGCGAAGCAGGCAGCGGCCGCTCAGGAGCGCGCGCCGGAGCGTGGTCACGGCAGGCGAGCCCTTGGAATTGTTCGGGCAGCCGAAGCCGCTGCAGAGACCGCAGTCGACGCAAGGTGGACGGTCGCCGTAGAAGCGCGAGTTGATCGCGGCGGGGTAGGTGTGCGGGCGGAGCGGCCCGTAGCCGGGGAGCGTGACGCGCCTCGCGCCGTCCGCCAGCCGGAGCGCGAAGTACATGGGAACGCCCGGCGGCATCGGGTAGGCGCGACTCCGCTGCGACTCGAAGACGTTGTCGCCCGCCAGTCCCTGGACGCCGTAGAGCGACTCCGCCTCGGCGTAGAACGGCTCGAGCTCGTCGTAGCTCAAGGGCCAGTCGGCGAAGTTGGCGGGCTCGTCGTTGAACCCCTTCACGAGCAGCCCGGGATTGGCCGCGATGAGCGCGTCCATCGCCGTCTTCAGGCGGAAGTCGACCGCGTTGAAGCGCGGGGTCTTGCAGTCGGCGTGCTGGAAGGCGCCGCCCACCGCCTTCGGCAGGCTGTTGACGTCGCCGGCGAGCGTCGCCTCGCTCGTGTCGTCGACGCGGAAGGTGCGGGGCTCGAGGAAGGGATCCTGCTGGATGTAGCCCCGGACCGCGTACTTGAGCTCGTCGTTGCCGTGGAACGGGAAGGGGAGCGGCTGGTGGGGTTCCCGGTCAAGCCCGCGGAAGGGATTCGGGCCTGCCTCGAGGACGAGGACGTTCTGATGGCGAATGTCGTCGTGGGTCAGCACGTAGGCCGCCGTGCCACCGCCCGCGCCGCTGCCGATGACGCAGACGTCGAAGTGGCGGAGCGCGCGGTTCCCGAGCACGTCGTCCTGAGCCATGGGCCGTCACTCGCCGAAGAACTTGGAGATCGCCGTGGCGAGCATGATGATCGACTGCTGGATTCGCTCACCGTCGGCCGAGAGCGCGCGGGGGCCCCCGACCTCGTCCGGGTTGGGGGTGGACATCGGATGGTCCGGCCGCTCGTTGTACCCGTCCTTCGCGAGCGAGAAGATCGAGTAGCCGAGCGGCTGGTCGTCACCCTCGAGGCCGAGCAGCGCCCAGCCGCGGCCGTCCCGGTTTCCCCCGTACTCGGGAACCGAGAAGCAGCCCTCGAGCGTGTGCTGGATGAGCAGGTCGACGAAGCTCGTCCCGCGGCGCGGGTCGGGCTTGAAGACGGTACGGTCGAGGAGGGTGAGGATTGCGTCCTGCTGAAGGCTCGACAGCTTGGCGTACGGAGCGCCGGCCATGCTCCGGGCGGCATCGTCGACGGTCTTCAACCCGTCGCGGTAGATCTGACGGAGGCCCGGCAGCGGCCCGCCCGCCGCGACGTCGTTGAAGGCGGCGCCGGTCACGTGATCCGAGCCGAAGAGCTCGGCCTGCCACCGCAACTGCTGCCAGGGCGTCAGCCGGATGAAGCGTAGGAAGGCGTCCCTCGGCCGCTTGCGCGACGGCGTGCCGGTGGCGTTGTCGGGGAACGGATTCCGGTCGCTGAAGGGCCCGCCGGCGAAGATGAGCGGCACCGGCCGGTCGAAGGCCGTCAGCAAGCCCTCGATGTACGTGGCCGCGCCGAGGTCGCGAGCGCCCGGGTCCCCGTCGGCGGGCAGGATGCGCTCGCAGAGCGCCTCGAGAGTGTCGAGCTCGTCGGCGGTGAAGAAGCGACCACGCGCGGCGGCGTAGACCCGACGGAGCCTCGTGAAGGGCGAGGTCAGGGCGAGCAGGACCGCGCCGAGTCCCTTGAGGAACTCGCGTCGCCCGACGAGCAGGGCCAGTGCGGCGGGCGGCGCGGCAGGGGGCGTCGGCTCGGGGACCAGGTCCGGTGGCAGCTTCGGGAATCGGAGCCTCTGCACGACGCGCGCTTATTCCTCACGGCTCGCGACGCGGTCAAGCGCGCCTCGACGCCGCCGATACGTCACCGGGCACGGCTCGGCCGCGCGCGCCACTCCGCCGATCTGGTCGGGGTAGGGCCGCACCGCGTCGAAGCGCGCTTCCAGCTCGTAGGCAGCCACGAGCCGACGCACGGTACGCGCGATGGCCGAGAGCGAGAACCGTTGCGCGGGGCAGGCGTGGCGACCATGCCCGAACGTGACGACCAGCTCCTTGGTGGGGAGTGCCGCCTCGTCGCGCAGGTGACGACCGGCCCAGCGCTCGGGCTCGTAGCGATCGAGTCCAGCTGCGGCGCTGGTGTTGGTCAGGGGCAGCATGGTGGCGATCACGACATCCGGATCGACGCGATAGATTCGCGTCCCGTCGTCGACCTCGACGGTGGTGAGGGCGGCGCGCATCATGATCGAGCGTTGCGCGAGACGGATCGACTCGAGCGCGCAGGCGTGCAGGAAGCCGTCGTCGCCACCAGCCACCCGGGCGAACGCCGGCGGGTGCTGGAGAAGATGGACGATCGTCCAGCCGATGGCGGCGAAGAGGTTCGACATCGACGCGAGGTGGAGCAGCACGACGTCGCCGGCGATTCCGCGCGTGCGCTCCGGCTCGGGTGTGTCCGCCCAGCGGGCGGCGATGGTGTCCAGGAAGTCGCCGCTGCGCTGCCCCGCGCGGCGACGGCCCGCGATGACGTCTCCGAGCACGCCTTCGATGCGGGCGAGAGCGGCATGCTCCTCCCGCTTCCCCGCCGCCGTGACGCCGGCCATGGCACTCGGCCGCACGAACGCGTCGGAGCCGTCGAGCCGATCGAGGTCGGCGATGAGGGCATCGAGCCGCGGAGAGGTCGCGGACTCCTGGCCCGCCCAGCTCGCGAGGCCGAGCCGGTGGCCCAGCCGCCGCGCGAAGGCGAACACCTCCAGCGTCCCGGCCTCGCCCAGCTCGTCGAGCTGGCTCGCAATCGCCAGCTCGAGATGCGCCAGGTAGTTCTCGGTCTCCTCGTTGCCGAAGAGATCGTGAGCGAACGTGCGCCGGCCGGCGAACAGCTGCTCGGGGAGCTTCCTGAGCAACATGCGGCAATCGGCCAGTCCCTTGCTGGCCTGACGCTCCGGGAGTGCGTAGAACGCGCGCACGCCCGCCGGTGAGAAGAGAAAGAGATAGCGGGTGCCCACGCCGTCGACGACGAACGTATCGCCGTGAAGCGCGCGTGCCGAGGCGAGGGCGGCAACCGGGTCGGTCGGCTGCTCGGCCGCGGCGTCCCACGGCAGCGTCAGGTCGGCGATGGGCGGCATCGGGTCGATGGTGGGCAGCGGATCCATCGACCGCGTTATCACGCCCGCTGGCCGCCAACGGCAAGGCCCGGCTGCTGGACTGATGCAGCCCGTGCCCGAAGCGGCCGCGCGCCACACACGGCGACCATCGCCCTACGGGGTCGAGACCGCCTCATGGGGGACAACCCCGATTGATGCTTCCGATTTTCCCAATTGCGGATGTCAATTCAAACCGCATAGCAGACTATTGCATAAGTGATTCCAGAACGCTGGTGCAGCTTGGGAGAAACGATTACAGCGACCGCGAACCGAAGCCTGGTCTGGGGACTCCTGTTGCTCCTCGCGTCCCGGGGCCACGCCGCGACCTGCACCAATCCCCTGCTCGAGACGGGGCCGACGAGCCCGCTCAACGGTTTCCCGCAGTACTACGTGGACTCGGCGGCCCGAGCGCTCCAGCCGTGTCTCGACCTCAACGGGTTGTGTCCTCTGACCCCCGCCGCTCTCCCCGATCCGCTGGCGCCGGTCGCGTTCCCCGCGAACTTTCCGCAGGAGATGTTCTACTCGCTGGCCAACGCCCGGCTGACGCTCCCTACCGGCGGCTCGGCCCGCCTCACCATTGCGGTGGAGGGCGTGTTCGTGAACGGGCCCGTCGTCCCCGGGAACCAGTTCACGTTCGGTCGCGTGCGCATCCGGGCGGACGGTCTCACCCCCGGCGCGATCTACCGGTTCACCCACCCGTATGGCGTCGACGACGTGCAGGCCGACGCCAAGGGGGCCGTCAACTTCACCGACCAGGCGGGCGCCGCCGGGTTCGCCGGCCCGCTCGGCAGTCGGGTCGGCCCGTTTCTCGCCTGGGACGACAGCCCGCCCGCGGCTCCCGCCGGCTTCGTCGGCGACCCGGCCGTACTTCACGCCGTCACGGGCAGCCCGTGCGGGACGAACTTCTTCAGCGCCGAGGGCCCGGGCCTGAGCGGTGGGGCCGTCACCACCCAGTTCACCGTCTCCGGGAAGCAGATCGACACATGTGGGAACGGCGTCGTCGACGTCTTCGAGCGCTGCGACGACGGCAACACCGCGAGCGGCGACTGCTGCTCCCCGACGTGTCAATTCGAGCCCGTGGGAGCCCCGTGCAGCGACGCGAACCCCTGCACCGACACCGCGTGCGACGGCGCCGGCACCTGCCAGGCGACGTTCAACATGAGCCGCTGCGACGACGGCAATGCCTGCACCACGGCCGACGTTTGCACGGCGGGCATGTGCGTGGGCGGCCCGCCCCTCAACTGCGACGACGGAAACCCCTGCACCGACGACCCCTGCGATCCGGCGACCGGCTGCTCGCATACGCCCAACACGGCCGCCTGCGACGACGGCAACGCGTGCACCACCGGCGACGTGTGCGCCAACGGGGTCTGCACGGGCGGCCCGCCGCCTAGCTGCGACGACGGGAACGTGTGCACGGACGACTCCTGCAATCCGGTCACGGGATGCGTGCATGCGCCCAACACGTCGGCCTGCGACGACGGGAACCCGTGCACGGTGAACGACCAGTGCGCCAACGGCGTCTGCGTCGGCGGACCAACGCCCGTTTGTCCGCCGGACACGGCCGCCGGGACGGTCGAGGCGGACGTCGCGGTGAACGCGGGGGCGCCGACGACGAACTTCGGGTCGAGCCCCCAGCTGGACGTCTCCGCGAGCCCGGCTTCGAATGCGTTCTTCCGCATCGGGGTGAGCGGCGTGGGTGCGCGGCGGGTCACGTCGGTGCGCCTCCGCCTGCGGGTGGCGAACGCACCGAACGCCGACAGCGTCAGCGGGGGGCGCATCCATGCCGTGAGCGCCTGCGGCTGGGACGAGTCCACGATGACGGCGGCGACGCAGCCGGTGATCGACGGGCCCGTCCTCGCCACGGTCGGCGCGGTGGCCCGGCGCGGGCTCGTGGAGTTCGACGTCACCCCCGCGGTCGCGGGCGACGGGGTCTACTGCTTCGCGATCGAGAGCCCGTCGGCGGACGGGGTGACCTATGACTCCCGCGAGTCGGCCGCGCCGCCGGTCGTCGTCGTCGCCAGCACCTGCGCATGCGGCCCGGCGCCGAGCTGCGGAGACGGCGTGGTGAACCAACCGAGCGAGCAATGCGATGGAGCGGACAGCGCGCTCTGTCCCGGCCTGTGCCAGGCCGATTGCACGTGCCCGCAGAAGATCCCGACGACGACCACCACGACGCCGCCGCCTCCGAGCAGCACCACGACGTCGATCACCACCACCACGTCGAGCAGCTCGTCGACGACCACCACCCCGACGACGCCGAGCAGCACCTCGTCGAGCTCGACCT
>Ga0070699_100004124_pt1 | contig 12832 bp, 14 predicted proteins | sample KBSK1503metaG_FD_65473 | JGI IMG/M metagenome (GOLD analysis project Ga0070699, IMG submission 65473) | Corn, switchgrass and miscanthus rhizosphere microbial communities from Kellogg Biological Station, Michigan, USA - KBS K1-50-3 metaG | ecosystem: Host-associated > Plants > Roots >...
CAAGGGACCGTATCGGGGGCGCGATCCCTGCCCGCCGAAGTGCCTGCCCACCCAGAGCCGCCTTACGCTGCCGCCGCGTTCGGTGACCGTGCCGCTCTGCACCGTACGGATCGAACATCCTGCCGCTCGCCTCCGGCCCGGAGCGCGTTCCCGACTTTCGCCGGCCTGCTGGGTGGTTTACCGCACATGCCGATGAGCGGATATTAACCAGGCGCGCGTTTTATGCACAGCCATGCATACTTTCTCACGGTTCGTTCGACCCTATCAGCGCTCGTATGCAGCCTTTTCCACTGTTCCGGTAGGAAATCAGATCGCCGACTATGCGCGATGTCAAATGCTCGGCCTTAGATGGGGAGCCGGAGCGCAGATTATCCGGTTTTGAGTGCGGTCGGTTATCGCGGCTATGGTGCGGCCTCGATGCCGTCGCCGCTCAGCCGGCACATCCCTGGCCCTGCTGGCTAATCGCCACAGCCTGCCAGGAAGATCTGAACACGGCAGGCGGCGGCACCCCTGATACCCAGGAAGGCGCCACGGCCCAGCGCGGGTCCCGGTAACGCGCAGGGTGCAGCTGATGTCGCGAGGCGGGCGGAGGAAGTCGCTGGCGTCGGTTGCGATGGTGGGGTGGTGCTCGAGGCTGAAAGGTCCGAAGTGGTCAATGGGGAAGCGCTGTGCCTCGGCCCGGGGAGTGCGGGGGATGGCCTTGTCGACCTCGCCTGCCGATGGCATGCCGTCGTGCCGGGCGATCTGGTCCAGCACCGGTACGGTGATCCTGGGAACGGCTGTGACGGGGCGGGAGGCCGCCAGGGGAACAGCCAGCAGGCGGAGATCTCGTTGCGCCAGGGCCTGCCCGCGGTGACGTGCTCGAAGCCGGACAGGGCCTTGGGTGCGGGGGACACGGCGAAGTCCCCGGCTTGCCCGGCGACCGGCATGGTCACCGGCCGCCGGGTGATCGTCTCCCGCAAGGCGCGGAGAGCCCGGTGCGCCCAGAGGCGCACGGCGGGTTCGTTGGCGCTGCGGCGCCGCAGCCAGAAGACCCGGGTCAACGGGACGCGGATGCACCGGATCGCAACCCGGTGGCAACCCGCAGCCGGTCGGCGGCCTTCCAGACCGGCCAGTCATCTCCGGCGGGACCGCGTGCCGGGCTTGCGGGGCGACCGTGGGGCCCGGGCATCTTGGTCACCCGGCCGGCGGTCTCAGACGCCGGCCGGCCAGGGGATGTGAATCGGCCGGCGCGGGGGACCGCGCGACCGCCGGGCAGGAGCTCGCTAGTGTCGTCGAAGACGATGACGCCGTTGCACAGCAGGCTCCATCCTTGCCCGGAGTGGCAGGCGATGGTCCGGGCCGCGTCACGGTCGGGGCGGTCGGCGGGGGGCAGGGGGGCTGATGGGGGCACACGGGTCGCCTCCGGGTCTGCGATTTGCGGACGGATGGGGGTTGTCGGCCGCTGGTGGGCGGAGGCCGGGTCGTCGTGGCGGCTGGCCCGGCCGGGAGGGTGCGGGCGGCCGCCGCGGCGGGGCGTCACCCGGACGTGCGCTCGGGGGGTCAGCTGGCCGCGGCCATGACAGGCCCGGGCGGGCCTGGCTCGGCGCCGATCAGCGCTGCGATGGCCGGGTGGCGGCGCATCTTGTCCAGGCAGCGGCGGCGGGTCGGGCCGATGCTGCCGATGGGGATGCCCAGCCGGGCGCTGATCTCCGCGTACGGCACCGGGGGGTCCGCGATGAGCATGGCGATCAGCCGCTGGCCTACCGGGGGTAGATGAGTAAACGCCTCGCGCAGCGCCGCGTGGCGCTCGGCCGCGAGCAGTTCCTGCTCGGCCGCCTCGGCCCGCTCGTCCGGGATGTTCTCGGCGTCCAGCGCGCAGATGACCGCATGCGGTCCGCGTGCCGCGCGCCAGACGCGCCCGCACTCTCGCCGGGTGGTGGTCGCGAGCCACCCGGGCAGCGCGGCCGGCTCGCGGAACTTGTCCAGCTGGTCCACCAGGCGCAGCCAGACGCTCTGGCCGACGTCGTCGGCGTCGTCGCGGCCGAGCCGGTACTTGCGGCAGATCGACCAGATCAACGGGGCGTACCGCTCGACGAGGGCGTCCCACGCCTGTGTGTCGCCGTCCCGGGCCCGGGCCACCAGGCCCGCGGCACCCTGGTCATCATGCGCCGGGCCGGGGCCCGCTCGCGTCGGCACCCGCGGGGCATAGGCTGTCACAACGGTCATGATCTGGTTCTCCTCAGCAAATACCGGCCACTATCAGCGCCGGGCGGATGTGAAAGCGGATGCGGTTCATCACGATCTCCTGCGGTGCGGGTTCCGGCCAGCCGGCCGGAACGGTGCGGGTGAGCCAGTAGAGGCCCGGGCGGTCAAAGAACATGGCCTGACTTGCCATGGATGGGCCCTTGCGTCTGCGCTCTGCTTTGGTCGCTGCTGGTCAGCTTCCGGACGGTCCCGGCGCGGGGTGGGGCACGACGACCGTCGTTCCCGTCCGGTGGCCGACAGGGGCGGGTGCCAGACCGCGCCAGAGCGCGATGAAGATCAACGCGGCTGTCACCGCTAGCACCAGGGCGACGCCGACGGCTACCGGCGCCGGGAACCGCCGGTGCCGCATCCTCGCCGGGCGGCTGACTGGGACTTCGATGGTCGCGGCCATGATCGCTCCTTCCCGCTGGACCAGGACTCCTTGGACGGTACGGGGAGCTCTTGGCTGCGCGCATCGGTGCGAGCGCGTGACCCGGGTAGGTGCCGGCACCGATCCGTATCCGGGATGACTCAGGGCTGGCACTGATGTGCCTGGCTGTGCTTTTATCCGATCATCGGAGTGAGATGAACCGGATCGTGATCGTGGATGACCATCCAGCGTTCCGCGCGTGGGCCCGGGCCGTTCTGGCCGCGGACGGGTTCCGGATCGCGGGGGAGGCGGTGGACGCAGCCAGCGCCGTGGCGGAGGTCCAGGCGGTGCGGCCGGACGTGGTGCTGCTCGATGTGCAACTCCCCGATGCCGACGGTTTCGCGGTGGCTGACGCGCTGCTCGCCGCCCGGCCCCGGCCCGCCATCATCTTGACCTCCAGCCGGGATGCCGCCGCCTATGCGGCCGATCTGGCCCGGACCGGCCTGCCGTTCATCTCCAAGGAGGACCTGTCCGGATCGGCGATCAGGACGATGCTGGGAGGCGGGGCGTGAGCCGGCGGTGGCTGATCCTGACGGGCCTGGCCGGGCTCGTCATCCTCATTCCCTCACTGGCCACCCCGTTCGTGACCGGGAATGCGTGGCCGACCGACATCACGGTAACCATGGCGTGGGCTATCCCGGGCGGCTCGTTCCTGATTGTCGGGTGGATCGCCGCCTGGCGCAGGCCGCACAGCCGGATCGGCCTGCTGATGATGGCCGTGGGCCTGGTGTGGTTCGCCACGGGGATTTCGTGGGTCCCTAACGCGCTGGTGTGGTCGGCCGGCTGGGCGCTGCAGGACATGTGGGCACCGGTACTGGCGCACGTGTTCGTGTCGTTCCCGAGCGGGCGGCTGCGGGCGCGCCGTGACCGGCTGGTGGTAGCCCTGGCCTACGGATGGGCGCTGGCTGTCGATCTCGCCAACACGCTGACCTGGCATCCGGTCCCGCCCTGGGACCACAACGTGTTCGGCGTGCTCGGAAGCCAGCATCTCAACGATGAGATCACCCGGGTCACATCGGTGGCCACAGTGGCCGTCGTCGCGCTGGTGGTGGGCACGGTGATCAGCCACTGGCGGCAGGCCACGCCCCCGGGCCGCAGAGTGCTGGTGCCGGTGCTGTGGGCCAGCGCGCCGACCGGCGTGTGGGTCGCGGTGGCACATCTCTCGGATGCGGGGTTGCTCGGTGGCGCCCCGGCCCGCCTGGTGACGGGCGTCGGGATGGTTGCCGCCGCCGCGCTGCCGTTCGGGTTCCTGGCCGGCCTGCTGCGTACCCGGCTGGGACGGGGGGCGGTCGGGGATCTGGTGGTCGAGCTGGGCAGGCGGGCCGCGCCCGCGGAGCACCTGGACGCGGCGCTGGCCCGGGTGCTCGGCGACCCGGCGATCCGGGTCCTGTACCGGGTGCCGTCCGCGTCCGGCGGCGTGGTGTACGTGGATGCGGCCGGGCAGCCCGCGCCGCTGCCGCAGGCCGGGACCGGGCAGGCCGTGACCACGGTGGACCAGGGGGGTGAGCCGGTGGCGGCGCTGGTGCACGACGCCGCGCTGGCCGATGAGCCCGAGCTGCTGGAGGCGACCGTGGCCGCGGCGCGGCTGGCCATCGACAACGCCCGGCTGCAGGCCGAGGTCCGCGCGCAGCTGGCAGAGGTCCGGGCCTCGCGGGCGCGGATCTTGCGCGCCGGGGACGTGGAACGCCAGCGGATCGAGCGGAACCTGCACGACGGCGCGCAGCAGCGCCTGCTGGCGCTGTCGTTCGCGCTGCGCATGGCCGAGTCCCGGGCCGACGGCAATGCGGAGCTGACGGCGGCCCTCGGTGACGCGGCGCAGGAACTCAAGGAGGCACTGTCCGAGCTCAGGGAGCTGGCCCAGGGCCTGCACCCGGCCATCTTGACCAGGAGCGGGCTGGCGGCGGCGGTGCGGGCGGCGGCCCGCCGGGCCTCGGTGCCGACGGAACTGACCGAAGTTCCCGAGGGGCGCCTCCCGCCCGATGTCGAGGCGGCCGCCTATTACGTGGTGTCCGAGGCCCTGGCCAACGCCGGCAAGCACGCCTCGGCCACCCAGGCCCGGGTGAGCATCCGCCGGTCGGCCGAGGTGCTGCGGGTGCAGGTCGCCGACGACGGCGTGGGCGGCGCGGACGCGGCGGCCGGGTCGGGCCTGACCGGCCTGGCGGACCGGGTGGCCGCGCTCGGGGGAACGCTGCGGGTGACCAGTCCCCCGGGTGCGGGGACCGTGGTCACGGCCGAGTTGCCATGCGGCGCGTGATGGCGGTGCCGGAGGCTCAGGCCGGGCGGCCCGCGATCCGGGTGGTGATCGCCGACGATTCCGCGCTCTTCCGTGAGGGCATCCGCGCGATGCTCACGCACGCCGGATTCGAGGTGGCCGGGCTGGCCGCCGATGCCACCTCCCTGGTCAAGATCGTGGCCGATACCGAGCCAGACGTGGCCATCACCGACATCCGCATGCCCCCCACGCTCACCGGCGAAGGCCTGGACGCGGCCCGGCGCATCCGGTCCGCGCACCCGTCCGTCGGGGTCCTGGTGCTGTCGACATACGTCGAGACCGATTTCGCGGAGGCGCTCCTCCACGACTCCGAGGGCCGCAGCGGGTACCTGCTCAAAGACCGGGTCGCCGACCTGGACGAGCTGACCGACGCGATCCGGCGGATCGCGCGGGGCGGCGTCGTCATCGATCCCGCCGTCGTGGCCGAGCTGCTGAGCCGCCGCCGCCCGCGGGACCCCGTGCAGGACCTGTCCGACCGGGAGCGCGACGTGCTCCGTCTCATGGCGGAGGGCAGATCCAACCAGGCCATCGGCGACCGGCTGTTCCTGAGCCCCCGGACCGTCGAAGCCCACATCCGGGCGATCTTCACCAAGCTCGCCCTCTCGCCCGCCGCTGAGGACCACCGGCGGGTCCTCGCCGTGCTCGCTTTCCTGGGAAACTAGGCCGCCGGGCCCACTGGCCGGCAATCTGATGACCCTATGAGCGCCACCCGGCGTTCATCGTGCCCGCCGGCCTAAAGTGACCGCGGCAGGAAGTGAACTCGCCCCACGATGTACCTGAGCCTGGCCACCAAGCGTGACCTCGCATACATGATGTTCACGCACGCTCCACGGCATCAGGCGGGAGATCCACGGTCACCATCGCTTCTCGGACTACATAATGCGTGGTTCGGGGCGCGCCATTCAGGGGTAGCCCGGCGCCCTGAACGGCGCGCATATCGGCGGATATTTTGCCTGCTCAGATGTACGTAGGCATAAGTCAACCCGAAAACCTGGACCGGATCTGGGTGATCCCGGATGTCGGGATCAGGGCGTAAAGGCGTGGTCCGGGCCGACCAAAAAGCCGGACCGCCCGGACCCGGCGAAAGGTAACAGGCGGCCCGGGAGGAGCGCGAAGCTCCTTGCGCCAGGGTACCGGCACGTCGGACCGCCGGCCGCCGCGCCCGCGGGCGGCCCGGCCCGGTGCGGTGCTGGCCCCCGCACAACCGGGTCGCGGACGGCCCGCGCTATAGGACGCAAAGCCCTTTAGGGAAACGTGCTCCCGGCGATGGCCTTCCAGTCGGCGCGATAGCTGCCACGCCGGGTGATCGCCGGCAGAGCGCGGTCTCTTCGAAGTAGCCGCAGATCGAATAGGTTCGGTCGGCTGACTGTCGGCGCTCACGAATTACGTGAGCGCCCACAGCTGACGCGCCAGATGATGGCGGGCTATGCGGGCAGAGGATCTCGTTTCGGATCCCCGGGGCAGTCGCCTGCATATGACCTCATCGGGGGTATGAGCGCGCGTTTTGTAACGGGTGCTGAGTCGCAGCGGGAGTTTTGACCTGGAGCCTGATGAGGGTGGAACCGGTGTCGGCCCAGATGGCCGGGCCGTCCGCCGCCGCGCTGATCAAGTCCGGTGTGTGCGCAACCGGATATGCGGTCAGGGTGCCTGGGACCACGACGGTCAGCAGGGAGCCGGTGATCCACAGGCGCCCCGCCGAGTCCATGATGAGGGCCGGGGCTGACAGGGCGCTGGGGGCGTAGCCGACGTCGAGGATGGCGGTGATCCTGGCGGTGGCCGGATCTGCCCGTGCCAGTCCGGACGGGGTGAGTACCCACACGGCGTTGCGGCCGGGGACGATCTGCGGGGTGTATCCGCCGCTGTGGACTCGCAGGCTCTGTACCGGCTTGAGCGAGTCCCGGTTGATCAAGGTGATGCGGTCGGCGGCGGCACAGGCGATCCAGATGCCCCGCGGCCCGGGGGACGCGGCACATGCCGGTCCCGCGCCGGGGACCGGGGCCGCCGTCACGATCACGTCGCGGGACGGGTCGATCTTGGACAGGTACTCCTGGTCGCCGCCTGCGGTGGGCTCGTCGGTGATCATCCAGATGAAGCCGTCCCCGTAGGCGACATCGGCGCCGAGCCCGCGGACCGGGAAGCGCCTGGTGATGGCGCCGCTGGCCGGGTCGATGCGCAGCAGCGGGCCGGCGAAGTCCAGGACCCAGAGCGACCCGGCGCCCGCTGTCATGCTGACCGGTTCGTCCTGCCGGTCGCCGACCTGCACCGTCCTGGTGACCCGCCCGGCGGCCAGGTCGACGCCGGCGATCTGGCTGGCGGACCAGTCCGAGATCCAGGCCGTGGATCCGAGCATGGTCACGTCGCCGGGCTGGCCGAACGGCAGCGGGATCCGTGCCCGCACGGTTGATGGCAGCAGCGCCGGGGCCGCCGCCGCGCCGGGGCCGGCCGCGGCAGAGGCGGCGGGCCCGCTGCCCCGGCCGGTCATCACCGCGAGGACGGCCGCGGCGATCAGGGCCACCGCCACCGCAACGTCGAGCCAGCGCCCGCGGGCAAAGCGGACGTTCAGCTTCGGGTCCTGGCCGATCTCATCCATGTCCCCCACCTGCTCCGGCCGCGGTCGCGGGCCGCTCACCAGCCAGGATGTCCAGGCCCGCCCGTGTCCGCCATCCGACGTTCTGCGGATGTCCTGGCGGCCGCGGCCGGAGTAACCTGGACCGGGGGGAGGACGGCGTGATGAAAGGCCCGGTAACGTCCAGCGGACGGGACCTGCGCACCCTGGCGGGGATCGTCAGCGATGACCGCGGCGAACCTCCGGCCGAGGGGCTGGCGCCGTCCTTGCTCAGTGACCTGCTAGGACTGATCCGCTGCGATCTCGTGGTCTTCTCGGGCACCGACAGCAGCCGGCAGGTGGACTGGTTCGGGCAGACCCTGCCGGTCGAAGCCGACGACCCCGATTTCGACGTCGCGTCGTTCTGGAAGCACTACTGGAACGGCCCGTGCAGCTACCCCGAGCGCACCGGCGACGTGCGCCGCATCATCCAGATCTCGGATTTCTACTCGGCCAGGCAATGGCACAGCACCGGCGCGTACCAGGACTGCTGCCGGCCCTACGGGATCGAGCACGAGCTGATGCTGTGCCTGCCCGCTCACCCCGGGTGGACCGCCGGGCCCGGCCAGACATTGCGGCTGGTCTTCATCCGCGGACCCGGCCCGGATTTCTCCGGCCGTGACCGCGACCTGCTGACCGTGCTGCGCCCGCACCTGCACCAAGCCTACCGCGACGCCGAGCGACGCCGCTACCCGGCGCCCCGGCTCACGGCCCGGCAGCGGGAACTGCTGCACCTGGTCGCCGCCGGGCACACCAACACCCAGATCGCCCGCCGCCTGGGCATTTCCGAGGGAACCGTGCGCACCCACCTGGAAAACATCTACCGGCTGCTGCAGGTCTCCAGCCGGACCGCCGCCGTCACCCGCGCCTTCGCCGACCGGACGGCCTGACACCCCAGATCCCAGGCCCGGGCCGCCGCGCCCGGCTGCGCGCTCCTCTATTGCGGCTGTCCCGGCAGCCCATGGCCGGCCGGAGGATGCGGCCGGAGTCGCCGCTGACCACGCGCCTGCCGCCACTGAACGACATCGGCGTGATCCCCGCCGACTCCAGCTGCAGGGCCTCCAGCCCCGCGGCCTGACCGTCAAGGCCAGGAACTATAGCACCGTCTTCCGCGCGGCTCCCCGGTCGGACCGGCAGGAACCCGGACAGAGCTGACGACCGAAGATGCGCCGCACAGCGCCGATCCGGCATGGCTGACGGCCGTATCTGCGATGGGACCGGCTTCGCGCAGATCAAACCGATCTGCGCTGCGCCAGCATGCCGGACCGAAGGGACCATTCCAGTACCGAACGGCGGGTCGGGGCGCGGTTATTTGGCCGTTGGCGGGCCTCTCAGCAGTCCCGGTATGGCCTATTAGATGGTCGCTTGTTCTGTATATTTATACATCGCCATCCTTGGGGCGAATGTCCGCATCTGCCGCGATGAGGGACGTCCGGACCACGACAGGTCATCAAGCACGTCCGCCACGTATCGGATCCCGTCAGCCGGACTCTAGTCTCGTTGGCGGTGCGCTTCGATGCAGCGCACGCCCTCCGCACCGACCGTTGCCGCGTGCGCGGTGTGCGGCGGGAGCACCAGCTTGTCCCCGGGGCCGAGCTCGATGTCGCTGCCGGCGGTGTGGAACACGATTCGGCCGCGCACGCAATACAGCACCTTTTCGTAGCCGTGCTCATGCCAGCCGTAGGTATCGCCGGGCCCGTTACCCCACCCGTGCGGGCTCAGACCCTCGGCGCGCATCCGGGCTGCGATCTGGTCTTCGCCCGGCGGCGTGCCATCATGCCGCTCGACCGCGGCATCACGGCCCATCGCAGAACCTCATCACAGCCGCGAGAGTAGTGTGCCGCCGCGGCACCCAGCCGGTGGCAGTCGCGGACTGTGCGGACCGGGAAAGGGGGATCATGCAGGTCATTCGTCACGGAGAGCAACTTGACTCGTCGCGACACGCGATATCCGCCTTTCTGCACGGCCATGGGATCTGCGAGGCTTGTCAGATCAGGCGTGCAGATCAAGATGATCTGCACGCGGTTGCCCGTCCTGACGACGGACTTGTCAGGCGGGCGGAATCGGCAGGGCGCTATGCCTGGCTGACCCGCAGATCATGCTCAGTGACTGGCGCTGGTCCGCGCTCCGTCCGCAGGTATGCGCTGTTCGGTGCGCCACCGCCGGCGTGAGATCGGTGTGCTCATGGGAAGAGCTGCGGCGGGGATCATCCGGGCCGTCGTCCCGATAGGTAGAGCAGACGGGCTTGGGCTGAGCTGCCGGCAGGTGTGTTGCCGGGCGGCGGCGCGAAGGCGCCGTGCTGGCGTCCTGTGTCGAAGGTGTCTTGGAGGGTGAGGGCGAAGGCGACTACGTCGGGGTCGAGCGACTCGCCGGCGCGGATGGCCCGGGCGAGGTCCCAGGTGTGCACGGCGATGTCGAGCACCCGCATCTCGAGCAGCTGGGCACCGGTGCGCTCGCCGGCCCGGTGGCAGGCCGTGCGGGCCATGGCACCGGGTTCGCTGAAGGCTGCTTCCAGCTCGGCCGCGGTCGCGGCGAATGACGCAGCCGGGTCGTCGCCGAGATGATCGACGGCGCGGGTGGCTTCGACCTCGTCCGTGGCGGCGCCGTGCAGCAGCAGCGTGTACCGGCGGTTGGCGCCCACGACGTGATTGACCAGAGCCCGGACATCCCATTGCGTGCACGGGGTCTGAGCAGCCCACTGGCCGGGCCGGACCAGTGCCAGGCGCCGGGTGAACCCGTCATCCGCCCGGCTCAGCAGGTCCAGGGCGACCACGCTCGGCCGTGCCTACCTGGCGCCGGCGCTCTCGGCCGCGCCGCCGAGCAGGCGGTCGCGGGCGGGCTCGCTGCCCTGGACCGGATCGGCGTGGCGGTGGAAGGCACGCCACTGGCCGTCCTCGCGGCGCAAGATGGTCGTAGCCCGCAGCGAGTAGCTCTCGGCCGGCGCGCCGCCGATCGAACCGGTGGTGTGCTCGATGGCCACGACGTAGGCGAGGTCCCCGCTCACGTCGGCCGAGAGAATCTCCCACCCGCCCGACTCGAAGCCCGTGAACCGGGAGGCCACCCAGTCGAAGGTGGCCCGGGCCTGGGCCGGTCCCGTCGCGGACATCGCTGCGCCGAACACGGTCACCGGCTCCTTGGCCGACCACAGCGCCTTACGCGGCCCGGCGTCCCCGGAGTGCAGGGCGTCGTCGGCCGCCTTCATCCGAGCCACCAGCGCCTCGATGAGTTCCGCCTTGCCGTCCACGATGTGCCCTCTCTCCCCGCCCGGAAATAGATTTGCAGTCTATTGGAATAGATCAGTGGTATAATACGAGGGTGGCTCCTGTCAACACCCGGCGCTCCTACCGGTCGACGATCCGCCGGGGTGACGCTCCCGCCGCGATCCTCACCGCGGCCGCCACGCTGTTCCGGACCAAGGGCTACCTGGCCACCTCTATCGACGACATCGCGGCCGAGGCTGGCGTAGCCCGGCCCACGGTGTTCGCCGCCGTCGGCCCGAAGCCCACCTTGCTCAAGCTCGTCGTCGACTACGCGACCACAGGAGACGACGCCCGCATCCCGGTGGCGGAGCGCACCTGGTCCCGTGAGGCGCTGGAGGCCGAGGACCCCGCCACCTCGCTGCGGCTCCACGCGCGCAACAGCCGGCGCATCTGCGAACGGGTGGCCGACCTGCTATGGGCAGTGGAATCCGCCGCCGCGGCCGACGCCGACGCCGCCGCGCTGTGGGCCGACCTCCAGGAGCAACGGCGTACCTCCATGCGCACCTATGCCCGGGCCCTGGCCCGCAAGACCGAGCTGCGCGAGGACGTCGCCACGATCACCGAAACCATGTGGGCCATGATCCCCGCCCTCTACCTCCGCCTCGTCCGCGACGCCGGCTGGCCGCCGGACCGATTCGAGACCTGGCTTGGCGAGACATTCATCCAGCTCTGGCTGCCCTAGACGTCAGCAGCTCGCGGGAGGAGAAGAGAGCAGCGGCCTTCTGCCCCGACCGGCCCGGCGATCCGGCGCAGCGCGGACTGAGGGCATCGATCATGATCCGTGACCAGCGCTAGCCTCAGCCGGGGTGCAAGATCCGCCGATATGGACGGCGTCGCGGCAGCGTGACGCTCGGCCAGATCGCGCACAGATGAGTCTGATCTGTGCGCGACTGGCTCGCCGTCATCACCCGTATCAACCCCCTCACCTGCGCCGTCGATTTGCTCCGGAACCTCGTCTGCGCGCTGCGGGACATGCCCGCTGCAACTGCCGCGCGGTTCGCCACCGGCGTCAGTTGTTCGGATACACATTGCCGATTGCCCTGGAACTGGGCATCACCTGCCCTTTCGCCGCGGTACTCCTCACGCTCGCAGTCACCGGCTTAGGGAAGCCCGAATAGAGCAGGCACCCTTCATCAGGGGATATCCGCAACAACAAGGGGTCGCTGAGAGCGCCGGCATGCCGACCTGGCCGACGCCGGTTGTCAGAGCTTGTAGCCGATGGCGCGGAGCAGGCTGCGCCGGTCGGTGACATCGGTATCCTGCTCGATCCCGACCGGCGGCGACCCGTCGATCACGCCGATGATCCCGCGCCCGCGGTTGGTGACCGCCACGAGGACGTCAACCGGGTTGGCGGTGGCGCAGAAGATAGTGCAGACCTCGGGCACGGCCTTGAGCGGGTTCAGCACATTGATGGGGAAGCCTTCTGTGAGCAAGATCACGAACGAGTGCCCGGCGCCGATCGCCAGCGCGTTCGCCGCCGCCCGCCCGGTCAGCTCGTCATCGTTGCCGGACCGGCGCACGAGCCGCGCAGCCGAGGCCTCGCAGAACGCCAGGCCGAACCGCAGATGCGGGCTCACCCCGGCCAGCGCCTCATGCAGGTCTTCGACCGTCTTGATGAAGTGCGCCTGGCCGATGATGACGTTCATGTCGGCGGGCTTGTCTACGGGAACCACTTCGAAGGACACCGGACCCGTTTCCACGAGCCAGTGATACCAGGCGGCATGGCCGCCGCGCCAGGCCGTGCCGCGATGTGCCCGTCGGTGGCGTCCTGGGTTGGACCGGGGCAGCAGGTCCCTTGGGGAGGGACTTGGGCCGCCACCCGACCTGAGCGAGGCGCACACTGCCGCCGTTCTGAGCGGTTGCGGGATGCCCTGGTGCTGCCCCGGGCGGTCGCGCGCATATCAGGTTGTCCGGCGCGTTGAGGACACTAAGCGGGGCTTTGAGGGCAGGTCTTCTGCTGACAGGTGCGGCCGGCGGCCTGGCAGAGTGGGTGAGGTGGGCGATGGGCTGCTGACCTTGTTCTTGTGCGGTGATGTGAT
>Ga0070699_100004126_pt1 | contig 12829 bp, 10 predicted proteins | sample KBSK1503metaG_FD_65473 | JGI IMG/M metagenome (GOLD analysis project Ga0070699, IMG submission 65473) | Corn, switchgrass and miscanthus rhizosphere microbial communities from Kellogg Biological Station, Michigan, USA - KBS K1-50-3 metaG | ecosystem: Host-associated > Plants > Roots >...
CCACCGAGCACTTTGCCGTCTCCTACACTTCGACCGGGGTTGTGCTGACGGTTGCATCGGGTCCGGTTTCTAAGTCGGCCAGCACTGCCCTCATTTCCCAGATGGCCTTTACCAACACAAAGCAAGCAATCGCAACCGCCAAGCCGATTGTCCTGAGCAGCGGGCTAAGGTACAAGATTGGCGGAGACACGAAACCGGTGTTGATAGCGGGACTGCGACGAGAAGGCGGACACTCCAACACTATTCTCGAGCGGGTATGGAAGCATAATAGCGTCAGCACATCTCACGCCGCGCCTGTATCTTCCGCCTGGAACCGAATCCCGGAGAAGCTGGCTCAGGCACCGAGGTCTAGAAGTGTCAGTTCGATGCGGCAGCCATTGGCAGCTTCGCGCAACGGAGACGGAATGCCTCAGCGTCTCAACGTTCGCCCGACAGTGGCTGGCAGGCTTGTTACGGCCACAAACCGCTCGGCAACGGCGGCCAGAATGTTGCCTGTGCGCATGCCGATTATAAGATCGGGGCGATAGCCGGAACCCTCTGACTTCGCCGCTATGGCCTCGGGCGATTTGTTTTGCATCCTCGCAAGTAGCACCAACAGGCGGCATAAGCGCGGCTAACTAAGATTCCGCTCGCGCCTCCCAATGCCCCGGACGCGGTCGCGCAACGCAACGGCATACGTGACAGAAACGCCGAGAGCCAACATGATGGCCGGGCTTGCGATTCCGGCGAGTAACGGTACGCTGAAATCCTCGTTTAGCCCAATACCACGGTAACCTTGTCCCAGCAGCCCCGCTTTCCGCACAATGGTCAGCGGAGGCACAACGCATGAAGAAAATCGTCATACTAGTCGTATTGCTGCTGTGTTCAGTCGCTGGTCTCGCCCAGCTTGCTCGCCCCGCAGTGTACATTGAACCGCAGAATGGATTTGAAACGTACTTAGCCGCTGCGATCTCAAAGAAGAACGTTCCGGTTGATGTGGTAACAGACCAAACCAAAGCAACCTACCTGCTCAAAGCCGCACCTATCGAAATCAAGACAGAATCCACGGGCGGGAAGATCGCGCGTTGCTTATTCGCTTACTGTGCCGGGATTGAGGACAAGGGGAACGTTTCTGTTCAACTTATCGAGACGAGTTCGAGCAAGATGCTGTGGGCCTACTCGGTAAACAAACAGAGAGGCGGGGGCAAGAACGCGCAATCAATGGCGGAAGCCGTTGCCAAGCATCTCAAAGAATTCGTCGAGCACAAGTGATTTCTCCGGCTGAATCCAACTTTTCCGAGGCGGACGGTTAGTAACCTGGGTTAGGGGCCTGTTCGTTGCTTTGCACAGCGATAGCGCACTGAACCCTTTCCATACATTATGAAAGAGCGCCCCGCTTCAGGTTCACGGGCCGCCTGGCTGTCGCTACCAACGCCTTCGCCGTGTTCGGGATATTTATGTACGAATACCAATCGGGAGGACACGGAGAAATGGGAAGTTTCTACCACGATAATATGGTTTGGACTCTTCGCGCTGGGGCCTAGCTACCGGAATCGGACCGGTTGCGAGCATGGCGCTGGGCCCGTGTCTCCACGGGTGATCTTCAGCGGACTCCTTGCGGCGTTGGGCATCCTGGAAGTCGTGGTATGGCTGCTCATGCCCGGCGGCGGCATCTCTGGCGGGAAGCTCATGATCTTCAGGACTGCCACGACACTTCTGTTTATTATCCCGACTGCAGTTGGGCTCTGGTGGCTGGTTTTCTTCACTCGGAAAGACTTGAAGGCATATTTTCAAGCGGGTCGGTAGATCCTCGAATAGCGTTCGAGCGCATCACTTGCCCGTATTTTCAAACTAGCCTACTACCTGATTTCGTAGATTGTTTACGAACCAGGCCATAGCACTCGCGTTGTTTGACTACGTTGTGTGCCAAGTCGGCGGCATGGAATTCGGGGTTTTTCGCTTAAGCTCGAAAGGACACTCGCATTCGATTGCTACGGCAAAATTTCCGGAGGCTTTTGCTTGTACTCGAAGCACCTTACCACGCGCTATCAGGAGTATGCCGGGGCTGGGCACTTGCGCAACTCCAACCGCTAACTCGACCGTGGAACCCGCTGGAATTAGAAAAGCACTGGATAGCAGAATGCCGTTGAGGCTTATGTTCTCAGATTGAGTTTGCATCTCTTCGTGACCCAACTTGACCGCAACCGGCAGATGCAGAGGGTAGCGTACATTTTGCCGCTCGGGTTGCCGGGGGTAGTACATTGTAAGGGTTCTGACGCTGATAGAAGAATATTCCGAAACCAGCTCCGGCAAACAGATAACGAAAGGGCCTTGAGTGGCAGGTAAAGGGACGGGCGGTGGACCAGTAATCTGTTACCCGAGCATGGCGCCGCTCATTCCCCTGACTCCGCCCGCCCACTGCACGCGCACCCGTGCCCTCCCACACTCCGATCCCCCGGCTTTTGCCAAATGGTAACGTGTAGCACTCTTGCGGGTCGCGATACAATATCGCCTCTCTCGTTTGACGAGATTAGGAAGTAGGAGATTTAAAGTCCGTCCTCCATGGTAACTATTGAGTAAGCATGGACGCGCGAGGGTGGGAGTTGGCGGAGAGATGCGTGGGCGGCGGGGCGCGAGCATCTAATTGCTTCGTGGTAGCACGCTGCCTTAAGTACCGTGACAGCACCAATTATTTCGTCAGCTCCGCGATTTGCAAGCCATAAGGTTCTAACAGGCTACCTGTCGCGTGATCGACGGCTGCACGAGCAACTTGATAACCAACCTGCGCCTGCAACAAGTTCAACTCGGCCTGCGCCAGGCCCGTCTGGGCGTTGAGGACGAAGAAGATGGGCTCCGAGCCGAGTTCGTATTTGCGCTGCTCGGCTGCGAGATCTTTTTGTGCGAGATCCAACGACGTTTTTCCTGCCGCCAGGGTGATCTTCGCTTCCTCCAGTTGATGGACCGCATCCGCCACTTCCCGTGTGATTCGCTCACGAACTTGCTGAGCAGAGTAAAGATCCTGATGCCGCAACACTAAAGCACTGCCCAGATCAGCCTGGGCTGCTCGATTCTTCACCGGAAGATTCAAAGTCAAGGTCGCACCGTATCCGGGATAACCGAAAGCAAGAAGCTGATGGAATGACGAGCCCAGTCCTCCCCGAGAGATCAGTTGGGACGTAACTTGTCCGGTAGTCTGGTTGATATTAAGGTTGTACTGATTGCCGCCCAGTCCATTACTTTGGAAAAAACCAGTCAGAGAAAGATCGGGCTTGAGATGATTGTGCGCGATTCGAATGCTGGTGTCGTCATTGGCCAGCGCATCACGTACGGCTTCAACTTCCGGCCGCTGGTTGAGCGCCTCTTGCAGCGCGGTTCCAGAGTCGATGCCCCATAGTCCGCCCTCTGGTTCCGGTTTTTCCGTCAAATCCAGGTCGAGCGCACGAAAATAAGGATCTTGGTCTGCGCCGATGGTCAGGCGCAACGCTTCTTCCGCCTGTTTCAGAGTGTATTCAGCTTGGATCATCTGTACGCGGCGCGATGCAACTTCAGATTCGGAGCGGTAAATGTTGAGGGGTGGCAGAGCCCCCAATTCCAGAGCTCGTTTGTCGCGCTGATAGCTCGCGTCGGCTGCTTCTAGTGATTTCCGCGCGACCTCCAGATTGCCACGAGCCTGAACCACGGTCCAGTACTGGCTGACGGCTTGCAAGATCGCATCACTCACCTGGGCTCCAAAGCTGGCCCGCGACTGCTGCAGAGTGCGACGGGCAATGACTATGGGGGCCTCGTTGGCGAAGCGCCAGGCATTACGAAGCAGCGGCTGGGTGAACTGTAAATTCAGCGTGGTGTTGTAATACGGATTGAAATAGTAGAACGAACTGTTGGTCGAATTCCTGGTAGTACCGAGACCCACAACGACGTTCGTGCCAGTATAGAAGGTCTGCGTGTAGTTGATTTGGCCGGCCTGAGTCAACGAATTGAGGGCAGCGGCGCCCGAAACTCCCACTCCTTGAAGTTGGCTGAACCCCGGAGAGGAAAACCGACTCTGATTGAAGAGGCTCTGCAGCGCAGGATCGAAGGGCTGGTATAGGCGCAACAGCGCGAACTTATCGGTTTCGACCTGCGCCTCCTGAATCCGCACATTGCTGTTATTTTCGAGCGTCAGGAGAACGGCGTCGCGCAAACCGAGACGCAGCTTGCCGTCGTCCACGTGGTCTTGCAAGTGTTGTGGTGGCGGCAGCTTGCCCGAGAGCACCTGCTGCGTGAGCAACCCGCGATAGTTCTCGCGATTCTGTGCTTTCGCCAGTATGGCCAGCATCAAGAACAACCAGGGAATCCCCAGACGATAAAGTTTCATCTCCACCTCCAAAGTCTTGTCGGTCAGCAAAGTAGTGCGGAAAGAGCGAGGCGACTACATTCTCGCTGCATTACGGCTGACATTCACTCGTAGCGAATTGCTTCTACTGGATCCAGACGAGCAGCCTTGACCGCCGGATAAATCCCAAACACTAGTCCAACAGTGATGGAAACGACAAAGGCGAGAAGAATGGAACTGACCGTCACGATGGTTGACCATCCTGCCAGCCAGGCGATCAGGCGTGACATCACGAAGCCAAAGACAATGCCCAAGCTTCCGCCAACCAACGAGATCATCATGGCCTCAACCACAAATTGGCGAACGATGTCCGACTGCCGAGCGCCCACCGCGCGGCGCACACCAATCTCTCGTGTGCGTTCCAAGATACTGGCCAGCATGATATTCATGATCCCAATGCCACCCACCAGCAGGGAGATGGAAGCGATTGCAACCATCACGGCATTGAACAGGCGTTCTGTGCGCCTTTGTTCGGCAAGCAGTTCGGCGGGCACGATCACACTGAAATCGCCCGCAGCGTGATGGGACGAATCCAGAATGGCCCGCACCACTTGCGCAGCCGCAGGCACGTCAGCGTTCTCCCGCACAGTGAGATAGATGCCGTCGATTTCATCTCGCACATCGCTGTAACTGTCTTCCATTCGAAGAATTGCGGCATTCAGCGGAACATAGATGATGTTGTTCATGTCCTGAGTCGGTACTCCCGCCACTTCCGCCTTCGAGCTGAGCTGAGGGCTAGCCACTCCAATTACGCGAAACCACTGTTCGTTAAGCTTGACGTATTGGTCGATCGGATTCGAAGCTCCGAACAAGCTCGACTTGGCAGCGGCTCCCAGCACACAGACTGGCGCACCACGATTCTCGTCGCCTTGATCGAAAAACCTGCCTTCCAGCACTTGAAGTCCTGCGATCTGCGTGTAAATGGGGTTGACTCCGTAAACCGAAGGCGCATCCTGCTGAGATTTTGGAATGGTTTTTGAGGCCGTCAACCGCTTACGGGGAGTCGAAACCACGATGTCACTCACGTCATCGCGAATCGTCCGGTAGTCCTGGAAAGTAAGTCCAGGCGAGATCTTGCGGATCTTCTGATGGGCTTGCCACTCCGTGGTTTCCTTCGCTTCCACAATAAGGTTGCGGACTCCCATCTGCTCGATCAGAGCCATCACCTTCTGGCGTGCGCCGGCGCCAATGGAAAGCATGGACACGACCGCCGCAACGCCGAAAATCATGCCCAACATTGTGAGCAGTGAGCGAAGCCGGTGCAGCAGAAGGTTCTGCAGCCCCAGGCGCAAATCTGGAACCCACTGTTCGTGAATGTGGAGCACACGTCGGGGAGTGGTTGAGATCGCGGTTGACATCAAGGCGTTACCCCGCCTATGCCGGGTGAGGAACCGCCCGAGATGCCCGATCTTCGCGGCGCTGTCGGATCGACTAAAGCGACCTCGGTCCCGGCATTGAGCCCTTCCACGGCTGCGCGACTCTCGCTTTCACTTTGAATCGTGACGTCACGTTGCTCAAATCCATTGCCGCTTTTCACGTAGACGACGCGCTTTCCATCTTTCAAGAACAACGCCTGCCTGGGCAAGTAAAGAACATTCTTTTTTTCCTCCCCCAGAATCGCGATCTGAGCAGTGAGGCCAGGGCGAAGGCGCGAATCACTGTTGGAGAGTTCGATGGAGACGTCGAACTTGCCTCCGTTATTCTGATCCCAGAATTGACGCACCGCCATTCCACCTACAGTCTTGACCGTTCCGTGGAATAGTTGACCAGGGGATGCATCGAACTCAACCCTGACGGATTGCCCTACTCTAACGTTACTTCGGTCGTGTTCATTGATTTTAGATACAAGTTCCATCTCCCAAGCGTCGATCACCTGCGCCACACCACTGCCCGCCGTTACCTGGTCCCCTTCGCGATAGTCGGGCAGAGACATCCCGTCGAAAAAGAATCCGCCATTCGCGTCGCGATTCTTTTCAATGGAGACCAACCCATCCATGGCGGCAGGAACCTTCATGTTTTTGATATTCTCCTGTGCTTGGTCCATGGACAGCTTCGCTTTGTTCCATTTCTCCCGAGCGAGATAGATTGCGGCTTGACCGGATGCAGTATGTGATTGGATATCCTGCTCAAGCTGCGCCAAAACTCGCTTCGCCTGCTCCAGGGCGAGCTGGTTTTTCTTTGCATCAATGGCGCTCACGAGTTCGTTTTTCTGGAGTTCCAACTCCGCACCTCTCACATCGTAGCGGTCCTTAAGCAGTGTCACCTTGTCCTGTGCTGCCAGAACTGCAGCATCGGCCTTGGCCTTGGTGATTTCCGCCTCAGCCTGCAGTAACTCCGAACGGCTCTGCTCCATCTTGTAGCGCTGTTCGCTGGGGTCGAATTCGATGACGATGTCACCCTTCTTGACTGGCACACCAGTATGAAGCAACCGGATAATCTGCAGGGCCCCACCGCCAACAGGAGGAGCGGTAAGTGTGATGTTGTGGTTTGCGTGAAGTTCGCCGGTGGCGTCAATCTCCAGATTCAAGTCTCCGCGCTTCACCTTTCCCACAGGGATCTCATCGTCGGTAGTAGTGAACCTGCCTCGACGCGCTGCGGCCACCATACCAATGGCAGTAATTAGAATGATTGCGACCACGGCCCACGTAATGGCACGACGGTGTTTCATTTATGCTGGGTCACTCCTTCATCGACGGGTCTTTCAATGCCACTCGGTCGCCGGCGCGTAGACCCTTCGCAACCAGGATGCGGTTGCGACTCCTACGGCCGATGTCGATCGCATGCTCCTGGAATTTCGAACCCTCCCATACATAGGCTACGGTCTGACCCGATTTTTGAAACGAAGCCTCGCTGGGAATGCTGAGCGCATCCGGAACGCGGTCCACCACCACAGTTAACTGGGCTGTCATGCCCGGCTTCAAGCGCGTATCCGCCTGGTCAAGCGCGATCTCGAGATTGAAATTCCTAGGTATCGGCCAGCCCGCCGAAAAATCGATGCTCGCGATCGTGCTGATCTGATCGATATTGCCGGTGAACTGACGGTCGGGGATCGCATCCAGTTGCGCGGTGACAGACTGCTTTACTGCAATGCGGCCGCGCTCGGTTTCATCCACGCGCGCCGAGATTCGCAGCGAAGAAACATCGGGTAGCTCCGCCATCAGTGCGCCAGGCCAAGCCCGGTCTCCCGGTTTAAACGGAACTTCGCCTTCGGGCCGCCAAACCGGTACCAGGCTGATCATGCCCGCCAATGGCGCCCGCAATATCATCTTGGTTAGCGCGCGCTCGGCCCGCTGCACATCGTAAGCCGCTTTCTTGCTGGCTTGGGTTTTGCTCTCGATCGTTGCCTTATTTAGCGCACGATCGGATTTCACCTTCTCCTCCATTTCATGCAGCTTTTGCTCGGCGTCGGCCACTTTCAACTTCGCCTCGGCGCCTTCGATTCTCGACACAATCTCTTGTTTGCTGGCATCCAACTTCGCGGCTTCGACGTCGTATCGGGCTTTCATCACCGCGGTTACGTCCTCTTCTTCCTTCAGCCGCGCCTGAGCCCGGGCCTGTTCGATCTCTGCCCGCGCCGATTTCAGAGTCGACCGGTACTGCGCTAGCTCCTGCTCGGTTTTTGTCTTGTCAAACTCGACGATAGTGTCGCCCTGCTTCAGTTGGGTTCCGTCGGCTGCGATCTTGACGATCTCAAGATCGCCAGCCTCAGCGGGAGCAGAAATCGGTACCGACTTCATCGCCTTCACTTCACCGCGGAACTGGACCGAGTCGATGAACTCACCACGCTTCACTTCGAAAGTGGGAATCGCAGTAAACCGGTTGGAGTACCGGACGGCTCCAAGCACGGCACCGCTACCCATCGAGAGAAGGGCGACGACAACCATCGCTTTGCGCTGAATCCACAGCTGCCGGATTCTGCTGGTCATGTTAAGCCGTCCGTGCCGTTATCGCGCTCTCAGATCTACGTCAACCGCGGCCGAAAGATCAGGCATCAACCTCGCATCATTGCCGGCAATCGAGAAAACTACGGCGAATGTACGAAGCTTGGAAGAAAAGTCACCACTCCTGCCAATGGGAGCCATCTCCTCTAGCTTGCCCGGGAACACTAGCTCTGGATAGGCATCGAGGTGCACTTTGGCCGCTTGGCCGATTTGCAAACTAAGGAAATCTTCTTGATTGACCAGCGCCCGCACCTCCATCATCGAGGGATCGACCACCTGCATGAAAGGCACGCCTGGCCGAACCTGATCGCCCTCTTGGACCTCTCCCATTTTTCCCTGTTTCCAGATCGTGTTCAGAACGACGACACCATCAATAGGCGAGTGGATTTGCATCAGCTCGGCGTTCGCTTTAGCGTGCAACATGGTCTCGCGAGTTCGATCACGCTGAATTTCCAGGATGCGAATGGCAGCCTGCGCTGCCCTACGCTTCAGATCGAAGGTTTCCCGAAGTTGTTGCAGTGTGGCCTTGGCCTCGTCAAGAGTCGCGTGGGCTTTCTCGGCATCGATGCGCGAAAGGGTCTCAACCTTCTGCATCTCGAGCTCTGCTTTGCTCAGGTTGTCTTCGGCCTGCTTTATTTCAGTTTCGTCTTTGGCGCGCGCCGCATCCTCTTTCGCCAGCTCCTCCAATACCTCACCGCTGAATTTGTCGTATTCCGCTTGCTTGTCGAGCGAATCGCGAATCTGGGCTTGGCGATCGAATTCCACCAACAGGTCCCCGCGCTTCACGTGACTTCCGCCAAGCGTCAGCTTGGTAATTGTGAGGGTCCCGACCTGCTGGCCTGCCAGAAGGGGCGCCAGTACGGCGCGCGTTTGCACGGCCTCGGTTGCGCCTTTGAGACGTAGGGTTCGGCTCAGATCAGCGGGAGCATTTGAAGGAAGCACGGCATTCTTAATCGATGGGGTCCTGACCCTAAGCCCCACGAATAGAACGATGCCGACGACCAGTGCAACCACGAGAATACGTCCCTTGGACCGAAAACCGTCACCCCCGGAATGTTCTGGCGGTGTTCCTTCCTGGCCCAGCAGGGGACCAGATTCGGTAGTGACTAGAGCAGCAGATGAGTGCATACCAGGCTACTCTCACCGTTACTTATCCGCAGACGCCAGCCGTGCTCACTTCCTAGCTAAGCTAGGCACCCTATTATCCAACAAAACGGCAGCTCGGCATGCTGAATATCACGAGGTGAACGGTCTAGTATCTTATGTCTTTCTCTGCACGCGCATACAAAACCCGGCCTCCCGAGGCGCTACGAGGTTCTGACTTTTGCCTCGGTGGGCTTATCTCCCACTGAACACTTCAGCCTTTCTCTTTCTTTTCTGGACATGCCGCAGTTCGTCAGTGAATCGTACATCGCTCATCCCAGCAGATGCTGGTGAAACGTATGCCATAGCGCTGAAATAGGCATGAATACAGGGGATTTCCAAATGTGAAAAGTGGGAGTGTGTACAGATCTGCATGCACCACACACTATCCCGTCAAACCGGGGAAGCGTCGGCTGCTCTGTCGTCTTGAACCAATACACATGTAGGGACAGCCGCCCAGACCGGCCCCTGCCTCTGGGGGCAACACGGGAACTGCAACTCGTAACCGGAACCTCGGCGGGAACCTTTAACTACACACCTCCCTGCTCACAAGCAGCGGCAAAGGGTTTCCGCTAGGCTGCGGGCTGAGTTATTCTCATTCCGAAGGCGTTTACGGCGTGCATGAGTTGCAAATCCACTTCGTCCGCTATGACCATTATGTCTAAAAGCAATGGTCCTGATCGAGTTCGCTCTTGTGAGGATGTAATGTGTGGAATGTGACGACCTGAAACAGCCTTGATTCCTCGACTAGGAGTGCCGGGGAGTAGCCTTGGTCTCGCCGCCTTTGTCCGTGCGCAATAGCGCCGCCGCAGAGGGGCAGATGGGCATCCTTGACAAGACGCAGGCGGCAAGTTAGGTCATGGAACAACTTGGGCAGATGGCCCGCCCGGTCCTCATCGGTGAGCGGAATACGGGTCAGTTCTGGAAGAAGATTCACCCGCCTCAGCCATTCCTTGATCGTAGCTGCGATTTCTCGCTCCAGTATGGTCGCCACGCTCTTTTGTCTTCTTCACCACCCTGCCTCACCTTCTTCAATTCCACCATGTTCCGTTCTTGCCACTGTCGCACAGTATCCATTCAAAGAGTGTACAAAACAGAACAAAATCATGGTTCCGGTGCGATCAACCGTTGGCGACGAGCCCAGGGCTCGCGAAGCTGGCGGGCGTTTCGGGACGGACGGGGATGATCGCAAGGTGCCGCGCAGCACCCATTCCGGGGTGGCCTGTCCCTATTCCACCCGCTGCGCAGCAGCGCCAGATTTTGGCTTCTGCGCTCGACAACCTACTCCCGGCAAACAGGCGCGCATCCCCCGAACGTTTTCAGGAACAGGATCAAAGCTCCCGAGGCATGGGGATTCAGTCTCCCTTGAGGCATGGTTGCTAGCTCAAGTCACAAGGTCGGGGACTCGACGACAGTAACCGATACAATGAGCAGAAACTCCAACCTTTTCGGCAGCCTCAAGTTCAGATAGTGACGATAATTTCTTGATAAAGGTGGGCCAGCCCGCCAGTTTTAGCGCTCTTAATACGTGGAAGGCAGTCGTAACGGATGGTGATGGATTGTGAACTCGCTGGTGCGCGCATGGCAGGAACGTTCGCGAGAAACTCCGGCTGGAATTTTCCTCATACAGATTTGCTCAGAGCGTTTCTTCTCGCCTCTCAACAATTCGCGGCAACTAAACGAGGGTATCGCAATGTGCTCATCATTTTTTCAGATATGCGCCACAAGACCGGCGCGAGGAAGTACGGCTCGCCTGCAGCCGTCCGTAGGATCAGGTCAGTGCGGAACTGATGACTAGCTCTTGCGCAAGGCCTTGATGATGAGGGAGGCAATGACACCCAGAGCGCCGTAAAGAACCGCATTCAGCGGAGCGACAGCTTCGACGGTGAGCCTGGCCGCGTTTGGCCGGTGACCGAAAATTGGTTCGACAAAAACCTTAAAAGGAACCATGAAAGAGACGATTCTGCTCGACTTCAGCATCGGAACACAATAGTAGGCGGCTGTAATCGCGATTCCAAGCAACGCACACACACACAAACAGTGGCATGAGCCACCACTTCATCATTGCGCGGCTGCTACTCACCCGCATCTCACGACCATTCACTGCCTTCGGCCCTAAATCCGAGTCCGTCGGCGACTCACGCCGCCTCATTTGATCCCAACCTCTAAACCCACTCAACGGGTCCGCTAAATCGAGGCACTAAATGCGGCCATCGCACATTTTAAACTCCCACTTCCATGCAGACGCCAGAAACGTCACTCTTACGTTACAAGCCTCAGCGCGCGCGGGCGGGCCCCGGCCAAAGTCAAAACCACCGCCTTGGGCAGGCGCGTGGGTCAATGCGTGTATCGCTCTGTTAAACGTCAACTGTGACATGAGCTTCGCCGTTCCCCTCTGTTTATTCGCTTCAGAACGAGTATCATACGTGCGTTATGGACGACGTAAATAGTGCGCGGCGGCCCTTATCAAAGCGAATTCTGGACTTATGCTTTCTGGTTGGGTCTGCGCTTATTGTCTGTCTCCTGCTCATAGGATCGTTTCTAGCGGCGCAGATTCGTCACATCAGCCCCGTGTGGGTCTTTCTGAGTTGGGGGTCCATCGTATTCTTTGCAGGGGCCAGAGAAGAGTATCGAAAGGAGTTTCGATCCGTTCGTTTCATCTTATTCGTATGCGGCTGGATTGTAATAAATATAGCTGGTCCTTATAGCCATTTAGTATGAGCTGGACCGCGTGTTTTCCTGGGGATATTTCAATGGACTTAGGGGTGCGCCCAAGACCGGCGCTGTCGATAAATATGTCCGCGCCAGCGGGTGTTGATGTAATCATGATTATCGGCGTACCTGTGCCAGCCGATTCCACTTCTCTGATCACCCAACTTGACTTCGTATCCGTCTTTTCCATTATCGGAGTAGCCGCACCAGAACTCTTGACGTTCAATGCTTCTTGACTAGTTGTGGGTTCCCTCTCCGCCGGACGAGCGCTGCCTTCAGTACCGAGCGTGCTAGCATTTGCAGCTTGTGGAGTGACGCTCTGTTGGTACGTGGCTTGGTAAGTCTGAGCGACGACTCGGCACGGTGGTGATTGCGTTTGCCAACTGTGCTTGCGGAATCGGCGGAGCTGCCACCAAGGTCGCTTTGAGATTCACGTTGCTGTCTCGGAGAAGCTCTATCTCTCTAGTCCAAGCTGCACGATTGGCGGCTTGTACGCGAACTGTGTGTGTGCATGATGGTAGAGTCAGTGTCGACGGGGTGTTGCCCACAAACTTGTCATCGATAAAAATGGGCTCTGCGCAGGAATCTGAACAAGTGGTCGATTGACGTGGGTTTCCTAATGTTGAAGTTTTGCGTACGCTGTGTAGGATGAGCGAAAGTGAATGGACAAAGATTTTGGGAT
>Ga0070699_100004127_pt1 | contig 12828 bp, 6 predicted proteins | sample KBSK1503metaG_FD_65473 | JGI IMG/M metagenome (GOLD analysis project Ga0070699, IMG submission 65473) | Corn, switchgrass and miscanthus rhizosphere microbial communities from Kellogg Biological Station, Michigan, USA - KBS K1-50-3 metaG | ecosystem: Host-associated > Plants > Roots >...
ACTCCTGCTCGCATGCGGGGCGTATCTTGTCGGAGTGTCGCTCGGACCGCCGAGGGAAGGCCCGGTGTCGTTCGCGGCCCGGGCCGCCGACCACCGCTCGCCGAACGGGGCCGCGCCGCGGGCGTCCGCGGACCCCTTGGCGGCGGAAAGTGTCGAGCTCTCCGCGGCCGAGGTCGAGCAATTTAAGGTCCAGCCCGCCCGGGAACGCGTCTTCACCATTCAACGTGACGCCGTGGGCACGATCGACTTCAATCAGGAGATGTCGGTCGCGGTCTTCCCCCCCGTGCCGGGCAAGATCATCACGCTCTTCGCCCGAGCCGGCGATGACGTGGATCGCGGCACGCCCCTCTACACGATCGACAGTCCCGATCTGGTGCAGGCCGGGCAGAGCTTGATCGCCACGGCCGGCGTGCTGAACCTGACGACGCGCGTGCTGGAGCGCGCCAAACAGCTATACGCCGTGCAGGGGGTTGCGCAGAAAGAGCTGGATCAGGCCGTCTCCGACCAGCAAGCTGCCGAAGGCGCCTTCAGAGCGGCGCGCGATGCCATCCGGATCTTTGGCAAGACGGATGCCGACATGGACGGCATCGTCGCCAATCGCAAGATCGATCCGGTGCTGGTGGTGCGCAGTCCGATCACCGGGCGCGTGACCGCCCGGAACGCGGCCCCGGGTCTCCTCGCGCAGCCGGGCACCGCTCCGGCGCCGTACACCCTATCCGACATCTCGACCATGTGGATGCTGGCGAACGTCGCGGAGACGGACTTCCAGTTTCTCCGGTTGGGCGCGGCCGTCGACGTGACGGTGAAGGCCTATCCGGCCCGGCTGTTCCGAGGGGCGATCGTCAACATCGGAGCCGCCGTGGACCCGACTACCCATCGCGTGGTCGTCCGCTCGGAGGTCAGTGACCGCAAGCACGAGCTACGCCCCGGCATGTTCGCGACCTTCGTGATTCGGACGGGAAAGGCCGTCCGGTCGCCGGCCGTGCCCCTCAACGGCGTGGTCCGAGAAAGCGATGGCACGATGACGGTCTGGGTGACGACCGACCGCCGCCGCCTGGTCAAGCGCACGGTCACGGTGGGGCTCGAGCAAGAGGGGTTCGATCAGATCCTCGAGGGCCTGAAGCCAGGGGAACAGGTCGCCACCGATCGGGCCCTCTTCCTGGATAACGCACTCACGGAGGCGTCCCGGTGAGGGGCGTGGTGCGCTGCCCGACGCCCCGGACGCCAAGCCGGACGCCGTGCTGAAAGCGCTCCTCGCCTTCGCGCTGTCCCGCCGGGCGATTGTCCTCCTGGGCTTGCTGGTGCTTCTCGCCGGCGGCCTGGTGGCGTTCTCGAAGCTCAATATCGAGGCGTATCCGAACCCGGCGCCGGTCATCCTCGAGATCACCGCCCAGGCCCCGGGCCTCTCCGCCGAGGAGATGGAGCGCTACTACACGATCCCGCTGGAAGTCGGCCTCGCCGTCACTCCCGGGGTCGACGTCATCCGCTCGACCTCATTCTACGGCCTGTCCTTCGTCCGGGTTCGGTTCAACTACGGCATCGACTACTACTTTGCCAAGACCCAGGCGGCCATTGCCCTCCAACAGAACGTCAGTCTGCCCAACGGCGTGTCCGCGAATATCCAGGGCTCGAGCCTGGTCGGCGAGATCTTCCGATACCAGCTGGTCGGGCCCCCTCGTTTCGGCCGGACCAATCTGCGCACGCTCCAGGACTGGGTCATGCAGCGCCGGTTGCTGACCGTGCCCGGCGTGGTCCAGGTGGTGACCTGGGGCGGCACGACCAAGACGTACGACGTCGAGGTCGATCTCCACAAACTCGACGCCTACAGCATCACCCTACCGCAAGTCCTCACCGCCATTGGCAACGCCAATACCAACGTCGGCGGGCGAACCATCAACGTCGGCCAGCAGTCGGTCAACGTCCGCGGCGTCGGCCTGATCGGCAACGTGGCGGATATCGACCACATCGTCCTCAGCGCCCAACCGGGCGGGATCCCGGTGCTCGTGAAAGACGTGGCCAAAGCCTCCGTCGGCTCCCTGCCCCGGCTCGGCAAGGCGGGCCGCGACGCCGAGAACGACGTGGTCACCGCGATCGTCATCATGAACCGGACGCTGCACACCAATGATGTGGTCGCCCGCGTCCAGGCGGAGATCGAGAAGATCAACCGCGACGGCACGTTGCCTCCGGGCGTGCGCGCGGTGCCCTTCTATGACCGCGGCTCACTCGTCTCAGTCACCACGCACACGGTTCTGCACAATCTCATCGTCGGGTGCGTGCTGGTCTTCGTCATTCAATGGGTGTTCCTCGGCAACCTGCGCAGTGCCCTCATCGTGGGCGCCAACATCCCGTTCGCGCTGCTCTTCAGCGTGATTATCTTATACGTCCGAGGGGAGTCGGCCAACCTGCTGTCGATCGGCGCCGTCGACTTCGGGATCATCGTCGACTCGGCCGTCATCCTCGTCGAAAACATCTTCCGCAATCTGCAGTCGAGCGATGAGCACCAACGGCTGGTTCTGACCGCGAACGCGCCACCGGCGCAGGCGCACGACTGGACTACGCGCACTCGGATGATCTTCGCCAGCGCCCTGCAGGTCGACAAGGCCATCTTCTTCTCGACCGCGATCACGCTGGCGGCGTTCGTCCCGCTGTTTACCATGCAGGGCGTCGAAGGACAGATCTTCAGCCCGATGGCGTGGACCTATGCCTACGCGCTGGCGGGCGCGTTGCTCGCGACCTTCACGGTCACCCCGGTACTGGCGTGGCTGCTGCTCCCGGTGCACGTGCGCGAGACCGAAACGATCGTCGTCCGGGCGCTGCGCGCCCTCTACCAACCGGTCCTGCGCTGGGCGCTCTCCCACCGCGCCATCGTGGTGACGGTCGGCGTGGCGTTCCTGGTCGTGGTGGCCGTGCTGAGTCCACGGCTCGGCGGCGAGTTCCTGCCCACCCTAGAGGAGGGCAATCTCTGGATTCGCGCCACGATGCCGCCGACGATCTCGCTCGAGGATGGGATGCCGCTCGTCGATCAGATCCGGCGGATCCTTCGGGGGCACCCGGAAGTCGTGACGGTCGTCTCGCAGCACGGCCGGCCGGACGACGGGAGCGATGCAGCCGGATTCTACAATGCCGAATTCTTCGTGCCCTTGGCGCCGGAATCCCAGTGGACGCCGGGCCTGACCAAGGAGAAGCTGGTCGACCGCCTGCAGCAGGAGTTCTCGGACGCGTTCACGGGGATCACGTTCAATTTCTCCCAATACATCCAAGACAACATCGAGGAGGGCCTGTCGGGGGTCAAGGGCGCCAACTCGGTGAAGATCATTGGGCGCGATCTGGCGACTCTGGAACGGATCGCCACCCAGATCTTGCCGATTATGGATCAGGTCAGAGGCGTCACGGATCTCGGCATCTTTCGGGTCCTGGGTCAGCCGAACCTCAATATCACGGTGGACCGAGAGAAGGCGGCCCGCTATGGCCTCAACGCAGGCGACGTCAACGCGGTCATTCAAGCAGCGTTGGGCGGGACCCAAGCGACCACGGTGCTGGAAGAGGATCGACAATTCGCCCTCATCGTCCGCGTCGCGGCGGACTACCGGAACAGTCTGGACCGGGTGCGCCGCATCAAGGTCGGAGTTCAGACGAGCGGCGCGGCCAACGCCTATATCCCGCTGAGCGAGCTCGCCACGCTCTCGTTGGATACGGGCGCCTCCTATATCTTTCACGAACGCAATCAGCGGTTCATCCCCATCAAGTTCAGCGTGCGCGGCCGGGACCTCGAGGGGACGGTGGCCGATGCTCAGGCACGCATTGCGCGGCAGCTGCAGCTCCCCCAAGGATATCGGATCGAGTGGGCCGGGGAATTCGAGGCCCTGCAGCAGGCGCGAACGCGCCTCGCGGTGATCGTGCCGGTGAGCCTCGCGCTGATCATCCTGCTGCTCTACGCCCTGTTCAATTCCCTGCGAGACAGCCTGCTGGCCCTCGCGGGCATTCCCTTCGCGGTCGCCGGTGGGGTGCTGGCGCTGCTGGTCACTGGGCTCAATTTCAGTATCTCCGCGGCGATCGGGTTCGTGTCGCTGCTGGGGATCTCGGTGATGAACGGCATCCTGGTCCTCACCTACTACCACGAGGTCATGCAGGGGGGGAGCATGCAGAGCCGCGACGGCATGTTCCACGCCGCATCGCAGCGCATGCGGCCGATGCTGATGACCGCGCTGTCGGCATGCATCGGTCTGCTTCCGGCGGCCATCTCGACGGGCATCGGCAGCCAGGTCCAGCGCCCGCTGGCGACGGTCGTCGTCGGGGGCTTGTTGATCGGTCCGCTCATGTTGCTCGTCGTCGTGCCGCCGCTGTGCTTGGTGTTCCTCCGGCGGCGCCGGAGCGGCGACCCGGCGGCGGCCGGCGGCGAGAGTTCGTCCGCGATGCCAGGCCCTGGACTCGGGCAACCGAGCGACGCAGAGCCGTGACCCCAGAGCCACGGCACGTCATGTCAAGGGAAGGGCACCCGCGAATGATATGTGCGTATGTGTTGCTGGCGCTTGTTCTCGGCACGGCGGCCGCGCCTGGCGAAGTCGAGGCGGGTGGGCCGGGGCCTCGGGTTGGCGCGGGGGCGTCGCGGGTAGGACACGCCGCGCCCGGGTCGGCCCCTAAGCCGGGCGGGCCGCCCAGCGCTTCAGGCAGGACGAGGCCGCAGGAGCCTGGGGCGGGCAAGGGCAGCTCAAGCATCAATGGAACCGGAATGGGGGCACGGCACTAGTGCGCGATGGACGCCGAGCGAACCGCCCGACGTATGACCGCGACCGACTTCGGTGGGAGCCCATCGCGCGTCGGAAACATGAGGGACTCGACCATGACATCACCTGGCACATCTAGCCAGCCCGCACGCCCGGGTCCGGGCGCGGTGATCACGTTGGCCGCCCTGACCCTACTATCCGGGTGCGCGGTCGGCCCGGACTTTCACCGCCCCGCCCCACCGACAGTGAGCGGCTACACGCGTGAGCCCTTGAGCTCGCAGACAGCGACGGCGGAGGTGCCGGGGGGCGAGGCGCAGCGGTTTCGGCCCGATCAGGACGTGGTCGAGCAGTGGTGGACGCTGTTCCAATCGCCGGCGTTGAACGCCGTGGTCGACCAGGCCCTCACGACCAATCCGACGATCGTCTCGGCCCAGGCGGCGCTGCGCCAAGCCCGGGCGGTGGTGGACGCGCAGCGGGGGTTCTTCTACCCGACCGTGCAGGGCAGCTTCACCGGGAGCCGGCAGCATACCTCCGGCACGATCTCGCCCGTCTTGAACTCGCCCACCACGGAGTTCAACCTCTATACCGCCCAGGTGACCGTCGGCTACTCGTTCGACGTGTGGGGGGGCAACCGGCGCCAGGTCGAGTCCTTGCAGGCGCAGGCCGAGGCGCAGCACTTCCTGCTCCAGGCCACCTACGTGACGTTGACCGCGAACGTGGTAGCGGCCGCCGTACAGGAGGCCTCCCTGCGGGCGCAGCTCGCGGCGACCCGGGACATCATCGCGATCAGCACGCAGGCACTCGCGCTGCTACGCAAGCAGTTCGAGCTCGGATACGTGGCCGGGCTCGACGTGGCCGCGCAGGAAGCCGCGCTCGCGCAGGTGCAGCAACAGCTGGCGCCGCTGCAGAAGCAGCTCGAGCAGAACCGGGACCTCCTGGCCGCCCTGGCCGGGCGGTTCCCGAGCGACGATCTCGACGAGCGCTTCGAACTGGCCGCGCTCCGCCTGCCGCCGGAGCTGCCGGTGAGCCTACCCGCCCGGTTGGTGGAGCAGCGGCCGGACGTACGCGTGGCCGAGGCGACGCTGCACGCCGCGGCCGCCCAGGTCGGCGTGGCCATCGCGAACCGCCTGCCCCAGTTCACGATCAGCGCGACGTATGGTGGCAGCGCGACGGACTTTGCCCAGATGCTCGCGCACAACAATCCCTACTGGATGGTGGGGGGCACCGCGCTCCAGATGCTCTTCGACGGCAATACCCTGTGGCACCGGCAGCGCGCCGCCGCGGCGGCCTTCGAGCAGACAGCCGCCCAATACCGCAGCACGGTCCTCACCGCGGTCCAGAACGTGGCGGATACCCTCTATGCCCTGCAGGCCGATGCCGAGAGCCTGACGGCGGCCGTCGCCGCCGAACGGGTCGCCAAGCGGACCCTCGATCTCACGCTCAAGCAGCAGCAACTCGGCCACACCAACTACCTAGCACTGCTGAGTGCCCAGCAGGCCTATCAGCAAACGGTGATCACGCGCGTGCAGGCCCAGGCCAACCGCTTCGCCGACACGGGCGCGCTCTTCCTGGCCCTGGGCGGGGGGTGGTGGAACCGACCGGATGCCGCGGCGACGCCACCCACCGATCAGCCGTCGGAGCGACGCTGACACCGTTGGGTGTCGAGAGGGGCGGCGCCCAGCGAAAAGCAGGCACCGAGGAACACGCACAACCGGCGTGCCGGTGAGGAGGAGGTACCCTTGCGATACCTGACGCTGACCGTCGCCGCGGGCGTGTTGACCAGCTGTGCGACTGATGTGGCGATGCAGAACCCGCGAACGGGTGACACGGTGACGTGCCGGGCGAGCCTGCGGGGCCAGAACCCGTGGTCGCAGCAGGACGCCTGCGTCGCCGACCACATCGCCCAGGGATGGAGACGGGCCAACGCAGAATGAGGTCGCGCATTGTCTTCTGATTAGACCGGCCACTACGCCTGGGCGGCGACCGCGGGAGTCCGGCGTCTCATGCCTCGGTCGTCCGCGGGCCGGATCGAGCCGCCCCAGGGACACGCAGGGCAACAGTGCCCAGGAGGGGATATGGCGGGGCGAGCGCTCTTGTTGGTGGGACTGCTGACCATCGGATGCGCGATGTCGCCTGAGATGAGACTGCGCCATCAAATGGTCACCGAGATCTACGTGGATGCGGCGAGGGCATGCGACGCCCAGTTCCTGTCGGTGCAGACAGCGCGCGTCGGCGTGGATGGCAGCCTCTCGGTCGACGTAAAGGCCGGCCAAACGCAAGATGTGCCTGGGTTTGCGCGGTGCTATTGGCAGGGCATCGCCCAACGGGTCGAACACCGACGTCAAGCCGGTCTACCGCTTCCGGACCCGCTCGATTTGAAACCGTCTGTCGACATCGCCCCCGAGCAGGGACGTTAGCCGCCCGCGGCATGATGTTCTCGCGGGCCGGAGTGGAGTTGACCGGCCACCGTGGGGGATCCCGCCGTCGTTGCGGCAGCGGGCGGATCAGGTGAATAGGTGACAAGAGGCCGGGAAGAACCCGAACGATGGCCCACTACGAGAACCCGGACTGGCTGACCAAGCACGTGACCAACCGGAGCACGGCATGATGGATTAGGCACCCACGGATCCAGACCTTTGGATCACTGCCCCAAGCCTCGTTGGTTCACATCCGCCGTTCGCCATCCAACGTGACAAATACTCCGGTCGAAATATCTACGTCAACCGGGACGTTCCGGGGACTAAAGCCCCACGACCTCCACCGCGGCGTCGCAATGGAGGTCTACGAGCAGCACCATGATCTCGAGCAGGTTCGTGGGCTGCTCGGGCATACCCGGCTGGAGACCACACACAACCAAGGCACGCGACTAAAACACGCAGCCTGAAGCTCCTTGGGCCCGCAATCACCGAAATCGACTCGCCTTGTCTTCGAAGTTGATCTCATCTGACAGACTCCACGCAATCGCCGTAGCTCTCTCCCAAGGCTCGGCTCATCGGATCCCTCCACGCGCGTTCTGAGTCAGAATCCCGTGCGCATCGATGGAACAATCCACGACCACGCCCGGCGGGCCCCTCCTTGACCTCGCGGCGCGATGCGGCTACCGTGCTGGGCATGATGTCGGTCCGGTTGACCGCGGTCACGTTAGGCGTACTGCTCACGCTTGTGCTCTGCGGTTTCGTGCTGCCGGTCTCTGCTCACCCGGGGTTCAGAAGTGACGGGATGGCGAGCGAACTCACCCCGGTGAGTGCAGGCCCCGCGGCGCCGCCTTCGATCCTGACGGCATCCCCGGCTCCGCCGGGACTCCCGGGACTCGCATTCGTCGGAGCCCTGCTCGTGGCACTCGTGACCTGGCGGGGCCGACGCCGCGCGATAGCCCCGATCCTCATGGTCCTGCTCGCGATCCTCTCCTACGAGGACGGCCTCCATTCAGTCCACCATGGCCCCGCTCCGGAGGCCGCTAACTCCTGCCCGACCCTCGCGGTCTCCTCTCACGCAGTCGGGACCGAAGTGGAGACGTTCGGCCTCGCGACCCCGACTCTTGTCGTGCTGGGTCCTGCGGTCCATATCGCCGTGCACGTTCCTGCGCATCGCGTCCCCCGTGCTGACCAGGGACGAGCCCCGCCCGCTTCCCTCCCCCTCTAAGCCACTTCTCCTTCATCTTCGGTTCAACTGCGCTCCTGTCGCGTCCGTCTGACGGGCGATGGTGTGCGCAAAGGGGGGATCATGAACAGACGACGCACGCTTGTGTGCTTGCTCGCGCTCGCCATCATCATCGGCGGCGCCGGCCACGCCGCGGCCCATGGGATCATCGGCCAGCGCTTTTTCCCCGCCTCGCTGACCCTCGACGACCCGTTTGTGGCCGACGAGTTGTCGCTGCCGACCGTCTCCAGTATCAAGATGCCCGGCTCCGGAGATGGCAACCGTACCTGGGAGACAGATGTGAGCGCCGAATTCTCGAAGCGGCTCAGCCGGGATCTCGGCATTTCCGTGGCGGGCACCTGGAAGACGCTCAATCCGGATCAGGGCCCCTCCCTCACGGGCTTTGACAACCTGGAGGTGACGCTCAAGTATGTCTTCTTCCAGAGCCCAGAGCACGAGACGCTGGTCTCGGCGGGTGTCGCATGGGAGGTGGGCGGGACTGGCAGCAAGAGAGTAGGCAGCGACTCCTTTGATCGGGTGACACCCACGCTTTTTTTCGGCAAAGGATTCGGCGATCTGCCGGATAGCTTGGAGCTTGCCAAACCGCTCGCGTTGACCGGAGTCTTCGGCTACTCCGTCCCGACCCGGCTTCGGACGCAGACGATCTCGATCGCGGATGACGGGGGCGTTGATGTCGCCCGCGACTTGAATCCCGAGATCATCAAGTGGGGCTTCACGGTGCAGTACAACTTTCAGTATCTCCAGTCCTTTGTGCGCGACGTCGGCCTGCCGGCTCCCTTGAACCGCATGATCCCGATCGTGGAGTTCGCGATGCAGACCCCCACGGATGGACGGGATGCCGGGCACACGACGGGAACCATCAACCCCGGCATCATCTGGTTCGGTCGATATATGCAGTTGGGCATCGAGGCCATGATCCCGGTGAATGCGAGAACCGGCAAGAACATCGGGGTCGTGGCGCAGATCCACTTCTACCTCGACGACATCGCGCCCCAGATCTTCACCTGGACGCCCTTCAGCGGCGTGCTGGGGCCGACGCAGCCCAAATAGTGCGGGGACGATTGGCGGCGGCGCTGCTCCTGATGGCCGGCCCGGCGTGGGCACACGCCTTTCCCGACCACTCCGACCCGAGAGTCGGCCATACCGTGGAGGTGCCGCCGCCAGCGGTCCGCATCTGGTTTGATGGCGAGATCGAGCCGGTGTTCAGCACGATTCGTGTGGAAGATAGCAACAAAGGGCGGGTCGACAAGGGAGACGGCCGCGTGGATCCCAAAAACAATACGGTGCTCGAGGTGAGCCTGCCCCCGCTGCCGACGGGCAAGTACCAGGTGTTCTGGAGTGTGGTCGCCCGAGACGGCCACCGAACCGAGGGGAGCTTTCCCTTCCGGGTGAAATGACCCGGCGCCAGGCGGGACTCCGTTGACCTACGCGGTGGTGACCGTCCTGACCGCCTGGTTCGGCTTTCTCGGGCTGGCCGTTCTCGTTGGCGGCCTCGTGGTCGACCTCCTCGTGTTGCCGACCGACGGCCCGGACCTGGACTCCGTCCGCGCCCGACTGCAGTCGTGGCGGATGCTCGCGCTCGTGGCCCTGATCCTGGCGACCGGGAGTGCGCTCGTGCTGCGAGCCTTGACCATGACGGGCGGCGACTTGGCGTCCGCCACCGCGGCACTCCCCGCGGTGTTGACCCGCACTCACTTCGGCGTGATCTGGACCGCCCGCTTGCTTGCGCTGGGGCTGGTCCTGCTGGTGTCGTTCACCAGCTCCACCCGCGTGGGCCGGTGGCTGGTACTTCTGCTGGGGGTTGGGATTGCCCTCACGACGAGTCTCTCCGGTCACGCCGCAGACTGGGGCGATCTCACCCTGAGTGCCGGCATCGACTGGGTGCATGTCCTGGCCGCCTCGGTCTGGACGGGTGGTCTGTTCTCGCTCGCGTTGGTCGTGCTGGTGGATGCGCGCCGCCGACCCCCCGCGCTCCTCGGCGCCCTGGCGCGACGCTTCTCTCGGCTGGCGGCCTGCGCGCTGGCCGTGGTCGTGCTCAGTGGCAGCTACAACTCCTGGGTCCAGCTCGCCGCAGTCTCGGCCCTGTGGATGACGCCGTATGGGCGCGTGCTTGCGCTGAAGGTGCTGGTCGTCCTGGGCCTCGTGTGGTGGGGGGCCGTCAATCGATACACCGTCGTGCCGCGTCTCGATCACGGCCACGCCGCTGGGGTCGGGGCTCGATTCTTCCGGCTGGGGCGCTTGGTGCTCCGCGGCCCGTCGAGGCCTGCGAGATCGATCCTCCCGGCTCGATTGCTCACCTATGTCCGCCGGGAGGCCGTGCTGGCGGTCATCATCTTCGGCTGTACCGCTGTCCTCGTCGACGTGACACCGGGCCGCCATGCCATCCATCTCCGCCATCGCGTCGAGGACGAGCTCGGACCCGTCCACGTGACAATGTCCGAGCTCCACGCCAGCGGCGGCGTGCCCAAGGGTTGGCGGTTCGCCCCGCCGGCCGGCGACCCGGCACGCGGGCGGGAGGCCTTCCGCCGCCTGGGATGCTTCGCCTGCCATACCATCGCCGGCGAGCACTTCCCGCCCGCCTCCGGGGCGGGGCCGGACCTGAGCGACGTCGGGGCGCATCACCCGGCGGGTTACCTGCTCGAATCGATCATCAATCCGAACGCGGTCATTGTCGATGGCCCCGGGTATACGACGTCTGACGGACGATCCGTGATGCCGGGTGTAGGCAAGAACGTGTCAGTTGCTGAGGTGATCGATCTCCTGGCCTTCTTGAGCAGCCTACCGGCTGGCCCAGGCAAGCCCGGCCAGCAATGAGGCCAGCGTCATCCACCAACTCACCGGAAGAGGCGACACGTCCGTGAAGTCACTTCAAGTGCTCGCCGCCCACGATGCCCCGAATCCGGGACAGAGCGATGTCGGGTTGCAGAAGTGGTCGCCGTTGTCCTCCTGCTTGCAGGCATCTTGCTGGTGAGTTTCTGGCCGACGCGGCGACGGCCCCGACTCCGGGCCACCTGCTGAAGCGGCTGGGCCCAGGTTGAGGATTCGATACGGACCCCTCGGCTGTTCTGGTCAGCTCTCGGGCCGCCGTCGAAGTACGGGTGTGGGGGTCCCGCCGAGTTCCCCGCAGCCGGCGTAACGACCCACTAATTTCAGGTCAGCGGGTCGTCAAGAACGTCCGATGCGGGCTTGTTCCCGAGCATAGACCCACAGATTCCGGATCGGGGTCGTTATGCGTCCTCGAGATCCACGAACAGAAGGACCGAGGACTTCCAATGCTGATCTTGGCCTGCCTGTAGGTTGGAGGTATAAAGGGAAGGATCATGAACGCTGCTTCTTGGATCGGTCGCCCCCGGAATCGCGACGGCATCTGTTGTCGGTGGTCCGTGTCGAGGTCAGAGACGAGCGGGTAGACGCGCCGACGTCCGATTCGAGTAACGCGCCCACGACTCCCGGTCGTGGGCGCTGGTATTTCAAAGAGGAGAGCCTTGGACCCGTGGCACATCGTGCGCATCACAATGCGACTCTATAGCTCGTATTCGCGCCGAAAAGAGGACCTGGCATTGCCGCCGGGCCCGATCGGGATGTATGTCTGCGGGCCTACCGTCTATCAGCGCATCCACATTGGCAATGCGCGGCCGTTCATCTTCTCGATGTGGCTTCGGCGGTGGCTCGAGTTGTCAGGCTACCAGGCGCGGCTGGTTTTGAACGTCACCGACATCAACGACAGGATCTATGACGCCGCGCGGGCCCAAGGAATCAGCAGCGCCGAGCTCGCCCGACAGGCGGCCCAGTGGTACTTCGAGGACACGAGCGCCCTCGGTCTTGGCCGGCCGGACGTCGAGCCCCTGGCCACAGAGACTGTCCCCGAGATCGTCGCGCTCATTGGGGAGCTGATAGCCCGGGGTTTAGCGTACGAGTCGGCCGGCGATGTGTACTTCGGCGTGGCGCGGTTCCCGGACTACGGGCTGCTCTCCGGCGCGCGGCCGGAAGACATGGTCGCTCAGGAGCCCGGCCCGCGGAAAGAAGACCCTCGGGACTTTGCGTTGTGGAAGGCGAACAAGGCGGACGAGGACACGTGGTGGCCGTCTCCCTGGGGCCCAGGCCGTCCCGGTTGGCACATCGAGTGCTCCGCCATGGCCGAGAAGCACCTGGGGCCACGCTTTGAGGTTCACGGCGGCGGGCTCGACCTCCGCTTTCCGCATCACGAGAACGAGGTCGCACAGTCGCGGGGCGCCGGGCGGGACTTCGCGCGGCTGTGGATCCATAACGGCATGCTCGAGCTGCGCGCCGAGAAGATGTCGAAGTCGGTCGGCAACGTCGTCTCCCTCCGCGCGTCCCTGGACTCGTGGGGGCGCGAACCGATCCTAGTGTTCTTCCTGAACGCGCACTACCGGAGCCCGGTCGAGTATTCCGACGCCGCAATGGAGGCGGCGCGAGCCCAAGT
>Ga0070699_100004129_pt1 | contig 12827 bp, 8 predicted proteins | sample KBSK1503metaG_FD_65473 | JGI IMG/M metagenome (GOLD analysis project Ga0070699, IMG submission 65473) | Corn, switchgrass and miscanthus rhizosphere microbial communities from Kellogg Biological Station, Michigan, USA - KBS K1-50-3 metaG | ecosystem: Host-associated > Plants > Roots >...
CCGGCCGTCGAGCGGCGCTCGATCCTCGCCTGCAGCTATCCGTCGCGAAAGTTCGCCAACCGCGCTCCGGACGGCCACGAGCTCGTGCGCGCCTTCGTGGGCGGCATGCTCCGGCCGGAGCTGCTGGAGCGCGACGACGCCGGGCTGATCGCGCTCGTCGAGGCCGAGCTAGCAGCGCTGCTCGGCGTCACGGCGCAGCCGCTCCTGGTCCGAGTGCATCGCTACGCGCGCGCCATGCCGCAGTACCACGTCGGGCACGAGGAGCGCGTGGCCGCGATCGAGGCGCGCGCGGCGGCCATCCCCGGTCTCGTGCTCGCGGGCGCGGCCTACCGCGGGGTCGGCATCCCGGACTGCGTGCGCAGCGGTGAGGCGGCCGCCGACGCCGTGCTCGCGCGCTGTGCCATTATTTAGCTTGACGGTTGTCCGACCACCGCAGTAGAAGCGTAAACGGGCGTGGTAGAGCGCGGGCCGGCCCCGCCCGCTGAGGTGATCATGGTCCGGGTGACTGGCCGCGTTGCGTTCCTGGCCGTCGTGTCGGTCGGCTGGGTGACGGCGGCCGGCGCCACGCCGCGCGTGTACATCCCCAACCGGAACAGCAACACCGTCTCCGTCATCGATTCGTCAACGGACACCGTGATCACCACGGTGACGGTGGGAAGCAAGCCTTACGGTGTGGCGCTGCACCCCGACGGGTCGCGCGCTTACGTGGGAACAAACGACTACGTCGTCTCGGTGATCGACACGGGTCGGAACACGTCGAACTTCGCGTTCGCGGTAGGCCCTTCGATCAGCGGTCTGGCCATGCACCCCGATGGAACCCGGCTGTATGCGACGACCTTCTACGGCGTGTCGGTCATCGACACGTCGAGCAACCAGATCATCGCCAGCGTGCCCGTCGGGCAGAATACGGGCGTGGCAGTTCACCCGGACGGTACGCGGCTCTACGTCGCTCGCGTGTATGGCGACGTCGAGGTGATCGACACGGCAACCAACGCGGTCACAGTTACGGTACCCCTAGGAGGCGTCCCGTCCGGGATCGCCGTTCACCCCGACGGGACCAGAGTCTACGTTGCGAACGGCGGCAACCAGTCGGTTTCCGTCATCGACGCGGCGAGCAACACAGTGATCGCGACTCTTGCAACGGCGGGCGCTTCGTACGGTGTGGCTGTACATCCGGATGGCACACGGCTCTATGCGACCAGCTATTCCAGCAACACGGTCACCGTGTTCGACACCGCGACCAATATGGTCATGTCCACTCTTGCTGTGGGCTCAGCTCCTGTCGCCGTCGGCGTGCACCCGGATGGCAGGCGGCTTTACGTGGCCAACTACAACGCCGACACGGTTTCGATCATCGATGCAGCGACCGGCGTCGTGACGAAGACGCTGGCGGTCGGCGATGGCCCGTGGCCCCTGGGCCTCTTCATCGGCGGGTGCCCCGGGCCGACGGGCGACTGCGATGCTGACGGGGTGGCGGACGACAGCGACAATTGCCCTGGTCGCGCGAACGTCGATCAGGCCGATGGGGACGGGGATGGAGTCGGTGACATCTGCGACAACTGCCCCGCCGCTGCCAACCCGGGACAGGAAGACCGTGACCGCAACGGCGTCGGTGACGCCTGCCAGGACGTCGACGGTGACGGCATTATCGACATCGCGGACAACTGCCCACAGACGCCGAATGCAAATCAGGAGGACGCCGACGGCGACGGTATCGGAGACGCCTGCGACATCTGTCCAGGCCACGACGACCACCAGGACGCCGACCGCGACGGCGTTCCGGACGGATGCGACAACTGTCCAGATGCCTACAACCCGGGTCAGGAAGACAGCAACGGGAACGGCCGCGGCGACGCCTGCGAGGATCGCGACGGCGACGGCGTGGTCGACGCATTCGACAATTGCGTCGACGTGCCCAACCCGGGGCAGGAGGACTTCGATCGCGACAGGATCGGCGACGCGTGCGACCCGTGCACGGACTACGACGGTGATGGATACGGCAACCCCGGCTTTCCCGCCAACACCTGTCCCGTCGACAACTGTCCCAGCATCTACAACCCCGACCAGGCCGATACGGACGGCGACGGGATCGGCGATGCCTGTAAGCTCTGCGGAACGCTCGGCGACACGATCAACTACGGCATGCTGGCCCGGAACCGGCTGAAGGCACGGTTCGGAAGCACGTTGCACGACCAGCTACCCGTCGAGCTCGTGAGCGACGTCTGCACGACTGCGGCGCAGCTGATCGGAGCAGGAGTGGACTACAACCTGGTCGCCGTCGCCAGTAGCGGGCGTGCAGCACTGCTGAAGGACACCCGCTACCTGGAGACGTACGTGAGCGGCGCACTGATCACAGGAGGCGGCACGGCCACGCTTCCACCCTTCGCGGCTCGCTCGATCGACACGAGCGGCACGAGCCCGCGGGTCGCTGCCTGCAACCGGGCGCTGACCGCTTCCCTTTCGGCGTCCGACCGGCTTGCGGCGCTGCCGCCGACCCAGACCTTCGGCGACGTGTTCGTCAAGCCGGGCGAGACGCTCGAGATTCCCGTGACGAGCGGTAGCGTGATCAACTTCAACTCACTGGTCCTGGGCGGCAGGGCAGGTGGCGAGGGCTGCATCTTCGAGGACTATGCCAGCGTCGATTTGACGGGCGGGTTCTTCGAAAAGCGCGACGTGGTGATCAACGTGTTCGACAAGCTGGTAGTGTCTGCGTGTGCCACTCTCGATGAGTACATCGACCCGAGTTATCAGACAGCAATCGTCAATGTGCCCGGGCCAGGTAAAACCGTGTTCATCCGCTCCGAGTCGTCAGTAGGTCTGCCAATCCTAGCTCCGTCGCGAACGGTGAAGGTGACCGGACGCCTCACCTTCCTCGACGACACCCCGACGACGGTGGCTCCCATCTGGGCCAAGAACGTCCTGATGAACGGATACATGTACCAGCTCGGTGACGACGGGTTCTGCGACGTCAAACCGCGGTGAGAGGCACCGACCGCTGCGCGGACGGTGGCGCGGAGCGCACGCTGTCTTGCCGACTCGGCGAGCGTTCGATACGGGCCTCAAGGGCCCACTCGAGGCGCCTCGCGATCCTGGATGCCCGGCGCGGTGCTCCATGCGCCCGTCACACGCGCTACCGATCGCTGGCGGATGACGCAACGCGCTGTGGCGGTACCCGACAGCACATTCGTGGCGACGCCATAGCGCATCGACCGTATTGCGCGGCCCGCTTCCTGCAGTAAGCTCGTTGGCGTGAGAAGGCGCGGCATTGCAGCCGCGGCGTGTCTCGCGGCCATCGTACTCGGCGCCTCGGTCGTCATCGGGGGGAGCAGCAAGGAGAGCGAGCGGACACCTCTTCCGCCGCCCATCGGCGAAGTCGTTCCACCACTCGGAACCCCCGACGAAGCCGTCTCGGCCCTCAAGCGTCTCCGCTTGCATCCGGGTCGCGAATCACTCGATCCGGCCGAGGCGACTCGAGATCGGCCACCGGCGACGACCGAGGAGCCTGAGCGCTAGCATTCGGCCCTGTCGCGAGCGTACGCCGACGGCTATAGGTGGGCGATGCCCACGGCGGCGGACAACCCGCCCGCCGTCGTTCTCGGCGGCGGCATCGCGGGCCTGGCGGCGGCGCGGCTCCTGACGCGCCACTACGCGCGCGTCGTCGTGCTCGAGCGCGACACGCGGCCCGACGCGGCCGCTCCCGACTCGGCCTACGCGGGCTGGGTGCGCCACGGCGTGCCGCAGTTCCGTCACTCGCACGCGTTTCTCGCACGGCTCCGGCTCGTCCTCCTCGCCCACCTGCCCGAGGTGCTCGAGCGGCTCCGCTCGCTCGGTGTCCGCGAGTTCGGCCTCGCCGAGCTGGCACCGCCCGGCGTGACGCTCGCTCCCGAAGCGGGCGACGAGGAGGTGGTGCTCCTCGCCTGCCGGCGCGCGACGTTCGAATGGGCGCTTCGCGAGTGTGTGCGGGCGCGGCCCGGGGTCGAGCTGCGCGAGGGCGTGTCGGTCGCGGGTCTCTCGGTCGTCGCGCGGGACGGGAGACGTCCCTCGGTCAGCGGCGTTCGCCTCACCGACGGCAGCGTGATCCCCGCCGCGGTGGTGGTCGACGCCACGGGTCGGCGGTCGCGCGCTCCCACGTGGCTGGCGGCGATCGGCGCACCGCCGCCGCGCGAGCGCTGCGCCGACACGGGCATGTACTACTACACGCGTTTCTACCGTCTGCGGCGCAAGCGGGCGCTCCGCGGCACGACGGGGCTCGTGGCAGGCGACCTCGGGTGGGTCAAGGTGGCGATCTTCCCTGGTGACAACGGGTCGTTCTCGATCAGCGTCGGAGCGCCCGTCGCCGACGCCTCGCTCGGCGGTCTCACGGATCCCGCCCGCTTCGAGGCGTTCGTCCAGGCGTTTCCCGCCGTCGCGCCCTGGCGCGCGCGAGGCGTCTCGGTGCCGATCGATGGCCCGGCGACACCCGTCCTGGTGATGGGAAAACTCCGGAACCGCCTCCGCCGCTTCGTCGACCGCGAGGGTCCGCTGGTCGCAAACTTCATCGCCATCGGCGATGCAGCGTATCACTCGAACCCTGTGTACGGGCGGGGAGCCACCTCGGCGATCGTCCAGGCCGCCCTGCTGGACGAGGCGCTCGGGCGGCACCCGGGCGACCTGCGAGCGGCCGCATGCTTCCTCGACCGGGAGAGCGAGCGCGAGCTCAGACCGTTCTGGGAGGCGGCCGTGGCGGGAGACCGCTGGGCACTCGGCGAGACGCCCTCCCCGAAGGTGACCGATCCGCTCGCCTGGCTCGCGCTCATGGCCGAGCAGGCGTTCGGGTGGTTCTTCGACGTGGGCGTGCTGCCCGCGAGCCGCGTGGACCCGGTCATCTTCCGCGCGCTCATGCGCATCTTCAACATGCTGGAGCCGCCGGAGCGCCTGTTCACGGATCCGGGACTCCTCCTGCGCGCGCTGCCGGTCCTGGCGCGCGTCCTGCGCGGCGACGGCCCGCCGCCACTCTTCCCGGTGGTGGCACGCGAGGCGGCGCTGTCGCGGCTCGAGCGGGCCGGAGCACGGGAGTGACGAGATGTCTCGTCTCCGCATCGCAGCCGTCGTCGTCCTCGGTCTCGCGACGTTGGCCGCCGGGCCGGCTCTCGGCCAACCGCTGTTCGCCGATTACGCGATCCTCGGCCAGCAGCGGACGGCGCTCCGCGCCGGCGTGCGCGTCGGCAGTGGCGCGGTCGGGACGGTCACGGGTACGCTGGTGCTCGGGAACCAGGTGCAGGTGAACGGGACCGTCGCGGCCGACATCGTCCGCCTCGGCCCCGGTGCCAGCGCCAGCCGCTTCTTCTGCCGCTTCGTGATCCTCTCGCGCGGCGGCGGCGTGGTCGGCGGCCCGGTCGTCGGCGGCGGGACCCTGCCGGCGTGCCGCGCCTTCACCCTGCCGCTCGTCGACCCGACGCTGCTGGCGCCGGTCGCCGTGGTGCCGGGCACGACGGATCTCCGCGTGCCCGCGCTCTTCGGGAGCGCGCCGATGCCCGCGGCGACCTATCGGGACGTCGTCGTCGGACGAGGCGCCTTGCTCCAGCTCGCCGGCGGCAGCTACGCGGCGCGCTCCATCCGCGTCGCGCCCACCGGCCGGCTCGTCTGCGTCGACTCCTGCCGCATCGGCGTGCTCGAACGCGTCGTGCTCGGCCCGCGCGCCGAGCTGGGGGCAGGGACGCCGCTCCGCGCCAACCAGGTGCGGGTGGACGTCGCCGCGAGCAGCGGGCAACGCGCGTTCCGCGCGGGCGCCCGCGCCGCGACGGCCGCCACGATCTTCGCGCCCTCCGGCACGGTCGTGCTCGGCGCGCGGGGCACCTACCGCGGCGCGTTCGTCGGTCGGACCGTCACGGTGGGTCCCAAGGCCACCGCGCGCGAGGATAGCGCGCTTTAGGTCGCCCCGAGACCTTGTCTCGGGGCGGGACCGGAAGCGAGCGTGTGGCGCTCGGTGGATCGTGCGAGCGTCGTGCCGCGGCCGGCAAAAGCCGGCGCGGCAAAACGGCCGCGCCGCGGAACCCCTTGCGGTGCACCGTCGACGCGCCGTCTACGCTACCATCCGGCACGTCTGCCGCGCCGGCTTCGCCGGCCGCGGCACGCCGCTCGCTCAGTGGTACTCGGCCGCCAGTCTTGCCCGTCCCCCGGCCCGAGACAAGGTCTCGGGCCGAGTGGCGCAGGCGACGAGCTCCTCGAAGAGCCGTCGCTGGCGTGCGTCGCTCAGCGCTCCGAGCTCGGGATGCCACTGGAGAGCGAGCACGAAGGGATGCTCGGTCGACTCGACCGCCTCGATGACGTCGTCGGGGCTCCAGGCGACGGCGCGCAGCCCTCGGCCGAGGCGCCCGACCGCCTGGTGATGCACGGACTGCACGACGAGCTTCTCGGTGCCGAGGATGGCGCCGACCCGGCTCGTCGGGTCGATCCGCACCTCGTGCTCGACGGGCAGCCGTTCCGGGCGCCGGTGCGGGACGCGGTCGCCGTACCGGTCCGGGATGTGCGCCACGAGATCTCCACCGAGCGCGACGTTCAGGAGCTGCATGCCGCGGCAGATGCAGAGCACCGGGAGGTCGGGCCGGGCGAGAGCGGCCCGCGCGAGCTGCATCTCGAAGCCGTCGCGCTCTGCCGAGATGCCGTAGTTGGCGTCGTGACGGATGCCCCCGTAGTGCGCCGGGTCGATGTCGCCGCCGCCGGGCAGGATGAGGCCGTGAATCGAGTCGAGCGCCTCGGGGATCTCTCCTTCGACGGCAGGCAGGACGACGGGCACGCCGCCGGCCAGCCGCACCACGTCGACGTACTCGCAGGGAAGGGAGAACACCTGTCGCTCGCCGGCGCGGCCGTAGCTGCTGATCCCGATGAGAGGTCTCACGCTCGTCCAGGCTACCCGGCGGCCCGCCGAAGTTCCAGCGTCGTGCCCTCCTGTGATAGCTCCATGCACATGAGCTTTCGGCGCCAAGTGCCTGGCGTTCCCCGTCAATCCGACACCCACGAGCTCGTCGAGGACGTCGTGTACGGCTCGGCCGACGGCGTCCCGCTGCGCTACGACCACTACCGTCCGCGGCGGGCCGTCGGTCCCGCGCCTGCCGTCGTCTTCGTCCACGGCGGCGCCTGGGTGCACGGCGACCCGAGCCAGGCCGCCGGCAACGCGCTCCACTTCGCCCGGCGTGGCATCGCGACGATCTCCATCTCGTACCGGCTCGCCCCTCGCCATCGGTTTCCGGCCCCGCTCGACGACGTTCGCCGCGGGCTGCGCCACGTCCGCGCGCATGCGGGCGAGCTGGGCGTCGACCCCGACCGCATCGCGCTGATGGGTCTCTCGGCCGGCGCCCACCTCGCGATGCTCGCCCACCTGGCCGCCGGCGTTCCCGCGCTCGCCCCGGAGCTGCCGTCCGAGCTCTCCGACGTCGCGGAGACGGTGCGCGCTCTCGTCCTGCACTACGGCCCCTACGACCTCGCGCGGCGCCGACCGCTCCCCGACGGCTTCGACCCGATCAGCGAGCTGCTGGGCGACCGGCTGGCGGACGAGGCGTGGGTCCGCCTGGCGTCTCCGGTTCACCACGCCGCTCAGGCCACTGCGCCCGTGCTGCTCGTCCACGGCACGGCGGACGCCGTCGTGTCGTATCGCGAGTCGGAGCGGATGCACGCTGCCCTCCAAAACGCCGGAAGGGCGGGCGAGCTGCTGCTCCTCGAAGGCGCACCGCACGCCTTCCAGATCGACTGGCGGGGCGAGGCGAACCGGCGGGCCAACGCGGCGACGGACGCCTTCCTCGACCGCCATCTCCTGGGAGCCGCGTGATCCTCCGCACCGCGACCGCCGACGACGAGGCCGCCGTCCTTCGCCTGATCGAGGAGCTGTTCGAGCCGCCCGGCCGCCGGCCCCCGGGCTACTCGTCCGAACGTGCAGCGAGCGGCTTCCAGCACGCCATCGCCGAGCCGCACGCCGACGTCCTCCTGGCACTCGACGGCGAGGCGGCGGTGGGGCTCGCGTCCGTATACGCCGAGCTCCCGTCGATCCGCTTCGGCCGGCGCTGCTGGCTCGAGGATCTCGTCGTCACCGCGTCCCGACGCAGTGAGGGCATCGGGCGGCGGCTGCTCGAGGCGGCCGCCGAGTGGGGACGCGCGCACGGTTGCAGCCACCTCGAGCTGAGCTCGGCCGTCACGCGCCGCGACGCGCATCGCTTCTACCTGGCCAACGGGCTGGCGCAGGATGCGCTGCTCTTCGGGCGGCTGCTCCGCTGAAGGTGCTGGCGTGCGTCGACGGGCTCCTCTATAAGAACGATTCCCACGGGCGGCAGGGATGTACGAGCGGTTCTTCGGGCTCGCCGACGCGCCGTTCCGGCTGACGCCGGATCCGCGCTACCTCTTCCTGTCGCGGAAGCACGCCGACGCGCTCGCGCACCTGAAGCTCGGCCTCTCGGAGTCGAGCGGCTTTGTCTGCATCACCGGCGACGTGGGCACCGGAAAGACGACGCTTCTCCGCGCGTTCCTGACCGGGCCCGTTCCCGACACCGCCACCGCCTACGTCTTCAACCCCGTCCTCTCGCCGCTCGAGCTGCTGCAGACGATCAATGCCGAGTTCGGACTTCGAGCCGACACCGACAGCCGCACCGAGCTGGTCGGGGCGCTCAACCGCCACCTGCTCGAGCAGCGCAAGGCGGGTCGCCGCGCGATCGTCGTGATCGACGAGGCGCAGGCGCTGGCCGTCGAGGTGCTCGAGCAGCTCCGGCTCCTGTCGAATCTCGAGACCACCACCGAGAAGCTCCTGCGCATCATCCTCGTCGGGCAGCCACAGCTGCGCACCCTCCTGCTCCACCCGGAGCTGGTGCAGCTGAACCAGCGGATCACGCTGCGCTGGCACATCGGGCCACTCAGCCGGCAGGAGACGGGGGCTTACATCGTGCATCGGCTCTCGATCGCGAGCCAGGGTCAGGCCGGACGGATCTTCACGCGGGCTGCGCTGCGGCTGATTCACCGACGGTCGGGCGGGGTGCCCCGCATGATCAACATGATCGCGCACCGGGCGATGGTCGCGGCGTTCGCCGACGACCGGCGGACCGTCGGCACCCGTTCGGTCCGGCAGGCGTACCGCGAGATCGCGGTCGTGCCGCTCCCGGCGCAACGCCGAGCCTCCCGGGTCGCCGCGCTCGCCACGGTCGGCGCGGCCGCGTGCGTGGCGGTGGTCGCGATCGGCGCCGCGCGGCTGTCGCTCCCTCCCGCGCCGCCGCCGTTGCCAGGACCGTCGGCGGCGGGCGATCCCGCGGAAACCGTCCCCGAGACCGCGCCGCCCAGCGCAGCGCCGGCTCCCGAGGCCCAGGCGCCGGCGCCTTCGGACAAGGCGATCGCGTCGCAGGCCGCACCGAGCCCGCCGCCGGAGATCGCCATCGCCGCGGTGCCGTCCGATCCGCAACCGCCAGCGTCCGGAGAGGTGGAGCAGCGACTTGCGGCGCTCGACGTCCGGGCGAGCGCACGCGAAGCGTTGAACGCCATCTTCGCGACGTGGAACGTCCGTCCGCTCACCCCTCGCGAGTCCGCGGACGCGTTCGGCGGCGCGGCGGCGCGGCGGGGTCTCCAGCATCTGCTCATCTCCTCGAACAGCACCCTGCTCCGCGCGCTCGACCTCCCGGCGATCCTCGAGCTCAACCCGCCCGATGCGGCCGGCCTGCGCTATGCGGCGGTGGTGAACCTCTCCACGATGGGCGCCACAATCGTGATCGGCGACGACAGCGGCGCCGTCGACCGCGCCTTCCTGGATCGCGCCTGGTTCGGGCGCGCGCACGTCTTCTGGCGCGACTTCGACGGCATCGGCGCCCTGACGGAGACCCCCTCGGGAGCGAACCGCCGCCTGCAGACGCTACTGCGTCGGGCCGGCATCTACCACGGCCCGGAGAACGGGGTCTTCGACGAGGCGACCCGCGTGGCGGTCCGCGAGTTCCAGCGGGCCCGCTTCCTGGTGGCCGACGGGCTTCCCGGACCGCTTACGCGTATCCTGCTCTACGACGTCGCGGGGGGCTATCCACGCCCCACGCTGGGTGCTGGTGGAGGTGGGACGTCATGAGCTCGATCCTGGATGCCCTCGAGAAGGTCGAAGCGGCGGAGCGCTGGACGCCGCCCGCCGCTCCCGCACGGCGCGAACGGCGCTCGAAGCTTCGCCTCGCCGCCATCGCCGCCGGTGCCGCCTTCGCTGCCGGCGCCGCCGGAGCGGTCGTGGCGCTGAGGTTCGCACGCCAGCCGACGACGGGCCCCGAGCCGGTCCGCATCGCGAGCCCGGCTCCGGCGCCTGAAGCCCCGAGGCCAGCCCACGACTCCGCTCCCGCGCCGCCGGCGATGGCGGCGACGGACGTCCCACCGCCGAAGCCAGTCGCCGCGGAAGCACCGCCGCCGACGGCCGCGACCGGACCGCCTGCAGAAGCCACACCCCCCAGACCGCCGGAGACGGTGGCGGCCCTGCCCTCAGCGACCGATGCCGTACCCCCGACGCCGGCCGCGGCGCGGCCAACGCCCGTGGCAGCCGCGGCGACGGTCTCCGCACCCGTACCGCCTCGGCCCGAGGCGTCGAGCCGACCGATCGAGGCGCCGGCAGCCGCCCCGGCCGCACCCGCGGAAGCGCCACGCCAGCCGGCGCTCGCGGCGGTCGAGCCGCGCAGAGAGCCGGACGACGAGGCCAGGCCCGCGAGCCGCGCCGCACCGCCTCCACCACCTGCGGTGCGCCTCAGCTTTCTCGTCTACTCGCCGTCTGCCGAGCGTCGGAGCGTCGTCCTGGCGACGGAGGGCGGGACCCTCACCACCCTCCACGAGGGCGAGCGCGTCGGCAACATCGAGGTGATGCGCATCCTGCCCGACAGCGTCGAGCTCCGGCACGAGGGGCACGTCTTCACCATCCGCCCGCGCTAGCGGCAGCAGGTCGGAAACCCCGCTCGCCGCACGTTGAATTCCCGGGCGAGCGCCGGGTCGTCGCCGCTCGCCAGCTCTTTGGCGGTCCTCCTGCGCAGTCCGGGTGGCAGGAATCTGACGCCGCCGAGCTCCGGACATCCCGGCCCGCCGACGTGGACCGCTATTTGCGACCACGGCACGGACGATCGGGAGGCCGCTAAAGTGTCTGCAATATTCGGCCGAGAACAATTGGGGCGCGCCGCACGCCGCGGCCTAGATGCGCCCAATTGACGCCGATCGGCAGGAAAAATGGGGGCAAGTACGTCGAACCGCATGATGGCGAGGTCGCGCCGAGGCGCGAACCGGACCCGGGGCCTATTCCTGGTTACCCTTCTGGCCGCGGCGCTCCATCTTGCGCACGCCTCTGACGCGCTCGCCGCGATCGCCTTCGTCAAGAACGTCGGCGCCGTCGCGGACGCCACCACCGGGACATCGATCTCAGTCACCGTCCCGGCAGGAGGCGTCGCCTTCGGTGACACGTTGCTGGTCAGCTTCGCGATGGATCCGGCCGCGGGTGCCGTCACCTGCGCGGACTCGCGGGGAAATTCGTACAGCGCGGTCGTCGACTTCGCGAACGGGTCGGGCACCGCGGGCGTCCGCACGGTGGTCTTCTCGGCTCGCATCGTCACCGCCCTCTCGCCGGGGGACACCATCACGGTTTCCCACCCCTCCCTCGATACCAGGGCTGTCAGCATCAACGAGTTCTCGGGCATCGGCTTCGTCGATCAGACCCACACCGCGGGCGGCAACAGCATCGCGCCTTCCTCGGGCTCGACGGCCGCGACCTCTCAGGCCAACGAGCTGCTCCTGGGCTCGATCGGGGTCGAGACGAAGAAGAGCGATCCGTTCGCCCCGGGGGCGGGTTACACAGCGCTGCCCAACATCGGAACCGGCACCTCGGGCAGCTCCGACCAGAACATGGCCATCGATCCCGAGTACCGCATCGTGGCCGCGACCGGCAGCTATCTCGCCGACGGGTCGATCAACCCGGCTCGCAACTGGGCCGCGACCATCGCGACCTTCCCGGCCGCCGTCTGCGGCAACGGCATCGTCGAGGCCACGGAGGCGTGCGACGACGGCAACCTCGTGAACGGCGACTGCTGCTCCTCCGCCTGCGCCATCGAGGCGGCCGGCACGGTCTGTCGACCCGCTGCCGGTGTCTGCGACGTGCAGGAAACCTGCACGGGCTCGAGCCCAACCTGCCCCGCCGACGCCAAGAGCACGGCCGTCTGCCGCCCGTCGGCCGGCATCTGCGACGTAGCCGAGAGCTGCGACGGCGTCGGCAACAACTGTCCGGCCGACGGCTTCGTCGCCGCCGGCACCCCATGTCGGCCCGCGGCGGGGGTCTGCGACCTCGAAGAGGACTGTGACGGGTCGAGCGCCACCTGCCCGGCGGACGCGAAGAGCACCGCCGTCTGCCGCCCCGCAGCGGGCGTCTGCGACCTGGCCGAGAGCTGCGACGGCGTCGGCGACAACTGTCCCGCCGATGCCAAGAGCACCGCCGTCTGCCGCCCCGCGGCGGGTATCTGCGACGTGGCCGAGAGCTGCGACGGCGTCGGCAACAACTGTCCCGCCGACGGCTTCGTCGCCGCCGGCATCTCCTGTCGGCCCGCGGCGGGTGTCTGCGACCTCGAAGAGGACTGCACCGGATCGAGCGCCACCTGCCCCGCCGACGCGAAGAGCACCGCCGTCTGCCGCCCCGCCGCCGGCATCTGCGACGTCGACGACAGCTGCGACGGGGTCGGCGACAACTGCCCGGCCGACGCCTTCGTCGCCGCCGGCACGCCCTGCCGCCCCGCGGCGGGTGTCTGCGACCTCGAAGAGGACTGCACCGGATCGAGCGCCACCTGCCCCGCCGACGCGAAGAGCACCGCCGTCTGCCGCCCCGC